>Ga0172371_10012058_pt1 | contig 11430 bp, 9 predicted proteins | sample Lak12m_FD_114543 | JGI IMG/M metagenome (GOLD analysis project Ga0172371, IMG submission 114543) | Freshwater microbial communities from Kabuno Bay, South-Kivu, Congo - kab_022012_12m | ecosystem: Environmental > Aquatic > Freshwater > Lake | place: Democratic Republic of the Congo: South-Kivu...
AAAGGTTCCCGATGCTGTTAAAATTGGGCTTGGTAGTTGCAATCTCCCGATATTCACTGCCAGATTAGGGGTTATGCTGTCCATTTGATTTCTCCTGCCCAAAAAACAGGGCCATCTTTGCAAACGTGAAAGAATTTTTCTTCCCTTGTTGGCTCTGTTTTTTCGATGGCGCATCCGAGACATGCGGAAATTCCACAAGCCATCATTGTTTCAAGTGAGACCTGACATGGCGTGCCGTGTTCCTTACAAATTTTAGCTATGGCTTGCAACATTGGCTGGGGGCCGCAGGCACATACCTGGCGGTCTGGCGAGCCAGCTAGAGCTTTGGGGATGAGATCGGTGATGAGACCGTGATGTCCCAAACTCCCATCGTCTGTTGCGAGATGAGGATCTATCCCTATCAGCTCAAATTCATTGATGAAACAATCCAGTTCGTTTTTGTTCCGTGCGGCAAGGATACTGATTATATCAGCGTTGATCCCCTCTTGTTTTTGTATAGTTTTCGCGAGAAAGAGCAGTGGCGCGATCCCCATTCCACCACCAATCAGGCACATCTTTTTTTGGATTGTAAATGGATTCCCCAAAGGACCGATGATGTTTGCACTTTGCCCTTCTTGGCTTGCTGCAAGAATCTTGGTGCCCTTGCCGAGTGCTTTGAAGATGATTTCTATCCGGCCGTCATCGAATACTTGGTGAATGGAAAATGGCCGTCTTGTTATGGGGTCATAGGTGTTGCCTGCTTTAATTGTGACAAATTGACCTGGTTTGGCTTTGTCGGCTATGTGTGGTGCATAAAGGCTTAAGCGAAATATATCGGCAGACAAGTTTTCAATTTTTTGAATTATGGCATCGCTCTGCTTCATTGCTTTTCCTGAAGAATAAGGGTCAATAGTCGTTCAAGTTCTTCTGTCGAGACGTAGGAAATTTCAATTTTGCCTTTATCTCCGGCCTGAACGATTGTTGTTTTTGTGCCCAAATAGTCTGAGAGTGTCTTGACTACTGTTTGGCAGTAGTTTTCAGGGAGTATCGGTTCAGGGCGTTTGTTTCCAGAGGATTCTTTTGGAGGACTTTTTATCTTTTTGGCTAATGCCTCCGACTCTCTCACGGATAACCCTTCCGCGACGATTGTGTCATGAAGCAATTTGACCTGTTGCTCGTCCGTTACGCTAAGCAACACCCTGGCGTGTCCGGAAGAAATTTTCCCAAGGTTAAGACTCTCTTTCGCATAATCCGGCAATTGGAGAATGCGGAGGCTGTTCGCCACTGTCGATCGATTTTTCCCGACCCGTTTTGAGACCATTTCTTGCGTTAAGGAAAATTCATCGATCAGTTGTGCGTAAGCCTCAGCTTCTTCGAGAGCGGAAAGTTCTTCCCGTTGGATATTTTCTATGAGTGCCAATTCGAGACGGTCTGAGAGCGCGATATCGCGTATCAAGGTTGGGACTTTTTCGAGAGCAGCGATTTGAGCCGCACGTAATCGCCGTTCGCCCGCGATCAACTCGTATTGGTTGTCGGTTATTTTACGAACAATCAGGGGTTGCAGGATCCCTTTTTCTTTGATGGATGCGGCCAGGCTTTCGAGTTCATCGGGGTTAAAATTCTTACGTGGCTGGCAAGGGTTTGGTTTGATAAATGATATGGGACAGAAAAAATAGGGTGTCTCTTCTCCCTCTCTATCTCCTTGTCCTGAAGGGATTTGATCGTCATCGTTATTGGCTGGCAGTAAGGCCATGAGGCCTTTGCCGAGGGGTGATCGTAGCGTTGCCATGTTGTCAGTCCCGTTGTTGTTTTTTTGAGAATTCTTTAGCGAGATTTAGGTAGCTTAATGCCCCAACAGATTTGCTGTCGTACTGATATATTGATTCGCCGTGGCTAGGGCATTCGCTTAAACGCACATTCCTGGGAATTACTGAGTCGTAGACTTGATCTTTAAAGTGTTTTTTGACTTCTTTGGCGACCTGATGGGTCAGTCGATTGCGCCGGTCATACATGGTGAGGACGATACCTTCCAGTGCCAGCTTTTTGTTGTATGAATTTTTAACCAGACGAATTGTTCTTACTAGTTGACTGAGACCTTCTAGTGCAAAATATTCACATTGAAGAGGGATGATTACCGCGTCAGCGGCAGTTAGCGCGTTAATTGTTAACAGCCCGAGTGAGGGTGGGCAATCGATAAAAATGTACTCATAGGAACTGCGAATCGGCGCCAGCATTTCGCTTAAGAACCTTTCGCGTTTTGGCGTGCTAATCAGTTCTACCTCTACGCCAATGAGGTCTATGTGCGTCGGCAGGATAAAAAGGAGCCCTGTTGTATCAACCTGTTGGATTGTTTGAGTAACGTCTGCCTCGTTGAGATAGCAGTGATAGAGGTGTTGTTTTATCTCGGAAGTGTTAACTCCTAAACCGCTCGAAGCGTTACCCTGAGGGTCTGAATCTACGACAAGAACTTTATGGCCCAATTGTGCTAGCGCTGCTGCCAGATTGATTGTGCTCGTTGTTTTCCCTACGCCACCCTTTTGGTTGGCGAGGCTATATATTTTGCCCATAGTAACTCTTTTTGTTGTGTCCTCTTTGGCATTTTGGATGCCGTCCAAAGACGATAGGTGGGTTGGCGCAAATTTAAGTTGTGTCTATTTCTCTGCGTGAGCCTGCTTTCCGGACTTCCCTGGCGCAGGTCTGAGGTCAGTTGTCTCGTCAACTGTTTTGCCGTAGGTATGTCTTTGGGACACAGTGAATCCTTGTTGTCCTCTTGTCGTTTCTCCCCTAGAAACACAGATGCGTTTTGGTGTCAATGGATTGTTTCACGTGAAACAATTACAAGGCGACAGGCGACGGAAAAAACTGCTGTGAAAGGCAGGCGGTCTGGGGCGGTAACTACTACTACGCATTTTGCGACCAAAAATAAGACGTATCCTGGATCTGCAATTATTCAGTGCCCTGGGCGGGCAGGATTGGCATTTACGGTAAAAGCAATAAAGGCATGTAAGGGCGGCTTGGATGCCGCTCCTGTAGAAACCAAGGTAGAGTGTGCTGGCAATGGGAAATCAACGGCTTGCCAGTTTGTTGCTTGGAGGTGTTCTAGATGGTTCCACCTGGCTAGAACACTGAACAGTGTTGTTGCGTGGAGTGAATGTAAATTGTCGAATAGTCAAGCAATGAGTGCTGTTTGGCGGCAAGGGCCTTGCTCTAGCCGCAAAAATAGAGTAACTCTGGCCGAAAAGATGCTAATGCGTGCTTCACGCTAATGCGGTACGGCTCCCTCGGAGCGGTTTTCTGCAAGGGTATCTCCAATGCGCGATCCCATCTTGATCGCGCCTTGGAGATACCCTTGCAGAAAACCAAACATTTCGAGAATGGGGGCTGGGAGATGAGTTTGCAGGTAGCTTCTTGTAGCGTCGGATTCTGTCGAAGAGCCCTTTTCCCCCTTGGCTATGGGCGCTCGCCACGAGTCGTAAATCAACCCCGCAGGCCCGCTCGATGTATTGTCGGCCGCCAACCCACCCCGTTTTGCGTATGACGATCAAACAACAAGATAGAGAGCTAGTCACCTTGACCTGTCTCTATGAAATTACAAAGGTGTTGGCTTCCTCCTCTGATTTGCAGGATGGTTTGCAGCGGTCGTTGGCTATTCTTGCGGGATATGCTGGTCTTCAGAATGGGGCTGTAACCTTGATTAGTCCTAAAACAGGCCACTTGGAGATCGAGGTGGCTCACGGGATGAGCGCAGAGGTTCGGAAGCGTGGTGTGTATGCGCTTGGGGAGGGTATTACGGGGCGCGTGGTGGCCAGTGGCGTACCGATTATTGTGCCGCAAGTTGACAAAGAGCCTCTATTTCTCAACAGGACAAAAATACGGGGCAATTTAACCAATACGTCTATCTCGTTTCTTTGTGTGCCAATTCTTCAAGGTAAAAGTAGTATCGGTTCGTTAAGCGCGGACTGTCAGTATCGGGAAGGAGCCAACTATGAGGAGGAGATCCGCTTCCTTTCAATTGTTAGTGGTCTTTTTGCCCAAACAGCCATTCGCATCCAGGCTGCAAGTCAAGAAAAAGAAAAATTAGTTAAAGAAAATAGCCAACTGAAACAGCTGTTGTCCGACAAGTATCGTGTTGATAATGTTATCTCAAGCAGTAGCCGAATGTTGGAGGCATTGGAGATGACCAGCCGGGTGGCAAATTCTAATGCGACAGTTCTCTTGAGAGGAGAATCTGGCACAGGGAAAACCCTGATCGCTAAGGCAATTCATTTTAGCAGCAAAAGGGCTAAGATGCCCTTCATCTCAGTCAATTGTTCGGCTCTCCCTGAAACATTGCTTGAGAGCGAACTCTTTGGGCATGAGAAGGGGGCCTTTACTGGGGCCACGTGTCTAAAAAAAGGACGTTTTGAGGTAGCAGAGGGGGGGACTATTTTTCTTGATGAGATCGGTGAGTTGCCTTTGGCAATTCAAGTTAAGCTGTTGAATGTTGTGCAAGATCGAGAAATACAGCGATTAGGCAGTTCAACTCTTCGTAAGTGTAATGTCAGATTGATTACAGCCACCAATAAGGATTTGGAAAAGGCCGTGATGCAAGGCACATTTCGGGAGGATTTTTATTATCGGCTCAATGTCTTTCCGATCTATATTCCCCCACTTAGGGAACGGAGAACCGATATCCTGCTGCTTGCCGAATATTTTCTGAAAAAGTACAATGAAGAAAATGGAAAAAAAGTTCAGCGTATTTCAGCTTCGGCGATAGACTTATTGATTCAATATCACTGGCCTGGCAATGTTCGAGAGCTTCAAAATTGCATGGAAAGAGCCCTGCTTATCTGCGACGAGGACACGATTAAAAGTTATCATTTGCCGCCCACACTGCAAAGTTCCTCATCTCTTTGTGTGGGGAATCCCCTTTCGTTTTCCACTGCTGTCGAAAATTTTGAAAGAGAGCTAATCTTTGATGCGCTTAAGCGCTTCAACGGAAATCAGAGCAAGGCTGCAGAGTATCTCGACACAAGCCTCAGGATCATTAATTATAAGATCCATAAATACGCCATCGATGCCAGCCAATTTAAGGTTGGCCGAACATGAATGTCCTCTTGCACGTCTGTTGCGGGCCATGTGCCCTTGTGCCTGTGGCGGCAATTCGTACTGCTGGCCATAACGTAAGAGGCTTCTTTTATAACCCCAACATCCACCCCTTTAAAGAGTTTGAACGACGGATGGAGTCGCTTGAACTTGCGAGCCAACAGTTAGAATTGCCGATGGAATATGAGCGGCGATATGGCTTGAGAGAGTATCTGCGCACAGTGGTTTTTCATGAAGACGCCCGTTGTGCGCTTTGCTACGAAATACGTTTACGCGCAACGGCACAAAAGGCATTAGAGACGAAGGCCGACGCCTTCTCCACCACTCTGCTCTATAGCCGCTATCAAAATCATGCCCTTATCAAGAAACAGGGCGACGACTTATCGCGAGAATTAGGCATACCCTTTTATTACGAAGATTTTAGAACGGGGTGGCAGGAAGGGATTGATAGGTCGCTTGCCATGGGGCTCTACAGGCAGCCCTATTGCGGCTGTATTTATAGCGAGCAGGAACGATACGATAAGCTTTGGCAGAAGGCAAAACGTGGGTAATCGGTTAAAACCACGGGTTCAGTTTAGGGGCCGTCCAGAAATAATCTGTTCCTCCTGATCGCTATCATGAGTTCTGTGTTTCTGGCGCAAGGGTGGGCAGAGGTGTGTCTTCCGCTCAAACCGGCTTTGAATCGCGGATGGTTTGGATTAAGCCGGTGGTTGAAAAATTGGCCACTGTGGGGATGGTAATCACCCGCCCGCCGTTGGCCAACACCTCCGCCGCGCCGATGATCCTTTCCAGCGGCCAATCAGCCCCCTTGACCAAGACATCGGGGAGGATGGCCGTGATCAGCTGGAGAGGTGTCTCCTCGTCAAAGATCACCACATAATCGACACAGCCCAGGGCGCTCAGCACCCGAGCTCGGCTAAGCTCTGCATTCATCGGACGCCCTGGGCCCTTGATAGCGCGGATAGAGGCGTCACTGTTTAGGCCGACGATGAGGCAATCTCCCTGACGCCTGGCCGCTTCCAGATAGGTGACATGGCCTTGGTGCAGGATATCAAAGCACCCGTTGGTGAAGACCAGTCGCGAGCCTGCGGACTTAAGGCCGGATAGGTGCCCTTGCAGTGTCGTCAGGGATGTCAGCTTGTGGACGTCGTCATGGCGGAAGGGGGCCAAGCCGACGGTTTGAAATCTGCCCCGCACCTTGGCCAGCAGGCCGGCATCAAGGGCGACTAGAGCCGCCCGAGGTTGGGTGCCCGCTTTTAGGATAACTCGCCCTTGGGGATCGATGACCATCGATCCACCTGCAAGGCCTGTGCTGCTGGTTGTGCCACAGTGGTTGGCTGCCACCACGAAGGCCTGATTTTCGATAGCGCGAGCCTTGAGTAAGGTGCGCCATTGGGGGAGGCGGGAGGCGGGCCACTGGGCCGAGACCACGATCAGTTTGGCGCCCAAGCGCACCTGCCGTTGGGCCAAATCAGGGAAACGCAGGTCGAAGCAGATCAGGCAGGCCAATGTCCCTACGCTGGTCTCAATGGGTTGGGGGTTGTCTCCGGCGGTAAAATAGGTATCTTCCGCCATGGGCCCGAAGAGTTGTTGCTTGCGGTAGGCTCCCCCTGACCCGTGTGGGTCACAGATGGTCATGGTGTTGAAAAAGGCCTTTGCCTGCCGGTCGTACTCGATGAAAGAGCCGGCTAGCAGGATGTCATAGGCCTTGGCTTCCGCCTGGATGGTGGCCAATAGCTCAGGGGTGATGGCCGCGAGTTCGGCCAGGCGCGGGTAGGCGAAGCCGGTGGCCCAAAGCTCGGGCAAGACCACCAGGCTGCCGGGGCTTGGTTGCAGTTCATCGAGATGGCGGCGGATAGAGGCGAGATTCTCTTGCCATGCACCGATCTTGACGTCAAATTGGATAAACCCGGCAGTTGGGGGCAAGTGAGGGTGGCCCATCGGTAGAATCTCCCATTGAAAAGGTGGACGATTGCAGGTAAAAGGGGCGAATTGTCGTCGTGCCCCCTAAGCATAAACTCCCGTTCGCGTAGTAACGCTGTATAGGTACGATATTTTTTGTCTTTTCGATAGTCATTTTTCCCTTCGTCATAGCGGGGAGGTCCGTGCCGGGCCTGTTCTCAAGCTGTTACCAACGATCATGGAGAGCCACCAGAGATGCAACGCGCCATACGTTTTCTCCCTGAAGACCGTACTCTCCTGGCCCAGGCCGGGGAAAACCTGCTCGATGTGGCGGCACGGGGCGGGGTCTATATCCCGGCCAGCTGTGGTGGTGAGGGTGTGTGTGGCAAGTGTAAGGTCAAGGTTGTAACCGGGGAAGTTGTTCGCGGTGCGCAAAACCTGATCCCGGAACAGGAGCGGGCGGAGGGCTATTCCCTGGCCTGCAAGACGACAATCGTTAGCGACCTCACCGTCGAGGTGCCAATGCGCTCCGCGGCGGCGGGGCATGATCTCAAGCGTAAACCCAAGACCACCCGGGCCATCCCGGCCCGCTCGCTCGATTCGCTGGTGGGCACATGGGATATCGACCCGCCGGTGGAGAAGCGTTTCCTGGTCATCGATCCCCCCTCCATTGAGGACAATGTCCCCGATCTGCAACGCCTGATGCGGGCCATCAAGCGCGGCTGTTATGAGTGCGCCGAGCCGACCTATGATCACCCCGAGTTGTTGCGCACCCTGCCCTTTATCCTGCGGCAGGGCAATTGGCAGGTGACAGTCATCCTCTTGCGTGGCAAACGGCTTGAGGAGCCGGATCGCATCATCGCCATTGAGCCCGGCGATACCACTGGGCGCTTTTACGGCATGGCTGTTGACATCGGCACCACCACCATCGGCGGGGTGCTGATCGATCTCAACAGCGGCAAGATTATTGCCGAGGCCTCGGTCTACAACAGCCAGATCGGCTACGGAGAGGATGTCATCTCGCGGGTCATCTACTCGCAGCGGCCTGGTGGACTCAAGGCCTTGCAAGAGAAGGTGGTTTTTTCGATCAACGAGATTATCCGTACCATTTGCGCCAGCGCCGCGATCGCCGCCAGTGACATCACCTACGTCATGGCGGCGGGCAACACCATCATGAGCCACCTGCTGCTCGGGCTTGATCCCAAGTTCATTCGTGAGGCCCCCTATGTGCCAATCTGTAACCAGATGCCCTTAACTCGGGCGGCGGCTATTGGCATCGACGCCCATCCCTCCATGCGCCTCTTCCTCTACGCCTCGGTGGCGAGTTATGTTGGTGGTGATATCGTCTCCGGGGTGCATGCCTGCCAGATGTACAAGAATCCGGCCATCACCCTGTTCATCGACATTGGCACCAACGGTGAGATCGTGGTTGGCAACGACGATTGGATGATCTGCGCTGCCTGCTCGGCGGGACCGGCCTTCGAGGGTGGCGGCATCAAGTACGGCATGCGGGCCTCAAGCGGGGCCATCGAGAATTTTCACATCGATCCGCTGACCTTGGAACCGATGATCGTCACTATCGAACATACCAAGCCGCGCGGTATCTGCGGATCCGGCCTGATCAGCATCGTTGCCGAACTCCTGGAGGCTGGGGTGATCGACCAACAGGGTAAGTTTGATCGGGGCCGCCAACACCCCAGGATCCGCGATGGGGTGGACAACTACGAGTACGTCCTTGCCTGGGCGCAAGACACCTTGATCGGCGTCGATCTGGTGATTACCGAGGTTGATCTCGACAACCTGATGCGCGCCAAAGGGGCGATGTTCGCCGGCTACGTCACCCTGCTGGAGTCGGTGGGCATGACCTTTGCCGATCTTGAGCGGGTAGTATTGGCCGGCAATTTTGGGGCCTATATCGATCTCGAGCGGGCGATCAGCATCGGTCTTCTGCCTGATATCGATCGCGACCGCTTCTTTTACATCGGCAACGCCTCGCTCCTAGGGGCACAGATCAGCCTGACAGATCACAAGCGTTTTCGCGAGCGAACCATGGTCAGCAGTCTGATGACCAATATGGAGCTTTCCGAGAGCCCGCAGTTTATGAATCACTACATGGCCTCCCTCTTCTTACCGCACACCAACATGGAGTTTTTCCCCACCGTCGCCCAACGCCTGGCCGAAGGTCCAGCGGGGGCCTAACCGTCGAGATACCGACGGGTGGTAGCGGTGAGCGATCAGTGGTCGCTCTTGTTTGCCAGGCAAACGGAAATCCGTAGTCACACGCGATGCCCACCCCTACCTTCGACATTGAGCTTGACCTCTCCCTTTGCTTGGTGGCCCCCCTCCAGGCCCGATGGCGACAGAGCTGGCGAGGGGCTCTCTCCTCGGTCTATGAGACCGCTGGCCAACTCGCCTTCGAGGTGGTGATTGCGGAGGCCGGTGAGACCGGGGCGGCGGGGCTGGTCGATGACTTCCCGAGGCTTATGATCACTCCGATGGCGGCGGGGGTGTCGCCCATCGTTGCCGCCAACCACGCACTTCGTTTGGGAAGGGGACGCTATGTCGCTCTGATGGAGGCCGATGTCATCCTCTGCCCCCAGTCGCTCCAACGCCTGCTGGAGATGATGGACAGCAACCCAGAAATTGGCCTGATCGGCCCTCGTATCCTCGACGGCTATGGGGCGACTGAGGCCTCTGTCTGTGGATTCCCCTTTCTGCTCAGGTTGGCGGGCTTGCCCCTGCCGAGAGTCAAGGGCCAGAGACGGAGGGAGAGTGGCGAGATCGATTGGCTGCGAGGGGGCTTGTGGTTGATGCGCCGGGAGTTGTTGGAGGACATTGGCCTCTTTGCCCCCGCTTGTGGCAGCCTCGCTCAGCTCGATTTCGCTTGGCGGGCCCGGCGGCAGGGGTGGCACAGCTGGTATCTCTCGGAGGCGACGGCGATTCACGCCCATCCTGCCAGGTATCACCCTGAACTCGGCACCTCGCCCCCCTGGCCGCTTCGACTACGGGAAGGGGTGTCATTCTGGCGGCGCCGCTGGCGGGATGGCCTTCCGCTATTTGTTTGACAAGGGGTGACAATAACGCTATTTTGCCGCCCTTGTCCCCGATTGACACTATCGGTGGGAGGTAAGTCTTGCTCGGCAAGAAACAAGCGTACCAAGATTGCGTAGGATTCCGGATTGTTTGAAACCAAATACTTTTATCAATGACCAACAAGGAGAAAGACATGGTAAGGATCAAACCGATTGCAGAGAGCATCAACATCATGGGCAAGCGCAGTGGTACCGCGATGAAGGCCCGCGAGGCCGGTCCGGTTCAGGAGATGGCGCGTGAGGAGTCTAAGGCTGGGGCGGGATTTCTTGATCTGAATATCGGCCCGGCGCGCAAGGATGGCATTGAACTCCTGCCCTGGGTGGTTGAGACCGTACAATCGGTGGTCGATACCCCGCTCTGTCTGGACACCACCAACACCGCCGCCATGGCCGCTGGCTTTGCCGTAGTCAAAAACAAGACTGGGGCACTGATGAACTCCATCTCCGCCCAACCGGAACGGATGGAAAAGTTGATTCCGGTGGCCGCTGAGGCGGGCTGTAACGTCGTTGCCCTGCTCTGGGGGCCGGACGGCATGCCTCGTGACTCAAACGAGCGGGCCGCTATGGCGGTTGACCTGATGATGGCCCTCTCCGAGGCCGGTATCCCCAACGAGAAGATGTTCTTCGACCCAATCGCCACCCCGATCACCTTGGGTGTCGATCAGATTAACTCCGGCCTTGAGTTCATGTCTATGGTGCAGGATATCGCCCCGGGGGCCAGCTCAACCATCGGTTTGTCCAATGTTTCCAACGGAGTGGCCGAGCATCTGCGCAAATACCTCGATCGCACCTACCTGATCATGCTGATGAAGAATGGCCTGCAGACCGCCATTGTCAACTCCTACGACCCGGAGCTGATGGCCATCGCCACCGGTCAGCGTCAGAATTTGGTTGATCTGGTCTTCGGCATGATCGACGGTAACGACCCCGATCCTGCCAAACTCTCGCCGGTGGAGCTTGAGCACTATAAGACCTACAACGTCCTCTCTGGTAAATCGGTATTTTCTGAGTCGTGGTTGACCCTGTAAGGAGTCAGCTCGCCACCTCTTCGGCCAATATTGACTATGAATGCCTAGGGGGTGACCTTTAGGCATTTTTTGCTTAGGGGCCCGCACAGAATACCCCCTGTGTCCTCTCCTCCTGTAAGCGATCACAGGACACCCCATCTGGCGGTGTCAGCGGCCTGCTTGCATACCCAAGCTTAGGCTGAACTCACCTTGTATCGAGATGGCTGATATCCCTTCGCATCATTTCATCTACGGCACCTTGACGGATTATTGCACGGGCGACGAGATCATTGATACCGATGATGAGCGTTACCGGCAGAAAATAGCTCGCCTTCTGGTCGAAGAGAAGGGCTATGCCAAGGGGG
>Ga0172371_10012060_pt1 | contig 11428 bp, 12 predicted proteins | sample Lak12m_FD_114543 | JGI IMG/M metagenome (GOLD analysis project Ga0172371, IMG submission 114543) | Freshwater microbial communities from Kabuno Bay, South-Kivu, Congo - kab_022012_12m | ecosystem: Environmental > Aquatic > Freshwater > Lake | place: Democratic Republic of the Congo: South-Kivu...
TGTATCATAGCGCTGGCTTTGCCCTCCATGTTATTAATAACACATGAGCATCACGGTTTACAGAAGAATCACTCAGGCATCATTTATTCTTTTTATTATAGTTTTGGAGAAGCGCCGGAGTATTAAAGAGTCAAAGTGTCAGAGAGTCATTCGCCTCAGGCGTCTCCTCGGCGACCCGCCCGGGGCGGGAACCCGCCGAGGCGGGGAGTCTTTAACGCTTTGACCCTGTGACTCTCTGATGCTTTGACACTAATAAATTTATCCCTTACATAATGAACAGAAGGCTGCTAAGATTGAAATATAACTGATAGCTGATGGCTAATAGCTAAAGAAGGAGGATTATTATGGAAACATTGGACTTAAAGAAATTAATTAAATTTTCTTCCGACAAAATCTCAAGGGAGATGCTGTCCGACAAACCTGAGATGCGCATTGCGCTTATGTGCCTGAACGAAGGACAAGAACTTAAACCGCATAAAGCGCCGTTGAGGCTGCTCATGTATGTTGTTCAGGGAAAAGGCACATTCACCGTCGGCGATGAAAAGATTGAGGCGGATGAAAAAACATGCGTCCTCTGCGAACCTTCAGTGCCTCACGGCTTTGAGGCAGACAAAGGCGAAAAGCTTGTTGTAATGGCAGTCGTTACGCCAGTGGACTGAAGAGGGGTCAGAGCCAGTATTCAGGATACTTCCTGTTCTTTGAAAGGTTGTTAACAAAAAGGGCTACAAGCAATAAAATCACTGCGCCTGCTCCTACAGGCAATAAAACATAGAGAAATCCGAGGTCGTGAACCTTCTTCCCTCCGATAACGGCAATTAATGCTGTTGCTCCTCCGGGAGGATGAAGCGTCTTTGTCAGAAGCATAACAACAACAGCAAGAGATACTCCGATTGAAGCGGCAAGCCATATTGTTTCACCGAACAATTGATAGGACATAACGCCTACCAAAGCTGATATCACATGCCCTCCGACAAGGTTCCTCGGCTGGGCAAAGGGGCTTTTTATAGCGCCGTATACAAGAACCGCCGATGCGCCGAAGGAGCCTATTATAAGGGTAAGGTCTTTGGGCTCAAAATACTTCGTAGATAGATATCCGCATATCCCGATGCCGATTACAGAGCCAAGCCAGGCCCAGATAATCTCCGTAAGACCGGCTCCGGGAGGAACCTTTGTCTTCACATTTGCCGGCGAGATTTTCATCGCAATCCTTTGCCTCGCGTGCTCCAGCGCGATCTCATAAATCTTCATCAGGTCTTCTTCTGTGACGTCCACGTAGTTCTTTATTTCCTTGAGCGCGTCCCTTAAATCTTCATTGGAAATATGAGTAGGGTTATTGTCCATATAATTCCGCCTCCGCGGAAAACGCATTATCGGTTATGACTTTTGTTATTGCAAGCGATGCTGATTTATCCAGCAACCTAAGTTTTTTAAGGGAATAAAACGAGGATAAAATAAACGCGGCGAATCCCCCAATGACGTCAAGCTCTGAAAGGCCGGTAAAATATCCTGCAAGCGCGCCTGCCAAAAAAGAAAAAAGCGGGATGAAAAATGCGTAGGAATACCCCCTGAGTCTTACTGCTCTGTCAATACCAACCTTAACCGTATCTCCTATCTGTGCTCCGGGCAGATTTTTCGCGTTTACAACGCTGACGCCGCCGTTTGGCTTGCAGAGACCCATCTTTGCTGCTCCGCAGCCCTTGCATGAGCCGCTCCCCTGAAGCATGATTACGGCATTGCCGCCGTCCAGCCTTATAACAGTTCCGTTTTCCGCAATTTCGGGTTTCATCTAATAACATTCTACCCTGCTTTGAATCTATCTTCGTATGATTTATCTCATATTTTGGCTCTTTACATGGCCTCAATTGTCTTATAGAATATTCTCATCTCGTGGAAACGAGAAGATGACATCTTTAAGAGGAGAGATTATGACTGCTGAACTTGCCGGAATAGTATTTGATGAATTAGGGCCGTCAAAGGTAATTAACATCTATTCACCGAAAATTGGGTTGAGGGCAATCGTTGTAATTGACAATACGGCATTAGGCCCTTCTGTTGGCGGCGTGCGAGTTTCGCCTTCAGTGAACGCTATTGAGGTAGCAAGGCTGGCAAGAACCATGACCATGAAAAGCTCCATAGCAGGGCTTCCTCACGGCGGAGGCAAGGCAGGCATAATAGCAGACAGTAGAGACCCTAAAAAAGAACTATATTTCAGAGAGTTCGCAAAGCAAATTAAAGATTTACTTGAATATATTCCAGGGCCTGATATGGGCAGTGACGAGAGGTGCATGGGCTGGATATATGAAGAAATACGGAGGGCCACAGGCCTTCCTGAGCATATGGGCGGCCTGCCCTTGGACAAGCTCGGCGCGACCGGCTTTGGACTTAGCGCGTGCGCTGAAATCTCGTGCTCTTACGCCGGAATAAGGCTTCAGGGTGCGAGGGTTGCGATCCAGGGCTTTGGAAGCGTTGGGAGGGCGGCTGCAAAGTTTCTTTCGGAAAAAGGAGCAATCATTGTTGCGGCAAGCGACACAAAGGGCACAATCCATAATCCTGACGGGCTTGACCTCAAATGCCTTATCGAGACAAAGGATTCAACAGGAAGCGTAATAAACTGCAAAAAAGGCACGGCAAAAACGACCGAAGATATATTCTCCGTTGACTGCGATATCCTTATTCCCGCAGCAACACCCGATGTTATACACAAAGATAATGTTGATGACATTAAGGCAAGGCTTATACTCGAAGGAGCAAATATTCCCGCGACAAAAGAGGCCGAAGAAATACTGCATAAAAAAGGAATCATTGCCGTTCCTGATTTCATTGCAAACGCCGGAGGTGTTATCATGGCGGCGATGGAATACGCCAAGAAGACAGAGAAAGAAGCGTTTAAGGCAATAACAACAAGGATTAAGGCTAATACAGGGCTAATTCTTGAGCGCTCAAAAACAGAGGCTGCCCTGCCCCGCAACGTCGCAGAAGAGATAGCAAAAGAACGGGTGCTGAAGGCAATGAGATAGAAATTCGCTATTCGGCCAATTCACGCGCTTTATATTGACAATCTTTGCGCCATAAGTTATAAATAAAACAAGAAGTTGTGTTTTTAGTCTGTGGGGGAACGGGCATGATGGATGCAATGGTCTTTGCGTTAAACCCTTTAACGCAGATGACTGAGATAGAACGATACTGCTACGGCAGATGCGGCAATCATTTGTCAGGCAATATTCGCAGTGATATTTTCGGAAATCTTAAAACCTGCAATCAAAGGAATTGCGACTTTGAAATCAAGAGGATGGAGATATCAAAGGGCGTCTGCCTGAGAAGCCTCGGCGTAAAATATTGCCAGCCCGTTTCAAAGTTTTAATCTATTTAGCTTCCTTCTTTTTCCAGTACGGATTCGCAATATCCTCAAACGCGGTTAATGCCGCGACAGCCCCCTGCGACACAGCCGTTACAATCTGCTTTACGCCCCCGGTTATGTCGCCGGCCGCATAGACCATAGGCATTGACGTCCTCATCTTGTCGTCAACTTTAACATAGCCTTCGCCATCTATCTCAAGATCCAGCTTAACGGCAATCTCATTATGAGGCTCGTAGCCTATCGCAATAAAAACAGCATCCGCCTTTACGGTATTTGTTTTATGAGTTTTTGTATCTTCGACCTGCACCTTTTCAACCGCTTTATCTCCCAGAACTTCTTTCACGACTGAGTTCCATATAACAGGGATATTCCTCTGGAATACGCTTTGCTGAAGCCTGTCCTCAGCCCTGAAGGCCTCTCTCCTGTGAATTATCGTCACGTGGGCCCCGAGGCTTTCAAGATAAAGCGCGTCGGTGAGAGCAGAATTTCCGCCGCCCACAACAAGCACATTCTTTCCGTCCTTAAAAAAATAACCGTCGCACGTCGCGCAGTAGCTCACTCCCCTTCCGGCGAGTCTGTCCTCGCCTGTCGCATTCATTTTTTTGCTGCCCGCGCCTGTGGCGATGACGATTGCCTTCGCTTTATACGTCCCCATTCCGGTGCTGATTTCAAAGCCGCTGTCTTTCTTTTTTATATCCTGCACACCAACGCCCTGAAGGATTGACGAGTATTCCATTGTCTGTTTCGCCATAAGGTCCACAAGCGTTTTGCCCGCGATGCTCGCGAATCCGGGATAATTATCTACTATAGGAGTTATCGCAATCTGGCCTCCTACATTTGCCCTCTCAAAGATTATGCTCTTTAACCCGCTCCTTTCGGCATAGAGCGAAGCGGTAAGCCCTGCCGGGCCCGCGCCGATTATTACAATGTCATAATCCCTCAGTTCTTCCCTTCCCGAAGGCATGATATACTCAACGGGCTTTCCTTCCACAAGCGCCTCGGCGAAATATTCCTCAGGCTGAAGCCCTGCCGAGATGTGAGTCTCTCCAATATAAGTCTGCGGCACAGACATGGCGCTGTATTTTTCCGCAAGGTCTTTGTTTTCATAAATCTCTATCACTTCCGTTGACACAAGGTCTTTCCTCTCTATCGCCGCCGAAACAGCGTACATAACCTGCTGCGGGCAGTACGGGCATGTCGGGCTGACAAATACCTTTACATGCCTTTTTTCCTTCACCCTTTGAAATCTTTTCTTCGTATCAGGAGAAACAGGCGTCTGGCCTGTTGACGCCATCATTATCGAAAGGACAAGAGAACGGCCTTCTTCGCCTAATGGCGCGCCCGTAAAACGTATATTGTATTTATCGGGAGCGATAAGAATTGTGGGGGACCTGAGCACATTCCTTTGTCTTGCATTCTCACTCTCAAGCCTGTAAAGTTTGACGTTTATCTTGGAATTGGCCTCTGCCATTGCCTGCACAAGGTCCACGGAGAGGTCATTGAACATGTCATTCACGCCTATCTTTGTGTAAACCTCAATCAGGACTTCATTCGAAAGGTCTTTGAATGCCTCTTTTAATGCCGATTTAATATCCTCAGTAATCAGTTCTTTTTTTTCTTTCTCCATGCAGTCTTAATAAAACTCCTTTAAAATATTTTCCCATTTAGATTCAGCAACAGCCTGTTTTGCCAACGGCATATCCTTTATAACCGGTATCCGCTCTTCCAATATCTGCCTGTTATTTTTATAGATGACGCCTATCGGAATTCGCTCTCCCCATTCAAGCGCCTTTTTAAAGGCCCCTGCCCTGTCCTCGGGATTATATTCAGGCTCTATGTGATAAACGCGTTTTCTGTACCATTCGTATGTATTGATTTTATTGAATGTAACGCAGGGCTGAAGTATATCAACTAATGAAAAGCCCTTGTGATTTATAGCAGCCTTTACCAAGTTCTTCAGATGTTCCATGTCAGCCGCAAATCCCCTTGCTACAAAGCTGCAATCGAGCGCAACAGCCAAAGCCATTGGATTAAGCTGCTCGGAGAAAACTCCGAAAGGCTGGTTCTTTGTCTTCATTCCTTCAAGGCTTGTGGGCGAAGCCTGTCCCTTTGTCAGACCGTAAATCTGATTGTCATGAACAAAGAGTTTTACATTGATATTTCTTCTGATTGCGTGCATAAAGTGATTTCCGCCCTCGCCGTAGCAGTCTCCGTCTCCCGCGACAGCTATGGTAAGCATCTCATGGTTTGAAAGCCTAATGCCGGTTGCAACCGGAAGGGTCCTTCCGTGAAGCCCGTTGAATGTGTTGCACTTTAGATAATGCGGAAATTTTCCTGCCTGTCCGATGCCTGAGACTATGGTGAATTGATGAGGCTCTATCCCTAACTCAACGACCGCATTCTTGAACGCGTTCAGAATTCCGAAATTGCCGCATCCCATGCACCACGCGGGAGTCTGTCCCTTGTAATCGTTTAAAGATGGCAAGATATCTCCTTCAAAAGGCCTTCAATTAAAAACGGCCTGCCGTCAAATTTATTTATCGCAGCGTCAAAGACATGCCCTGTCTCAGCCCTAAGCGTTCTCGCAAATTGCCCGGTCGCGTTGTTTTCTATGCAAATGGTCTTTTTAGCGTTTTTAAGAATGTTCAGATAATCAAGTTTTGCTGTTAAGGGCAGCGGGTATACCTCGCTGAAATGAAGCATTGCGATGCTATGCGTTTTCGACAATTCATCTATCGCCTCTTTCATTGCTCCATAATTTGAACCCCATCCGGTTATGACAACCTCAGAATTTTTATCGCCGTAAAAAACAGGCGGTTCTATCTCTTCCCTTATCAACAGCAGTTTCTTAAAAAGCCTCTTATCAACCATTCTGCTTCTCGTCCCGGCATCCTCTACAATATGCCCTTCCTCGTCATGTTCATCGCTGTCCGTCACAATAAGGTGTCTTGCTTCTCCGGGAATGCCCAGAGGCGAGACACCTGTGTCTGTAAACGCGTGCCTTTTATATTCCTTGAGATTTTTGAATGCGTCTCCCCGCAGCCTGTAATCAGTATATTTAATCCTGCTGGTATCAAAGCCGTCAAAGGTCCACTCCGTATCCGCAAGATACTGGTCAAAGATTATTATCGCGGGTATCTGATATTTCTCGGCAAGGTCAAATGCTTTATTCGTGAGATAAAATGCCTGTTCAGGCGTGCCCGGAGCGAAGATAATCCTCGGAAATTCTCCGTGCGCGGTATGCATGGCGAACAATAGGTCGCCCTGCTCTGTCCTTGTGGGAAACCCTGTCGCAGGTGCGGGCCTCTGGCCGAGGGCTATGACAACAGGAGTCTCGGTCATGCCGCAAAGCGAGAGCCCCTCAACCATTAGGGCAAAGCCTCCGCCTGCTGTGCCTGTCATGGCCCGGACGCCTGCAAATGATGCGCCGAGCGCCATATTGATAGCTGCGATTTCGTCTTCTGCCTGTTCAACGATAATTCCGAATTCTTCTTCCTTATCCGCAATATAATTCATGATGCCTGTTGAAGGCGTCATCGGATAGGCGGAGTAAAACTTGCATCCCGAGGCGAGCGCGCCCAAGCCTATAGCTTCAATTCCGTTTATCAACATTTTCGGTTTCCGGGATAATTCGCGAGCGTTTCCCGCAGAAAAAGAACACCTGAGGCAATTCTTAACCGCGAAATCACGGCCTGCCATTGCAGCGTTTATATTGGCATTTATAACCTGTTCGCCCTTTTTCTTGAATGTATTTTTTATAATGGAAATCAGCGCATCAAGTTCCATACCGAGCATCCCGAGCACCGCGCCTGTTGCAACAGTATTCGCCATTATCTTATTCCCGCCGCGCGCTACGGCCAGAGCAACAAAAGGTATATCAAGAAACCGGGGCTGGCCGTATTTCTGCTTTAATGAAGCTGCATCATAGATTCCTAAACCGTTGTCATGAAGTTCGCTCTGATGCTGCTCCACGCTTTCCTTATCAAGCGCGACAAGGATGTCAATCTTTTCTTTCGAAGCCATGACAGGCTTATCGGAAAATCTTATCTGGTAAAAATTATGACCGCCCCTTACGCGAGATTCATAATCCTGATGAGTAAAAACATGAAATCCAGAGCGGGCAAATACCTTTGCGAGCGTGTCGCCTACCGTCTGTATGCCCTGCCCTGCCTCGCCGCCTATTTTTATCGAATAATCCATAAAGCTTAATTTAGAGTTTAGAGGATATTTGATGAGCCGTCAATGAGAAAAAGGGAAAATAACTAATCCTTATGCGATTCGTAAATCTCTTCAAACCGCTTGTGAATATTTTTGAATGTCTCGAGTACCTGCGGGTCAAAATGAGAAGGCATCGTCCTTCCGTCGCCCTGCGTGATTATTCTGCCTGTTGTTTCATGATCGAAAGCGGGCTTGTGCGGCCGCTGGTTTCTTATCGCGTCATACTGGTCGGCAATACTAATTATCCTGCCTGATAGCGGAATATCTTCGCCTCTTAAGCTGTTAGGATACCCGCTGCCGTCCCATCTTTCATGATGGGTAAGCGCGATCTCTTTTGCCATATCAAGCCTGCTGTTGCTCTCTATTATCTTCGCGCCGTAGATTGTATGTTTTTTTATGCTCTCGAATTCCTCGGCAGTAAGCGCGTGAGGTTTTTTCAGTATAAAGGGCGATATCTGTATTTTGCCTACGTCATGCAGCCGGGCCTGAATCCGTATTTCATTTACAAATGAGGCCGGCATGCCCAAAGCTCCCGCGACTGCCGCGCTGTATTCTCCAACCCTGAGTATATGATTTCCCGCGACCCCGTCAATCGACTCGGATACCCGCGCAAGGGCGGATACTATATGAAAAAAATCATCTTCCGTAACCTTAATCTTGTCGGAGAGGGATCGCAAAAATAGGCTCTGGGTTATAAAACTTTCCAACACCTTTGCGTCATAACCCGTGACGCTTATTCCGTAATTCATGGCAAAAAAACATATATCGCTGCTCAGGCAGGAAACCATATTGAATATTCTCAGGGAAAGCGCCTCCTCAACCCTTTTTATAAACGGCGTGAATTCGTATTTCATAAGTTCTTCGCGGTTTAGGAACCTGATCCTGGTCTCTTCTCCGACAGGAAGGTCAATGAACTCCGCGATGTCAAAATCAATAGCCTTTTTTTCCAACCCCCTGGCTATGTATTCATATTTGTGCCACTCCCATTGCTTGTTGTAAATGCCGGCGATTATAATCAAAGGTTTTTCGGGGCTGTTCATTTTATGCCTTATTAAATGTTCGGCTATCGAGTCTATCTTTCGAGTAAGATTAAATTCCACAGGTTTAAAGGTCTTTATAATGCCCTCGCCGAAAGATATCATATCAATCATATTGCTGTATGCAAGATTAAGCCTTTCGTCCTGAGCCTTCATTTTCAGAGCCGCATTTATCCTCGACAAAACCTCCGCCTTATCAACGGGCTTTGAAATAAAATCGTCCGCCCCCGCCTGAATGCTCTTCAGACGCTCCTCCTTTGCCCTGAGCGCCGTAACCATGATGACAGGGATACGCCTTAATCTTTCATCGTTTTTTATCGTGCGGCAAATCTCAAACCCGTCTATCTCAGGCATCATTACGTCAAGAATGACGGCGTCTATTTTTTGTGCTTTAATTATATCGAGGGCTTCGCTTCCGGATTTGGCAAGGATGCATTCGTAACCCTTTGGGGCAAGCAGGGCGTCGAAAAGAAGCAGGCTCGCGTATTCATCATCAACGCATAAAATCTTCGGTTTGTGTGAAATCATAAGCCCTCCGTTTTTAAAAGGCTATCGGTTATTACGGGCGCGAGAGAGTTTTGAGCTATTGGAGGTCGGATTTGCTGAGCAGCATTGTTAACCGCATGTTTAAACTCTAACACTTAAATATTCGAATGTCTATAACTTATTCAGGGTATTTTAAGGGTAGAAACGAATATCATAGACCCTCCTTTTTAGTCGCCAAATAATTTTCTATTTGTATCGGCAGCTGACGCACGTCTATCGGCTTGGCAATATAATCATCAGCGCCTGTTTCAAGAGCTTTTTCCCTGTCACCTCTCATGGCAAATCCGGTGACCGCGATAATCTTTATATTCTTTGTCTTCTGAGAGCTTTTAAGAAGCCTTATTGCCTCAGTGCCGTTCATAACAGGCATCTGTAAATCCATAAGAATAAGATCCGGCTTATGTACCGCAGCCATCCTGACGGCTTCCTCGCCGTTTGACGCTTCAGCAACCTCATATCCGTAATAAAGCAATAAATCCTTTATCAGCCTGCGGTTAAGGTCGTCATCTTCGGCCACAAGTATTTTCGGCAAAAAAACCTCCCTCTTACGGCATCCATATTCTTAGATATACATACTTCTATACCATATCCGACATTTTTTGACACCTGTCAAAAATGACAGGTGCTTTTTTTTGAGGTTTCATCTTTGATTAAAGAAAAACCGCAAAGGAGGAAACATGTCATGTTAAAACAGCAGGATCGAAGGGAGAGGGAAAGTGCCGGAAATTGTTCAATTTTTATTCAGGAAGAGGGGCTCACGGCAAAAAATCTGATTACGGAGGAGGAGAAGATACAGGCATTTCATCTTCGGCACAGGATATTTGCGCAGGAACTCGGATGGGTGCCAAGGTGTGAAAATGGGCTGGAGAGAGATGACTACGATGAATACGCGGTGCCATTCGGGGTTTTTGATCCCGACAACAAGATGCTCGCGCACATAAGGCTGGTACATGCGGAGTATCCGTTAATGGTGGATAAGGAATTTAAATTCCTTATCAGTTCAGAACACAAGGTCAGACGCGAAAACGATACTGTAGAAATATCAAGAATATGCGTGGCGCTTGAAGCAAGAACTGGCAATATCCGTGACAATTTCGGCATATATCGCGTATCCATGTTTCTTTACAAAGGCGTTTACCACTGGTGCCTTAAAAATCATATCAGGCATATCTATGCAGTTGTAGAACAAAAGGTGCTGCGGCTTTTAAGGTCGGCGGGCTTTCCATGCAGGCTGATAGGCGAGCCACAGATAATGCCGGACGGCGCAAAAGCATGTGCAGTTATAATGGACTGGAGGGAATTTGAAATATTAAATACTGAAAAAAGGCCGGATATGCTGAAATGGTTTACTCGATATCAATCAGTCCGTGCTGAACGGCAACAGACACGGCCTGAAGCCTGCTTACAACATCAAGTTTTTTCTTGATGTTGTTTATGTGAAAGTTCACAGTCCTTTCGCTGATGTGGAGGATGGTTGATATGTCCCATGAGCTCTTGCCCCTCCGCAGCCAGTTAAGCACCTCAACTTCTCTTTTGGACAATGAACGGATATTGCCAGTTCCGCCTTGATCAACTATGCGTATAAGCGCCTGATGCAGATGCGGAATCATAAGCTCCAGTATCATTTCAGTACGGGTGTTATATTCAACCGAGTTGCCTGATATGGAAAGAAGGCTGCCCGTGCTGCCAGCGGGATTTCTTTGCCCGTGGGTATAACCATCCTGAAGTCCAAAATCTTCTGCATGAAATACAAATTCCTTGGGAGTCGCACGTTTCCTGAAGGTATCCTTCCACCGCTGAAGATTGTATCCACAGAAATTTTCCTTAACAATGTCATCTATTTTATAAAATTCTCTCTCCGCATAAAGTTTCAGCCAATCAGCAGGGTAATTGAGATTTATAATCTTATAAGAAAGTATATTCCCATTATCATCCGTCCTCGCAGCGCCGCTAACGGCAACGTCATACGAAATAACGTTATGCAATTTATCCACAAGTTTTCTAAAATCTTCTTCTCCGGAACAGAAAAGGCTGGTATGGATCAATTCAAGCAGGGTAACGGCGTCTCTCTTGGACAGCAGCTTATTAAAAACCATACTCTCCCTTCACTAAACAGAAAGACGGTCAATAAAAAATGTCCGGATTTAACAGACTGTTGAAAAACTCCATTCTGAATCTTAATTTAATTGTGGCATAGATGTCAAAACAAGTCTGCGAGAAAAGAAGAATAGCACCACCTTCACTTTGAAGTCTGCGAGAACTTGCTCAA
>Ga0172371_10012061_pt1 | contig 11427 bp, 5 predicted proteins | sample Lak12m_FD_114543 | JGI IMG/M metagenome (GOLD analysis project Ga0172371, IMG submission 114543) | Freshwater microbial communities from Kabuno Bay, South-Kivu, Congo - kab_022012_12m | ecosystem: Environmental > Aquatic > Freshwater > Lake | place: Democratic Republic of the Congo: South-Kivu...
AACAGGGAAACAAGCTTGACGCCGGCCAGAACTATTACTCCCAGGCCGATGGACCAGGAAATCGCGTATCCCATCCATATCCCGACAATAGCAATGGTCCCGTACGTGATTGCCAAGGTCTTCGTGCGAAAGTTTCTTTTCGTGAATACGATATGAGCCAGAGGCGGAATAATGGAAAGGGCCAAGACCAGGGAGGAGGTAATTGCCAGCGTCTTGGTCCAGGCCAGCGGTGTGAAGAGTTTTCCTTCAGCTCCGGTCAGGCTGAATACAGGAAGAAAGGCAATGATTGTAGTAGAAGCGGAGGTGATCACCGCTCCGCCTACCTCGGTCGCAGCTTCGTGGACTAACTTGAGGCGGCTCTTTTCAGGAGGGTCATGTTCTATATGCCTCAAGATGTTTTCCGTAAGGATGATGCCCATATCCACCATGACGCCGATGGCAATGGCTATGCCGGATAGCGCCATGATGTTCGAGTCAATGCCCATGAATTTCATGACAACAAAGGTGAGGAGAACCGCCAACGGCAGAATGAAGGAGATCAAGGCCGCGCTGACCAGGTGATTCACCATTACGACCACGATGATTATCGTGACCAGAATTTCCTCGGACAATGCCCTCTTCAGAGTGTCCAGAGTTTCATAAATCAGCTGAGTCCGGTCGTAAAACGGCACAATTCTTATCTGAGAGATTGTCCCGTCCGAGAGAGTCTTCTTGGGAAGACTGGACGAAATCTCCTCTATCCGGGCTTTGACGTTTTTTATTACCTGAAGAGGATTCTCCGCAAAGCGCACTACCACAACTCCGCCGACTGCCTCTGCTCCTGCCTTGTTGAGCGCTCCTTGCCTGAAAGCCGGCCCTTCAGACACTGTGGCAACATCTTTTACATACAAGGGAATGTTGTCGTTTACTTTCACCACGGCCTTTTCAAGATCATGGACGGATTTGACGAATCCCAGCCCCCGGATAATGTAATCAGCCTTGTTCAGCTCGATAGTGCGAGCCCCCACGTCAATATTGGACTTCTGTACCGCGCTGAAAACATCCATCAAGCTGACACTGTGGGCCCTCAACGCATTCGGATTGACATCAATTTGATATTCCCTAACGTAGCCGCCAACTGAGGCGACCTCACTAACCCCTCTGGCGGATTGCAGCAGATAGCGAACGTACCAATCCTGAGCCGTTCTCAATTCATCCAGGCCAAATCCCTTGCCTTCGAGCGTGTACCAGAACACCTGCCCCACGGCCGTTGCATCGGGCCCCAAGGTTGGTTGAACTCCAATCGGCAAAACCCCCGGTTGCAGCGAATTGAGCCGTTCCAGTATTCGTGTACGCGACCAATAGAACTCAATCTTCTCCTCAAACACCACGTATATGGTTGAAAATCCGAAGTATGAGTAGCTCCTGATCGCCTTTACGCCAGGAATACCCAAAAGCTGCACAGTCAAGGGATAGGTGATCTGGTCTTCCACGTTCTTGGCGGAGCGACCTTCCCACAGGGTGAATACTATCTGTTGATTTTCTCCAATGTCCGGAATAGCGTCAACAGGCACCGGGTTACGAGGCAACAGCGGAATATTCCAATCAAAGGGCGCGAATGCGAGACCGACGAGCAAGACCGCGAGTATTCCGAGAAACACCAGGAGTTTCTGCTGCAACCAGAAGCGCATCATCTTCGAGAAAAAAGTCGGGGCCACGATCTCCGATTCGTCATGTTGATTTTCCATCAGTTGCCCTCCTTCCCATGACCGGAATGAGGATCTTCTTCGGTATCCGGGGCCTTCTGAACCGGGGCTCTTGATTCTGGCTCGGGAGTCGCAAGTCCGGCATTAGCGTCCGCAGCGGGTGCAGCGGCCTTCTTGGGCTCTTCCATACTTGACGCTGGCTCCGGCGGATTCATCATGCTTGACTGTCCCGATATCTGAACGGAGCTATCCAGCTCGAAGTTTCCCTTGACTACGACGCGTTCGCCTTCTCTGAGACCGCCGTAGATCACGTACTTGTTCCCGGCCCGCGGGCCCAAGACGACCTCTCTCTGCTCGTATGTAGGCTGGTCCTGGTTGGGGACCTCAACGTAGACCAAAGATCGTTTCCCGGTGAACAACACTGCGGTGTCGGGTACTACCAGAGGGAGGACCGGATCTTCGACGCCTGAATATCCGTATGCAACAGCGGGCTGCAGGGGCTGTTTGGTTCTCGGGCAACTTCCTGGCACATCGCTTACTTCTTGAGGGTCAAAGGGGCAGATATACTTGCCGGCCCATTCCGGCTTAATGACCCTGCCCTGGTCGTCCATTTCCGCTTCGAGCTCGGCATTGACGAACATGTGGGGTTTCAACTCATAATCCGGGTTTTCTGCATCAACCCGCACCTTGACTGTACGGGTCTCCATTTCCAGTACCGGCTCGATGAAAATGACTTTGCCCCCGAAGGTCTTCCCTGGAAAGGACGGTGCGGTAAACGTCACATCCTGCCCATACCTGATCCATGGGAGGTCAGGCTCGTACGCATCGAGCTTTATCCACACATGGGACAGATCATTAATGACAAACATGTCCTGGCCTTCTTTGACGAATTGGCCGAGGACCGCCATCTTCTTCATCACTATGCCGTTGATCGGGGCCCTGAGGGTCACGTATAGCTCGGGCTTTCTATTTTCGCGAATACGCTTCACCTGGTCTCTTGTCATGCCGTACTGTATGAGCTTCTCTTCAGCCCCACGAATAATTCCTTCCGTGTCGCCGCTTTTCATGCTCTCAAACAATTCCACTTGGCTCTTGATCAGCGTGGGGCTCCAAATGGTCACCATCGGATCACCCTTGGCGACCTTCACACCGGTAAAATCTATGAACACCTCGTCCAGCCGACCGTCAATCCGGGCGGTCAGAGTCGCAACTCTCGTTTCCGCGTCTATGACCATCCCGACCATCCGCAATTTCTTTACGGCCTTCTCTCTCTTCACTTCCGTGGTCTGGACTTCCGCAAGCATCTTGGCTTCTTCGGACATAGCATAACGTACGGGGCCGCTGCCTGTAGGTTCGACCCGCGCAGGCAGCCCGTGAGCGTGCCCGGTCGCAGCAGGACTCTTTGGGGGTTGCTCTGAGCGAGTCGGCTGAGGCTCAGGGGTCGCCGGGCGAGTTCCCGTCCCTCTGGTCGCCAGGAGCCCTATCCCCAGTGCGGCTATAATCGCCGTGGCCAAGATAATCCTCTTCAAGGTCTTCTTGGGTATGGTAACCGTATCGTGGTTCATTGTTCTCCTCCAGCGTGTAAGCCGCTCGGCTCTTGCCGCAGATCGTGACCGGCCGACCCAATGCCTCGCACCCCCATTGCCCGAGCTTCGTTTGCCACGCTCCGTTTGTAACATCCGAGAGGTTCGGAGGCGGTACATTCCATAATAGCTTCATGTGCAGGGTCTATCAAGAAACAAGAAACCGGTCTGCCGGCTCACTCACTCGTTCGACCGCTCAACGGTATCGCCCCATGACCCGATGTGGAGAATCGGCCTCGGACACTTGCCAAACGTGTCGAGCAAGCCCTAATATACAAGTCGAGGAGAGCCTCGGCCCAGACGGAATAACCGGATGGAATGCGTGACCGAGACTCTCGAGGAGAAAGATTGGAAATCGGGCATCGGACAGTCTCCGGCAAACACAGATCCATTAATCAGGACAGCCTGTACGTAGATACTGATCTGGGGCTATTTATAGTGGCCGACGGGATGGGCGGACACAACGCGGGAGAGGTGGCAAGCGGGATAGCCGTAGAGGTCATCGCCCGATCTGTGAGGGAAGGCCTCAAAGCCGGAAAAGTCGGCGAAGATCTCATTCGGGAGGCAATTGCCAAGGCAAATGAGACAATCCTGGAGAAGTCTTTGAACAATCCGGCATGGGAAGAAATGGGCACGACCGCCCTAGCGGCTCTGGTAATTGATCATCAAGTGATAATCGGACATGCGGGGGATAGTCGCGCCTACCGGATCCGGCGGGGTGAAATACGGCAGCTCACCGACGACCACACTTTCGTATTCGAATGGTTGAAGGAAGGTCTTATAACCAAGGAGGAGGCTCGAACGCATAGTCAGCGCCATGGGCTGACTGAGGCGCTGGGGGTCACTGAAGAGCTGGAAGGGGAGGTAGCCGTCTGGCCCTGGGAAGACAATTTATGCCTCCTCCTGTGTTCCGACGGTCTTACGGATATGTTGGACGACCACGAGATTCTGGAAATAGTGGAAGCTTCATCCCAGCCACAGCAAGCCTGCAACGCCTTGGTTGATGCCGCCCGGCACAGGGGCGGAAAAGACGACATAACCGTAATACTCGTGTGTAGCTAACTGCATCCATCTGAGGTGTAGCCTATTTGGCGTGACTTTCCTCCACGCTTTTTGCGCAACGAAATCCCACGTCCTCGAAAGCCATGGAAGGGTCCTGGGCAATCCCGGGAAAAGGGGTCGATCCGGCCAGCATGGTTCCTCTTACCCCTCCCAACACGACAAATTGCGGCTTGGCATTTGGGGAAGCCGGAAGTCTCACGCCCCATTCACTCACGTTTCCCGTGAGCCCCCGGATGCCATCCTCATTGGGAGCAAAGTCGAGCACCGGATAGGGAACGGTTGAGGCCCCCTTATCTTTGAAGGAATCCCGCGAGCCCTGCTCTTCAGGCAACGTTGACCGACCCTGCCGCGGGGGAGCATCACCCCCTTCCTTTCTGAATGCTCCAACCCAGGCTTCCATCTCTTCTTGCAGTTTGCCGGTGCCGGCGGATGGTATGGGACGTTCCGCGGGATGCTTCTCCGGCGAATCCTCCCTCCGACGGGCCGCAAGTAGCCACTCCATTTCCGCCGGCAGCCGCTTGCCATAATGCGAGGCATAGGCTTCAGCCCCGTAACCCGTCACCCTCACCGCGGGGCGTGAAGCCGCACTTGCATCCTGCAACGAGAATCTCCCCCTTGGGAACACGATCGGTTCGTACCCGCCGTAGACAGGCCCCAAGATAAGCCAGGGCCGCCCGTCACCCAGAACCACGCCATCCTTGACTTGGACTCTCGAAAGTGCCTGATTCAAAAATTCCACATACTTGTAGTTGGTGACCTCCGTCTCGTCCATATAGAATTGAGGCACATCAATCAATTTGCCCCCCTCGGCTCCGAAATGACTCGGAAGCTTGACCAGCCCGCCCTGAACCAAGCGCATAATGGAGTCATCTTCGCCCGCAAGAGTGCGAGGCGGCGCATCTTGTTCGCGTCCCATGGCCTCCGGGACGGATGCCTGTTCCATCGCGCCGGGTTGAGAGGCTGCCGGAGCGGAAGTGCGCGGAGGGACGGGGACTTCATGGCTCATGATGAAGTGGTGATACAAATTGGACGCTACGACGATGACGACCAGGACCCCGGCAATAGCAACCCATTGTTTGCGACTTAGCCCCCTAAGAAATGGCCTCTCGGCGGCATCGGCCTTATCCAACACTCGTTCCAGGGCGTCTCGGAAAGCCGCCACGGACTGGATCCTATTTTCTTTGTCCTCCGCGGTAGCTTCTCGCACGATAAGATCCAAATCCTTCAGGAACGGAGTGCTTGGATTTGACAGACACACGCCCTTGAGCGGACACGCTGTCTTACTGTCCACCATTTTCCCCTGAACCACTTCGTAGAGCATCTTTCCCAAGGCGTACACATCGGCCCGACCGTCGGTCTCGCCGAGATCCATGAATTGTTCCGGCGCCATATACGTGATGGTCCCTTCAACGTGGTGACTTCTGGTGAGCTGTGACCACAGAGGTCCGCCTGCAATTCCAAAATCTATGATCTTGGGGGTGGAGCAGTCCAGTAGAACATTCTCCGGCTTCATATCCCGATGAACGATGCCGAGGGCGTGGACGGTTTCCAGGCCGTCAAACATGGGAAGAAAGAAGGTGCGAATCCAGTGTCGAAGCTCTCTTTCGTTGTCTCTGTACCCGTCGAGAGGCATGGAGTCGCGAAGGGTGCGATCTCCGGGAACGTATTCCATCACCACGTATTGGACGGTGACTTCCTCCCCGTTCTTCACGATGGCGGCGGCGTCCTGGTCGTAAACTTGCGCCACGTACGGATGCCGTATGCGGGCCATTGCCAACGCTTCTCGGTGGAACCGTTGGATCTCGGTCCGGACTTCCTCCGGGTCGTCTCCGAATTCCTCGAGATAATCCACCGAGATGGTCTTTACCACCACCTCTCGATTCAAATTGGACTGACGGGCTCGATAGACTTCACCTTTCCCGCCTGTGGCAAGGTGTTGAAGAATCTCCCACTTGCCGTTCAGCACAGTGCCGTTGTCAAGCGTGGGCGCTTTGGTCGTAGGGCTCATTCCGAGTTCCTTCCAACAGTATTATGTATCAGGATCGGCGAGGGTTCAATAACGGATGCCGGGGAGCGGCGTCCTTTCATTTCTCGACTGATGCGGTTCACTTCGTTCACGACATCCTACTTGAAGCGCGGACGAGCGGCGACCGGAGAAAACCGGCCGGTAGTCAGGAAACAAATATGATGTTTACATTTTTGTAACCGATCGCCGGGAACAGCTCTTTTTTTTATACGAGGCGGCCGAGGGGCGGCAGGCAGCGGCCAAGGCCGACAAACCTCCAGTTTATTAGTACGGAATGGCCACAATGATTCTTTGACTTGAGAGAATCCCTACTGTAATGTCATGAAATGCGAAAAGGGTACGCCTAAGAGAATATCTATTTTTTACGAAAAATCTGAATTCGGGGGTGGATGCCTCATGGAGGACTCACCAAGGGATAGTCTCAAGCCCCTGACGGAACTGGATGCGCTGCGCATCAAAGTCGCGGAACTGAAAGAAGTGCAGCGCGCGCTCAAAGAGAATGAACGGGCCCTCGTGGAGAGTGAGGCGAAATTCAGGATGCTCCTGGACAACCTCAACGTCGGCATATTCTTCTCCACACTCGACGGAGTCTTTATTCACGCCAATCCGATGATTGCGAGAATAGGCGGGTACCGCAGTCCTGAAGAATTCATGGCAGTTCCCGCCCACGCGCTCTATGCCGACCCCTCCGATCGCAACCTGTTGATAAGGGAACTCAATGACACGGGTTCGGTGCGGAATTGCGAAATCCGTGGCGTGAAAAAAGACGGAACCGATTACTGGATCTCTCTGAGCGCTGTCATGCAGAAAGACGACGCCGGAACACCGGTAGGGATTCTCGGAATAGTGGAGGACGTCACGGACCGGAAGGAAGCCGTGGAGTCGTTACGGGAGAGCGAAGAGAAATTTCGCGCCCTTTCCGAGGCAACGTTCGAAGCCATATTTCTTTCGGAATACGGTATCTGCATTGGTCAGAATCTTGCCGCAGAGCAAATGTTCGGCTATTCCACCGAGGAAGCCTTGGGAAGAAGCGGGACGGAATGGATCAGCACGGATTTCCGGGAGATCGTTCGCAATAACATGCTCTTAGGTTACGAGGAACCCTACGAAGCTGTCGCACTTAGAAAGGATGGCACCACTTTTCCCTGCGAGATTCAAGGGAAAATGCTGCGCTCCGGGGACCGCTGGATTAGGGTGACCGCGTTACGCGACATTACAACGCGCAAGAAGGCCGATGAGGCCCTTCGCGAGAGTGAAGAGAAGTTCAAAGATCTTTTCGACAACTCCGCAGATCTCATGTACACCGTTGATGCCGACGGCAACATCACGTCTGTCAACAGAGTTGTTGAGACGCTTCTGGGATACACGGTGGAAGAAGCCCTGAAACGCAATTTCAGGGATATCGTTGATCCCGAGTACATGGCTTTAACGGAGAAGAACCTCAAAGACAAGGTGGATTGCCGTGTGGATCGAACAGGTCCGTACGAAATCCTGGTGCGGACTCAAGAAGGTCGCCCCGTTTGGCTGGAGATTAACAGCCGCATTATTGACAAGTCCCGTCAGCCCCTGGAGATCACCGCAACAGCGAGGGACATCACAGAGCGCAAGCGTGCCGAAAGTGCGAGGAAGAGATTGTTGGCTGCAGTGGAGAACGCTGGTGAAACAATTGTTGTAACGGACGCAGTCGGAACAATTCTTTACGTAAACCCCGCGTTCGAGGCGACTACGGGCTACACTCGCCAAGAAGCCGTAGGAAAGAACGCAAGAATCCTAAAGAGTGGCAAGCACGACAAATCCTTTTTCGAAGAAATGTGGAAGACACTCGCTGGCGGGGATCCGTGGCGAGGGCGCTTCACCAATAAAAAGAAGGACGGGACACTCTATGAAGAAACCGCAACCATTTCTCCCATCAAGGATGAGAAGGGCAGGATAATCAACTACGTTGCAGTGACAAGAGATGTCACCGCGGAGGTTATGCTCCAGAAGCAGTTACTCCACGCCCAGAAGATGGAAGCCATCGGGACTCTGGCCGGAGGAATAGCTCATGATTTCAACAACCTGTTGACGGCCATACTGGGTCATGCCGACTTGCTTTTTGAATCAAAAGAGCCGAATGATCCGGATCTCAGAAAGCTGGGCACAATTCGGGAGGCTGCACTGGATGGCGCGGATCTCGTCAAGAGAATCTTGACCTTCAGCCAGAGGTTTGAGTCACAGGTTCGCGCACTCGATCTGAACCGTGAAATCAGCCGAATCCACAAATTGCTGCAGAGAACTCTTCCAAAAATGATTCAGATAGATCTTGCGCTCGCGGAAGACCTGGGAATCATAGACGCGGACCCGGTTCAAATTGAGCAGGTCGTCCTGAACCTTGCGGTGAACGCACAGTACGCGATGCCGGAGGGCGGCAGATTGTCAATAGAGACTCGGAACGTGACGCTGCGCGAGGATTATTGCGATACGCACGTGGCCGTGAAACCCGGGAAATACGTCCAGCTCTCGGTCACGGATACGGGGAGGGGCATCGAATCCTCAGTTCTGGATCGCATATTTGAGCCCTTCTTCACAACGAAGCCTAACGCAGAGGGAACGGGATTGGGGCTGGCGATGGTGCACGGCATTGTTACACAACATGGCGGACATGTGAAATGTAATAGCCAACCAGGGGTAGGCACTACCTTCGAGATATATTTCCCAGCAGTATCCGGTGAATTAGTGCTCAATATTGATAGTACCCGAGAAATCCCTGCAATCGGAACCGAAACAATACTCTTGGTAGACGATGATGAGCGGGTGAGAGAAATAGCTTGCGAACTGATAAGCTCGGCAGGCTACAATGTTCGCACCGCCCGCAACGGCGCGGAGGCATTGGAGAAGTTCAGGCGGTACAAGGACGAGATCGCCTTGGTAATTCTGGACTTGATAATGCCGGGTCTGAGTGGAAAGCGTTGTCTGGGGGAACTCCTCAAAATAGACCCTGAAGTCCGGATCCTGGTTTCCAGTGGATATTCAGCCAACGGACCTGCGCGTGAAGCGATTGCTGTCGGTGCAAGAGGTTTTATTAGCAAGCCCTACGACGCCCCAAGCATTCTCAGGGCTATTCGCACAATTTTGGATAGAGGGCGCCTGTGAAAGACAGGCGTTAAGCGGTAATCCCGACTCGGCAGACTGCGCTAGCCGGCACATTACCGATGAGGCACGCGACACTCCGGGCCCGGTGAACGTACACCTGAACGGTTCCAGAAATTCCTCCAACGGCTATATTTTTCGCAAAGTACCGAACTACCGAGCATCCAGTACATCCCTGACCACTTGCAGCACGTGCCTCATGTCGTAAGGCTTGCTCATAAACCCTTTTGCCCCGATCAGTGCTGTCTCGCCGGAGCGGCCGTCGGCTGAATAGCCGCTGGCAACTACAACCTTTGCTTTCGGATCAAGTTTCAAGAGTTCTTCGAGGCACTGGCGGCCCCCCATTTCCGGCATAATCAGGTCAAGGATCACCAGTGCGATCCTCTCCCGATCTCTTTGGAAAACCTCAAGAGCCTCTCGTCCGTTCGATGCGGTCAGCACCGTATATCCCGCATTGGCGAGAAGCCTTTCCCCCAAGCCCCTTACAAGCTCCTCATCGTCAACAATGAGTATTGTTTCGTTTCCGCCCCGAGCCATCGCGTGTTGAGCGATTTCAACCGTCCCGGGGTCCGATGTCACCGCGGGAATGTATATCTTGAAGGTAGTCCCTATCCCCTGTTCGCTGTAGCAGAAGATGTGGCCGTCGTGTTGCCTCACGATGCCGTACACTATGGCCAACCCGAGGCCCGTGCCTTCTCCGGGTCTCTTCGTCGTATAGAACGGCTCGAAGATGTGTTCCACCGTCTCCCTGTTCATCCCTATCCCCGTGTCCGATACCGTAAGAAGCACATTTCTTCCGAGCTTGGCTCCGAGGTGCGCCTTGTAGTAATCTTCCTCGATCTCCACATTTTGAGTTTCAATGGTGAGCGTGCCTCCTTCGGGCATGGCATCTCTCGCGTTGACGGCCAGGTTCATGAGAATCTGTTCCACTTGAGACGGATCGGCATTGATTGCGGCCACATCCGGAGCCAGGACGGTTTTCACCTCGATCATCTTTGGAATGGTTCTGGATAGGAGCTTCCGGACTCTCTCGATTTGATGATTGAGATTGAGGTATCGGGGTTGTATCTCGGTCTTCCTGCCAAACGTCAGCAGGCCCCTCACAAGTTCCGCTCCGTTTGTCGCGGCCTGGTGTATCTTCTTGACATCGTCTCTCGCCGAATCATTCAAGCTCTCGTCCGTCAAAACGAACTCGGAATAGCCCAGCACCACTTGAAGCAGGTTGTTGAAGTCGTGGGCGACTCCCCCGGCCAGCGTTCCCACGGCCTCCATCTTCTGGGCCTGACGGAGTTGCTGTTCCAGTTGCAGCTCCTGGGTAATGTCTCGTTTTACCGCAACATAATTGACGATTTTCCCGGAGCTGTCCCGGACGGGGGATATTGTAGAATCCTCGTGGTAGATGGAGCCATCCTTCCTTTTGTTCACGAAGCGCCCTGCCCAGGTCTCTCCGCGGCTCAGCGTCTTCCACAGGTTCTCGTAAAAGGCCTGATCATGTTGGCCGCTCTTCAATATCCTGGGATTCTTTCCGAGAGCCACATCGCGGGTATATCCTGATATTCTCTCGAAGGCCGGGTTCACATATTGAATATTTGCGTTGGTGTCGGTAATGACGACAGCCTCGGCAGCCTGTTCCACCGCTGTAGCCAGCCGCACCCGAACGGCCTCCTCCCTCTTGTGCTCGGTGATGTCAATGAGTGTCCCTCGGGCTCGCTCGAATATGTTCTCCTTCATGATGGGACTTGCTTGGGTCCTCACCCACCGGACCTCACCTGACTTGGCAATCATCCGACATTCCAATGGATTAAAATCGCCTTTCTTAAGTCTATAGTTTTGCCCTTTCGTACGACTCAGATCGTCTGGTGAAGCGGCGTGTTTCGAATTTCGAGTTGTTGTGGTGTTCGCTGGGATCGCGCGAAATTCCAGGGATGAAATGACTGCGTCG
>Ga0172371_10012062_pt1 | contig 11425 bp, 8 predicted proteins | sample Lak12m_FD_114543 | JGI IMG/M metagenome (GOLD analysis project Ga0172371, IMG submission 114543) | Freshwater microbial communities from Kabuno Bay, South-Kivu, Congo - kab_022012_12m | ecosystem: Environmental > Aquatic > Freshwater > Lake | place: Democratic Republic of the Congo: South-Kivu...
CCGGACTTCTCTATCAGTTCTGTAACATTGGCGTATGATCTATTATCTATAATCTTCTGTGCATACACAGGCCCTATTCCAGATAAAGCATCTAATTCTTCTAAAGTAGCGGTATTTACATTGGTAGTTCCTGAAGGGAATCCTTCTGTTTGGGTTGGAGGTGCCCCTGTAGTTTGTCTATTTGGAGAGGTTGGGATATCCAAAAGGAGGCTCGTTATTAAACACTTTCCATCTTCTTGCGTCTCCCATTCAAAAGGGATGTATATTTTCTGACCATCCGTTAAAGACTTTGCTAAATTCATATTCCTGGATACCCATAAAGGGGAGGCATTTTTCGAGAAACCGCCCCCTTTTTCTATTAGATCCCCTACTCTAGAAGTAGGTACCATTTCATAGACTCCTGGTTTCTCGACAGCACCGGATAGATCTATATAAATGTTAGGAAGAGATGTTTGCGAGGGGCCAGGTACTGTTGGAATTTGGATCGTTTTAGGAAAGAATTTATACAAGGTAACAACAAGGAATAACGTAAGTGCAATTATATGAAAGGAATATGCTTTGAGAAAAGATAACACCCCCATATGTAATCACGAATTATTTATGTATTGAATGGGGCACTCACTAAAAATAATAGAAAGTATTATTTATCTTCTTCCAAAGCGCGCATTAACAAGTCTTTGAAGATAGGGTTCTTTTTTAAGTCCTTTATCAAAGATACGAACTTTGTATCGTTTATTCTATAGAATACTTCTCTACCTTTTTTATCATTCTTCAAAAATCCCAAGGCAGCTAAAACTCTCAAATGATGGGAGGCTAAATTTTCTTCTACGTTAAGTTTATCGGCAACTTCACTTACGTTTTTTTGCCCCTCACTTAAGAAACTAACTATTTTTATCCTGTTTTTATCAGAGAATGCCTTTGAAACTTTTTCTAAAATCATGAGAATAATATACAACAAGCATTAGTATATTTCCAACAATATATATTGTTGCTTTATTTGTATTTGACTATAAAGCCGATAGTAGCTGCATAAGGTGTTCTCCACTCTCAATGGATATTGGTGCAATAGCTACAATTTCCTTTGGAATATTAGGGGAATACCTAGGAATAAAAATGGGTTTATTTACCACAGCTGCGTAAGTAGAGGTAAACACAGTTCCACTGTTAGGTCTGGCCTCTATAACCAGTACTGCGTTGCTTATGTCTACTATTAATTCATCACGTTTTAGAAACATCCATTTCTTTGGATATGTATAGTTTGGATATTCCGAAAGGATAAGGTTTTTGGAACCTATTAGGTTCTTATAAAGATCTATATTTTGTGCAGGAACAACTCTATCAATACCACAAGGTAAAACAGCAATTGTGGGAAGCTTATAGTACAAGGCTAATTGGTGGGCATAGGTGTCAACTCCTGACATAAATCCGGAGACAATGGTTATATCTTTAAGGGTTTTGAAGATATTGTTCATAATGAGTTGGCTTTGCTTAGATATAACCCTACTTCCTACAACGGCTAAACAGTTGTGGAATATACCCGGATTAAAATCTATTGGTTTGTAATACAACATAGTTTTGGTTTATAAAAATTGGGGATACAAAACAAGTGCTAACTACTAATATGGCCAGAAATATGACATTAATACACAATTGTACTAATTGATATAATAGAAACATGGAAAAACTTATAAGCTTGAAGGAACTTATAAAACAAGCAAAAAAGGAAGGAATAGATTTAGGTAAGGGAGATCCCTACAACAGATTGCGTTACTACACAAAAATGGGTTGGTTACCCCACATGGTAAGAAAAGCAAATTCTAAAGGGGACATAGAAGGCCACTACCCTGCCTGGGTTATAGACACGTTAAAAAACATTCATCTACTAAAGAATGAAGGAATATCTAATGAACAGATTGAGCAGAAAGTCAGAACCCAAAATAATTTTAAGAAAACCACCCTGCTTTTTGCAGATAAAAACAATCAAACAAAGCTGGCCTTATACTCTCTATCCCTACTATTAGTAATAATATTACTCACTGAATTAAATGTAATAAAAATAGGCAAAGATAAAAGAAGTATTATCGATAAAAATATTACCACTACAACAAATTATATCGTGGGTTCAGGAACAGGAATTTTACCCAAAGGGGCTAAATCTATTTTAATAAAAACAAATGAAGCAAAAATAACAAACAGAATAAGTGTTACATTTGGGGATGATTATTCTCCTGCCAGTAGATATTGGGTAAATTATTTAACTGACCAAAATGGTTTCACAGTAGAAACCGACACCCCAGTAGCAAACGATTCAGAATTTTATTGGTTTATCAACAATTAACAGGTACTGTTCCCGTTACGAGAATGCGATTTTGAAATACTTATTGACACTAAACTCCCCTTACTTTTAATATAGAGGTATGAAAAAATTATCTGCCAAACCCATATATGATCGGATTATAAATTTTACTCCGGTAGTATTAATGGCCTTAATGCCATTGTTCTTTCTACCTATCACAACAGAATATTTTGAATTCAATAAGCAAGTGCTATTGATACTGGGAACTATTCTATTATTGGTTACTTGGGCGTTTAAAACATTGTTTGGAAAACAAATGGAAATAACTAAATCAGTTATGGATATGCCTTTTATTGGGTTTTTAGGTGTAGTCATACTGTCCACAATATTTTCCGTTAATCAAGCAGTAAGTATCTATGGTAGCGACGGCAGAGCTTTCCCTAGCTTACTTGGTTATGGAGTATTGATACTTTTCTATTACTTAATCTCCTCAGGAATAAATAGCATAGGTACTATGAAAAATGTGCTGAATGCTTTAGTGTATTCCATTAGTTTAAATTCTTTTATTACAATCCTTAGCTACTTTGGAGTATATCTAGGTAAATCCGCTTTCTTACAAACATACAGTTTTACACCTACAGGATCTGTAACAACATCCATAGTTATTGCAGGGGTATCTTCCATAGTAAGCATCAGCTTGATGGTATATAACAGCCAACACGTTAAAGCTAAAGCAATCTATTTAGTAAGTACTTTAGTTAATGTAACATTAATTGCCTTAGTAAATGTTTGGTTTGGCTGGGCATTATTCTTAGCAGGGTTGGTCGTCATGACATTGGTATTAAAGGCTAAGACATTAACTCAATGCAAAGTAGGTTTAATGACAGTACTTGTGTTTGCTACCTTATTGGGTGTCTTAAGAAACGTACCTCAGACTAGTAGAGCTTTTGTTAATAATAGCTACCCCTATGAAATAGTATTACCTTTAAGAGCCAGTTGGTCAGTGGCCACATCCGTAATTAGAGAGTACCCCCTACTCGCAACAGGTGGGTCTACCTTCTATTTAGATTTCACTAGATACCGACCTTTATTCCTAAATAATACTGATTTATGGAATATTAGATTTGATAAACCATTCAATGAATTATTAAATGTAATATCTGAGTTCGGTTTATTAGGTCTAGCTGCATTCATTTATATAGGGTCCCAACTAATAGTTTTGGTAAAGAAGAGTGCTAAAGCTAAAGAGGATAACTATATTATTAAAGTGTTAGGAGTTGCTGTAGCTGTAGCTACATTAGTGTACTTAGTAACATATGCAACGACCTTAAATACCTTTGTATTAGTGCTACTCACCGCATTACTTGTTAGAAGTATGCAATTAGAAGAAACTTTTGAGAAGGTGTCTCATGTAAAGGTTATACCTTTAGCAAAAGTTAATAAGGTGGTATCTGTTACAGGACTAGAGGAAGAATCTTTGAAGCATTCTCCCTTCAAATTAGTTATCGTAATACCTGCGTTACTACTAGCAGTGTATGTTGGGTTTGTAACAACAAAGAACTATATGGCAGAATTCTTCACAAGGAGTTCCATATATGCAGCTCAAAGCAATAACTGGGACAAAGTGTACAAATATCAAGAAGCAGCTATCAAAGCAAATCCTCTGAAAGACAGCTTATATGTTAGACATGCTCAAACTATCTTAATACTAGCCAATAGCATCGCAGCAAAGGGTGATTTGACTGAAGATGACAAGACTTTAATACAAAATCTTGTCGCACAATCTATAAACGTAGCTAAAGTAGCAAGCGAGAATGTTAACCCATTAAATGTTAGAACATGGGAAACCAGAGCGTTGATATACAAGAATATATCTCAAGCGGCTCAAAACGCTACTGAATGGGGTATAGCCTCCTACAACATAGCTGTACAATTAGATCCTACTAATCCAAAATTAAGATTAGATCTTGGTGGAATGTACTATGCCAAAGGTGACTACTTATCCGCAGCCAGTCAATTTAGACAAGCTATATCTCTAAAGAGTAATTATGCAAATGCTTACTACAACTTTGCACAGGCATTAGCTCAATTAGGAGATTACAGTAATGCTAAAGCATCCTTAGAAACTACAAAGTCTTTAGTACCTGCCAATTCAGAAGATTTCAAACAAGTATCTGCTGAAATTGAAGTACTAAATCAAAAGTTAAGCTCTATGGGTACTACCACAGAACAGAAACCAACTGTAGAACAAATACAAGCTAAAGAGGAACCTAAAGCAGCAATACAAGAACCTTTAAATACAGTAGGTAACCAACAACCAACCATAGGTAGTGATATAAAAGAAAACACTTTGGTAGAACAGAAAAACTAGTACAACTACAGATTAGATATAGTATAATGACAACTAGCTTCGAGATATCGGAGCTAGTTTCTTTATCAAGGGCCGTTAGCTTAGTTGGTAGAGCGCTTCCATGGCATGGAAGAGGTCAGGGGTTCGACTCCCCTACGGTCCACCAATATATTATTTCTTAGGATTATTTTGTACCTTTTCCAATACGTTTGTTTCTCCAAATACCATCTTTTTATTTGGTAAGTTGGAAATAGTATAAGCTCTTGTAGGTGTCTTTGTTTCAAATATTATTGTTTTTTCTGTGGTACTCAAAACCTTGAGTACTTCTATCATTAACTCCTCTACCCCTTCTCCAGTAGCAGTAGATATTCCAAAAGATTTTATGTTTTTTGCTTTGAAAAGTTTTTCCACGTTGGGAAAGTTTTCTTTTACCTCAGTAATGTCTAATTTATTTATTACTACAATTTCTGGTTTATCTTCTAATCCTTTACCATAGTTTGTTAACTCTTTTCTTATTACGTCATAAGAATTTATAGGATCCTCTTCGAATCCATCTATCAGGTGTACAAGTATTCTGGTACGTTCAATATGTCGCAAAAAGTCATCTCCCAGACCTTTACCTTCGGAGGCACCTTCAATTAAACCAGGTATATCTGCAAGTACAATAGTATTACCATCTCTTAAGGTATAGGCGCCAAGATTTGGACTCAATGTTGTAAAAGGATAATTAGCTACCTTAACATTAGAATTGGTTAGATAATTTAAGAGAGAACTTTTACCAGCATTTGGCATACCGATTAAGCCCACGTCTGCTACCAATTTTATTTCAAGTCTGATTAGTTTTTCTTCCCCTTGCGTACCGGGTGTGTATTGCAAAGGTGTTTGATTAATAGAACTTTTGAAATGTACATTCCCTTTTCCCCCTCTACCCCCCTTTGCGATTAAGAACTTTTCTCCATGTGTAGCTAGATCAGAAACTAAGAGGTCTCCTTTTTCTCGTTGTTCATAAATTAAAGTACCCATAGGTACTCTGATATACAAGTCTTCCCCATTGCCTCCAGACATTTTCTTCTTTCCCCCCTCTTCTCCTTCTTGTGCATTGTGTTTTGCTTTGGAATGGAAATCTAAAAGAGTATTTAAGTTTTCATCTGCAATAAAATAGACACTACCCCCATTACCACCGTCACCCCCATCGGGGCCACCTTTAGGGATAAACTTTTCACGTCTAAAAGAAACGTGACCATCTCCCCCATTACCGGCTTTTACCTTTATTACAGCTGTATCTATCATATACGTATTATATCATTGAGTGTAGTTTAAAGGATTCTGGGCTACCCCATTGTACTTAACCATATAATGTACATGAGGGCCTGTAGATCTACCTGTATTACCCATTAGACCAATAATATCACCAGAATCTACTTCTTGACCGTAGCTAACATCTAATCTGCTCATGTGTCCATATACTGTTTCAAAACCATCTCCATGGTCTATTCTTACATGCAGACCTAAACCGAATGGATCCCAACCAGCACGAATAACTTTACCTTTTCTACAAGCTAACAATGGAGGCATTCCTCCACTTAAGGGTGTGGCTACATCAATACCATTATGATACCAGCTGAAGTATTGCGTAATAATACGCACGGTAGAGGGCCATACGCAGTATCCTTTATCCGCAGGGGCGTTCGAAGAGCCACCCCTTGAGGTAATAGGATCGGATATAACGGGTATATAGATTTGTTCTGGCACCTTACCTCCTGGGATAACTAGCTCTGTTCCTAGGGCCAGTTTAGAAGTATCCAAAATATAGTTGAAGTCTGCAATAGCTTGGGAAGGCACGCTGTATTTGGATGCTATCGAATTTAAAGTATCTCCGGTAGAAACTTTATGTATTAACCCAGCTACTGGAGGTATGGTTATATTCTGCCCTACCTTTAAAGTCGTATAATCTGTTAAATTATTTACATACTTTAGAGCGTCTGTGGATATTTTAAATTTGTTACCTATGGATGAAAGAGTATCCCCCGATTCAATAACATAAGCAAAAGATTCATTACGCTTTCTTTCATCCGGTATTGTTGTAGTAGCCAGAGCTAGTTTGGGTATGATGTCTGTAGTTGTAGATAAATAATCCATATTTGCATATTTTTCTACGATCAAAGGGGATCCAGAAAATATCTCGCCGAACAGGAATACAGCAAAAGAGGCTATCATTATGAAAAAGGTTGCAATAGATCTGCCTAGCCTACCCCTTGACCAAATCAATTTACGAATTAGGTAATCCTTTAATGTCAAAGGCACCCTAAAAAGGAAAAGGATACCCTTAAATAATTGGATAAGACAAACGCTGAATTTCTTTAATAGGTACCATTGGACTAACCTGGTAAACTCCCCCCAAGCTACAAAAAAGTTATCAATAGCATTCCTCCCCTTAGGTAAAAATCCCTTAAAGGAGAGTTGAAAAAAACGTTCTGACTTTGGTTTTTTTATTGTAAATAACATAGAAAAGGACGCTTGCACGTCCTTTTCATTTTAACATTTTATTGTATTTTTTGTCTTATGACCCTTGGTGTAATGTAGCCAAAAATTCCTTGTTTGTCTTAGATTTTTTGAGTCTTTGGATCACAAGGTCTGTGGCATCTCTGTCATCAAGTAAGTCAATCATACGTCTTAATCTGAATATAGCTTCTAACTCGGATTGTGAGTATAGTTGTTCTTCATGTCTGGTACCACTGGCTTTAATGTCTACTGCAGGGTACACTCTTCTCTCGGCAAGGGCTCTATCTAATCTAAGCTCCATGTTACCAGTACCCTTAAACTCTTCAAATATTACATCATCCATTCTGGAACCAGTATCTACTAAAGCGGTGGCAATTATTGTTAAACTACCCCCCTCTTCAAAGTTACGTGCGGCACCAAAGAAGTGTTTTGCAGGGTATAAAGCTGCAGGGTCAAAACCACCGGTTAAAGTTCTACCAGATGGAGGGGCAACCATATTATAAGCACGAGCAAGTCTAGTAATAGAGTCCATTAATATGACTACATCCTTACCCATCTCAGCTAATCTCTTAGCTCTTTCTAAGCAAAGCTCTGCCATACGCGCTTGTTCATCAGGTTTCTCATCAAAGTTACTAGCGTATACATCACCTTTTACACTACGAGCAAAGTGGGTTACCTCTTCAGGTCTTTCACCAATCAAGGCAACTAACAAGGCACTGTCAGGATAGTTTTGTGTAATACCATTTGCTATTTCTTTTAATAACCACGTTTTACCTGCTTTAGGAGGAGCTACAATCATGGCACGCTGACCCTTACCTATTGGGGATACAAGGTCAATTAATCTAGTAGATAATATAGACTGTTCTGTTTCTAAATGCATCCAATGAGTTGGAAATATTGGGGTCAACTTAGAGAATATAGGTCTTTTTCTAGCGTCTTCCGGGGATAAGCCATTGATGGAGTCTAACCTTAAAAGGGATAAATATCTCTCCCCCTCCTTTGGAGGTCTGGAGTGACCGGTTATGATATCACTTTTTCTTAAATTAAATCTTCTTATTTGAGATTGACTTATATATACATCTTTAGGTAAGTCATCATTTATCTTCTCATCTTGTCTTATAACACCATAGTCTTGGAGTATTTCTAAAACACCTTTTATGGGGATTGTTTTGCCACTGTATGACATACTAACGGTTTGAGGTAGTCCAGAATCCATACTAACTGTAGAGACAGGAGCTGTAGGCATGGGTTCTACCACAGGCATATCTGCAACAACATCTGCTTGTACAGGTTGGCTAACTACTTTTGGTAGCTCTCTTTTTATAACTTTTTTCTCTTCTGGGACACTACTGGTATCCTGTGTAATAGGATCATCAGCTTTTTTCTTTATAGGCATAATCGTTTTGGATAAACAAGCTATATCAATACTTTATTGTTATGCTCATTATTTAAATTAAATACAAGGGGTAAAAACCCTAAAGCCGAGAGATAGTCACTGCCCCGGACTACCTCCCGACCTTAGAGTTCTTAATTATCTTCAAAATGCAAACCTAGGAAATTGAATTTCTGATCGGGAGACTTTGAACTAATCAACTGAGAACACTCTATCATTTATCTACCACTTTTTCAAGGATATATATTAGGAGAAAAACAGATTGGTCGCGTAAGATAAGCCCAAACCCAACCAATCTATCCTTCCCCTAACACACCGCTATCACAATGAAGCGGTCGGATATTACAAGGTAAAGAGTGTTATTTCTTCTTGGTTTTTTTACCAAGTCTTAGTAATCCACCAAGAGACATCATTCCTAAACCTACAAAACCGGACATTGGTAAAAATCCAGTTTCTGGTAGTTTTACAGGTTTGTTACCATAACAAACTGTAGCAACATCAGAACCAGCAAAGTTACCATCTCTTCTTAACTCAGCCTTGTTAACAACACATTTTTCATAATCCTTATCTTCTTTTATTTCGGTACTTTTTAGAGTAGCTTTTATTTCAAATGTCTTAGTTTCATCCTTTTCTAAAACAGCCCACTCTTCAGTTAAGTTTCCACTAACTTTAGTCAAGGCATCAGGTAAAAAGTCTTCCATTTTTAACTTCTCTACTTTATCTCCTGTGTTAGTAACTGTAATTCTAAAGAATATCTCCTTAACTCTTTCATCTTTGTTAGTTAAATCGATAAATACTTTATCTTTGTAAGTAGCATCTCCAGATAGCTTTACCTCTTTTACTATCTTTAAGATGATTTCTTCTTCGCCACCATAAGCAAAACTCTTAACAAAGGGCATAAAAACACCTATTAAAAGGGCTGCTAAAGATACTATTAAAGATGTTTGTTTCCACTTATTAATCTTCATATAAAAACAATCCCCATATATATTATATATACGGGGGAATCAACTAGTAAATTGTATCTTATTTTCATACACATGTCAAGCTATAGGTCATGTTAACACGGGGATCCTACTAATGTACTACTAATAAGTATCCCCCACTATGGGATTATAAGAGGTGCTTATGATGGTAAAATCCTTTCGTATAAGTAATTAAAGGTATTAACAGAAGCAAAAACCCCAAGTACTCTAGATACTGAGGCCAGAATATTACTTTTATATCATCTGGCACAGGACCCTTAAATATCCAGCCATTGGCCCAATTGTTAACCGTTACATGTTCCGCATCACATAGTTCTCTGTTACAAATAGCTACCCAACCGGAATCAAAGGCTTGATTATAGACAAAAAGGTTATCACGTTGAGTTAGATTTTTAGTTGAACCCAAATGAATATCCCTAAAAGATGCATAATCTATAGGAGTGAAGGAGATATAGTCTAGCTCATTAACCGTTTTAGTTCTACCAAACACCATATTGGAAACATTAAATGTATACCCAAAACCTTCACCAAATGGGGGCAACAAATAATAATTAGCCAAAGAATCTCTATTAAAAGGTAAGGAGAAGTAAACATCACAACGTTTAGTGGTTTCATCGGTTAAACACACGCGCAGGGGCTCCCCCGCTATATTCTTAGACCGTATTTCAACTAAGTAACCTGTATTATGAGCTAATGTGTGGAAATAAAACGAATCACAAAGGGATTGTTTAGGGGAAGTATAAACAATACCCTTAGAAGTATAGGTCACGGTAAAATCCCCCAAATCTCCAGAGGAAAAGTCACATAATCTAGGGTCATTGGAAAGTTCCGTAACAAAGGAGCTATATCTCATATCTTTGTTAATACGTATATTATCTTTATACTCAAAAGGGAGCGAGACGGTAGAAATATCGACAGAGTTACCCTCTACCCCCCATCCAGCTTTTAGACCCTGGATTGTAGTTACTTTATCAAAGGGTGTAGCAGATGAATCGGATATTATACGGATAGAATATTTTTCAAGGGATTTCTCTAAATAAGCATATATTTTGTTATTTAATAGAAAATTTACACATAAATTGGAATCGGTGTCATAAATACAAAAGTCCCTGCTAGACAAGTTCGTTGCAGATAGAACAAATAAATTGCTGGGACGGGACAGAAGTTGCGAAAAACTAGATAGCGGAGCTGTAACACAGGCACGAACATTTCTAGCTTTGAGCGTAAACCCACTAGAAAGTCTCTCCATCGAATAATAGGCATTTGGTAATGCTGTACTACAGGCTTCTAAGACAGGGTAAAGATCTAAAGTATATATAAGATCTTCTGAAAAGGTCGTAAATCCGGACCCTTCCGTATATGTAAAGGCTGAATCCTTCAGACCTTTTTTGGAATAAAAATTGCTACCAATCCGAAAGATATTTTCATCGGATAAACTTTCCACAAAATTTTTAGATAATTTTCTTAAAGGGGAGGGATACTCCAATTCAGCTACCGAAGTAATACCTACATACAAGTAGTCATCATCTGAAAACAGTATCGATTTGGATAATTCCTCATCTTTACCCGTAACACCAATTAAGGGGAATTTCGTTTCAGAGGAATATACATAGTTACCGTATTTAGAATAAAAGGGATCAACATACTCCCTGAAAAAGGCATTCCCCACCCTAGTATAAGGTACATTGTAGGCTACTGCGGAAAAGTCCTTTTTAGGGGAATATTTATAAAGTAATAAACCATGCCCAAAATCCTTATCTAAAGATATGTTAGAGGATGTTTTAAATAGGTCCAGTATTTCTGGAATAAATAGACCAGTATTCTCATAACCCGGAGCTAAAATACTTTCATCTAATAAAAGCCAACGGATTTGATACTTTTCCAAAGTGGATTCTAGG
>Ga0172371_10012063_pt1 | contig 11424 bp, 9 predicted proteins | sample Lak12m_FD_114543 | JGI IMG/M metagenome (GOLD analysis project Ga0172371, IMG submission 114543) | Freshwater microbial communities from Kabuno Bay, South-Kivu, Congo - kab_022012_12m | ecosystem: Environmental > Aquatic > Freshwater > Lake | place: Democratic Republic of the Congo: South-Kivu...
GCTGGCGAGGTAATCCTGCGCAAGGGGAAGAAGACATATATGGCGATAAAGTTCTCTTGAGTGCCGATGTTGTTCCTCTGGGCAAAAGGCTTCTTGACAGGCATATCGCTTTGGGATAGGCGCCTTCCCCCCTCTGGGGGTAAGAGATATGAAGGCTTTCTTGGTTATAAACAATAACGGTTGGTGGCGGACTTTGGTGTCCGCCTGAAAACGCTGTCTATATAGCGAAACACGGGCGGGTTGTTAAAATCCCTTCCCGTGTTTTTTTTGTTTTTAAGCGCCGTGGAAGGATCCACGGCGCTTTTTTTATACAAAAATTTTTGATCTCGAAGGAGGAGGAAAGAGGAAATGAAACCAGTCAAAATAATGTTAGACGAACGAAAGATGCCACTTCAATGGTATAACATAACTGCCGATTTACCGACGCCGATGAAGCCTTATTTGCATCCTGGCACGGGTAAGCCTTTACAAGCGGAGGATCTGGCTGCTATTTTTCCCATGAATCTCATCGAACAGGAGATGAGTACGGAGCGCTTTATCGATATTCCCGAAGCGGTGTTAGAAAAGTACCTGATTTATCGTCCTACCCCCCTGACAAGGGCATACAATCTGGAAAAGGCACTCGGTGCGCCTGTGAAAATCTATTATAAAAATGAAAGCTATTCCCCTGCTGGTTCCCACAAGCTCAACACTTCCATCGCTCAAGCTTACTACAACAAGGAGTTCGGTATTAAACGCATCTCTACGGAAACGGGTGCTGGGCAATGGGGTTGCGCGCTTTCTTTGGCATGTCGGATGTTTGGACTAGATTGCCGAGTTTTTATGGTGCGAGTGAGTTATGAGCAAAAGCCTTATCGACGCTTGATGATGAACACTTGGGGAGCGGAGTGTATTCCTTCGCCTAGCCCGCGCACGAAGTTCGGGGCGAAGGTGCTAGAGCAATTTCCCGATACACCTGGCTCGCTGGGAATTGCCATATCCGAGGCTATCGAAGATGCTACAGGTCAAGATGCCTCCTGTTATGCGTTGGGTTCGGTTCTCAACCATGTCTTGCTGCATCAGACCATTATTGGCATGGAAACGATGAAACAGTTCGAACAAATCGGTGACTATCCCGATGTTGTCATTGGTTGTGCGGGGGGCGGCAGCAATTTTGCGGGGATTTCTCTACCTTATGTGCGCGACCGAATAAATGGCAAGCAGGTGAAAATTTTGGCGGCGGAACCGACATCCTGCCCAACGCTAACCAAGGGACCTTTTGCTTACGATTTTGGTGATTTAGCACAAACAACTCCGCTTATTGCGATGTACACACTAGGTCATGATTTTGTTCCTGCCCCTATCCATGCTGGGGGGTTACGTTACCACGGGATGGCGCCGCTGGTAAGCCATCTACTCAAAGAAAACCTCATAGAAGCACGGGCTTACAACCAATTGGCTACCTTCGAAGCGGGGGTAACCTTTGCCCACACGGAGGGCTTTATTCCGGCGCCAGAGACCAACCATGCGCTTGCCGCGGTTGTGGAAGAGGCAATGCTGGCAAAAGAAGAGGGCAAAGAAAAGACGATAGTGTTTTGTTTTAGCGGGCATGGCTTATTGGATTTAGCCTCTTATGACGCATATTTCGAAAACAAATTGACCCCTTATGAACTTCCCGATGAGGAAATCACCAGGGCGCTGAAGATGTTGGAGAAGTTTCCAAAAGTCTAGTTATTACTCGATAGGGTCGGGGTGGCGGAAAGATGGCTGGTAGAGCTTTTTCCGTTGCCCCGCCCCACCATTCTCTTGTCTTGTCAGGCAATATGACAATTTTGACATAAATTCTTCTTGCCTACTTATTGTTTTTTTGATTACCTTGCCGAAAAGGGCAAAGGCAAAAAGCATTTCCGTTTTGTTTTTCTACTTGTAGCGTTGGCGAAGCCTTTTTGTGGCAAAGATGTTAGGCGCTTTCTTTATTGCCGCCTGCATTCCCATCCCAAGAGCGAAGTAAAAATAAGAAAGGCTGGTGAAGCTCTATGAACAAGAGAAAGGGATTTTTTCCACTCTTGCCGTTGGCGATTTTCGTTTTCTGTTTTTGGGGCGTTTTCAGCGCATCAGCGGCAGATGCGCAGCAAAAGAACATAATTCTCACCACAACTACCAGTGTGCAGGATTCGGGCTTGCTCGACGAACTCATCCCTGTTTTTGAAAAGAAAACGGGTTATTTCGTAAAAATAATAGCCGTTGGTTCTGGGCAGGCGATGGCGATGGGTAGGCGTGGCGAAGCGGATGTTCTAATAGTCCATTCCCCTAAGGCGGAGGCAGATTTTCTAAAAGAGGGCTTGGGCATCAACAGGCGTTTGGTGATGCATAATTATTTCGTTGTGGTAGGCCCCTCTAGCGATCCTGCCCAAATCAAGAACATGAAATCCGCCAGAGAAGCTTTCCAAAAAATTGCCTCTGGTAACTCTTTGTTTGTTTCGCGTGGTGATAATTCAGGTACCCACTCTTTGGAAAAGAAGATTTGGGGATTGGCATCACTGAAAACAGAAGGAAAGCGTTGGTACCAAGAAACGGGTCTAGGTATGGGGCAGACCCTAGGGGTTGCCAGTGAAAAGGGTGGTTATACGCTTACCGATAAAGCTACATACCTATACATGAAGCACAATCTTCGCTTGGAGATCCTAGTTGGCGAAAGCGAAGAATTGTATAACCCTTACTCGGTAATCGAGCTCAATTCCGAAAGGTTCCCTAAAATCAATGCCGCTGGGGGGAAGGCTTTTGCCGATTTTTTACTATCTGAGCAAGCTCAGAAGATTATAGCTAACTATGGTGTTAAAAGGGTTGGCGAGAGCTTGTTTTTCCCTGATGCTTTAGGAAAGTAGGCAAAGGCGAGCTATGGATTTACTGATCAGTGGTTTCAGGGAAGCGATAAGACTGATTTTTAGCTTTGACTCCGAGGTTTTTTCGATAACCCTTCTGTCCCTAAAAATTTCCGGTTTAGCCACTCTCTTGAGTGTCTTTATCGGAATTTCGTTGGGAGCGGCGATAGGCATTACCCAATTTTGGGGTAGGCGGGCGATTATCAGTGTTGTCAACACCTGTATGGGGTTTCCTCCTGTTGTCATTGGCTTGTTTGTTACGATCTTCTTGTGGCGTAGTGGCCCTTTTGGTTTTTTAGGCTTGCTATATACCCCCACCGCCATTGTAATCGCCCAGACAATAATCGCTACTCCGATTGTTATGGGCATTACGGTGGCGGCAATTAATCAACTACCGGAAAAATTGCGTTTACAGGCGCTGGCGTTGGGGGCGACGCGCCTGCAAACGGTGTGGGCGCTCATCAAAGAGGCGAGGCTGCCGTTGCTAGCCGCCATTATGGCTGGATTTGGTGGGGTTATTTCTGAGATTGGCGCTTCGATTATGGTCGGGGGTAACATCAAGGGACATACCCGTGTTCTCACCACGGCAACCGCGATGGAAACGAGCAGAGGAAACTTCGAGTTGGCGATTGCACTTGGTATCATTCTGTTGTTGTTGATGCTTCTTGTAAATACCATTCTTACAAGCATTCAAATGAAGGGGCAAACCCAGCGATGAGCGCCCTGATAACGATAAAGGATATCCTTGTTAAAAAAGGTGTCAGAATCATCTTGGATGTTCCTTATTTGTCTGCCCAAAGAGGCGAGTCTTTTGCCATTGTTGGTCCTAACGGTGCGGGAAAAACAACGCTGTTGATGTGCCTTTCCTGCCTAGAACGCCTCGCAAGAGGCTCCCTTTTTTTGCGAGAACAACAGGTCGGTAAGGAGCTAAGTAATCTTGATTTTCGTAAAAAAACCGCGGTTGTCTTCCAGCAATCACTCCTTTTCAACACTAGTGTATTCGATAATGTTGCCTATGGATTAAGGTTGCGCAACTTGAGCAAGCAGGAGATTGCCTCACGGGTGATGGACTATTTGGGCTATTTCAACATCGGGGACTTGGCAAAGCGTTCGGCAAGAACCCTTTCGGGGGGGGAAGCCCAGCGGGTAGCTTTGGCAAGGGCTTTGGTTTTGGAACCGGAGGTCTTGCTCCTGGATGAGCCCTTTGCCTCTCTAGATGCGCCAACGAGTGAGAAAATAATAACAGAATTAAAGAGCACGGTGAAAAAAACTTCCACAACGCTTTTCTTGGTTACGCACAACAGGCTAGAAGCGTTGCAATTGGCAAACAAATTAATTGCTCTAGAAAATGGTAGAATTGTGCAAGAGGGTTTTTTGATCGATGTCTTTCAAAAACCAGCAAACGATTTTGTTGCTTCTTTTGCCGGCATAGATGTCGTTTTACGCGGGGAAGTAATGGAAAATCACGATGGCTTGCTTGGTGTTAAAATAGCCAATAAACGCATCGAAGCGGTGGGTCCTTTCGATAGTGGTAGGCGTGTTGCCGCTTTCATCCGTCCTGAAAATGTTGTTCTATCTATTGCTGACTTGTCGCATATTAGTGCCAAGAACCATTTCCCTGCCAAAATTATCGACACTGTTCCCTTTGGACATTACCACAAAGTTACCCTCGATTGTGGTTTTGTCATAAACAGTGTTGTTACCAACTCCACGGTAACGGAACTTGGTCTTGCCATTGGCAAAGACATCTTTGTTTCTTTCAAGGCGACGGCAGTGCATCTTGTTGCCGAATAAAAGTCTCCATTTAGATGAGCTTTTAGGAGTTTTTCCAAAATCTATAGCCGCCCGAGCCGCCTGTCTTTCCCATCCCTGCTTTTGCTAAATCGTTATTACTGCAAAAATAGGTGAAGTATAATCAATAGGTTATAGCATGGGTGTTATAGGGTGAGTTTGCCTAAAGGCGAAAAATATGTCAAAGTGAGTGCCAAAAGGCTGGTGATGGGGTGATGGTGATGGGAAAAAAGAAAGTCGGGCTTGCCCTAGGAGGTGGGGGAGCACGGGGCTTTGCCCATATCGGTGTGCTCAAGGTGCTTGTTGAAAATGATATAGAAATAGATGTCATCGCGGGCACGAGTATGGGTTCGATTGTTGGTGCTGTCTATGCCGCTGGTGTTTCTGTTGCCGAGTTGGAGGAAAGAGCGCTGGCTTTTTTGAGGAGCAAAGAATTCACGGATTCTCCACTATCAGCAATTGTTCCGTCAGTCGGTGGGGCAAAGGTAAGTTGGTGGCAGCGTTTAGAACATTTTACCAAGGAAAAGAATCTCTGGGCACGCGCCTTTTTCAAACCCGGTGCTATTAGATGTGAGGAGATGCTTCCCCTCATCAAAGCCCTTGTCCCTGATATCCTAATCGAAGAGATGCCGCTTCCCTTTCGTGCTGTTGCTTCCGATCTAGTTACAGGGGAGAGGGTAGTTTTTGATAAGGGATCCTTACACCAGGCACTCTTGGCGAGTTGTGCCATACCCGGTGCCATCGAGCCCATAAAGAGTAAAGACATGTTGCTGGTCGATGGCGGTGTTCTAAGCCTTGTTCCCGTTTATGCCGCTTATGAGGCGGGGGCACAGTTCGTTATTGCTGTCTCTGTTGATTTGGGGATCGGTTACTGGATGGGGGTTAAAACGGCACTGGATACCTTTTTGAGGGTTGGGAATATCGCTTCGGAAAATCTCAAAAAGCAGGAAATGAAAGCGGCTAATGTCATCATTCGCCCCAATGTTGGTTCATCACACTGGGCGGATTTTTCGCGGGTGGAAGAGTTGATCGTTGCCGGTGAAGAAGCAACGAAGAAGCTGCTTCCTTCCATTGCAACTGCTTTGCCTCTATATCAGCGCTTATTTAGATGGCTATCGAAGGGGGAGATACGGTAAGCGTCTTGAGCCTCATAAATCTTCTAGCATACAGGCATCAAGTTGGTTGCTGATGTTTGACCAAATCACGGTATAAATCAATGTAGGAGCGAACCATCCGCTCGGCTGTAAAGTGTTGCCAATACCTTTCCTCTGCTCTTTGCCCCATCTTGGCAGCCTTTTGGGGATGTTCCCACAAATACCGCATTACTTGGCGTAAAGCACCCGGATCACTCGGGGGGACTATCAGCCCGGTTTCATTTGCAATGTTCACGAAAGTTGTCCCAGTGCCGATTTCACTAGAGAGCATCGGCTTGCCAAACATTGCCCCTTCTAGCAGGGAAATACCAAACGCCTCTGCTCGTAAATGAGAAGGAAATAGGACGCCATAGCACTGCATCAGCAACGCAACTTTGTCTTCATCCGGCAAATATCCCAAAAAATGGATATTGCGCAGCCCCAGTTGTGATGCCTGCCGCTTAAGTTCTTCTTCGATAGGACCTGCACCCACAATCACGATCGGATAGTCTATTCCCTGTGCAGCCTGAATCAAAATATGCAGTCCCTTATAGTAGCGTATAACGCCAACAAACAAAAAGAATCTCGTAACGAATCGGGCACGCCAATATGCCATCTTCTCTGGAGAGGGGACAGGGTAAGTGGCTTTGTCCAACCCAATCGGAATCACGCTCACTTTTTCTCTGTATTTTGCCAAGACTTTGCTAGTTGCCAGATAGTTTGGAGATGTTGCAACTATTCGATTTACAGCCCCCAGAAACTTCAACTTCAAAGGACAATAAATCTTCAGCAGGTACTTTTGACGAATGATGTCAGAGTGGTAGGTTACCACGGTAGGCTTTTTCACCATTGTCGCAAAATGCACCAAGTCCATGAACGGCCAAGGAAAGTGGTAGTGGATGACATCCGCCTTTTTTGCCAACTGGGCAAAACGCAAAAGGGCGGAAATAGAAAATCCTGTTGACGCTATCTGCATTTGGAGCCTGGCACGGTGAACCAAATATCCATCAATTTCGATGGTGCGTGGCACACACTCGGAAGTGAGGGATAGCACATCCGTCTTTACTCCAAACTTATTGGCTCCATGTGCGATCTGGTTGATGACTTGCTCGACCCCGCCGATGGTGTCCGGGAAAGAAGTCTTATAGAAATGAAGAATTCTCATACAGTACTGAACTTTCCGGTTATCAGGTTATTGACTTGAACCACACTGCGTAGGGCTGAACTAGCCACCACTTCAGCGGCACACAGCCATAGTATTTACGAACCACGGCGATTGCTTCTTGGTAATGGCGCCGCCGCAGAGTTTTGGTTTTGGTGGCTTCATGCTCTCGGTTAACAGCAACAAATCTATCCACAAATTGCATAGGGCCAACTTGCTTGTACAAACGCCACCACAAGTCATAGTCCATTGCCATATGTAGCTTGCTGTCCACGCCTCCCACAGCATTCCATGCCGAACGAGATATCAATGTTGCCGGTTGGGAAACGATGCAGCGCAAAGCCAATCTTTTTTCAGCAAATGGCTCGACCCATACTGGTGTCCGCTTGCCTGTCTTTTGGACCACCTTCCATGCTCGTCCATACACTGCTGGCACTTCAGGGTGTGCTTGCAAGGCACTCAGCAGGGTTGTGAGACCATGAGGCAAGAACCAATCGTCACTGTTTAGCCAACAGACAAAAGGCGCTTTGCCCAACGCAATCCCTTCATTGATGGCAGACGCTTGTCCGTCATCTTTGCGGCTACGCCATCCTGCTAGGCGATACTCCCACTTCCGTATCACATCGACGGAGTTGTCTGACGAGCCCCCATCCAAAACAAATACCTCTACAGGAATTTCTTGCGCAAAAATCGATATCAGCGCCTCGTTAAGGAACCGCCCCTGATTAAATGAAGGAACAGCTATCGTTACCAATGGGCTGACCGTAAAATTTGTCGGTGGCAAATCCATATCACTATGCAAAAGACTTGGTCAAAAAATCTGTGTAAGCCTTTGCTATACCTTCGTGCAACGAAGTTTTCGCTTTCCAGCCAAGTTCGCTCATACGATCGACATTCAACAATTTCCGCGGTGTTCCATCAGGCTTACTGATATCAAACACAATCTCCCCATTGAAACCCACCACATCCATTACGGTCTCTGCCAATTCACGGATCGTTACATCTTTCCCGGTGCCCACATTGAATACGCCATCCTGGATTTCGTCATGTTCCATTAGAAACACGCACGCATCAGCCATGTCATCGACATACAAAAATTCGCGCATAGGCTTGCCAGAGCCCCAAACCACATAGCTTGTATTCCCACATAGCTTAGCTTCGTGTGCCTTACGTATCAGGGCTGGCAGCACATGACTGTTGTTGAGGTCATAGTTGTCATTGGGTCCATAAAGGTTGGTCGGCATGACTGACACATACCGCGTACCGTATTGCCGGTTGTAGCTCTCACACAGCTTGATTCCGGCAATTTTGGCAATCGCATAAGGCTCATTGGTCTGCTCCAAGAGCCCAGTTAGCAAATACTCTTCCTTGATTGGCTGTGCACAATCACGCGGGTAGATACAGCTAGAGCCCAAGAACAGCAATCGTTGCACGCCAGCCTGCCAAGCCGCGTGGACGATGTTGGCTTCTATCATCAGGTTTTGCCAGATGAACTCACCCCGGTAGGTATTATTGGCATGAATGCCTCCCACTTTGGCTGCCGCCAAGAACACATAATCTGGTCGTTCGTCTTGCAGGAATTGTTCGACCTGTGCTTGCCGGGTTAAATCCATCTCAGAATGGGTACGCGTCAGGATATTGGTGTAGCCTGCGGTATGAAGACTTCGCACGATGGCAGAGCCCACCATACCACGATGCCCGGCGACATAAATCTTTGCGTTCTTATTCATGGATTTACTCGTAGTAATCGAAAGTGCTGAACCCATGCCGTTTGACCAGAACATCACGCTTTGCCACTTTCATGTCCTCACGCATCATTTCGCTGACCAGCTCCTGGAAGCTGATTTTTGGGGTCCACCCAAGCTTTTCCTTCGCTTTGCTGGCATCACCCAGTAGGGTTTCGACTTCGGTCGGACGGAAATAGCGTGGGTCAACTGCAACGATACACTTTCCGCTTGCATCGAAGCCTTTTTCATCGACACCCTTACCAAACCAACGAATCGAAAGACATATTTCCTGTGCGGCTGCATTCACGAACTCTCGAACGCTGTATTGCACACCGGTCGCAATCACAAAATCTTCAGGCACATCTTGCTGTAGCATCAGCCACTGCATTTCGACATAGTCTTTGGCGTGCCCCCAGTCACGCTTAGCATCGAGGTTCCCTAGATACAGACAATCCTGCAAACCAAGTTTGATACGAGCCAACGCCCGAGTAATTTTGCGTGTAACAAATGTTTCCCCTCGGACCGGGCTCTCGTGATTGAAAAGAATCCCATTGCAAGCATAAATCCCATAAGCCTCACGGTAATTAACCGTAATCCAATAGGCATAGAGCTTTGCAATCGCATAAGGCGACCTTGGATAAAAAGGAGTTGTTTCCTTTTGCGGAATCTCCTGAACCAGACCATACAACTCTGAAGTTGACGCCTGGTAGAAACGGGTTTTATTTTCCAATTTCAAGATACGAATTGCCTCGAGGATACGCAAGGCACCTAACGCATCCGAGTTTGCAGTGTACTCCGGTTCCTCGAAGGAAACTGCCACATGAGACTGTGCGGCAAGGTTGTAGATTTCATCCGGCTGAACTTGCTGGATGATTCGAAGCAAACTCAAAGAATCGGTCATGTCTCCATAATGGAGTACAAAGCGACGCTCCATATCATGTGGGTCTTGATAAAGATGGTCTATTCTGTCTGTATTGAAGAGAGATGCTCGACGCTTGATGCCATGAACCTCGTAGCCCTTATTTAACAACAGCTCCGCGAGGTAGGATCCATCTTGTCCTGTAACACCTGTAATCAATGCTTTTTTCACTTAACGAACCTTCTTCGAAAGCGAAACTGTAAATCCTCATAAACATGAGCCACTAAGTACGGCAATATTTTCCACCTGATCTCCTTCTTACTAACAATTCTGCCCAATTCGCGGTTTCTGAGCCGATTCATTTCCTCGAAACCCTCCTCATTAATTACCGAAGATGTTTTTTGACTATTGTGGATTCGAAAGGCTCCCAGGAATATTGGAAGGCGGACCATTCGCGCACCTGCTTTGCGGAAGCGGAGTAAAAGATCCCAATCCATGGCAAAACGGAAGGCTTCATCGATATGACCACCTGCTTTCTCCCATATTTTGCGTCGCCAGAATAGTGTTTCCTGTGGAATGTAATCTACCCAGGATAATATCTCATCATCATGGTTGGGTAATATCCAACTGCCAATCTGCTCATCATGTTCGTCGATCAAGATGCGGTGGCTATAAACCACATCGACCTCCTGATGCCGCTCAAAATAATCGGCTACATATGCTAAGCTGCCCGGGAGTAGCACATCATCCGAATTCAGCCATGCCATAATCTCGCCGTTCGTTTTGCCGAAACCACGATTGATAGCCTGACTTTGTCCACCGTCCGGTGTTGACTCCCAACCTGTCAACCGTTCTGAATACAACTTCAGGATATTCAGCGTGCCATCGGTCGAGCCACCATCCTGAATGAAGTATTCCAGATTAGGATAGTTCTGCATCAAGATGCTATCTATGGTTTTACCAATAAATCTGGACTGACAATAGGAAGGCGTTACGATCGAGATACTTTGCCAATATCTTCTCCGACTGTAGTCAGGTGCTGGTGGTAGCCCAAAAGACTGCATGGGGATAGGGGCGTGATGACGCAGGCGGCCAATTTTCGGGAATTTATGTAGGTTGTACCATGCCTGCTGCATGCGCCCAAGTATCGAATGCCTTATCCGAGCTTTTTGTCTTCCATACTTACCGCAGATTGCCTGTAACTGTACGATGAGAGATTCCTTGTCAGAAAGCTGAACGATGGTGGAGTTGAACTGAGCTCGAAGGTTGTCGTAATCCCGTATCTTGCTCATGAGTGCAAGCCAATCCACACCGCTATGCTGCGCATATTCCCGTAACGAGGCGCCAGCGGAAGGCGGAAAAAAGAGGATATTGTCATTTAATACCATGATATGATGCAAAGGGCTTGCTGCCCGCAATGCGCCTAGCACTGCATTTAGATCCGGCCAGTTGGAGATTTCATAAGGAGGCGGCGGCGGTGCCAGAAAAAGGCGGGCATCGTCGATGGCGATCACGCTTTCGCTATTAAGTGGTCCAATAGCCCGTATCTCGTCCGGTAGCGGACACCGCGATGCCTCGCCTGCCGTATTGTCTGCCTTGCAGTAATGCGCATCCAGAAAGTACAACACCGATTTTTCACGCAGGCTTGGTACCCACTTAAGCAATGCCTTGGCGGAATCGCCATAAACCAAATTGATATGCCCCTGGTCCGAGAATCGCACGCGAGCCGCTTCGTAGTGCTCAGGGGATAGTTCCACAGAATATATCTTGCTGAAGCGGTCCCTGACCAACTCAACCGTATCCCCCCTAAAAGTTCCGGTTTCCACGAAAATGTCGAGCGGGAGTACCTTCTTCAGTGCAGTGACCATACCGAGATCGATTGAAAAAGTGA
>Ga0172371_10012064_pt1 | contig 11424 bp, 11 predicted proteins | sample Lak12m_FD_114543 | JGI IMG/M metagenome (GOLD analysis project Ga0172371, IMG submission 114543) | Freshwater microbial communities from Kabuno Bay, South-Kivu, Congo - kab_022012_12m | ecosystem: Environmental > Aquatic > Freshwater > Lake | place: Democratic Republic of the Congo: South-Kivu...
GCATTAGGCACACTTACTATTGTAAGTGAGAGTAAACATGAGAAAACCTTAATTCTTTCTTCTTTCTTTCCTATAAACATTACAATAGTAAATGCCTGTATTCTGGTAATTTCTGGCTAATTCCGGACTTTTACTTGACAAATTTTCAGAAATACGTTACTGCTTTTTTGGCTGATTTTTGGCGTCTGCTAACTCATTGAAAGATAAAGAAAAAACGTCCTTCGTCACAAGACGCGCAAATTGCGCGTCTGCGGAACGGACAACGGCAAATTTGCTATTACACATATTATTTTCTCAGAAGAAGGAAAGACGCATTTGCTATTACACTTATTGCGCGACTACTTTTTTCATAACGTGCTATTTTTCTTTTGCTATAGGTAATAACGTATAAAGAAACAGATAAAAACATAAGGTCGAAATAGCAAATAGCTTGCGCTATTTGCATTCGACTAAAAAGGAAAGGAGATAAGGAAATGGCAAAGGCATTCATTACACAGAAAACATTTGCTAAAGGTGATGAAGGCGACAAGCATTTATCGCACGTGCTTAGAGAGAAAACACAGCGCGAGCTACCCCGCAATGCTGACGGTTCGCCGATGATAAGCATTTATGGTAATGCTGATATTTTCAAGAATGCATTGAACGTAAAAGAACTGGAAGGTAAAAAAGGCAGGAAAACAAAAAATGCTTACTATGAGCTAATGGCGTACTCAAAAACACCAGAAGATACGCAGAAGGTTATTGATTATTTATCGAAAAGATATGGAAGGCAACCGCTTGCAGTAATGCATGATGATGAAAGCAACCGCCATGTTCATTTTATGGTCCCGTGGACGCAAGACAGCAAAGCGTTACGGCTTGCGAAAAAAGATATATATGCTGATTACTCGGCTGTTGCATCATTGCTGAACCAAACGATGACGCGGCAAGGTGAAGGTAGGCGTATGCTTCCTATGAAGGAATATCGAATGCTAGAAAAGCGTGGTGAAATTGAACGGCAAATAAATGCAGAAATCAAAAGCGCCGAAATAAAAAAGGAGAAAAAAATGACCATGACCGATAGCGGCAAATACGAAGTTGAAATGATGAAAACTTTGCAGAAAACCTACGGCGATGCCTTAGAATTCGGAATTAAAAAAGATAGCGTCATTAAAAAGTACAAGGAAAATATAACCGCAAATTTAAGCGACAGTGAAATTGCACAGCAGATAGGCTATATGAAAAAGGATATAAAGGACGGTTGGCAGTTATTCTTCACGCCGACAACAAATTTCAATACCGCCACACTTGAAAATTTGAAGATGGAAAGGCTCGGCGAGTTGCCAGCAAATTCTTTTGTGATACAGACAGGACAGAGCCTAAGCGCGCACATTCCTATGCCGCCATCTTCCATAGAAAAGGCAAATCATTCGGCTGAATTGTTAGCAGGTTACTTCCACTGTAGGAGTTATCAGGTAGATAGCCGCCGACTGTTTCCTATGTTTTCTGTAAATGGCAAGACAGGTAAAAAGCTGAAACTTGCTTCTAATGTTGCGATTGAAAACCTGTTGAATAAGGCAAAGAAAGCGCGTATGGAAAAAATCAACGCGCGTTTTGGCGCAGCGGCGGCAACGGAAAAGGCTACAGTGCAGTTGCTTGAAAAAGCGCAGCAACAGGTATCAAAAAATATTCAGCCTATTGTCTATCCGACAGGCACAGGCACTAGCAGAAACAGATAGCGATAGTAGGGCGGGGGCTGTTGGCGGTGATACCTGCACCGTGTAGTGTTGTTTGTGTGCGGCGATGCAGCCCGCGGGAGATTTCTTCTAAGTGAAAACCTTCTTCCTTCTTTATTTCGTTTGTGAGCGTGTGAGGTTGTTAGATGAAGGTTATACCGTGCCAAACCTTATAAAGCGAACCTGGCGCAAATATGGAAGGCTGGCGCAATATAAACACTTATCAGCGCGGTGTTCTTGCGCTTGCGCTTAAACCGCTTCTTGCTAAAAAAGCGAAGGAGAAGCAGCTTTCTACCTTAAAACAGAACAGTGAAAAATCTAATGAAATCAACAGTGCCACCGTTTCACAGAATTCTGTGAAACGGATAAACCACGATACTCAAAAAGAACTCGCAAAGACGGCTAAAGTGAGTCATGACACGATAGCAAAAATTGAATACGTTGAAACCAAAGCGCCCAAGGAAATAAGAGAGAAGGCGTACAAGGGCGACATCAGCACCCATAAGGCGTATAAGGAAACCAAAAAAAAGACTGTAAGAAAATTGTAAGAATAAAACATCAAAAAGCATCAAATTGTATAAAAAATAGGCAGAGGAAAAAAGCAGGAGTGAAACGTAATTTCCACTATGAAAAACGATAAAAAGTAAGGCTTGCGGGTCCCGTTTGTTGTTATATTTGTTGCGTCTCTTAATCAGCGGGTCGGAGGTTCGAATCCTCCACGGCTCACTCTTGAATCAAAAGGCCGGTTCCGATAGGACTGGCCTTTTTTATTTGCTGAAATTTATGGATTGTCAATCAGCTGGTAAAATAATATAATAGAGCAGAGGTGAAAAATGGCTAAAGAATTTACCGTAATTATAGAGCAAGATAACGATGGATATTTTATAGCAGAAGTGCCTGAACTAAAGGGCTGCCACACACAGGCAAAGTCACTTGACGTCTTGATGGAAAGAACCAAAGAGGCGATTCAGCTTTGCCTTGAAGTATCGAGAGAAAAATATCCCAAAACCCACCTTATCGGCGTTCAAAAAGTCGAAGTATGAGTAAGTTGCCTTCCTTAACAGGGAAGCAGGTCATTTCAATTTTAAAGAAACAGGGTTTTATTGCCATAAGGCAAAAAGGAAGCCATGTGTTCCTTCAGCATTCAGATGGCAGGGCAACGGTTGTTCCTATACATTCCGGTGAAACCATCGGCTCAGGTCTCTTGTCAAAGATATTGAGAGACGTAGAAATGACAAGAAATGATTTGTTAAAATTTCTTTAGTATTCCGCTTGCTCAATTGCTTGTCTCATTAGATACTTTTTAACCTCTTCTTTATACGCTTCTTGAAGCAGTTTGGTGACTGCGCCTACTTTAAAGCTGGTGAAATCAACTTTTCGTACCGGCATAACCTCCATTGTGGTATTAGTTATAAAAACTTCGGAGGCGCGGGAGATGTCCGCTTTTGTGAATCTTCCTTCTTTTACGGCTATGCCGTCCTTCTTCGCAAGTTCTATAACTATGTTCCGCGTAATGCCGTCGAGGATTCCGCAATCAAGAGAAGGCGTGCATAAAATCGCTTTATTCTTTTTCTTCAGCACAAAGAAGACATTGCATATGGTCCCCTCGGCAAGATGGCCTTCTGAATTCAGCATGAGCGCCTCGTATGCCTTTTTTTTCTTTGACTCAATCTTTGCGAGAATGTTGTTTAAAAAATTAAGAGATTTTATTTGGGGGTTGAGCGCTTCCCTCAGGTTTCTTCTAACAGAGGGGATAATGAGGCTTACGCCTTTTTTATAAAAAGAGGCGGGATAGTCCTTGAATTCATTAGTCACTATCACAAAAGTTGGTTTTTCGCAAAGAGCAGGGTCAAGCCCTATCTTGCCAGTTCCCCTTGAAATGGTAAGCCTTACATACGCGTTTTTTAATGAGTTTGCCTTAAGTGTTTTATGTATTGCCGACTTTATCTCAGTCGCGGTTTTAGGGATTTTAAGTTTTATAAACGACGCCGAGCGGTACAGCCTCCGGATGTGTTCATCGAGCATAAAGACAACGCCGTCATAAACGCGCATGGTTTCGTATATGCCATCGCCGTATAAAAAGCCATGGTCGAATATAGAAACCTTTGCATCGGATTCGGTGACAATTCTATTGTTCAGATAAACTTTCATGCGTCATTATAGCATTCTTAAAATCATACCGCCAGATTGTATCGGGAGATTTCAAATATGCTAAAATTAGCCATACGGGGCGATGCTGGATAAGAATTCATAAATGTTTTATAATGAACATCCCTGATAATTGGAGCTATTATGCCGAAGACATTTAAAGTAGAAAAGCACCATACTGATATTGTTTCCAAGAGCACTTTGTTTAAAGTGCTGAAATACCTTAATAAGAAAAATATTGAGACGCCGTTTCTCCTTATGGATAAGGATAAGGTAATGGAAAAGGCCTCCCTCATAGGGCAGAACATAAGAAATTCCACGGTCTTTTATGCTGTTAAGGCGAACCCCGATATTGAGGTAATAAAGCTTGCTGATAAGCTCGGGATGGGTTTTGAGATAGCCTCCGAAGGCGAATTGAAACTGCTTTCGACAATAGGCGTAAAACCTGAAAGGATCATATCAAGCAATCCGGTCAAGACTTTTAAATTTCTGAAAATGTCGGCTTCATACGGCGTTAATTATTTTGCTTATGATTCTGAGGCTGAGGTTGATAAGATGGCGGCATTCGTGCCGCGCTGCAATGTCTACGTGAGGCTTTCAGTGCCGAATGAGGGAAGCGAATGGCCATTGAGCAAAAAATTCGGAGTTGAGGTTGAGAGGGCCGCAGAGCTTCTTTTCTATGCGCGGGGAAAAGGGTTAAATCCTGTCGGCGTCACCTTTCATGTCGGTTCCCAGTGTACGAATGTGTACAACTGGAACAGCGCTCTTGATAAGGCAAAGGCTCTATGGGATATTACCGAAAGGAATGGCCTAAGGCTGAGCCTTCTGAATATCGGCGGAGGATATCCGATAAAATATACAAAAAATGTTGTTGATGTCGATGCGATAGAAAAAAACGTTGACAGGCTCATACGCGAGAAGTTCCCGCCGGGCGTAAGGATATTCATAGAGCCGGGCCGGGCGTTTGTGGGAGACGCGGGCATATTCGTAACCTCTGTTATTGGCAAGGCAAACAGAGGGGACGAAAATTGGCTTCATATTGATGTTGGGGTATTTAACGGCTTGATGGAGAGTGTGGGGGGGATAAAATACACTTATATCGTTGAGACAAAGAGAGAGGCAAGGACGAAGAAGAAATGGACGCTTGCCGGCCCGAGCTGTGACAGTTTTGACGTTATTGATAAGAATGTAAGCCTGCCTGAGCCTGAGATAGGCAAGTTGGTGCTGATACTTTCGGGCGGGGCATATACAATATCTTACGCTTCGGAATTCAATGGTTTTTCAATACCGAAAACGATATTAATATAATTCTTATATGAAGAAATAACAGGATATGATATTCGAGCGGATTCTTTTGCCGATATTCATTGACGCCTCACAAATCATGAGGCAAAAGCCCTCGGAGTCCCGCTCCGCCTAAAGCGGATAGGGATGAGAATGAGCGAGAGTATTATATCCTGTTGTTTCTAATTAATGGAGGTTAAAAAATGATAAAGTTTCATGAAAAAGATCCATACGCTCCGATACAGTACAGTTATGAGGTTCAGGATATCCTCTATAGCGGAAAGAGCAAATTTCAGGAGATAATGGTTATCCGGAACCCTCATTTCGGCAAGATGCTTATCCTTGACGGGGTCGTGCAAATAACCGAAAGGGACGAGTTTTTTTATCACGAGATGCTTTCACATATCGTGCTTCACGCTCATCCGGCGCCAAAGAAAGTAATCGTTATCGGCGGCGGCGACGGCGGCGCTGTCAGAGAAGCGCTGAAGCATAAAACAGTGGAAAAGGTCTATTTCATTGAGATTGACGAAGAAGTGATAAACGTATCCAGAAAATTTTTTCCTACAGTTGCCTGCGATGTTGACGACCCGCGTGTGGAGATAAAGTGTATGGACGGAGCAGAATTTATCAAAGGAAGGGATTCCGACATCGATGCCGTTATCGTTGACTCAACCGATATAGTGGGCTTTGCAACTAGCCTTTTCACGAAGGAATTTTTTACAGCCATTAAAAGCTGTCTTACCGAAAACGGGTTTTATGTTACCCTTTCCGAATCGCTTCATTTCCACAAAGATATTGTTATAGAGGTGCAGGAGACGATGAAGACGGTATTCCCGACGGTTGATATCTATGCCGCTCCCATTGCCACATATGCCGGCAACTGGTGGACATTTTCAGTTGCCTCAAAGGGGCCTTCTCCCCGCGATATGAGGAAAAACTTCGAGATAAACACGAAGTACTACAGCGATGAGATACACCATCAGGCATTTCTTCCAAAAGGTATGTATGAGAAGCTGATGCAGAGAAAACTTGATTGGTAACCCTCCCCATCTCTTGACACAATAATCGGTTTCCTGATAAATTATTAGCACTCACCCGTTGAGAGTGCTAATCGGGTTGAGGTATCAGATATGCTTGATGAAAGAGACACCGAAATACTCTGCGCGATAGTGCAGAGCTATATAAATAATCCTGACCCCGTAGGGTCACGGTTTATCACCAAGAAGTATGCCTTCAGCCTTTCACCGGCTACGATAAGAAATATAATGTCCGACCTCGAGGAGATGGGATTTCTCATACAGCCGCACACATCCGCGGGAAGGGTGCCTACGGACAAGGGCTACAGGTTTTATGTGGATTATCTTTGCGCCCGCGAGTGCCAGTATGAAAACAGGGTATTTTTCCATGAGATTACAAGAGAACTTGAGGTTATAAAAAACGATATCGACACGCTGCTCAGCGAGACAACAAGGAGGCTTTCCGCTTTTTCGCATTATCTCGGCGTGGCGCTTTCTCCAAAGTCCGGTTCAGCGACATTTAACAGGATTAAGCTGTTAAAGCACAGACGGAATCATGTTGTGACTGTCCTTTTCACGGATGAAGGGCTGGTGAAAAATAAGGTAGTGGATGTTGATTGTGACCTGACTCAGAGGGATCTTAACAGGATAGAGGCGTACCTCAATTCCGAATTTTGCGGCTATACATTTAACGAAATTCGCGCGAGGATTGTTAGAGAGATGTCGGAAGAGAAGCTGCTATGCGATAGCCTTATTTCAAGGGCTATGACGATATGCCGTGACGCGCTTTCATCTCCTTATGGTGATTTATTTATATCGGGATTCTCTGAGGTGCTCGGGTTGCCGGATTTTTCAGATGTTGAGAAAATAAAGGAGATCTCAAGGGCAATGGAGGACAAACATCTGATCGTAAAGCTGCTTGATAAACTTTCGGAATCCGCGGGTGACGGAGTTCAGATTCTGATAGGTTCCGAGAATACCCTTGCGGGGATGAATAAATTCAGCATCGTGGCGGCAACTTATAGGGAAGGCAACAGGCCCATAGGGAGTGTGGGGGTAATCGGCCCTACGCGCATGGATTACTCAAAGACAATGGCAATGGTTGATATGACAGCAAGATTTATAACGCAAATGCTTGCCGATGGCTCGTAGAGAGGAGAGATAAGTGAGACATAAGGCAAAAAAAATAGATGAAAACATGACTGGAAATAATCCTTGCACTGAGGCCGCTGAATCGGAATCGGCTGCCCGCATGGAAGAGGAAACTACCGGTGATATTACGGCGGAAACACCGGTTTCCGAGCCTTCAAAGCCTGATACCGAAGAGGAACTCAGACAGGAAAAGGACAAATACCTGAGGTTGTACGCTGAATTTGAAAATTATAAAAAACGGGTCGCAAAGGACAAAGAAGAATTAATAAAATACGGCAATGAATCAATGCTGTACGAATTGCTTCCCGTAATTGATAACCTTGAAATGGCCCTGAAGCATTCAACAAATGACGCTTCATCAGGGGGGCTTGTGCAGGGAGTTGAAATTACGCTTAAGGAATTTCTCAGGGTTATAGATAAATTCGGGCTTACTCCGATTGAGGCATCAGACAAAGAATTTGACCCTTCGCTGCATCATGCAATGACGCAGGTAGAAAGGGACGATATCGATGAGAATATGGTTGTGGAAGAATTCAGAAAGGGGTATATGTTCAGGGAGAAGGTATTGAGGCCTTCCCTTGTTGCCGTATCTAAGAAACCGGTTAGTGGAAAAAATGCAGAAAAAGAAAATTTAGAGGAGGAATCATAAATGGCAAAGGCAATAGGAATAGACCTTGGAACAACGAACTCTGTTGTCGCAGTTGTTCAGGGCGGCGAGCAGGTGGTAATCCCGAATCAGGAGGGCATGAGAACGACGCCGTCTGTTGTCGCATTTACGGAAAAAGGGGAAAGGCTTGTAGGCCAGATAGCAAAAAGACAGGCGATAACCAATCCCGAAAATACGATATTTTCAATAAAGAGGCTGATGGGAAGGAAGTATAATTCGCCTGAGGTGGACCATGCAAAAAAGCGCCTTCCATATAAGATTGTGGAGGCTTCGAACGGAGACGCCCATGTTGAGATTAGGGGTAAAAAATATTCACCGCCCGAAATATCGGCAATGATTTTACAGAAGCTCAAACAGGCTGCCGAGGACTATCTCGGCGAGACTGTATCGGATGCGGTTATAACAGTGCCTGCGTATTTTGACGACAACCAGCGCCAGGCTACGAAGGATGCGGGAAAGATTGCGGGGCTTAATGTCCTGAGGATAATAAACGAACCTACAGCCGCTTCTTTAGCTTACGGCATGGATAAGAAAAAAGAAGAGAAGATCATTGTTTATGATTTAGGCGGCGGCACATTTGACGTCTCCGTGCTTGAGATTGGAGAGGGTGTAATAGAGGTTAAGTCCACAAATGGAGATACATATTTAGGCGGTGATGATTTTGACCTTAAAATAATTGACTGGATGGTGGAAGAGTTCAAGAAGGATCAGGGCATTGATCTTAAAAACGATAAGATGGCTTTGCAGAGGCTTAAAGAAGGGGCTGAAAGGGCAAAGATTGAGCTTTCACACGCAATGGAAACAGAGATAAACCTGCCTTTCATAACTGCTGATGCGACCGGGCCAAAACATCTCTTGATGAAGCTTTCAAGGGCCAAGTTTGAACAGCTTACAGGAGACCTTATTGAGAAGACAACCGGGCCGTGTAAGAATGCGCTTAAGGATGCGAATTTAACCGCCTCAAACATAGATGAAGTGCTTCTTGTTGGAGGACAGACAAGGACTCCGAAAGTCGTTCAAACCGTACAGGGCTTTTTTGGAAAAGAGCCGAATAAAACCGTTAACCCGGATGAAGTTGTTGCTGTCGGCGCGGCAATACAGGGAGCAGTGCTTAAGGGCGAGGTCAAGGAGGTATTACTGCTCGACGTAACTCCCTTGTCTCTCGGCATTGAAACGCTCGGCGGCATATTTACAAAGATAATAGAAAGGAATACGACAATCCCGACTAAGAAGAGCCAGGTATTCTCAACTGCTGCGGACAACCAGCCTGCAGTCACAATCAAGATATGTCAGGGAGAAAGAGAAATGGCGTCGGATAATAAGCTGCTCGGCAACTTTGAGCTTATAGGCATTCCTCCTGCTCCGAGAGGCATTCCCCAGATAGAGGTTGCTTTTGATATTGACGCAAACGGCATACTGCATGTATCTGCCAAAGACCTTGGCACAGGCAAGGAACAGTCGATAAGGATAACCGCGTCAAGCGGCTTGAACGACGAAGAAGTGAAAAAGATGACACGTGATGCAGAGTCTCACGCAGAGGAAGACAAAAAGAGGAAAGAGCTTGCGCAGGCCCGAAATGAGGCGGATACCCTCACATACAGCGTGGAAAAATCCCTTAAGGAATACGGAGACAAGCTGAGCGAGTCCGAGAAAAAGGATGTTGAGGCCGCACTAGAAAAATGCAAAAAGGCAAAGGACTCAAGCGCCGATGCCTCTGAGATAAAATCGTCAATTGAAAGCCTTATGAAGGCATCCCATAAACTTGCGGAGCATATCTACAAGGCAGCAGGAGCGCAGCAGGCTTCCGGAGCCGAGGCAGGAGCTTCTGGTGCAAAACCCTCGGAAGAAGACGTTGTTGAAGCTGAATTTGAGGATGTGGATAAGGACAAGAAGGGAAGTTAAAAGTTCAAAGTTAAAAGTTAAAAGTGAAAGATTAAATATTTCTTAAAACTCTTAACTCTCAACTCTTAACTCTCAACTAATTTATGAAAGACTACTACGATATACTTGGTGTCTCAAGAGATGCTTCTGCGGCTGACATAAAAAAAGCCTTCAGGCAGCTTGCCATGAAACACCATCCGGACAGAAACCCGGACAGTAAAGAATCAGAAGATAAATTCAAAGAAATAAATGAGGCATATTCCTGCCTGTCAGACCCTGACAAAAGGTCTAATTATGACAGGTTCGGTACTGCTGAAGGCGCCGGTGCCGGAAGCCCGTTCGGAGCGGGATTTGGCGATGTTTTCGAGGACCTCTTCGGCGATTTCTTTGGAACATTTAGCGGACAGAGAAGAAGGCGGCCGACAAAGGGCATGGACCTTAGGTACGACCTTGATATAACTCTGATGGAAGCGGCCTTTAGCACGGAGAAAAATATTGAAGTGCCCCGGTGGGAAAATTGTTCTGACTGCAAAGGCACTGGTGCGGCTCCCGGAAAGGCTCCGATAACTTGCCCTAACTGCAAGGGTGCGGGCCAGGTCAGATTCCAGCAGGGTTTTTTCAGTGTCTCAAAGACATGCGGTAAATGCGGCGGGGAGGGAAGGATTATCACCGACCCCTGTAAGGCGTGCAAAGGGCAGGGCAAAGTTAAAAAGTCCAGAAAGATAAACGTCAGGATTCCCGCAGGTGTTGATACTGGCTCAAAACTAAGAATGTCAGGCGAAGGCGAGCTTGGGACGTATGGCGGGCCTCCGGGCGACCTTTATATTTTTCTGAGTGTTGAGGAACATCAGTTCTTTAAGAGAGAAGGAATGAACCTGTACTGCAAAGTGCCTGTTTCTTTTCCTCAGGCTGCGCTCGGCGCTGAGATAGAAGTTCCCACCCTTGAAGGAGTTACGAAATTAAAAATTCCTCAGGGCACGCCGTCCGGAAGGGAATTCCATTTCAAAGGCCAGGGAATGCCGAGAATCGGCGGGCATCAGCGCGGGGATCAGGTTGTGATTGTAAATATAGAAGTTCCGAAGCATCTTACATCCCGTCAGAAAGAGCTTCTTGAGGAATTCGCAAGGATAAACGGGGACGAGGTTTCAAAGAGCTTCAAGGAAAAACTCAAAGACCTGTTTGTGGGATAAAAATGTGCCGATGGATTTTGCCGACGCCACTCTTGTTGTGCTTGCTGAAGAGGCTGAAGTTGATGAAATTTTTACGCTGGATTTAAGAGGGTTTAGCACATACCGCATTCACGGAAGAAAGGCCTTCAGAATCCGGCCGGAATGAATATAAAATAGCAGTTTCATCCTTAAGTCATCTTATTAATGAGGGCCTCGGTTTCTTCCACCACTTTTTCTCCTGCCTTCAGAGTTTCTCTACGTTTGGATAGAATCATTGCAATCGCATTAGAAATTTTTTTCTGAATTTCCTTTGGTGGAATAGGCACTAACACCTTGGATAAATCTTCAATAGAAATTGCGGGAATAGCGTGACCAGTCATAAGGCGTTTGAC
>Ga0172371_10012066_pt1 | contig 11423 bp, 13 predicted proteins | sample Lak12m_FD_114543 | JGI IMG/M metagenome (GOLD analysis project Ga0172371, IMG submission 114543) | Freshwater microbial communities from Kabuno Bay, South-Kivu, Congo - kab_022012_12m | ecosystem: Environmental > Aquatic > Freshwater > Lake | place: Democratic Republic of the Congo: South-Kivu...
AACGGGCTTCGATGCCAACACAAACGCGTTATACAAACCGGCTTCAGTGACGTCACCGGCTACAGCAGATGCTGAGCCTTGCCGACCTAGAATTACCACACTGGGAAAAGTCTTGATTGAGAAGTGCCTCACTAATTGGTTGTGGTCTGGGGAGCTACTCTTGAGCGTGAATACCGCGACCCTTTGTCCCGATTTCCACAGATTGTTCGCCACAGCACCTACCTGCTTTGGAATTCCTAAGGGGTAAATCTGAGCCTCACCGGGGACCACCAGGAACACAACATCTTTGTCGGCTGCCAGCGTGTCGAGAGATTGCAAGGAATCCAGGACTTGGTTGAGCGAAATTTCTTCCTGTTTCCTTTGCGGCTTAACTTGGTCGCTTTTTTCTGCTGTCACAATCGGGATTTCCGTGAGCCCGGCGGAAAAGGACTTTACAGGAACTGTCGTGTAGGACTGAGCAGAGTTTCCATTCAAGATTGAATTGGCTCCCACCCCAATTGCTGCCAATATGATGATTACGGATACCAGAGTCTTCCACTTTCTCCCAGACACGGCTCCGGGGGCACAGCACGAGGAAACATTTCCGGCGGCTGGCTGACAACAGGCGGCAGCAGCGTCCTCAGACCCACAACAGCTTTCCCCTTTTTCGCCAGAAGTAAGATCATTCATTTGCATTCTCCTGCACAGAGGCATTCATCTTCTTTGAGAGATTCCGGCAGCGAGCACCCGGTCAGCAAGTTCGCCGCTGCGAGCACCGTTTCCGGGTCCACCCAACACAACATGTTCTTTCCTCGTCTTTCGGTGCATATGAGCCCTGACTGCCTCAGTTCCCTGATGTGATGAGATACGGTCGAGGGATCGATGTCAAGTCCTTTGCCAAGTTCGCTGACGCATTGTCGTAAAGCCAGGTCAGTAATGCATCTCGTTCCTGGAGGACAGCAGGAAACTAACCGCAAGAAAATTTGCAGGCGGTTGGGATTGGACAACGCCCTGAAAATTTCGGCAAAGCGGTGGATCTCGTCGTGATAGTTTGGCATATGTCCATATATCCCATGGTCGAGTTTCGGTGTCAAGCAAGAAAAAGGCGGAAAACAGCAGAGAACGACGCTGTGCCGAAGACTTGGAATCGCAGGGCATTGAAACTGTGAGAGTTTCATGTTTGGAACCGTGTGCGAGGGAAGATGGAAGGGAATTTGTAGTTGACAACCAAGCGCGAAAATGGCATACATCGACGTATGTCGATACATCAATCAAATGACCTGACGGCTTACGCCGAAGCATTCAAGGCTCTGTCAAATCCCAACCGGCTCGCAATCTTCCTGCACCTGGTCTCTTGCTGTCCACCGGGTACCTCCTGCAGTTTCGATGAGGAGATGAAGAAATGCGTTGGTGACCTCGGGAAAGGCCTCAACATAGGACAGTCCACGCTCTCCCATCACATCAAGGAGCTTCGGGTAGCAGGACTGATCCACGTTGAAAAGAAAGGGAAGTACACCGAGTGTTGGGTTGATGGAGATACTGTGACACTGCTGGCGGACCTCTTGACAGGTCGGCTGCCCCTTGAGGGCTATTGCGAGGACTTACTGCCGCGAGCGGCTTGCGAAAAATGACCTCTGCTTGTTGTGTTATCTTCGCAATTGACTCGAGGGAATCGCTGCTTCCGTTGGCCGGCAAACATGAAGAGAGAGTTTTGTATGCTTTACGCATCACTGGACTGCATGACGCGTTTGTTCAAAGGAGGCCGCTAATGTTTCAGAACATATTGATTTCGTTGTTTATGATGGCAGTGACCGGGGTGATGTTTGTGGGTGTTGTTTCAGAAGCGTCGGGGCAGGCAATCCAAGTAACGCCAAACCGAGGCTTGGCTGCCATAGATCGTGCTGCCAAGGCTAATCGGCACCTATTCATATTCTTTTATCGGCAAGACGACGCACAGACGCAAGCACTGGGCACGGTTTTCAACGGCGCTGTCGCCGCTACCGGCGGACGGGTGGATTCAATTGCCATAGCCATTACTGATCCTGCTGAGGCGGGCATTGTCACCAAGTTCGGTGCGAAAGACGCTCCGATGCCTCTCGCTGTGGTACTGGCACCAAGTGGCGCGGTTACTGGAAGTTTTCCGAGCAATTTCACGAAGGAGCAGCTATTGGGGGGCATTGCTACTCCCTTGATGGAAAAGCTCCTCGGGGCCTTACAACAGGGCAAACTAGTTATCCTGTGCGTCCAGAATGGCAGAACCCGGGGAAACGCAGAAGCCATGAACGGTGTCCGGGCTTTCACGGCTGATCAACGGTACGCGGCGGCTACGGATGTGATCATGCTTGACCCCAGCCTCCCTACGGAACGCCCATTTCTTGCCAAGCTCGGCATGAACGCTCCTGTCGATGAGGCTATGACACTCTTCGTGGCTCCGCCAGGATCGATCATCGGAAGTTTCAAAGGAGCAACGGACAAGAATCAGTTGATTGCGACGCTGACAAATGCTGTCAAAGGCTGCGGTACTGGCTGCCAGCCCGGGCAATGCGGCGTAGGGAACTAGGGGAGGATACGGCGTGCAACTCAAAAAGCTTGTTTGGAAAGAACTCTTTGAGCGAAAAAACCAGGTCTTCACCGGTTTGCTCGCTATACTCCTCGGAATCACGGTGATCGTGGCCATCAAGAACATCACCTTCTATTCGGAAAAGGCCGTTGCCCAGGAATTGGATGCCCTTGGGGCCAACATCCTGGTGCTGCCCAAGTCCGTGACCTTGGAAAATTACTACAGTGCCGACATGCAGGGCGATGAGTTTCCAGAAGAATACGTGAGTCGACTGGCCCAGTCAAACCTCCAGGGCGTGGACAATCTCTCGCCAAAACTGTCGGTCCCAGTGGAGATGCAAGGTCGTAAATTCACACTCACAGGAATATTGCCGAAAAGCGAGTTTCAGGCGAAGGCGCTTTGGCAAGCGGCAGGCATATTCTCGCGGCCTCAGGGCTGCGGTACCGTAGTAGCAATACCCGGAATCACGCCTGAGCAGCCCAAGGAGACGCTGGTGAGGACAAGGGTCATCGAGAGCCTGAGTGATAGGGAGGCACTGATCGGAGCAGATGTGGCAGCATCTCTGGGCGTAAAGCCAAACGATACCGTGTCTCTGGTGGGCAAGCCCTTTACGGTGGCGGCGGTTCTCCCGCAAACCGGCACGGTGGACGACTCACGCATCTTTGCACACCTGCATGCCGTGCAACAACTCGCAGGAAAGGGCCGAGTGATTAACGTCATCGAGATCGTTGGGTGCTGTGACCAGATATCCAAAGGCTTGGTTCCGAAGATCAACGGACTACTCCCCGAAGCTAAAGTTGTCACCATTGCGCAGGTCGTGGACACCCAAATCAAGACCAATCGCATGATGTCGAATCTCTCTACAGTATTCCTGGCTGTCATTGTACTGGTTGGGGGAGCGAGCATCGCCAACTACATGTACGGCAACGTGCATGAGCGCCGGCGTGAGATCGGAACCTTGATGGCTTTGGGAGCTGGCTCGGGGTTTGTGCTGAAGATGTTCCTCCTGAAAGCGTTGATACTGGGGCTCGCCGGAGGAATGGCCGGGTATGTGCTTGGGACAGTATTGGCGGTGGTTCTTGGGCCCAAGCTTGCCGGGATCATTGTATTGCCCATGCCGACGCTCATAATTTGGGCTGTAGTTATTTCGGTGATCATTGCCGTCGTGGCGAGCTATTTCCCGGCCCGCCGTGCTGCCCACCTCGACCCCTGCAGCACCCTTCAGGAGGTATAACTCATGTTGAAGATGGAAACCGTGACAAAAGCGTACAATCATCGTGGCCCGTCGTTGACAGTTCTGAGCGACATCACCGCGGAGATTCCTCGTGGCGACTTCGTTTCCATAGTAGGCCCGAGCGGAAGCGGCAAGAGCACACTCTTATTGATGCTCGGAGGTATGCTTTCGCCGTCCTCGGGACGCATCCTGCTCGACGGCGATTCACTCTATGATCTTGGGCCTGATCAAAGAGCTGCACTCAGGCGAGAGAAAATAGGTTTTGTGTTCCAAACATTTAACCTTGTTCCATACCTGTCTGCTCTGGAAAATGTTCAAGTTCCCCTGTTTCTGGGAGGTATGAGTGAACCTGACCAGAAAGTGCGAGCATCCGCCCTGTTGGAACGTCTGGGGCTGGGTGACCGTGTGGAACATAAGCCGTCGGAATTGAGCGTGGGACAACAGCAGCGAGTGGCTTTGGCCCGTATGCTTGCCAACGACCCTTCCGTAATTCTGGCGGATGAGCCGACAGGGAGTCTCGACCCGGAAACAAGTTCTCAAGCGATAGCCTTTCTTGAGCAGGTGAACCAAGAGGGCCGGACGGTCGTTATGGTGACGCACGACCCGCAAGTAGCCAAGAGGGCGCACAGAACTCTCCGATTGGATGGTGGAACAATCTCCTATGAGAGACCGAGCAGGGCCTTTGTGTCCGTGGCGTAGACTCTCGTCCTACAACTAAGGAGGAATCATGAAGAAGTCAAGCCTGACGGCACTTTTGGTTGTTATTGTTTCCGGCATGGTGGGCGCTCATATGTACGCAGCGGCCGCGGGCTGTGATCCGGGGTCAGGTTGCTGCGGTACAGGCCAGACCTACGTGGGCCAGCCGCTTTTCGCTAACCCGGCTGGTCCTTATCACGTTAATATTGTTCCGGCCGCAAATCCACCTCAGCCTATGAATGCGAAACAAGTGATTGGAAGCCCCAGGACGACTCGGGCTGCTCAGAGCAAGGCCACGCCCATTGTCCCACTGACGCAACCAGCTGCCGGGAAATCAACGGAAGGCGTAACCTTCTCGAGCCTCCCTTTTCTGGGCACTCTTTGGTAAGGCGAATGGCCTTGTGCATGGCATTGCCAATTCAATAGTCCGCTCCTGACGAGTTCGGGGTCGAGGTTGGCATGGGGGTGACCGCTCGTTGGAATGGCAAAGAGATATTGGTAGGTAAGGACGAATCCCTCGCAAAAAAGAGGGTATAGTCTTCAAGTTCTGGTTCAGCTAGGAGGTGCCGTCATGGTGGTAGAACAAGAATTTGCGGAAATCTATCCTCTCACGGAAGAAAATCTCTTGGAGTACCTGCCGGATATCGACTGTCGTGACTGCGGATTTTCTTCGTGCCCGGCTTTTGCAGAGGCGCTAATAGGTAAACAAACAAAGGCCAAACAGTGTACAGAACTGGATTCCCTGACAGCACGAATCCTGGATGCCCTTTTGGACCTCGATTTGCCGCCTATGCCGTACAACATCATGATGGAAAGTTTTCCGCCTGGAGTGATCAGGATTGGGGAGCCCAATGAGTCTTCTCCGGTGATGGTAACGTGCAATTTCCAGGAAACCGTACGTTTACTTGAAAAGATATTAAATGCTTGCATGGTTAGCGCTTACCTTGTCATGAGCGACACCAAAGGTTACAGCGTGGACAATGCAATAGAGGAAAAGCGCTTCACGCCCTTCGAGATTTTGAAGGCAATCAACGAGTCTGAGATAGGGTCTTCCGTGAGTCACCGGAATCTTGTCATCCCAGGGTTGGCACGGCACATCGCCAGCCAGATCAAACAGACTACTGGATGGGAAGTAATCGTGGGACCTGTCAGCGGGCTCGAGATTCCTCTTTTTCTGAAAAAGGAGGAATTAGCACGATGGGAGGACGAATAAAACGCTCAGGGTCCATTGCGATTGATAAAATTCAGCCGAGAGTCCATCTATACTGCTGCGCAATAAGAATGGGACAACCGGAGGAACTGAGATGTCAGTCAGCCAGGTTGTTTCCGGAGCGCAGTCAGGCTTGACGTCCGAAGGGGAGGGGGCACCAGGCTGAGTGTCGAGAGTGAAGTCCATTTTGAATGGGCAGCAGTATAGAACTTGACAGCATTTCTGTCATAAGAGAATAATATTATTCGTTACGTGGCGAACTATCGGAGATGTCCCATGCGGGATTTTATGTGTGTTGTGAGGGCACTCGGAGATGAGAACAGAGTTCGGGCTCTGATGGCTTTGCGTGACAGAGAACTCTGCGTATGCCAAATCATTGAGTTTCTGGGCCTCGCTCCCTCCACGGTGTCCAAACACATGTCCATTCTGAAGCAAGCGCGTCTTGTGGACACGCGAAAATCCGGTCGCTGGGTGTTCTACCGGTTGGCAGGAAAAGGTTCTGCGCCCGAAATTCAAGGAGCCATTGCATGGCTTTGCAAATCACTGGCAGGCGACGGCTCAGTACGCCGGGATGAGCATCGGCTCCAGGAGGTCTCGAAGTTCGATCTCGCTGAATTGTGCTCTATGCAGGGCAGGAGATTAGACTAGAAATGACTCAGACGTGGAACTCCTATGCGGCTGAAGCAAGAATGAAGGTCCGAGCAAACTGTGGGAATGCGAAATCGCTTGTGGAGGTAGACCATTATGACGGCTGAAAAGAAGCTGTCCCTTGTGGACAGGTATCTTACCTTGATCATTTTCCTCGCCATGGCTGTAGGGATCGGGATCGGCTACCTTGGTCCATCGGTGACTAAATTCATAGCCAGTCTGCAAGTTGGCACGACCTCCATACCCATTGCCGTGGGATTGATACTGATGATGTATCCGCCCTTGGCCAAAGTGAAATACGAGGAAATGGGCAAGGTTTTCAACAACAAGAGACTCCTTGTCCTTTCGCTTGTTCAGAACTGGATCATCGGCCCGGTGGTCATGTTTGTTTTGGCTATAGTGTTTCTCCACAACTACCCGGAGTACATGATCGGCGTGATTCTGGTCGGTCTGGCGCGCTGCATTGCCATGGTTATTGTCTGGAACGAGCTGGCAGAGGGAGACCGGGAGCTCGCCGTTGGACTAGTGGCGTTCAATGCGGTTTTCCAGGTCCTGTTCTATGCCGTGTACATATACCTTTTCATCACGTTGGGACTCAACTGGCTTGGACTCGTCAAGGGATTGAACATCCAGATTTCCATGGTGGATGCCGCTGTAACGGTATTCATATACCTTGGAATACCGTTTCTCGGGGGTATCATTACACGATTCAGCTTGCTGGCAGCAAAGGGAAAAGAGTGGTACGAAACCGTCTTCATACCCAAAATAAGTCCTATTACCCTGATCGCGCTCTTGTTCACCATTGTGGTCATGTTCTCGTTAAAAGGAGAAGTGATCATAGAGCTTCCCATCCATGTGGTCATTGTCGTCATTCCAATGGCCATTTATTTCTTCCTCATGTGGTTTGCCACCTTTTTCATTGCCAAGGGCATTGGGGCAAATTACGGCCAGACCGTGGCAGTGTCTTTCACAGCGGCGAGCAATGATTTTGAGTTGGCTATAGCGGTGGCCGTAGCGATCTTCGGAATTGGGTCGAATCAAGCCTTCGCAACGGTAATTGGCCCACTGATCGAGGTTCCGGTCCTCATAAGCCTGGTGAATGTGGCGTTCAGGTTTAGAGAAAAGTATTTCAGGCAACGCATTGTTTCATCGACGGGCGAATCAGGTTCTGCACTTGCACGTACAGACTCGAGATGAAGCCAAGATCGGCTGGGGTAAACGGCAACCGGCTGTGCACGTCGTGCCAGGTAGCATTCATGGAGAGACAAATGGAAAAGGTTAAGGTGCTCTTCTTGTGCGCCGGCAATTCGGCTCGCAGCCAGATGGCCGAGGCTTTTCTCCGGTAATACGGCGGAACCGAATTCGAGGTATGCAGCGCCGGCTTGCAGCCACGCGATATCGACCCCCTGACCACCAAGGTGATGGAAGAAGCGGGGGTCGAACTCACAGATTACAATTCGGAGCCCCTGCCCCAGTACTGGGGCAAAATGCTCTACGACTGCCTCGTCATTAAGTGTAAGGAAGCTGACGAGGAATGCTTTCTGTTTCCGGGGGTTGCTGAAAGACTCGTCTGGCCGTTTGAAGACCCTGGGACCAATGAGATGGCGCGGGAAACAAGATTTGAAGCGTTCAGACGAACACGTGACCGCGTCGAACAGCGAAATCAATAGTGGCTCAAATTCCGAAAGGCGCTTCTCTCAATGGACCGTACTCATAAAGAAGTTGGCAGTGTGAAGATCACCGTCCGGCATCTTCCATGAAGAGGAGAATACATGTCGAAACAAGATCCTGTCACTTCAGAGGAAGCCACGGCAGTTGAGACCATGAATGCTGCGTTGAACGGTAAGCCCGGATCTGACGACACTCTCATGCGGAGAATAGTCAGAAGATTTGGCCGAATACTGTGGTATTCAACCAAGAAAATTGCCTATATCGCGTTCATTATTGCCGTTGTCGCGCTGATTATTGTCGGTCTGGACAAGCTTGCGAAATTTGCTCTGAGCAAGTCGCACCTGGCCGATGTATATCCGAATGACCTCGCCATGGCCAAACGCGATATCACCCGGCCCGTTTCGCATTATGACTACGATCTGACGCCAGGTGTCTGCATTATGCACCACCAGCCGAAGGGGAACCGTTACGAGTTTACAAATAACGCGGGCTTTCGTGACCCTCGTCCCATTCCCCTGAAAAAACCAGACGATGAATTCCGGATTTTTCTCACGGGCGGATCGACTGCTTTTGGTCTGGGTGCTACAGGGCAGGCTGCGATGGTCACAAACTTCTACTACATTGAGCACCGCGAAACCATCGCACATGTCCTGGAGCGAATTCTGAACGCGACCATGCTGGTTCCGGGAAAGAAGATTCGGGTCTACAACACCGCCGTGTGGGGATACTCGTATCAGCATCTCCTGTTCCGATACGTGACCAAGCTCCGGCGGTACAGACCGGACTTGATCGTCTCCCTTGACGGCGCGAACGAAATCGGTCCGGTCAGCGTTCCGGAGAAAGACTGGGACTATTTCCGCCAGGGTCAGTTCAATGGGATTCTCCGGCAGATTTTTTCCTACAACGGTCCTGGCCTCGGGGCTTACGCGACATTGTGGCTCAAGAATAATACCTACCTGATGACCTTCTTGTGGAGGGGATTGGACCCATTTTTCACAATGGAAACGGGGATGAGGATGCACCAGGCCGCGGCGACCGGCAAGAACTCAGAACAAGATCTCAACAACACATCCCGGGAAGAAAGATCCCGCATGGTGACACAGAATGTAGCTGCTGTAGTGCGAATTGTTGAAGATTACCACAGTGTGCTTGAGAATGACGGGGTTCCGCACGTCTTTGCATTGCAGCCACTCCTCTATCTGAGCAAAAAACCTCGACATGAATGGGAAAAGAAGGTGGAAGATCTTGAGGAGCATAAACAATACAGCGACCTCCCCACGGATGCACTCTACAAGTACATCTCTGAAAGTATAGCTGAGAGTTCTCACAGGAGGCAGTACTTTGTTGTTGATTTAACAGAGTATTTCGACGACACCTCCGAACGGGCGTTTAGCGATTGGTGTCACCTCACTGCCGGGGCCAACTACCTGATAGCCAGAGAGTTGGCCAACATTATTAAAGAGAGCTTCTTCAAAATGCCTTTGACGGAAGGCGATAGGGTAGAAAGCAAGGACAGCTTCTTTTGGAATCCTGTTCATAAGGCGACTGTCGTTTATGCGACTCCCCCTGACGAAGACGAAAACGGGGCAAAGAACATGCTCTCGGGCTATCCCGGGCCAGGCGTCTATTCGTCCAAAGAGGTGGCGCCCGAAGATAGGTTGGAGATTGTCCTGGATCTCAACACGGCTTTCACTCTGAGCCGGTTGAGGCTGGTTTGGGATGATGACGCGGTTCCCGAAGAATGGTCGGTGGATATTTCGCCGGATGGAAAGACTTGGAAGCCGTGGGTCTCGGGGACCAATAAGGAATTAGATGACTTCTCATGGTGGCCGGGATACGAATATTACGGAAGCGAACGGATCCAAGCACGCTATCTGCGTTATCGGCCAGTCAAAGCCGATGTCCGCAAGATAAAACTCCGATCATGGAGCGTGTATCGGTAACACTAATCCGTCAGCGGATTTCCATTGAATAATCCAGCTTAAGAAAATGAACCTGCTCCGCCTCAGCTGGAATTGGACAAAGCCTCCGTTAAGATAGTCACTAGACAGCGGAGGGGATACCATGAGGAGGCGAAGAAAGAATTACACAGGCGAGGAGAAGGTTCGGATTCTCCGCAAGCACCTTATCGATCAGGTGCCGGTATCTGATTTGTGCGATGAAATGAGGCTTCAGCTCACCGTGTTCTATCGATGGCAGAACGAGTTTTTTGAGCACGGTGCGGCCGCCTTTGAGCACCAGGGCAACGGCAAGGAGCGCGCGTATCATAATGACAAGACCAGCTTTCCATGACCTCAGAAAGACCATGGCGAACTCCATGATTTCCGTGGTAAAGACATTAGATCCCAGTGATTCTATAGGAAATGATCTTCTAATACTTGAACAAGATCAAGCCAAAAGAGCAGAAAATAAGCTGGTCGTTGTCTCTTTGCTTGCCCGGAGTTTACGTGATTCTCTCGGCACCAAGCCAAACATGATCGCCGTGTGATCCTCCGTTCTGGCATTATCGGTTCACTTGAATCGGGTCTGTTCCGTCCCAGTGCTAACTGCAGGACAGGGATAGGCCCAGTAATTCGAGGACAGAATACTAGAGTCAATCATCCTCGGCCTGTCGTTTCTTGTGAGAACTGCCGTGTGGCGTATGCTGCACTTATGTGGTTTTCCTTTTTGCGTCAAACCTTTTCCATTGCTTGCTCGAGGTCCGCGATCTGATCGTCGATGTGCTCGATCCCCACAGATATCCGGATCATGTTTCGCGTGATACCCATTGATCGACGGAATGTTTCCGGCATTGACGCGTGTGTCATGGACCACGGATGCTCGATAAGCGATTCCACACCGCCCAAAGATTCGGCCAAAGTGAAGAGTCCCACCGCTCCGAGAAGCCGAAACGCCTCTTCCTCGCCTCCCTTCACGCAAAATGAGAAAGTGCCGCCATAACCTGTCATTTGTTGCTGGGCCAGTTCATGCTGAGGATGGCTTTCAAGGCCCGGGTGTAGCACGCGCTCCACCTTAGGATGACCCTCCAACCAGCGTGCCAAAACTAGGGCGTTGCGATTGTGGGCCTCCATCCGGATCCCGAGGGTCTTCACCCCGCGCAACACTAAAAAGCAGTCTAGGGGCCCGGCGCACAATCCCATAGCATTTTGAAGGAACTTGATTTTTGTGGCCAATTCCGTGTCGTTGACGACCAGAGCGCCACCCACGACGTCGGAATGACCATTAATGTACTTGGTGGTCGAGTGCACAACCACATCGATGCCTAAATCCAGAGGCCGCTGGAAATAGGGCGACAGAAATGTGTTGTCACAGATTGTCACTACGTTGTTCTCACGAGCGATTTTCGCGATTCCCCGAAGGTCCAAAATGTTCATGAGGGGGTTAGTCGGGGTCTCAGTCCAGATAGCCTTTGTGTTGGAACGAAT
>Ga0172371_10012067_pt1 | contig 11422 bp, 7 predicted proteins | sample Lak12m_FD_114543 | JGI IMG/M metagenome (GOLD analysis project Ga0172371, IMG submission 114543) | Freshwater microbial communities from Kabuno Bay, South-Kivu, Congo - kab_022012_12m | ecosystem: Environmental > Aquatic > Freshwater > Lake | place: Democratic Republic of the Congo: South-Kivu...
CTTGCAGGCCGGCATTCGTAGTCCGACTTCTCCACGCAGACAAAGCCGGAAGGGCAGTCTTGCCCGCCCGAGCACCCACTGACGCAAATAGGGACCTCGGCGTTCTCGCTGCACCAGAGCCCGGCATCGCACGGCAAGCCGGTGCACTGATCTCCCAGACCCCCTCCACCCACGCACTCGCCGACGTCGAGGTCGCACTTCAGCCCGACCGCGCATTCGCCTTCATAGCCGCAAGGCGATCCTTTCTGGCCGGGTCGAGCGCATTGGTAGGGGGACAGCCCCCAATTGCAGACAAGCCCAAACCCGCACTGGGCGTTCCAATGGCAGGAGTCGCCTTCGCCAAGCGTCAGCATGCAGGTCCAGTCGTTTTTCACCACGCAGGAGAAGTCCTCCTGGCAGTGGCCCGCCCCGCCTTCGCACGAGTCGCCGGCCAGGCCACCTGTCTCACGGCATTCGCTGTGATGGAGGAGCTGCGCACACACGAGCTCGGGGCGGCAGTCCAACTCCCCCGAGCACGGCTCCCCCACGTCCCCTTTGGGCGGCGCCTCGGAATGCGTGCACGAGATCCCGACAAGGAGCGGATACGGCAAGACCACCGCCACGAGGGCGCCGAGGAAACGTGTCCGCGAGTGTCTCTCCATGTATTCCTCCCCGCCTACCGCGACGGCTGCACCGTGCCGGGCGGCAAGCCAACCCCGACAACCTGGACAGGAGATGCCGTGAAATGATGAGCAAACGAGACTGCGTCGAGATCCAAGTCCTTGTCCGTGTCAACGTCCGGGACCAGGAACATCTGGAGAAGGTTCAAGAGCCCGTCGTTGCTTATCGGCAAATCGCGGCTCGCCGGGCTGGACTTCGCATAGTCCAAGATGTCCTGCTTTCGGACCGCCCCGCCCAGCAGCCCATCCTTCAGGCCGAGGACCTTCCCTCCGTCCCCCAGCACAACCTCCGCGGCGACGTGCACGTTGTACGCGGGCACCAGGCGCACCGGCAAGAAGACGGCAAGGTCCGTGGGCCAAGGCACCACGACGTCCGATCCTCCGGCTTCCAGGATGACGTCGTCCACCGTGGCCGCAAAGGTCCAGAGAGGGAGGCAGGCATCCAAGCCCAGCCCGTCCGCCTGGACCTGGTAAGGGCAGGGCCAGCCCTCCGGCCGGTCTTCCGCGCAGCCTTGCGATTCCATCCCGGCGTAAGCGTTGATCTGGATGTCCCCACCGGCAGCCGTCGGGGCCGGGAATTCCAGGAGAACAGTCGCCTGGCCCGACTCGACCGCCAGCGCCAAGGCTTCCCCCATCTCCAGGAACTGCGTGATCTGACCGGCGAATTCCAGTGCCTCGTTGTCCCGCCCGTCGGAGCATGCTTCCGCCGGTGAGCACGTATCAGGGTCGCCGTCAATATCGAACGCCTCGCCCGGGTGCCCGCTCTTCCCGTACGAGATGGAATCGACCCGAAGCGTGTTGGGCGAAAACGGCAGTGCGGGGGCCGTGCACGGCTCAGGGCTGCACTTGCCGTCGATGCACCACGCCTTCTCATCAGGGCACTCCCCACAGGACCCGCCGCAGCCGTTGTCGCCGCACTCCCGGATGCCGCAGATGGAGACGCACGGCCATTCGGGCGGCACGCACGTCTGCAAGGGGCTGCACTTGAGGTCTTTCGGGCATTCGCCGCAGACTCCCCCGCACAGGTCATCGCCGCACTCGAGGGGCTTCCCCGCTCCGTTTGTGCATGCCGGGAAGCAATGGCACAGGAGATCCTCGCCGCACATGTGACCAGAGGGGCACCACCCGCACTTGCACCCGCCCACGTATCCGCACTGGGCGTCTCCGCATGCTTGAGGACAGTCATCGAGGGAGATGCACTTGCCGGCAGCACAGGTCTCACCCGGGCCGCAGGCGTTGCAGGAATGGCAGCCGGGCACTCCGCATTCGGTCTCGGCGCAGATTTCCTCGCACTTGCTGGACTCCTCATCCGACGGGTCATCGCTCGAAGGCCCTTCCTCAGACGGGAAGAGAAACCCGCAACCGCAGAAGGAAAGGAAGACAACCCAAGCCAACCACACGCTTGCACAGCGCCAGCCCACCATTCGGCACCTCCGGTTGTCATTCGTGAACCGGGACCGATTGTACGCAGCAGGAAACCGGACCGCAAACGGGTCAACTGGTCGGCCGAGCGGGTGTTGCAGGAAGCTGGCCACTACAGCCGATGGGTGCCTGGCACAGCAGCAGTTCCTTCCCTCCCGCCCGCGTCTGGGGTAGTATTCTCGGCCGTTGGTGGGAGCGAGGATGGAGAAGTACTGCCCCAAATGCTTCAAGAAGTTTCCGCCGGAGGCGGAGCGCTGTCCGGATGACGGGTCGTACCTTGTCTCGCCCATGGACAAGGACCTGACGGGGCAGGTGCTGGACGAACGGTACACGGTGATGGAGCGCATCGGCCGGGGCGGGATGGGCGTTGTCTACAAGGCAGAGCAGCACCTGATCAAGCGTGTCGTGGCGCTCAAGGTGCTGCGCCGGGAGATCGTGCAGGACGAAACCGCGGTCAAGAGGTTCCTGAACGAAGCTCGGGCAATCGCATCGCTGGACAGCCGGCATACGGTGACCCTACACGACTTCGGGGTCACCAGGGACGGGCTCCTCTACTACACGATGGAGCTGCTGAAGGGGCGGTCGCTCGCAAGGGTGATTCGGGCCGAGGCCCCCATCGACCATGTCCGCGCCGCGGGCCTCATGGTGCAGGCGTGTAAGTCTCTCGAAGAGGCGCACAAGAACGGCATCCTTCACCGCGACATCAAGCCCGACAATCTCTTTATCACGGAAAAGGAAGGACGGGAGCACCTGAAGGTCCTCGACTTCGGCGTCGCCAAGCTGGTCGGCGACGCAGCGATGGACACCGTCACCCGCACGGGCATGATCGTGGGCACGCCGCAGTACCTGAGCCCCGAACAGGCCCTCGGCAACCAGGTCGAGGCGGCGAGCGACCTGTATTCGCTGGGCATTGTGCTCTACGAAATGCTCGCAGGCGTGCCGCCGTTCCAGGACGAGACGCCCATGAAGACCATGTGGGCGCAAATCCGTGATCCGCTTCCGCCTATCCGTCAGAAGAACCCCGCTGTCGAGGTCCCCCGGAGCATCGAAGAGTTCCTCGCCAAAGCTCTGGAGAAGGACCCTGGCGCCAGGTTCCCGACCGCTGCCGAATTCGCAGACGCGCTCCGGGCCGCAGTCGAGGCACACGTTGCCTCGCCGGCCACGGTCTCGCTCCCGGGTCTCTCCACAACCGACCAGGGGCTTCGGCTCAAGACACAACAGTGGGAAGCTGCTTCCGCAAGGCCGGCCAAGGACAAGGCAGAGGGAACGCACGGAGCCAGCGGGCCGGCTCGGCGAGACGCACGGCAGGACTTCGACGAGCCGGGACCTGCAACCCTGGAGCGGATCCTACGGGGACCTCGGCGTTGGTACTGGGGCGGGGCAGCGGCAGTCGCAGTACTCCTGGCGGTCGGGTTCGTCTGGGCCCCGTGGAAAGATGGCGCCCCAACCGGAGGAGGCATCGCATCCGAGCATGCGACGGACGCGCCGGACTCTGCACAGAGGGTGGAGGGTGCCGGGAAGATGACCGGAGAGGGGAAAGCCGTGCCGGTCGACAAGGCAGAAACAGCTAGAATCGAGGAAAGAGCTAAAAAAGCGGAACAAGAGAAAAACGGTGGAGAAACGAAAGACGCTGAGATGGTAAAAACGGCCGAGGAAGAGGCGAAGAAGGCCAAGGCGAAGACGGCGGACGAGGAAGCGAAGAAGGCCGAGGCACTGGCTGCGGCGAAGACGGCCGACGAAGAGGCGAAGAAGTTGGCAGCCAAGACGGCCGAGGAAGAGGCGAAGAAGGCAGATGCGCTGGCTGCGGCGGGGAAGGCAGCGGAGGAAGCGAAGAAGGCGGAGGACCTGGCAGCGGAAGCCAAGGCTGCGGAAGAGGCGAAGAAGGCGGAGGAAATCGCAGCGGAAGCCAAGGCTGCAGAGGAGGCGAAGAAGGCGGAGGAAACCGCAGCGGAAGCCAAGGCTGCAGAGGAAACCGAGAAGAAGAAGGCGGAGGAAGAAGCGAGGAAGGCTGCTGCCAAGAAGGCAGAGGAAGAAGCGAAGAAGGCTGCTGCCAAGAAGACCGAGGAAGAAGCGAAGCTACTGGCTGCGATGAAGATGGCTGAGCTTGCGAAGGAAGAGAAGGCCGCTGCATACGGTGCCGAAAACGATCAGTATGCCCTCGTTGCGAAGGGGCGCAAGGCGATGGACGCAGGCCGCTACGAGGACGCAATTTCTCTCTTCAGCCAAGCCAAGGGAAAGGGCGCGGACGCAGGAAAGATGGACGACCTGACGCGGAAGTGCTACGACGGAATAAGGCAGCGGGAGGTTGGGGACTTGGTGCGGAAGGGCAATCAGGCCATCCAAAGGAAGGACTGGAAGGAGTGCGTCAAACACATGGAAGGCGCAGTGAAGCTTGGCGGCTCCACGTCGGACCTGGAGAACAAGCTGAAGCTGTGCAAAGAGATGGCCGTGTTCGATTGAGATCGAGGCTTCATGAGGCGAGGTGCCGAGATGGACGTGCGTCGGTGGGTAACAGTGGCAGCCGTTGCGGGAGTCTTGTGCGCCGCGACGGAGGCTCGTGCACAGGAAGCGGATCCGGAAAAAGAGTTGGCGCGGGGCGCGGAGCTGGCCAGCCAGGAGAAGTTCAAGGAAGCGGTGACGGTCTGGCTCCAGGTCCATAAAGATCTTAAAGGAGAGGCCCGCTCAAAGGCCGACAAGTACCTTGGCGTGGCCTTCAAGCGCATGGGCATGCTGCCCGAATCCTGGTACTACCTGACGCTCTACCTGGATGCTTCCGGCAAGGAAGACACGATGGCCGGGGGCTTGCTGGAAGAAGTGGAAGCCACGCTGAAGGAGAGCTTCGTCAAGGTGAGCGTAGCGTGTGTGCCCGCAGACGCACAACTCGTCCTGTCCACGTCTGCCCCGTCCGATATCGAGCTTGCGCTGCCATGCCCCGTTGGCTGGTGGTTCATGCCGGGCAAGCATCGCGTGCATGCGCAGAGACCGGAATACGTGTCCAAGGACGAGGTGATCGACGTGCGGGAGCGGGGAGACAGCGGCAGCCGCGAGATTCTTCTTACCGCGATCTCCGATGGGACGGGCGGGGCCGCAGGGGGAGGAGTCGCCGGCTACGGGGGAACCGCAGGCGGGGCCGGCACCGGGCTTGACGGATCTGGGCGTACGGCAGGCGGGGACGGAGCGGGGACGAGCGGGGACGGACCGACCACGGTGGCGCAGCCGCTGGGAACGGAGGGACCGTCACGTACCGCCGAGTGGACCCTGATCGGCTCAGGCGCGGCGATGACCGTTGCCGGCGCGATCTTCTACGGGCTGGCCTACTCCAAGAACGAGAACCTCCACGACAAGTACCTGGACTCCGACGACTACCCTGACCCGGTGGAAGCCAAGGCATCCTACGATGACGCCAGAGGCGAGCAGGTCGAGCCAAAGGAGACCGCTTCGTACATCCTGCTTGGAGTGGGCAGCGCAGCTCTGGTCGCGGGCGTCGTGACGTGGGTCATCAACGACGGCGGAACAGGGAGCACCCGGCGTGACGGCGGGATCGAGACCTCCCGGTCGTCCGGATTCCTTGTCTCGCCCTTCGCCACACCCGATGCAGCGGGAGCGCTGTTCTCCACGCAATGGTGAGGCTCCCCAGACTACCGTTCTATCCCAAGATGCAGGAGGATGGCGTCCTCGATCCGAGCAACCGCTTCAGACGGAAGGGAACAGAGCCTGCGGCCCAAGCGCTCCTTGGACACGGTTCGGATCTGATTCGCCATCGCCTTGGAATCGCGAGAAAGGCCGGTTCGTCTCGAAAGACGTGCTTCGAACGGGTAGACCTTCTCCACGTTCGAGGTGACCGGGACGACGGTCACGATGGGTGCGAAGCGGTTGTTGGCGTCGTTCGACATCACGACCGCAGGCCTCCGCTTGCGGGTCTCTGACCCGATCGTCGGGTCGAAGTCGACCAGGAACACGTCTCCCCTACGAATCGAGTCCATCGCCCGCCACCCCATCCAACCGTGCATCTTCGGCCTTCGATTCCGTGTACGCCTCTTTGTAAGCAGCGGCCAACTCCGCATCGCGCAAAGCCTTGATCTCCCGTCGGATGACGGTGGCGATGAACCGGCTCCTCTTCCGGGAAGGGATACGGTTCCGGAGCTCCTCGATCAACTCCGGCTCCAGCACCAAAGTCATCTTCACGCCTGCCATATCATACCTCCAATCTGCATGGTATTTCTGTCCATCCAAGTTGTCAAGCCGGCGAGCCGGCGCCAACATGTGTACATATCAGGTGTAGATTCGGAGAAGGAAGTGGGCGATGCTGGATTCGAACCAGCGACTTCAACCGTGTGAGGATTGCACTCTCCCGCTGAGTTAATCGCCCAGGTTGTCAAACGCCGATCCGCTTAAAACAGCATACGGCGCGGAAAGTCAAGCAAAAAGCGCCCCGCACCCGCGCCAGCCTCCCGGTCGTGGCGCCCTACTGTTTGCTTACCTGGAGGCTGAAACCCGTGAGCTGCATGCCCGCATCGGCCTCGGCGTGCTTCAACATCTCTACGGGGTCGGTCTGCCAGGAGTCGAAAAGCACCGGCAGGACGTGCACCACCGTCCCTTCCGCCACAGCCACGCTCGTGCCCGAGGGGTCGAACACAACGCCGGTGACCTCTTTCGACATGCGGCCCACGTACAGCATCTTCCCGTCCGCGATGTTCCAGACCCTGACCGTGTTGTCATCGGATCCGGACAGCGCCAGCGTTCCGTCCGCTGAGATGGCAGCGGTGTTCACCCACTGCTTGTGCCCGGTCAGGATTCTGTGGGTCCATGTGGCAGTGTCCCAGACACGCAACGTCGCATCCTTGCCGCAGGAGATCATCAGCTTCCCATCGGGCGAAAATGCCAGCGCGCTCACCTTGCCCGAGTGCCCTTCCATGTCGCGCAACGACACCATCGACTGAGCGTCGTACACCCGCACCCTGCCCAAGTCGTCGCCCGCCAGAAGCATTGTCCCATCCGGCGAGAACTCCAGCGCCCACACCGTCGAAGTGGTCGTGTACTTCGCAGACTCCGACTTCTGCGCCACCGACCAGAGCCTTATGCCGTCCGCACCCGCGGACGCAAGCACCCCGCCGTCCGGGGAAAACGCGACAGCCCCGACGATGTCCTGGTGACCGGTAAGCGTCGATACCTCGACCCTGCGAGGAACGCTCCAGAGCTTGAGCTTCGAGTCCGAGCCGCCGCTTGCAAGCAGTGTTCCGTCGGGCGAGAATCGCAACGCCCAGGCGAAGCGCTCGTGCCCCTTGAGCACCGTCGCAGGCCCTCGGCCGTCCAGTTGGTGCAACCTCACCGTCTTATCGAAGCTCGAAGTGGCCAGCAGCTTCCCGTCGGGCGAATATGCAATCTGGAAGATGGAGTCCTCGTGGTCGGTCTGTATGGACGACTCCTTCCTCGCGTGCAGCGACCATAGCCCCAGCTTCCCAGCGTTGTCTCCGGTCGCAAGAAGCCGCGAATCCGGAGAGAACTCGAGCGCCCAGACGTATGAATCGTGAGCGAAGAACGCGGCTTCCAGATGCCCCTCGGGAACACTCCAGAGACACACCCGCCGGTCGTGCCCGCCCGACGCAAGTAACTTCCCATCCAGCGAGAACGACAGAGAGATCACGTGCCCATCGTGCCCTCGAAGCACCCCGGCGGGCTCGCCCACAGGCAACTTCCAGAGCCGCACCGTGCCATCGAAACCCGCGGACGCAAGCAGAGGAAGCGTGGGGGAGAACTGCACGGCGAAGACCATCCCCGTGTGCCCCGTCAGGACCGCGATCTCCTGCATGGTCTCCATGTCCCACAGCCGAACCGTCTTGTCCTCCGCAGCGGACGCCGCCACCTTCCCGTCCGACGAGACCGCAACCGCCCAGACCTGGCCGGCATGGCCCACCATGGCCCCGAGCAGGTTCCCGTCCGGTACGCTCCAGACGTGCACCCTTCCATCTCCACTGCCGGCAAGCAGCTTGTTCCCGTCGGGAGTGAACGCCACCGAGCGGACCCGTTGAGCGTGCCTCAGCACCGGCCCCGCTGCCTTCCGCTCAGCGACTGAGTAGATCCGTACCTCCGCGTCCGTGCCCCCCGACGCAAGCCATCGCCCGTCAGGCGAGAAGGTCGCGGAATCCGCGGCTCCGGTGTGGCGCCCCAGCTCGGAGATCACCTTCCTTTCCGGCACGCTCCACAGTTTCACCGCTCCGTCCCCGCCAGCGGTCACCATGCTGGTGCCGTCTCTCGAGAAGTCTATCTCCAATACTGCCGAAGCATGCGCGTCCAGCATCGTGTCCGCGGACACCAACCTGTTGACCGCAGCCGAGAAGATGTTGGAGTGCATGAGCGAGAGCTGCTCCGGATCGCCGTCCGCCGCTTCTTCTCCCTCAGGGAACCGGAACGGCCCGAGTTGGTTGTTCGGGTTGTGCACCAAGGCCGCAGCGGCAAAGACCCCGGCCCCGAGGAAGTTCCGCGCAGACATGAGCCTTCCCGCTTCCTCGCCGTACGCCACTGCGAGGTTCAGATGGGCCTGCCGCTCGTTTCGTTGCGCATCGATCCTCGCCTTCTCCTCGTTCTGCCGTGACAATTCGGCTTCGCGCCCCTGGGCCACTGCCCGGCGCCGGTTCACCTCTGCCTCACGGTAGGCTATCGACACCCCTATGGTACCTGTGAGTACCGCAATCACCACGGCCAGGACCAGCGCTGAGATCGCCTTGTGCCGCTTCACCAGCCGCCTGACAAGCTCCCATGCCCCGTATTCGTACACGCTGACCCGACGCCCTTCCATGTAGGCCGACACGTCGTTTGCGAGGTCAGCGGCCCGCGCGTAGCGCTTCGTCCGGTCCTTGGTCAATGCCTTGATGCACACCGAGGAAAGGTCGGGCGGAATCATCGAATCCACGGCCGAAGGAGGGACCACCTCCTCCGAGATGACCTTGTCGATTACCTCGAATGCAAACGTCCCCTCGAACGGCGCATGCCCGGTCAGCATCTCGTACAAAACCGCGCCCAGCGACCACACGTCGGACTGCTCGTCCACGTGCTCCACCTGCCCCTGCGCCTGCTCCGGGCTCATGTACCCGGGAGTCCCCACCGCGGTCCCGTCCACGGTCGCACCCGCGGCAGCGTCCCGGTACAGCTTTATCTCGCTTTGGAGGTCGTCGCCGCGCAGGTCGTGAGTCCCCTTGACCTTCGCCAACCCCCAGTCCAGCACGACCGTCTCGCCGAACTCCCCGAGCATGACGTTCTTGGGCTTGATGTCGCGGTGAATCACCCTACGCGAGTGGGCATACGCGATCGCCTGGCACAAGTCCAGATAGTGCGGCAGGAGCTTCAGCCGCTCCCGTAACGAACCGCACGCGTCCAACGCATCCTCGAAAGTGCGCCCCCGCACCAACTTCATCGTGTAGTACAGCGCACCGCTGTCCCGCCGTCCTACCTCGTAAACGGGCACGATGCTCGGATGCTCCAGTTGGCCGGTCACCCGGGCTTCTCGCAGGAACCTCGCCACCCGCGCAGTCGTCACGCTTCCCCGCTGCTCTTCCCATTGCGTCGAGGCAAACTCCGACGCATCCAGCGCCCCGTGCGGGTTCAGCAGCTCCTTGACGGCGATCTCACGGCCAAGGTGCTCGTCGTAAGCCATCAGCACGCGGCCGATTCCTCCCCGCCCGACCTCTGCCTTGTCCTTCCCTCCCCTGTACGTATACCGCCCAACCTGCTCTTCGGTCACATTCTCGAAGTTATGGTAGAAGTCCAGGGCATTCGGGTCCGCCAACACCGTGTCGTCCTGAGGCTTGACGACCTTCGCCACCGCACCGAACGTCTGCCTTACTGCCTTGTTCCCGCCTACCGACGCCAGCGCCCCCTCAAGACTCCCCCCGTGCACCCGGACCATCTCTTCCGCAAGGTCGTGCAGCTTTGCCAAGCGCTCTCTGCTGAGCCGCCCACGGGCCACCAGCCGCTCGCCCAGCGACTCCCCGTCCCCTCCCTTGGTCACCGCGGCCATCACGTCGGCCGGCGACACGAACCCCAACTGCGCAGCGAGTATGCCCAGCAAGACGTCTTTCTTCATGCCCGGTCCGCCTGCAACAACGACGAACCTTACCACAGACCCCCGCACCGGGCAATCCTGCATGCGCGTGTAAGAAATGATCGCATGTGGGGAAAATGATCCCGCCCGGCCGCACCCCCTCCGGGCCAGCAGTTCCCCAGATGGGTGATGGAAGTCCCCTCCCCTCCCGGGGGAGGGCAGGTTGGGGGGGGCCCGCAACCGGCACGGCCATCTCCCCTCCAAGTTGGCACGGCCCTTGCTACAGAACCCTTCGGCTAGTAGGATCGGCCAAAGGAGGGGGAGATGAGACGATTGGAAACTGCATTCCTGCTCGCCGCGGTTCTGCCCGCTGCCTGCATTGAATCGAACCCGCAGCCGTCGCCAGAAGCTGACGACAAGACCCCGGTCGGCTTTGATGACGCTTCGACAGCGCCCTGGAGCCCGGATCCCGCGGACTCGGACCTGATGCTCGTGAGCGCTGCAGGAAACGAGGGCACCGTTCTGGTCGTCGGCGACCAGGGCGCAGCCCCCGGAGCGGAGGGCGTAGAGGTGGACTGGGGAGAAGACGCTCCCCCCGACGACTTCTCCGCATCCGCCGCAGTCGACACCGAAGGTGGCTTCGCAGTCGTCCTGACCGGATTCGGACAGGCAGAGCTGACGCTGGTCTTCTCCTACCCCGATTCAGACCTCACCCAGGCCGTGGATCTGGCTGTGCCGGAAATCGGCGCAGCAGGCGGCGACAGGCCCTGGGCATGGGACGGCAAAGCCGAAGAGCAGGACGCCAACGCCACGCCTCCCCCGGACCCCGAATTCGGCGGAGCGCTCGGCGACGACCTGATCGCAGTCACAGTCTCAGGGCCAGGGGCCGCCACCGTTACCGGCGCGCCCTTCTCCGTTACTCCGCTGGCGCAAGTGGCGGTGGTCAACGAGACTTCGCCCGCACAAGCGATCACGCAGGCGGACGTGGAGGGCTCCTTCTCGGTCACGCTCGCGGCCCAGCCCGGCGACGTCCTGCGCCTGTTCGCGGTCAACCCCCAGGACCACTCCAAAGCCACCCAGCCAATGCTTCTGGATGTGCCGTAGCGGCGCCAATCATCCCATCCGATGGCGTGGACAATCCCCCAATCCTTCGCGCCCCCGAACGGGGGCGCTACAACTTAGCGTCCGCCGCCAAACAAAGTAGTTGACTTTGGCGATCTGGGGGATCATGCCTTTGAAGCATGAACAAGCATGAACGAGCAGCGGCTGAGTCCGGGATACGAAAGCGGTACAAGAAGTTGAA
>Ga0172371_10012070_pt1 | contig 11420 bp, 9 predicted proteins | sample Lak12m_FD_114543 | JGI IMG/M metagenome (GOLD analysis project Ga0172371, IMG submission 114543) | Freshwater microbial communities from Kabuno Bay, South-Kivu, Congo - kab_022012_12m | ecosystem: Environmental > Aquatic > Freshwater > Lake | place: Democratic Republic of the Congo: South-Kivu...
AGGAACGGGAAATTCAAATCTTTTAGAATCTCTCTGTCCGGAATGAACTGCGGATGTATTTACTTTCATTTCTTATTGTAACTTCGATCTTAACCTCGAATATATAAATTTGTTTGATGCAATAATTGTGGTATCTAAAAAATTAAATTTTTTAGACCTGATATTGCCAATTTTACCTCCTGCATTTTGAACTAGATGACATCCGGCAGCAAAATCCCAAGGTTTTAGGTTAAAGTGATAATAAGCATCAGCAAAACCCGCGGCAACATAAGCTAAATCAAAAGCAGCAGACCCTGATCTCCTAGTTCCATCACTTAATGAAGAGATCCCCAAAAATCTTCTGGCATCGACGGAGTTGCGACTAACATATCTAGGCATACCACTCAAAACCAACGCTCGAGAAAACTTTTTAACAAAACTTGTTTGGATTTTTTCTCCGTTAAGAGTTGGTATACTACTGCCCTCAACTAAAAATAGTTGTTTAAAATATGGAATATAAATTCCGCTCACTATAAAACTTCTATCCGATTTTCTCATACAACTTATGCTAATCGCGAAAAATGGATAATTGTGTACAAAGTTTGTGGTCCCATCAAGTGGATCAACATACCACGTATTTTTTCCTGTGCCGTATTTTTTGTATAATCCATCCTCGCATTCTACCGAATCTTGCGGATACTGATGGCATATTTCGCTACAGATATATCTCCCGATTTGCCTGTCGATGTTTGTCATCAAACTCTTATCTTTCTTTTCCGAAACTCTCAACCCACGACTATAGCTCTTAATGGCAATTTTACCTGATTTGATTAGAATCTTTTTGAGAAATATCTCATCTTTATTAATCATAAAGCTACCATTTAACGTAACCCTTACTAACTATTACTTTCAGTCTTCTTTTCCCATACTCAGTTCTTCTTGATAAACCTGGATGAATATATTCTACTGCGCCCTGAAAATCTCGAGATTTTTGATCATAAGATTTTTTAGACTTTGCCATACTGAAAAGATTAATTGCTTCATTTAACAAGTTTGGCTCACAGCTATTATCAGGATAATTATGACCTGGGTGAATAGATTTAATTTGATCACCAAACATTTTCTTAATTTTTTTTAGACTTCTAAGATATCTATCGGGTTCGCTTTCGGCCTCGAAAGCATAAAGAGGGCCTTCATAAAGCAAGTCACCTGTAAAAAGAAGACCATTTGTTTTGTCAAATAAACAAATACTTCCAGGTGTATGCCCTGGAGTTTCAACTACAAAGACGTCTCTATTTCCCATATCTATTTTGTAGCCGTTTTTCAGAACTGGTTCAATATTTCTACTTGGTGGAATTGAAAAATTTTCAGTATCAAAGTTTGGCGGTGTATTGTCGCCGCCATCTAATCGTCGAAAACCCGCAGTAAAACCGTATTTTTCTAACTCTAAATGCGACCATCCTTTTAGGAGTCCTGTTACCTCCTCAGTGTTTTTTGGTACAAGAAGTCGATCAAAATACCTATTGCCACCAATGTGATCAAAATGCCAGTGTGTATTTACAACCTCAAGTGGTTTTGAAGAGTTTCGAAGATTTTCAAGAGTGCGAGTAATCGGAATAATCCCCATGCCAGTATCTACAAGAAGATCCTTGTCTTTCCCGTGAATTAAATAACAAAAAACTCTCTCCTGATGTTTGGGTTCGCCGATAGCAGCCACGCCGTTTGGCAGTTCAGTGACCTCATACCAGTTTTGGATTAGTAATGCTTCCCCCCTCTCAGTTGTCATTTTATTTTATATTTAGCCAATCAAGAAAATCTGAAATGGCAGGATTGGTGGTACTTTTATCGTGCCTGCCATCTGGATAAATCTTAAATGTAAATTGTTCTTTTTTATCAGGGAACTCCTTAAGCAGCTTTTCAAAATACTCCTGTGAGTGTTGATAGCCCACAATTTCATCTTTCATTCCGTGGCCTATAAAGAGCTTGGCATTCTGAAGAAATTTAATATTTTCCATAGGGGAAAGATTGTCCATGTTTTCAAGGTGTCTGATCCAAATTGGGTTAAGAACTCCACGGTACAAATGATAATAGCCGTCCTCCTCCATACTTTTTATGAATTGTTCGTTAGTTTCTTCTCCATCCACAGCGCCGCAGTTTTTACTATCCACTACGGGACAAAAGATCGCAAGCTCTTTAATTCTTTGGTCAAAACGAGGAAGGATCGGAATATATGTACCACCCAAGCTTCGACCAACGTAAATAATCCGGTTATATTTTAGTGGCATAGATAAACTCTCGTAGGAGTTTTTACCTACGCAGCCACTAGTAAATTCTTCAAAAAGGATGGTAAACGTTCTTATGCAATTATCAGGAGTGAAATCTCCATCACTTCTTCCGTAACCAATATAGTCTGGCACAAAAACATCTACACCCCTTTTAAGTATGATTGGTGCATCGGGAAGGTCGCCATTATCAGGAACTCTGGGCGCTCCTATACCATAAATCAGGATTGTGTCGTGTTTACCATTTGAATTGTAGAAATTTCCCGCTATACCATTAATTCGTAAGAATTTGAATTCAGGAGGTTGAAGTTGTTCAATATTCTCTTCTGCTGACATTTATTTGGCCCAAGCTTCAACTATTTGTTCATAAATCCCAACAGCTTGGGGAATTTTAGTAATATCTGCGTACTCGTTTAGTTTGTGTGCCTGTTCTTTATAACCGGGGCCAAAAATTATTGCCTTTATACCTTGCGTTGATAAAAATCCCAAATCGGCGGATCCTTTAGAAACTGTCAATTTTGATTTAGGAACCAGACTCCTGGTGATTTTGATAATCTTTTCAGAGGGATTAGTATATCCTGCTGGGGCTGGCGGAAAAGCATATTCTACATTCACTTTATATTTTTTACCCAATTTTTGAATCCTTTCAAATGCAACTTTATGAAAATCTGGTGTTGTTCTGACATCAAAAGTAGCCATTGTTAGTGAGGGAAATTTATTAGGAGAATCAACGGTAACCAAACCGTCTTTTGAGGAGACTCCCGCCCAAATAGACGTCATTTCACCTACTGTGGGTGGTGCAAATTTGGTTCCTGAAAATTCCTCTTGCCATTTTGCGAATTCTGTTTGTAAACCATCGGCAAAACTTATCAATCTTCTCACAGAATGCACCTTCAACTTGCCTGGCCTCGAAGCATGTCCAGAACCTCCCTCAGTAGTTATTTTAAGAAACATATTTCCTCTGTGGCCATGCTCAATTTCAGTTAAATTCGTTGGCTCGGTAAAAATTCCTGCTATGTCTTTGTATTTCTTAACCCAGCCTTGTTGATCAAACCAATTTGCGAAACTTTCCGTACCACTTCCATCAAGTTCTTCTTTAGTTACATATGTAAACCACATATCAACTGGTGGTTTACCAGTTTTTGCCATATTTTCCGCGAGAAGTAGTGAGGCTGTTAGCCCAGATTTCATATCGCTTGCGCCCAAACCAACAATCTCATTTCCTTCCATTGTGGGAGTCCAAGGTCCATATTTCCACGGCAAATCTCCCGCAGAAACAGTGTCCATGTGAGAATTGAAAATGAAGGCTTTTGATGAATTCAATCCATCCATGTGTACAATAACGTTACCATCCCATGGAATAGTTTCGACCCCAATTTTCGAAAAATGTCTAGAAATATAATCTCTTAAATCATCCTCTTCTCCAGAATAGGATTTTATTGAAACTAGCTCTTTAACAATTCTTTCGTGTTCTAGCATTACTGAATAATGGTATCATTTGTGTCAAATTCTTGAATATTTAACTACTTTCATTAACTCTCTAACTTTGTTTATATCAATCGGATTGTCAGTTTTGTTGTTTTTTTTAATTGAAGTGCCTACAACCGCAAAATCAACATAGGGTAGTATTTCTTTTGTGTTTTCTGAGCTAAATCCACTCCCAATCCCGACAGGGAAGTCGCCCGCAGCCGTTTTTGCTTTTTTAATTAAATTAAAAGTTGGAGCAAAACCAGTTGCTTTAGTTATCAGTACTGCTGATGCCCCATTTTTAATTGCTTGACTTATTGACTTTTTATGAGTCTTATTCTTCTCTAACATTTCATAATGCTTGGGCTGAACAAAACAAAATAGGGGAATATTCTCTGCACAAATACTTCTTGCATAATTCCATATTATATTCGGGTCGGGGTTTATAATGAAGGGAGTTTTCATTGCATTTTGATTATTAACAAAGGCCGACTTAACTTTGTCCACAAAAACATCAAGCTCAACAAAGGCCGCCCCAAAGTCTTTTGCAAGTTTAAAACCTAATTTGTAATCATTGTTTAATACATTTATTCCAAACGGAACTTTAATTTCCTTTGAAATAATGGCCATCACTTTTGTAAAATTATTTGCCGTTTCTTCTGAAACAAATTCCCCAACAGATTCTTCTTTCCAGTTCTCAATTAAAATTCCATCAATTCCTCCAGTCTGTAATATCTCGATATCTTTTATGGCTTTTTTAACTACGCCCCCAACATTTATAAAGTTTCTTCCTTCTAAATAACTCAAATGAAGCATACCAATAATTGGTTTTTTGCTTACAAAAATTTTTTTTATGGTATCCATTAATTACTTTAAAGGGGGAATTTTGCCCCACTTCCAATTTTTCCTCCAGTTCTCTCCAAAAGTCCAGGTCATGGTATTGTTTGGAAGTACGCCTGTCCACAGACCTTTCTGTGAATATTTCGAAAGTTCTATTATCCATTCAACATGTTGCTTAACATCAACTTTCTCACCTCTTGCATGGTGAATACCAGCGTCGTAAGCACCCTGGTTTACTGCCCAACTCCATATCTTCATGTAGGGAGATTCTATGATTTTACCATTTAAATCTGCAACTACCGTATTATGCTGCTCCGTAAGTGTTTCGGGACGAATGTATGGTTTTGGTACAGCTTCTGCAGTGTCATTTATCATTTCGAAATATTTATTATCAACTTCAGGAACCTTGTTATTGAGGAACCCATATATATATTCGGGCATATGACTAAACATAAACCATAATTCAAATTTTTGGTTAGGCATTACGGTTATTATGGCATTTGCAGCAGAGCCCCAGGCACCTGGTTCTACAATTTTGACAGTCTGTCCGTTAGCAAAGCCCATTTGTGCATAAAATGTTTTCATTGAAGGGTGATCAAATGGCAAGGGTTTTCGTCCGTCATCTGTTTCATCCTCTTGACCCATAAACCATCTATTCCAATCGACATGTATCAGCTTAGAATTATCAATTGGATATTTTCGGGTATACGACGGGAAAAGGATTCCTCTAGCCGCCCAGTAGATGGGAGTTGCGTCTCTAGCGGCAAACAAATATACACCGTTTCCATCACCACTTGAAAATACTTTGTCAACATAGCTTGTCCAAAGTGGTCCCAAAACGTATTTCGAAATTTTATAGAACTCTAAAGCACCGCCCTTGAGAAAATCTTTTTCTGAAGTAGCACCAGTTTGAATGAGTTTTTGAAAAAGTCTGCCAATATGTCCCTGAGCTAACGTTACCTCTCCTCCCATGGAACCTACCGTACCCAAATCACTTGCAACAGAAGTAAAATGATCAACAAGCTTTGACTTAATTACTTCTATCTTCTCTGACGTACATGGAAAAGAACTCACCATAAGTTCAGGTCTTTTCATAATTCCATTAAGATTTTCTTCAAATCTTTTACTCAAATCGCTTTCGTCTCCAAATAAATTGGGTTCAATTATCGCATCTGGGATATTATGTATTAGGTTTCTTGTTTCAATATTCATATTTTAGATACCAAAAAACCTCTCTTTTTAGTGAGAGGTTTAAATATAATGTAAAATCCCCCCCACTACAGATCAAACTCTCCTACGTCCAAGAGTTTCTGTAGCGGATGTAAAATTCTCAAACATTATGGTTATTCTAGCCTTGAAAGGATCTATTGTCAACGATCGTGGTATATATTGTACAAACTCTACAAATATTAGGGTTAGGGTGTACTCCTTGCGGGCCAAAATGCTGACCTCTCAATAAAGCATGGGGAGACACACAACGAAAGGTAGGTATTTTTATGCTTTTACTGGGCGGGGCTTCCTTAGCAAATTCCTTCTCGCACGGAAGATCGCACGAAATGTTATCTCCGCCCTCAGTTCTAAATTTTCTATCTCCTTCAGTCATTTGTCGGTATTATATTCGCTACTTACGTAAAGTCAAATTTGAAGGAGAATAATTGAAGGAGTGGTAAAAACCAGAGTGGTTGTTTTTGGTTTTTGAAACCGCTTCTTTTTCTTGACATACCTAAGATGGGATTCGAACCCACCACTTTAGCCTCCACGGGGCAACACACTATCCAGTTGAGCTACCTAGATCTTCGGCTTCTTCGATTCAGTAAACAGAATCAAGAAATTTTCACTATGACAATTCTTTTTTAATGAATTCAAGCTGGCAGTCTAAAGAAACGGGGACGCGACTAGACCAAGAATAATTAACGTGATTCCAAAATATTGGGATTTTTTCAATCTTTCGTTCAAAAAAAGATAGGCAAGTATTATTGTAACTAAGGGAAATGTAGATGTAATTGCTGCCGCAATACTGGTGTTATTAACTGAATAGTGAAGAGCCCAGGCACTACCAAATGATCCTACGGCTTCAAAAAGTGAAATTAAGATGAAAGTTATCCAAATACCCTTCACATTAACCTTAACACTTATTTTCTTTAAAAGAGCAGCATACACGATTAGAAAAAAGGCTAAGACAGCTCTTAATAAAATTACCCAAACAATCCATCCTGGTGTTGCGATAAATTTATTCCAAAACGGCGTATATACACCAAATATTACAAATACGAGAAGGGCTTCTGGAACACCCATTGCCAAATCTTTTTTATTGTACCCTTTATAAAAAACTTCAGGATCAAGAGCCGTTAATATCACTCCCAAAATAATTATTACAATTACTACAATTTTCCTCATAGAATATGCTTCACCAAAAAACATATAGGAAATTATTGCCGCAAGTATTGCGTAGGATGAAGAAATTGGACTAACTATACTAATTTTTCCTTTCTGAAAGCTTTTATATAACATAAGGTAGCCAATTGCATTAAAAAGACCAAAAATCGAAAGATATATGAGATTTGTTAAACTAAAAACAGGCATCTGGGAATCCTTGATTAAATATGGTACGAGGAAAAACATTCCAATTAGTTGAACGTATAACAGTGTCTTGAGATCGCCAACTTTATCTATAGCGTTCTTTGCCAAAAAATCGGATATGCCAAATCCAAGCATTGCAACTAACCCACCAATGATTGCAAACTTAATGAGATCCATAAATAGCATTATAAAAGAAAGAGCGTCTTTTTGTGAATAATCATAAATCGTTATTATGCATAAGTTCATGTATCGAGATGGCCATTTTACCAAATGATTTATATCTTGAATTTAGTTGAAGCGGATCGCTTTTACTCATGCCTTCACGCACCCAAGCCTGTAGGTCTTTTTTCTTTAAACCATAATCCAATAACAACCTCCATAAAATTTATCATTATCTCTACCTCTCTTTCCCAAATTCTTCAATATACACCTGTGGCCAAATCAGTATTCCTAAAATATCCTCTTGAAGAAAATACGATATCTAACTTTTCTATTTCATCCCACTTGGGGATAGTGACATTTTTTCCATTTCTTTCCTGATCCACACCAACAAGGATCATTTCTTCCAATTTTTGAGGAAGTGTTTGATACTATTGGTTCACCCTTTTTAGCTGTTTCATTAGCGTCTCCACTTGCCAATCCCATTGCATCAACTTGATCTACATTAGTACGAGCAATATTAAGCGGAATTTCAGATTGGGGAACTGCAACCCCAATTCTAAATATTCTGCGGGAAAGCTCTTCATCTATTCTATCTATTAATGTCTCAAACATAGAGTATGCTTCGTTCTTAAACTCAATCAGGGGGTCTCTTTGCCCATATGCCCTTAGTCTTACACCCTCTCTTAAGTCATCAATGTGGTCAATATGGTCAATCCAAAGATGATCTATTGATCCCAAATATGCAAACTTTTCTATTTGTCGCATAACCTCAGCACCCATCTGAGATTCTCTTGCCCGATGAATATCTTCTAAGACTTTAAATAGAAACTCCTTAATCGTTCCAATATTATTTTCGTTTTCCATCTCCTTCTTTACTTTGTTTTTTGAAGAATCATTAAATGGAATAATATCCAAAAGTCCCACCAATACTCTTTCCTTATCAATCCTTTGAGTTTCCTGGGATTCCGCAAGCATTAGTACTCTTTCTATCTGATGCTTAAGTTTCTCTACAACTTCTTCTTTTAAGTTGTCACTATCGAGGATTCTTCGTCTTAGTTTATAAACTATATCCCTTTGCTGGTTTGCAACATCATCATATTCAACAAGGCTCTTTCTCATATCAAAATTAAATCCTTCAACTTTAACTTGGGCTTGCTCAATTGCACGAGAGACTAATTTGTTTTCAATTGGTTGGTCTTCAGGAATTGAAAGTCTATCCATCAAAGACTTAATTTGGTCTCCACCAAAAATCCTCATCAGATCATCCTCTAGTGACAAATAAAACCTGGAAGACCCGGGATCTCCCTGTCTTCCTGATCTTCCGCGAAGCTGGTTATCAATTCTTCTTGATTCGTGCCTCTCTGTACCAATAACATGAAGTCCACCCGACGCCACAACAGTTTCATGTCCCTCTTTCCATTTTTTGTATTCTTTACCTTTCAAAAATTCCTCACGACTGCTTTCTTCGGGCTTATCAGGTACTGCCCCACCTAATACAATGTCTACTCCGCGCCCTGCCATGTTGGTAGCAACTGTTACTGCACCTGGTTTTCCAGCGTCAGCAAGAATCATTGCTTCCCTCTCATGGTTCTTTGCGTTAAGAGTATTGTGGGGAATTTTTCTTCTCTTTAAATATTCCGAAACTATCTCGTTTTTCTCAATTGAGGTAGTGCCCACCAAAACTGGTTGGCCCTTTTTATAATGATCTTCAATATCTGCAACAATTGCTCCATATTTTGCTCTCAAATTTTTGTGAATCGCATCAGGAAGGTCTTTCCTTACCATGTCTTTATGTGTTGGAATAACTACAACATCGAGATTGTAAATTTTCCTAAACTCTTCAGCTTCAGTGGAAGCAGTTCCTGTCATCCCTGACAAGTGGTCATAAAGCCTAAAATAATTCTGGAAGGAAATTGTTGCCAGAGTTTTACTTTCCTGCTGAATAGTCACCCCTTCCTTTGCCTCAACCGCCTGGTGCAATCCGTCACTCCAACGTCTTCCAACCATCAGTCTTCCCGTAAACTCATCAACAATTGTTACTTGATTGTCCTTAACGATATAGTCCTTGTCACGAAGATACAAAGTTCTTGCTCGAAGGGCATTCTCAATATGATGAATTGAGTCAAAATCCTTCTCATAGAGGTTATCAACACCAAGTATTTTTTCAACTCTTGTTATTCCGTGTTCTGTAAGAGAAGCTGATTTTGCTTTCTCGTCAATTTTGAAGTCTGTATCAGAATTTAGTTTTTCAACCAGAGCGGCAAATTCATAATACTTCTTTGTAGGTTCTGTATCTGGAGCAGAAATAATCAGTGGGGTTCTTGCTTCATCAATTAATATTGAATCAACTTCATCAACTATCGCAAAATAGTGTCCCCTTTGAGCCATCTCAGGAATTGACTGAACCATGTTATCCCTAAGGTAATCAAATCCAAACTCGTTATTTGTTCCATATGTAATATCACACTCATAAGCAGACTTTCTTTCAGAAGGTTTTAAATGAGAAAGTCTTTCGTCTCCATGAGAAGAGTCACTAAAACTCTCTTCATAAACAAAAGATTTAGTTTCCTGAATAATTGACCCGACCGTTAACCCTAATAAATTAAACGTTGGTCCATTCCATCCAGCGTCACGTCTTGCTAAATAATCATTAACAGTAACCAAGTGAGCTCCTTTACCAGCAAGCGCCCTTAGATATAGAGCCGGAACAGCTGACAAAGTTTTTCCCTCACCAGTTTTTTGTTCAGCAACTTTTCCTTCAAAAAGAGCAATCGATGCCATAAGCTGAACATCATAAGGCTTAAGTCCTATTGCCCTGTATGATGCTTCTCTAGCAACCGCAAAAGCCTCAGGCAGTATATTCTCAAGAGTTTCTCCTTCGGCTATTTTTTCCTTAAACTCTTTGGTTTTTTTCAGAAAATCAGAATCTTTTAACTTAGAAGTTTTTTCATCCAAAGCACTTATTTTGTCGACGGTCTTTCTTAATCTCTCAACTTCTCTTTGATTGATATCAAGTAATTTCGAAAAAATATTTAACATACAAGAATCTATGATTTTACACCAAGCCTGACTATATTGTAACAAAGCAATGACATCAAGACTAATTGACTTATTAATATCTAAAGAGTTATTATTACTCTGAAATGAAGAAAGTGTTGTTTTTAGTCTTTACTCTTATTGTCTCTCTATTTCTTCCGCTTAAGGCTCTCGCTGCAGAAAACGGCCTCGAGAAAGTCAGAATTCTTCCCAAAGGAACGACTGTTAATAGAGATTACTTCTCAGCCGCCGAGAGTGTTCAACTTATGGGGAATGTTGGCTCTGATGCTTATGTCGCAGGAGGTAATGTTATGGTCGCAGGAATTATAAACGGAGACCTTCTAGTTGCAGGGGGAAATATTGATATTTCCGGTAAAATTTTGGGCGATGTTCGTGTGATAGGTGGGAAAATTAATATGACAGGAGAAGTCGGAAAAAACGTGACTGTTGTGGGAGGAAGCGCGTATATTTCCGAGTCAGCTAGAATCGGAGGGTCTATAGTTGCAGCAGGTGGAGATGTAAACATTTACGGAACGGTTAATAAAAATGTAGTTATCGCTGCGGGCAAGGCGATTATCGGGTCCTCAGTCTTAGGAAGTGTTGAGACTTACGCCGAAGATTTAAACATCGTATCTCCCGCAAAGATAAGGGGGGATTTTACTTATTGGAGCAATAAAGAGGCTTTAATTGATCAAGAAGTAATAATTACAGGGGAAGTCGTCAAAAACATAGTTGATACTCCTCAGATGAACCGAGAGAAGACTAGGTTTGAAGCAAGTAGAATGGCGGGTCAATTTGGCTCGGCTGTAAACATTTTTAGTCTTTTGTCAATCTTGTTGATAGGATTAATTGGAATTAAACTCTTTCCTAACTTCTTCGTATTTACTTCCGAAACAATAAACACAAGAGCCTGGGCATCTCTCGGGCTTGGTCTAACCGTACTGATTGTTGCCCCAATCGCTTTTGTAATACTCTTAATCACAATCATTGCTGCACCACTTGGGTTTATCGGAGTCGCAATTCTATCTGTCCATACATACTTAGCCAAATTATTTGTAATCTATTGGGCAGGAG
>Ga0172371_10012072_pt1 | contig 11419 bp, 8 predicted proteins | sample Lak12m_FD_114543 | JGI IMG/M metagenome (GOLD analysis project Ga0172371, IMG submission 114543) | Freshwater microbial communities from Kabuno Bay, South-Kivu, Congo - kab_022012_12m | ecosystem: Environmental > Aquatic > Freshwater > Lake | place: Democratic Republic of the Congo: South-Kivu...
AACCATGATCGATGGCCACCGAATAAAACTGACTGGTAGTAAGGTTGGTATTCAGTCGTTCCCAATACATGTCGGCGCTGTCGGCCAGGCAGTTGTTTGTTGCATAAATTCCACCATCACAGGCAGCCAGCATTTTATCAGGATCAGAAGGGTAAAATGCTATTCCATGCAAATCGGGATGTACGGCATGCAACGAATCCATATCGTAAGGATAACCTCCCATAAAAACCGTGAACAAGCTGTCGGCAAAACCATTTTCGGACCTGAATAAATTCATCCCGCCAAGGATGACAACATTTTCGTCATCAGGTTTAACGGCCAGCGTAACGCAATACCCGCCATAGCAAACAAAACTGAACGGAAAATCGTTTATATCGCCACTTCCACCACCTGGCGTTCCGGCGGAGCGGTCTTCCCAGATTGCTGAATCACCTGCTGCATCCCAGGTCATCTTCCAGAAAGTGTTTATCGAATTTGTGTACCCGTTGAATGGATTCAGGTTCGGCGATTGTGATTCAGTGAAAACATACAAAACATTTTCGTTTGACTGTGCAATGGCCAACAGACTCCTTCTATTGTCAACCGGAAAGCCTTCAGGGGTAATTTTCTGCCAGTCGATGCCGTCGGTTGAACGCCAGACTCCTTTTTTCATGGGAGGTTCCAGTCCGTAACCGTATCCGCCAAGCAGCGCATAGAAAACGCCATCACTGGTAGCTACAATGTCGGTTCCAAACGATTTGTTTTCCAGATCGCCCAACACCATTTGCCAGGTTTCACCGCCATTTTCCGATCGCATGATTGCCCCATAGCAGGCTGCAAGAATTATGTCTTTATCGGTTGAGGTGTAGTCAACTACAATCCGCCAGACACCCTGGAAAACCTCGGAAAGAAAATCAGGCGACCCTCGCTGGGTTGATGGGAGTGGCTGCCACGTTTGTCCATTGTCGGTTGATTTATAAATTCCATTGCCAATGCCCAAAGTCCTTACATTGGTGCTGATATTCCGTGATGTAGTGCTGAGCATTTCGCCGGTTCCGTAGTACCAGATGTTATGTTTGCCCGGACGCGGGTCCTGAACTATGCAGGTAGCACTTTGCTCAGCATCGGGTGCTGTAACTTTAACCCACGACTGTCCGCCATCCAACGATTGCCACATCCCACCCGAAGCGCTGCCTGCCAACAGGTGGTTTTCATCCTGTGAGTCGATGGCCACGCACAACATACGCCCTCCAATGTTATCGGGCCCGCGCCAGGTCCATGCCTGGTCTTTTGACGCATTAACAGGTAACTTCCGGGCAAATTCCATCTGCCTTGCTTTGATACCGGCCGGAATTCTTCCAGTTTCAGGATTTTTGACTTTATTAAATTCATGTTCCAAATGATAGAAGGCGAATGAACCTTCCCTAAATTCTTCCATTAATTCCTTGTCTTTTTCTGAAAAAGAATTTGCCGGAAGGGTTGTTTGACTTTTTCTATTCATCCAGATAATTCCTGTAAACATCAGTACAGAAAGTGCAACCGAAAGTTTTGATGTCTTGTTTTTCATGATCTTTTGTTTAAAAAATGTTATTTTTTAATGTTATTGATGGTATCACCCGGATAAAACAATTTCCTACCCCAAAAAATAAAAAGCCGCAGGTATCATCGCAATGCTGAGGAGAATATGAGCCATTACCAGCGCGGTGGTGGTTTCTGGTGCACAGTTGTAATGACTTGCAAAAACCGGCCCTAAGACAGCCGACGGCATAGTGCTTACCATTACCAGAACCTGGGTTTGCAAGGATGATAAATTAAAAATACCCGCCTCAGCATGGGCAATAAACGGCTGAAACCACATTTGAATCAAAGCTGAAACAACCAACAAAGGGATGATTCCTTTCACGGGAACAACCTTCAATTGCAGCGCTAAAATGATGCATGCCAATGTGGTTAGAGCGCCATTAATCATTTTCAGGGCTTCAAAAAACGGGGCAATGAAACCGTGGCTGCGATTGAATGGGATGAACGAAACTGCAATCCCCAGTACTACTGAGACAAATATGGGCGAAGTTAAATAGTCAAGAGTAACTGTTTTTTTGGTCTCGCCTGCAACATTATAATTTCCAAAATACATAGCAATTGCCGGTCCCAAAATAAACAATGGCAACCCAACACCCAATTCGCTTAACAGTACTGCATCGGCCATTGCTTCGGGATTGTCGGGGAACGAGAAAGCAATAAATGGGTAACCTATTAATGCCGACGCACCAAATGATGAAGTAAGCATCAAAGCACCGGTTTTTTCACTGGAAAGCTTCATTATCCGCCCTGCCAGCCAGGCTAACAGCATCGATAACATTCCGGCGATAAAAACCGAAATAACCATTAAAAATTGATTGCTTTTTATAGGAGTTGCTGATAGTTGAAGGAAAATAACTGCCGGAAGTACAGCTTTTGTCAAAAGGTTGGTAAATACCTTTACGTCTTCAGCTTTTATTACTGAATATTTCCTGAGTAACAAACCTGATATTACAACAATTGTAAAGGCAAAAACTGTCTCAAAAACCTGCATTTGCATTTCCATACCCTGTTGTTTGTTGTTTGTAAATTTTGAAGTCTGAACTTCCTGCAAACTAAGCCCGGCTAAATTACCGATTAAAATACTGTATTTGAATTATTTTGAGAGAAATAAAAACAGATAATCCTGAATCAATCATTTCCATAAGGGTTATCAATCGTCATCAGGAAAAGATCGGGGGTACCATTCAGGTCGATGTCGCCCATGGCAGCGCCGCCGCCTGATGTAATATTTCCGGGTGAAGGAGGAGAACCAATTGCCGACCAGCTCGCCACGTTTCCATTAATATCGATATCCCAGCCCACCCAACTCCACAAATTGTTAGCACCTGGAGGATTGTCAATATTCATCAACACTACGTCAAGTTGCCCGTTTTTATTTATATCGGCAAGTGCAGCCCCACCACCGGCTGAATTCCAGCCAATATCGCAGGGAAGGGTTATTTTTGGTGTCCATGATTCGGCCAATCCAAACCAGTCCAGGTTTTTGCCAACAACCATCCATATATTATTGTCTTCCCATGGATTGTCGATGCCAATAAGTACCATGTCGGGACGAAGGTTGTTATCAATCAAACCAATTGCTGCACCACCACCCTGATTTAAATCACCCAATCCTGAAACCTGAATTTTGTTGCTCCAGTTTGTTGGAATACCTTGATTATCTACATTGTAACCAATATAATACCAGAAAGCATTCGGTCCTTCGGGATCATCAATCACCATAAATATCAGATCAGGGTCTTGATTTGAATCAATGTCACAAATGTCAGCGCCGGCGCCTGCCTGCATTTCACCAATGGTTGGACCAAACAGGGTCGGCGACAATGACTGCGGATTTCCAAATATATCGAGATTCCAGGCAATTTTGTAATAAAAACGGTCGGCTCCGTTCCTGTCTTCAATTCCCATCAGCAATGCATCCTGCATCTGCCCCGGATCACCGTCAATATTGGCAAGCGCTGCACCGCCTCCCATTTTGAAATAGCCACCCCATGAACCATTATGCCGTGATGACCAACCGGTGGGGTTTCCGTTTGTCTGACTCATGTTCCAGCCAATGGTATATCTGAAACTATCAGGTTTATCATAAATTTTAAATGGTACAGCAAAATCAGGTTCTTCAATCCAGCCATTGTCTGTTTCTGTGCCCATTTTGCCATCAGGGGTAATTTCCTGGATGAAATAATATTGGGTATAATCGAAATTTCCTTTGGCTCCAAACAAGTAAGCCTGCCCTAGTAAAGTATAACCTACTGTTATTTTATACGCATGGCTCCAGGTACTCCGGTCTGTTTCATCATCAAGATATCCATTATAATCCATACGCTGAAGAAACCAATCATGGCTGGTTTCATCCATCCCGAAGAGATAAGAATTATCGTCTGTTTCCACTGATGTTACGTACTCCCAGCTATCTTCCCAATGGCCGTCGCACACATCATGCAAGGTGCCATCGTCGTAAACATGGGTTACAAACCAGTAATTGGTTTTACTGTTTTGAAAAAACAGAAATGTTTGCCCGTTCGAATAAATGGGTGTGGCAAATTCGTAATAATTATCCCACTCTCCACTGGCTGCTTCATCCGGAGCCAATGTTCCATCAGAGTAAACTTCTTGTGTAAACCAGATTTTATCGAATATACTGTTGTCCAGTCCAAAAATGAACCCCTTGTTTCCCAGTTGAAAACCAAAAAATGTTTCGTAATTGTTGTTCCAGGTTTGGTGCTGAGTTTCTGCACCAACATAACCACCCGGTTCAATTTTTCTGATCGAAAATTCTTTACCAGATTCCATATCCGATTTTTTGTTGGGATGACAAACCAGAAACTGGTTCATGCCCGATTGCACTCCCGTAACACCGTACCATCTCCCAATGCCTTCTCCACTGCAAACCTGCGCCCCAAGGCTGCTTCCGGCTTCCAACACCTTATATTTACCAGGATCAGCATCTTTGTATAAAAGCATCGCCATTCCGTGATGTTCCGGCACCTCCAGATCCGGTTGATTATTAATTATGTCGATGTCGTTGTCCTTTTTTCTGCATGAACTTACCACAACAAGTAAAACCATTGCTGTCATTAAACAGATTTTGCTTTTTTTCATCCTTGTTCCAAAACCAGTTTTATTCATAATTTTCTGTTTTTAAATTGTTTATTTGACCTGTATTCCAATTTCTTCAGATTTCTGGGTTTTTATGTTCATTTAATTTACTGGCCAATTCCCGTACTTTGTTTTCAAAATCCTTGGCACTGGAGCTTTTTAGTATCATTGGAAAGTTGAACGAATCAAATGAAAAATCATCTTTAAACATAACCATCATTAAAGTTTTTTTTTGCCACACAGCACCATTTTCCTTTTCCAAAACTTCTTTACTTCTATTCGTTCCAAATTCTGCATCGAGCAGCAGCACATCAGGAACAAACCCGGATTCATCCCTGTCTAAACCAAATTCGGTTTTGTACACATTCACGTTGAAATCAGCCACCTGTTCCAGCATTATTTTAAGGCTGTCGCTAAAAATTTCGTTTTTATCGATGATGGCAATGTTTACCATATTGTCTGATCAAAATTTTTGGTCAAAATTATTACCTGACTTTATGGTCATTTTATGGGAAAACATTGAAAATCAGGAAGGGAAATAGTGTATTTTCAATAAGGGAAAACCCTTAGTGTTGAATACCTGGAGTTGATATTCGTTTTCACTTTTGACGGGTTAAACTGTTTATTCCCCCAAATTATCGGTGTTTTTTTGCTACGAAATAATTTAGTAAACAATTCTTATTATATTTATTTTCAGATAATTGTTAAAATTAAAACTAACATTTTCGATGGCAGCTGGCTTTTATATTGTTTTTTGTGAACCTTTGTGTCTTTGTGTCTTTGTGGCAAAGAAAAAGGTTAGCCACTAAGACCCCAAGACCCAAAGAAACGCAAAGATTAAAAACTTCGCCACAATTTATTTCATTACCAAGAAGGGTATTTATTTACAATAAAGCATGATGATAATATTCTTACTATAGTCATTTATCATAAGAAAATCGTTGAATTATCGTGCCTGGGTTAAAGAGATCAAGGGTTTCAGGAAAATTTAATAAATTTCTCTTGTTAGCAATGATTCGTTTTAGCATCATTAGCCGTTTATCAATAAAAACAAAACTCAAATCACCGAAAAGAAATGATTCCGGATTGCCCAGACGATTAATCCGGCGGTATTTTTTACCTCTGCTTTCAGGAAAATATTGGAACGGTGGGACTCAACAGTTTTTGCTGATATGTGTAGTTTTTCGGCTATTTCCTGGGTAGTAAGCCCATTGCAGATTTCTACAATTATTTCTATTTCGCGGCTCGTGAGGTCTTCCTTGCCCGCTGTTTTCCCCATGTATTGAAAAGCCAGTTTTTGAAGAGTTTCCTGGCTAAAATAGTTACCCCCCTGATAAACCACCTGGATAGCCTGTTCCAGCTCGAATTTGTTGGCCTTTTTAATGATGAAACCTTTCACGCCAGCGGTTATCATCTGGCTGTAATGCCCGGTGTCGGAAAACATGGTGAGGGCGATGATTTTCAGGTCAGGTTTTGCACGAAGAGCCTGATTTGTGGTTTCAATTCCATTGATGCGTGGCATTTCGATGTCCATCAGAACAATATCTGGTTCCACTGATTCCAGCATCTGAAGAAACTGAAATCCATCTGGCGAATCGAGCACCACCCGGAAACCATCAATCTGGTTCAACACCAGCTTTAATCCTTCACGAAACAAATCGTGGTCATCAACAACAGCAATCCTAATATTTTTCATAACGACTTATTAAACAGGAAGTTCGATATTTACAAAAGTCCCTTTTTCGGCAGAGCTTGTAATTATAAATTTTCCGGCCAGCGTTTCAACCCTGTTGCGGATATTAAACAAACCGATGCCACCCTGGTGTTGCGAATTTGGGTTGAAACCCCGTCCATTGTCCGAATAAACCAGGGTCAGAACGTGGTCTTTGCAGGTAAGTTCAATCCCAATCCTGCCCGCACCCGAATGCTTCAGGGTATTGTTAATCAGTTCGGTAGTGCATCTGTAAAGGGTCAACTCCTTTTTCAGTTCAAATCTTTCGGAATAATCCGAAGTAAACTCAATGTCGATTTTACCACTGTTGTTGAGCGGGGTAATAAAATTGTTGAGAGCCGACACGAGGCCGTGTTTTTCGAGAACATAAGGGCTGATGTTGTGCGAAATTCGAGACACATCGTCAATTGCCCCCGAAATAACCTGTTGAAGCCGGTTTTGTATGGTCAACTTCTCATTGTCTTTTGCATCAACATAGGCTTGAAAATAGTGGTTAATGGCCGAAATTACCGGACCCAGGCCGTCGTGCAAATCGCTGGCAATGCGCTTTCGTTCGTTGGTTTCAGTCTCAATCACGGCGTCCAGCAGTTTTTTGTTTAAAAACTGTTTGCGCCTCAGCTTCAGGTAGAAAAAAGTGATGACGAAGGCAATAACCAGCACAATTACGATGATAATCATGAAAATGAATTGCCGGCGCATAAACGCAATTTTCTGCTTTTCTTCCTTTAGTTTCTGCTCTTTTAACAGAAGGTCGTACCGGGCCGATTGCTCATTGATCTGCATATCAATGCGGTCTTTAAAAAAATCGTTCTGAAGTTGAAGGGCGATGTTCAGATATTGGTAGGCATCCCTGAAGTTTCCGGTGGTTTCGTTTATCCAGGCATATTGCCAGTTGATTCGCATAAACAGGTTGCGGTTTTCCTCGATGTGGCACAGGCTTGTTGCCTCATCGAGAGCCTTTTCGGCAGCATCCGGCTGATTTAAACCCATGTAAATGTTGCTTACATTGATAAAAACATTCATTGCTGCAAAGCGTAACCCGGCTTTTGTGAAATTTTTGATTGCCTCCGTGAGAAGTGCCAGGGCTTCATCGTAATGCTTTTGACGAAAATACTGATAACCAAGCTCATTCTGGGCTGCCGCCAGGTTGGGGATGCTGTGAATTTTTTCCGAAAGGCTTATACACTTATCGGAATAAGAAATTACGGAATCGGTGTAGTTGTTGGTTTTGTTGCCGCCTTCGTGGTAAAGGGCAGCGATCCTGTTGAAGGCAAATGCCCTGTTTTCATCTGAAATGGTTCTTTCACCAAACAGCAATTCATTCAGCATTTCAATGCCCTTCCGGTATTCTTGCTTTTGCCGGTATGCCTCGCAAAGGTTGATGATGATAAAATCAGCCTTGTCCGAACCTCTGTAAACAGAATCAATGGCCTGCATCAGCATAGGAATGGCCTTGTCGGGCATGGATTTTACCAGGTACCGGCGTGCCGAAAATATAAGCGAATCGGTAAAACACAACGTATCTGGCGCTGCAAACATCCTTCTTTCAAGCGCTTTCAGCGAATCGGCGTTGGAATAAACGAGTTTAAGCCGGAGGTAATAGTTGGCGTTGGCTTTTTCGAGTGATGTAAGTGAATGTTGATTTTGTTCGATTAGTTTTAAACACTGAGATGCTTTGGCAGGATCGGTTTTCAAGGCTAGTTTCCCTTCCTCAAAAACCTTATCAAAACTGAAATCCAGCCCGGCTTCCTGTGCCTTTGCATTTTTAATTCCAGGAAAAATCAGGCAAAAAATAACCGAAAGAACCACCAAAAACCTGAGAAAAGTTACCAAATGATTAAAAATACGAAACGTACTTATTACCAACATTTTACATCAAATATTTCCCGTTAAAATTGAAAACAGCCGAAAACATCCGGTCAAAAGTAACTGATTTTGACATGAAAACAACAACATGATTTTTTCAGGATGAAATTGCCGACCTATTCACTTTTCACCAATCACCAACATTTCAAAATCTGCTGTGGTTAGTTTATCCTCCCTCGAAAAGGCTCCGATTGTTGCCCCTAAAATATCTATTTTGGTAAAGCCCAACGATTTCAGCAACCAGGTAATTTCGCTCGGAACATAGTATCGCTCGTTGCAGTCCAGGGTCATTTTATTGCCCGAATCATCGTCCAGTTCAGTGATGTTATGATCACGGAAAGTCATCAAATCGAAGGTATTGCTGCGATACACTGCGTTGCCCTGTCCGGAGGTAGCAGCGCAAAATTGTTCCACTGAATTGTAAAGCGGGAAAAGCCCATTAAGGGTGGTAAAAATAAACTTTGACTTGCTTTTCAGCGACCGGGTGACACTTTTCAGGATTTCGAAATTCATCTCGTCAGTTTCCATCAATGGAAAGCCACCCTCACACAGCATGATGGCCACATCAAATTCGCCATCAAACGGCAGGTTGCGGGCATCGGCCTGCAAAAAAGGGATTGACACCCCTTGTTCAGCGGCTTTCTTCTTTGCTCTTTCCAGTTGCGAAACCGAAAGGTCAATACCCGTCATGTTGTAGCCCCGTCTGGCCATTTCGATGGAATGTCGCCCTGTTCCGCACCCGACATCCAGCATTTTCAACAACTTGTTGTAGTTCAGTTCCTTTTCCAGGAAATCACACTCACCGAGGGTTCCCTGTGTAAAACTTTCTTTGTCGTACTTTTCGCCATAGTTCTCGAAAAGCGCTTCGTACCATTGTTTTGTTGGCATAGTGTTAAGTATTAATCAATTCGATTACTTTCATTTCCTTTGGGATAAACTTCAGATTTGTTTCCAAACTTATCCTCACCCCATACTTTTTTCATGATTTCGGTGGCATCAACAGGGTCAAGTTTGCCGGTGTGTTCGTATTGCCGTTGAACGAAAATGCAATTTTCCATAAGCCCTCGCCCCTGCACGATATCTTCAGCCAGCGCCTGGCATCCGGGCGAACCGCAGGCACCGCAATCCACGTTGGGCAACGATTGCATTATCTGCACGATCATCTCGTTTTTTCGTTGTGCCTCCCCGACATTCTCATCCAACTTATTAATCGAACGTGGATTAATCTTTGGCAACGAAATCAACTCCATCATCTCATCCCTGTATTCTTTCATCGGGTGAAAACGAGGACGGCCTTTCAATTTGTCTGTAGCCCTGCGGGCACGGTTTTTCAATCTTTCCACAGTAAGAAATCTATGTTCGGGAGTGAGAACACCACCGGCACAACTTTCGTCGCAGGCGCGGAGTTCAAGAAAATCGAAGGCCGATGTTTCACCCTTTTCCAGTTTTTCGAGGAAGGCAATTACGTTGTGAATCCCGTCGATGGCCATGCGCCTTCCAAGGGCTTGATCTGATTCTCCGGCTGTAAGTCCCCATAAAATACCCTCAGGGGCTAGTAAATCAGGGTCAATGGATTCGTGGAATCCACCAGTACTATCTGGTTTCAGGTTTAGCAATACTTTGTTGTAAACAGAATCCATGTTTATGACTCCACTTATCGGGGATATCTCATTTTCGGCCGGGCTTTTTATTGCAGTCATTTTTGCCGCACACTGGGCGATGTAAAAAATACCGGTTTCACTGTCGTTATTTCCTTGCCGGCCAAGATGTTTACGAAGATAAATTGCAGCGACATCTAATGGCGGTTTCAACAAGAGAAAATTATTGACCAGTGATGGGAATTTTACCTGAATCAGCCTTACAATTGCAGGGCAAAATGTTGAGATAAGCGGTTTGATATCGCTGATTTCGGTAAGGTGATACCGGATTGCTTCACGAAGAATCTGAACTGCATATTCGATTTCAAAAACATGTGTAAAACCTATTGAATGAAGGGTATCGAGAATACTCCTCATCGAATACTTTGAAGGGAACTGACCGAAAAACACTGCCGGCACAAGTGCCACCCTGTTTTTAAAATTAAATATTTGTTCAAAATCGTCCTGACAGGTAACGATGGCTTTCACAGGACAAATTTTGTAACATTCACCACAGTCAATGCAACGGTCATCCATAAGTTTGGCTTTTCCGTTCCTGACCCTGATGGCTTTTGTTGGACAAATGTTCATGCAAAGTGAACATCCGAAACAGCGTTCTTCGTCAATTTTTAGTGAATGATAAATATCGGTTTTCTGTTGTACCATTTCTATTATTATTTTCACAATTTCCTTTTTGTCATTGGGCTGCGCCGTCATTTGCTGCGCTGTCATTTATGGTTATTAGGCTGCGCCGTCATTTGCTTCGCTGTCATTTATGGTTATTAGACTGAGCCGTCATTTGCTGCGCTGTCATTTATGGTTATTGGGCTGCGCCGTCATTTGCTGCGCTGTCATTTGCTTCGCTGGGATTGGGTTCAAATATCATACAATTTAAAATATTGGTTTGATGCCGTGCTGGAATAGTAAGCCACTGGTTTTGAATACAGAATATGGTGTCTCAATTATCGTGATGAAGTTTTCTTCGGCCAATGCCTTCATCTCCGGGCTGGCATTTTTCCCGCGAGCAATCACAATTACCTTGATATTAGCCATTCCGGCAGTGTTTATGGTTTGAATACTGCACAAACCGGTAATTAACATCGGATGGCAGTTTTCGATCCTCAACACATCGCTGATAAGATCTGAGGCAAAGGCTTCTGTAACCGTAGTCTCTGGATTAAAGACTCCCCCGGCAACTCTTGCATCCAGCAATTCAATCAATTCGGATATTTTCATTTTAGATTCCGGATATTCACAAAAATCATAATAAAATAAAACCGTGTGAAAACGATTTAAAAAACTCAAAAGTAGTACTGTTTTTGTGATAATGTTTAAAAAAGTAAGACGACAAAATTATTTGCAACAAATCCAGCAATCCCAATAAAGAAGCCATTTTTAGAAATATTCTGAATTATGAAATCCATAACCAAAAACCACAGATTTTCTATTTCACCTACATATTCTTTCTACTTTAGCGCACTGAAAATTTTTGAACTAATTTGTAAAATTTCGGAAAAAATGATGA
>Ga0172371_10012074_pt1 | contig 11418 bp, 7 predicted proteins | sample Lak12m_FD_114543 | JGI IMG/M metagenome (GOLD analysis project Ga0172371, IMG submission 114543) | Freshwater microbial communities from Kabuno Bay, South-Kivu, Congo - kab_022012_12m | ecosystem: Environmental > Aquatic > Freshwater > Lake | place: Democratic Republic of the Congo: South-Kivu...
AATGCCTTCTGCCATAATTGCTTCACCTCGTTGGTGATAGATTACTTGTGACAAAGGGATTCTATCTTCTTGATCTCTCAAGAACAACGAGGTTTTTCTATTTTTTTGATCCGCGATCAGGGTCGGGTTGCTCCCGCGCGTGGTGTCACCTTACTCCTCGCGGCTCATTTCCTCTCGCAACGGGTGGAAGTAATGCTTTTCAATCGGAAGTCACGGGGCTATGATAGCGACCAAAACGGTTTCGAGGGATTTCCTTCCCTCCTCTCACCGCAGCGACGAACCTTCCGCCGGGAGCATTCATGGCTGAAAGCCGCCATTCGGTCACCCCGCGAGTCCTAGTGGAATTCCTCCGAAAGACCCCTCCGTTCAACCTGTTGGACGAGGCCCGGCTCGAACCCACGTACGGCAGGTGGGTCATCGATTATTACCCGAAGGGAGCGCTGATCTTCAAGCAGGATGTGACCGAGGTGACTCACCTCTGCCTGGTGCAGAAGGGCGGAGTCAAGGTCTACTTCGATACCGCGGACACAACCGGCACGCTTAGGGATTTCGGCGGCGAAGGAGCCGCATTCGGCGCCTTGAACATCCTCCGGGGAAACAGGGCGGAGCTCAACGTGGAGGCCGTGGAAGACACGTTCTGCTTTCTCCTGGAAAAAGAGGCGTTCCTGGAACTGATCGCCTCCGATCCTCGCTTTGCGGGGTTCTTTCTCGAAGGGCTTCACGAAGAGATGGTGTGCGCCACGTACTCGGAAATCTTCTTCGAAAGAGTCAAAGGGAGAAGACAGGAGTCCCTCTACCTCTTCGACACTCAGGTTCAGGAGGTCATCAGGCGTGCCCCCGAAAGTGTCGTTGTCACAACAACCGTTCAGCAAGCCGCAGCCCGCATGGATCAGCTCGGGATCGGTTCACTCCTGGTTCGCGATACTGCCGGCCTGATCGTGGGGATTGTGACGGACAAGGACCTCCGGGGCAAGGTGGTTGCTGAAGGCCTTGATTATTCCGTCGCGGTGGAAACCGTCATGACCGCGCCTGTGCGCACCATTCCGGCCCGAGCGGTCTGCTTCGATGCCATGTTGGAGCACATTAGAAAGGCGATCGATCACCTCGTTCTGGAAGACGAACAGGGAATCAGAGGCGTGGTGACGGCTCACGACATCATGGTTTATCAAGGCGCCTGGCCGCTCTATCTCTTCCGAGAGATCGTGAGTCAACGCACGATCGAGGGGTTGTACGACCTATCGAAAAAGGCGCCTCTCGCCGTGCGCACCCTGATGGAGGAAGGGGCGAGGCCCAATCACATCATGCGGGTGATGACACTGCTGAACGACAGCATTCTCAACTGCCTGCTCGACTTGCTTCTCGCCCAGATGGGCCCGCCGCCGGTCCCTTTCTGCTGGCTGAGTCTGGGAAGCGACGGGCGCAAGGAGCAAACGTTCCGCACTGACCAGGATAACGCCCTGGTTTATGCCGACCCGGAGACCAACTTCGAGCGGCACGCGGCAGAGATCTATTTCGAGGCATTGGGCGCCAGGGCGGTGGACCATCTCGAGTCATGCGGGTATCCGAGGTGCAAGAATGACATCATGGTGAGTAACTCCCGGTGGCGCCAGCCGTACCATGTGTGGGAACACTATTTTGACGGCTGGATCACCTCCCCCGATCCGAGGGAAGTTGCGTCTGCAACCATCTTTTTCGATTTCCGCCCGGTGTACGGGGACAGATCCTTGGCCGAGCGTCTTCGAGGTCGCCTCACGGATCTGGTCCAGAGGCAGCATATGTTTCAGATACACCTCGCCGGAGAATGCCTGCAAAGTTGGCCGCCGCTGTCGTTTTTCCGGAACTTTGTTGTGGAAAAGGACGGCAAGCGCTCCAATCAGCTTGACCTGAAATCCCGCGGCATGTCGCCGTTCGTTAACTTTGCTCGACTCATGGCCTTGCGGTACGGCATCGAGGAGACCAACACACTGGGCCGGTTGCAGCATTTGTCGGAAAATGGGCATTTCCGGCCGGAATTTTGCGATGACGCCAGAGAGGCTTACGAATTTCAGATTCATCTGAACCTCATCCATCAGTTGAGAATTGCGGAAACCGGCATGCCCGCTGAAAGTCGCATCGATCCTGCCGAGTTGTCCCATCTGGAGAGAAGGACGCTCAAAGAAGCCTTCGGCGTGATCGACCGGTTGCTGAACCTCGTAAAGCAGGAGTTCCCATCAGTGATGTGACCCCGCTGCAAGATGAGACATGATACAGCGTCATGTGCCACGATCGAGGGATAGTCTTTGACTCGACATGAAGACCTGAGTTACACACGATCATCCTGTTGAAAACGCCGGCGTGAACAAGCTGTTGTGCGGGCTTGGCCGCGAAACCGCGACCCCGGAGCTGAGGAGGGAGCCATGGCATTAGGAACGGATGTGCACGCGGCTGACCTGGACGCCGTCTTGGCGTTCCTGCGAAAGACACTTCCATTCAATGAGTTGGACGAGCAGGCGCTGGAGTTGGTGGCCAAGAACTGCACCATCGATTTCTTTCCGAAGAGCTCACTCGTCCTTCAGCAGGACGTGAGCGAGGTCAATCATCTCTACTTGATAAGCCGTGGTGGAGTGAAGGCATTCCTCAAGGACGCCGACGACCAGGTGACGCTCAAGGACTTTCGGGGGGAGGGGAGTTACTTCGGGGCTCTGGGGCTCATCAGGGGGTCAAAGTCCAATCTCAATGTGGAGACCGTCGAGGACACCTTCTGCTATCTCCTGCCCAAAGATACCTTTCTCGAGCTTGTTCGAAATAACCCCGGCGTCGCGCGATATTACCTGCAAAAACTCTCCGAAGATGTCGTGTGCCACGTGTACGCGGAACTGCGTGACAGGAAAGTGCGTGCCAGACCTCAGGTGGCCTTTTACCTGTTCAATGTGGAAGTAGCGGATATCGTCAGACGTGCCATGGCGGTGATCTCCGGAAACGAGACCGTTCAGAATGCCGCGCGAATGATGTCCGACCTGAAGATCGGCTCGCTCCTCATTCAGGACCCTGCCGGCGAGATCGTGGGAATCGTCACGGATAAGGACCTTCGGGGCAAGGTGGTTGCGATGGGGCTGGATTACCTCACGGAAGTGGCCCGGATCATGACGTCTCCCGTGCGGACGATTTCAGCACACGCAGTATGCTTCGACGCGCTTCTCCAGATGATGAATCAACAGGTCCACCATCTTGCAGTCAAGCGTGGCAATGAGATCGTGGGTGTGGTGACCGCGCACGACATCATGGTCCACCAGGGCTCGTCTCCCCTTTATTTGTTCCGGGAAATCGTGGCGCAGCGCAAGATCGAGGGCCTCTATCCCCTGGCGCAAAAAGTCCCGATGGTGGTCCGAACGCTGATCGAAGAAGGGGCCAAGGCCAACAACGTCACCCGCATGATCACCGTTTTGAACGACCACATCTTGGACCGGCTGCTGACGCTGCTGCACGACGAGATGGGACCCGCACCGCAGCCTTTCTGTTGGCTCATGATGGGGAGCGAAGGTCGCAGGGAGCAGACCTTTAAGACGGACCAGGACAACGCGCTTCTCTACGATACCCCTCCCGAGGAGTGGGAAAAGACCAAGGCCGCCAAACTCTACTTCAGGCGATTCGGGAACAGCGCCATCGAACATCTGGAACGCTGCGGCTATCCGCTGTGCAAGGGAGAGATCATGGCCTCCAACCCGAAGTGGCGGAAGCCCTTCAAGGTGTGGCAGGGCTACTTTGATCGCTGGATGGCTGCCCCTGAACCCCAGGAAGTGCTCCATGCGACAATTTTCTTCGATTTTCGGCCGGGGTTCGGGCACGTGGCTCTTGGGAATCGACTGCGGGACCATCTCGCGCGGCAAGCTCCTCGCAAGGGGATCTTCCTCATGCACCTGGCCAAAGACTGCCTGGTCGGTAGACCTCCGCTCTCTTTTTTCCGCAACTTTATCGTGGAAAAGGACGGCGCACACAAGAACCGGCTTGACATCAAGACAAGGGGTTTGGTGCCCATCGTGGATTTTGCCCGTTTGTACTCGCTGAGACACGGCGTCCGGGAAACCAACACGCTCTCGAGACTGAAAGAGCTCAGCGAGGGAGAGTTTATCCCGAAGGAGCTGTACACCGAGACGCGCGAAGCCTACGAATTTCAGATGCAGCTCCGGTTGGTCCACCAGTTGAGGATGATGGAGGCCGGGCTGACGCCCCACAATTATATCGATCCGGCAGAGCTTTCGGATCTGGAGAAGCAGACGCTCAAAGAAGCCTTTGCCGTTGTCGGTAGGATCCAGGCGCATATCAAGGGTGAATTCAGCGTCGTGGAATGATCGACGGATACCCTCACCCCGGTCCTCTCCCGGAGGGAGAGGACCGGGGTGAGGGTGACAACACAGAGCCGCAGCGCTCTCGTGCCACGATTTTGAGTCTGTATCGAGTCTTGCGACAGGCTCTTAGGGGAAGCACTGTGTTAGGCTGGTTGTGGCAGCGACTGGGAATCGGGCCGAAGCATCCTCTCTTGAAGGAAAACCAAGAGAGCTTCGAGCATTTCGACTCCAGTCTGCCAATCGAAAGTTATGATTTCGTGTGCTTCGACACCGAGCTCACCGGTCTGAACCCTCGGCGGGACGAAATTGTGTCCATAGGAGCCGTGCGCATTAGAAATATGCGGATTCAGCTTGGTGAGAACTTCTTCTCGTACGTTCTCCCTGCGCGGGACTTGCCGAAGGACAGCACGCTGGTGCACCGGATCACTCCCGAGCAGATCAAAGATTCTCCCGACCTGCAAACGGTGTTGCCCGATTTCGTAAAGTTCTGCGGGGGAAGTCTGCTGTTGGGGCACTACGTGGAACTGGACATGGCCTTTGTCAACCGGGCGCTCCGCAAACAACTCGGCGGCGCGATGCACAACCCTTGCGTCGATTCCATGACGCTCGCACAGGTGTACCATGAAACCACGCGTAAGAATCGGCCCGGTCGCGTCAAATACAGCTTGTCGTATAATCTGGGCAACCTGACGCGGGAGTACGGTCTGCCGAGGTTGGAACAACATGACGCCATGGAAGACGCGTTGCAGACCGCGTACCTCTTTATCTTCCTCGTGAGACGACTCCGGGAAGCCGGGTACATCACCCTCAAGGATTTTTTTCTGGCGGGAAAATACAGTCCCATCATATTGGCGTAATCTTAACCCGCCGACGGAGCCGTCGGTGAATCCGCCAATCCCGTCCTGTCTCTTATGAGCGCCTCGACGGCCTGGGGATTGGCCACGGTGGTCAGGTCACCCAGGTCGTCCACCCTGCCGGCAGCGATCTTCTGCAGCAACCTTCTTAGGATCTTGCCTCCCTTGGTTTTCGGAAGCGCGCCGGCCCATTGGATAACGTCAGGGATGGCGGTGTACCCTATCTTCGTATTCAAGAATTCGCTCAACTCCGCTTTGAGGTCGTCGGACGCGCTCACGCCGGAATTGAGCGTGACGAAAGCGTAGAGGCCCTGACCTTTTATGGGGTGTGGATAACCGACCACGGTAGCCTCGCTGACCGCGGCGTGTGCGATCAGTGCGGATTCCACCTCCCAGGCGCCGATACGATGCCCGGCGGCCTTGATCACGTCATCGATGCGGCCCGTCATCCAGTAGAAGCCGTCCTCATCTCTCCTCGCCCCATCACCGGTGGAGAACATCCCGGACACGGGCCCGAAGTAATCTTCCCGGTAAGTAGCGTGGTCGCGAAAAATCGTTCTCGCCATTCCGGGCCACGGCCGGCCGATGAAGAAGACACCCTCCTGGTTCGGAAACCTCGTCGCCTCTCCTGTGTCGAGATCCAGGATCAGCGGCTCGACCCCGAAAAACGGAAATGAAACCGAACCGGGCTTCTGGGGCCCCACGCGCGGTAGCGGCGTCAGCATTGGCCCGCCACTTTCCGTTTGCCACCAGCTATCAATGATAGGGCATCGATCGTGCCCTACGAAGTGGTCATACCAGCTCCAGATCTCCGGCGGCAGTGGTTCTCCGGAGCTCCCGAGTATTTTGAGGGAAGAGAGGTCGTGCTTGTCGATCTGGCCGCTCCCTTCAGATGCCAGGACGCGCAGCGTCGTGGGCTCGGTGGCGAATACGTCAACGCGATATTTCTCCACGATGCTCCAGCAGCGGCCGTAGTCCGGGTGGCTCGGTTCACCCTCGAAGAGAACGACGGAAACCCCGTTGAGCAGTGGACCATATACGCTCATGGTGTGCCCGCGGATCCACGCGAGGTCGCTGGTACACCAGGAAGTGGTTCCCTCCCGGAGGTCAAAGGTCAGGTGGGAGGTCATGGCGGCCCAAAGGAGAAATCCTCCGTGGGTGTGCACGAGTGCCCGAGGCTTACCGACCGCTCCGCCGGCAAAGAGAATGAACAGCGGGTCCTCGGCCTCCATGGGCTCCGGTGGAATTTCCTCGGGAAGAGCGGTATCGGCAACGGCCTCATGCCACCAGATCTCCCTCGGCGGTGTGAGGTTCAGTCTCAGACCGCATCGACTGAATACGATGACGGTTTCAACTTCGCCGCTTCTCGCAACCGCTTCGTCGACGTTCGGCTTGAGCGGTACGATCTTCCCGGCCTTCCGACCGGCGTCCGCGGTGATCACGACTCTGGCCCCGAGGTTCCGAATGCGGGCAGCGAGTGCTTCTCCGCTCAGACCTGAAAACACGGCGCAATGAACCGCGCCGATGCGTGCGCATGCCAGCATCGCCACGGCGAGCTCGACGATCACCGGCAAGTAGATGATGACGCGGTCGCCCTTCCTGACGCCTCTCGATTTGAGTACCGCGGACAGTCGGCTGACGGAAGCGTGAAGCTCGCCATAGGTGACTGCTCTGCTCTCGGTAGGGTCATCACCTTCCCATAAGTAGGCTATCGTGTTCTTGCGAGTATCGAGGTGTCGATCGAGACAGTTAAACGAGGCATTAAGTCTTCCGCCGCCGAACCATGCGACGTTCGCCTCATCCTGGTCGAAGCGGAGCACGAAGTCCCACTCTTTGTCCCAGGTTAGGTAGCGGCGAGCCTGCTCGGACCAGAATGCATCGGCGTCATCGATGGAACGCTTATAAAGCTCCTGGTGCCTGAGAACGCTTGCGGAGGCGATTCCTTCACATTCCTTACTACGTGCGTTGCAGGATTTGGGGATTTCTTTCATTCCCGAACTCCTTGTTGCCCGGCCTGCCCCACAGGTGGCCAATGATGCGGTCGTGATCGGTAATTTGTGGTGAGCGGGGAGAATGCGGAGGATCTCACATCGATCACGTGCCGAGCCCGCCGTGAGACGGGTCTGTCACAAAGCCCGATGGTTAGGCTCATGCAAGTTCGGATTATCAGAGAGCCGGACTGGCCGGGGATTTCTGTCCTCCGTGCCGGGTTCCGAGGAGCCGCGGCTCCGGGACTGACGTCTTCCCCGAGCCGCGGGCCAATGCAATCTACTTTTTCGCGTATCCGATGTCCACCAATGCCTCGGCGATCTCGTCGAGAACCGCCGGGTCATCAATGGTAGACGGAACGGTGTATTTCTCACCGTCGGCGATTTTTCTCATCGTCCCCCGCAGAACCTTGCCGGACCTGGTCTTTGGAAGTCGATTGACCACGACTGCCTTCTTGAAGCTCGCCACCGCGCCGATATCGTGCCTCACCATTTGGATGACGTCGCTGATGATCTCATCTCTCGGTCGGGTGACTCCGGCCTTGAGCACCACGAAACCGAGCGGGACCTGACCCTTCAAATCGTCGGCTGCTCCCACCACCGCGCATTCGGCAACATCGGGGTGTTTGGCGAGCACTTCTTCCATTCCGCCTGTGGAGAGCCGGTGCCCGGCAACGTTGATGACGTCGTCGACTCGACCCATGACCCAGACGTAGCCGTCGTCGTCGATATGGCCGCCGTCACCGGTGAGATAGTAGCCCGGAAAGGGAGCCATGTATGATTCCACGAACCGTTTGTCGTCCTGCCACAGTGTGGGCAAGTTTCCCGGTGGAAGCGGCAGTTTCACCACGATAACGCCGTTCTCGTTGGCGCCGACCTCCTGACCGGACGCGCCGTCCAGCACCTTGACGTCATATCCCGGCATGGGTTTCGTCGCGGACCCCGGTCGGGTCGGGAACGTCTCGAGACCGCGGAAGTTACCGCAAATTGCCCACGCGGTTTCCGTCTGCCACCAGTGGTCGACCACCGGCCGTTGGAGCAGATCCGTGGCCCAGTGATACGTGTCGGGGTCGAGACGCTCGCCGGCGAGGAAGAGTGTGTCGAACTTGGATATATCGTATTTTTTTAGAAAATCCCCGTGAGGATCTTCCCTCTTGATCGCCCGGATTGCCGTGGGCGCTGTGAAGAGCGCTTTGACGCCGTGCTGAGAAATGACGCGCCAGAATGCGCCCGGGTCCGGCGTTCCGACCGGTTTGCCTTCGTAAAGGATGGTCGTGCATCCCATGAACAGCGGGGCGTACACGATGTAGGAGTGGCCTACGACCCAGCCCACGTCCGAAGCCGCCCAATAGACGTCGCCGGGGCCCACGCCGTAGAGGTATTTCATTGACCATTTCAAGGCGACCGCATGGCCTGCATTGTCTCGAACCACGCCTTTGGGCCGCCCCGTGGTGCCGGAGGTGTAGAGGATGTACAGAGGATCGTTCGATCCCACGGTTACGCATTCCGCGGGTTCGGCCTTGGATTCCAGATCGGCCCAGTCGAAATCACGGCCGGCCTTGAGGTCCGCGGTAACCATGGGGCGCTGATAGATGACGCACTTCTGGGGCTTGTGCTCGGCGATTTCAATTGCTTCGTCCAGCAGAGGCTTGTATGGAATGACCCGCTGAACCTCGATGCCACAAGAGGCACTGAGCACTACCTTCGGCTTGGCGTCGTCGATCCGGATGGCAAGCTCACGAGGCGCAAATCCTCCGAAAACCACCGAGTGAACGGCGCCGATTCGCGCGCATGCCAGCATGGACGTCACGGCTTCGGGGATCATGGGCATGTAGATGATGACCGTGTCTCCCTTGGCCACACCGAGGTCCCTGAGAAATCCGGCGGTCTTGGACACCCGCTCCTTGAGGTCGTTGTAGGTGAATTTCCGAATCGTGTTCGTCACCGGGCTGTCATAGATGATCGCGACCTGTTCTCCGCGGCCCTGGTCAACTTGATAGTCCACCGCGTTGTAACAGGTATTGAGCATCCCTCCGGGAAACCATTTCACAAATGGTGGGTTGGAAAAATCCCGTACTTGATCCCACCTCTTTTCCCAGTGGATCTCCTGTGCAGCCCGACCCCAGAAGGTTTCCGGAGTCTCCAACGATTCTCTGAAAGCTTCCTCGTACTTCATGAATTCCCCCAGAACGGTGTATGGTGCGATAGGCCCACGTTGACGACAAGCCTCAGTCTGTGGCACACGTCTGGTGCGGGTTGCGGAGCGCTCCCGCGGCTAACCAAGCCCATTGTGTGGAACGCCCCGAGCCGGATTGAAAGGCTCTGAGCGTCGCAGGGGTTGATGCACGTCGATGAAGGATTTTCACTCGGTTGTGGCCCTTGGTTCGTGGCGGGGCATGCCTGCCTCTATAGCTCCCTGTGGGGACAATGATCATGCCAGTTTTTTCGGCCGATGACAAGTGCTCTTTCCGCGTTTTCAGCAAAACGTCCGAGGACGACCTGACAGGGAATCGGCGTCCGGAGGGTAGTCCAGCACAGAAGGGGGTTCCGATGGAGACCAAGAGAACTGTGAACGCAAAGCAGGCGCGCGATGACATCCGTGCGGGATTGGACCGCGTCGGGCTCATGAGAAAATACAGCCTCTCCGGGAGCGGTTTGGCGAGTCTCCTGACCAAGCTCCGTTCCGCGGGCGTCATAACCCAGGACGAGATGGACTCATTGCTGCCCGGTCCTGACACGGCGCTGAGCCTTCACAACCTCTTCACCGGGGAAGTGGTGTTCTCCGCTCCGTGCCAGACCCTGAAAGAATTGGTGGAGCTCTCCCTCGAATCCGGAAGGAGTCTCTCGGAAACCGACCTCAACCGGGCTGATCTGGCGGACCTCGAAGCTCGGGGAGCGGATTTCTCCGAGGCGGGCCTCTTCCGGGCGAATCTCGAGAAGGCGGATCTCACCGGAGCCTCGCTGTTCAGGGCGGAGCTCTCCCAGGCCAGGCTTTCCCATGCACGCCTCACGAACGCACATCTCTCCGAGGCAAATCTGGTGGCAGCGGAAATGGTCGGAGCAATTCTCGACGGCGCTTCTCTCCTCCGGGCGAATCTGGACAACGCGAACCTTCGGGACGCTGATCTCCGAAACGCGGACCTGAGGGACGCGCGGTTCATTGGAGCGAATCTTCAAGGAGCGGATCTCACCGGAGCACAGCTCGCTGGAGCGGAATTCACCGAGGCCGAAGAGAGTCCCGCCAACTCCGATGAGACCGATCCGAACGACGCCGGCGTGTGAGGGGCAGGAATTCGCTTTTCAAGGAGTTCTACCGTATGGGTCGGCCGCGGTCAGATCTCTCGGAGCCACTCGAAAATCGCGTCGGTGTCCGAAAGGTCTTCGACGACAAGCTCAGCACCGGTCTCGATGAGGCGGTCCGTCGAGAACGGACCGGTGGCCACGGCTATGGACCGTGAGCCGTGGGCTTTCGAGCATTCCACGTCAAAGGGAGTGTCTCCGATGACGATGCAGTCACCGAAACGGACGGAGACTCCTGTCATATCTGCGAGCCTCTCCACCGCCACCGGCAAGAGCAGGTTCCGATCCTCCGAGTCACTTCCGAAGGCGCCCAACGCAAAGAAGCCGTTGAGCGCGAACCGGTCAAGCTTGATGCGTGCTCCCTGTTCGATGTTCCCGGTGAGAAGCCCGAGAATGAACTCCTCTTCCTCTGACAATCTCACGAGGAGATCCGAGACCCCAGGCTTCACGTGGCCTCGATCATTCCGGACGGTCTCCGTCAGGTAGTCGAGGTACGTGTCAAGAAACCGTGCAAGGAGCTCAGGCGTGAATGACACGCCGAGGTTGCTCAATGCCTCGCGAATGATCTGAATATCGGTCCTGCCCGCGAGCTTTATGCCGTCGAAACCGTCCGAAATCCGGAACAGGTCTTCCACTGCCCGGTTCAGAGCTGCGACCCCGGCCCGGCCGGAATCGATCAGCGTCCCATCCACGTCAAACAGAATAAGCTTCGGCATCTCGAATTGTCCTCAAGCCATAGTGCCCCGCGTTCAAAATTGCGGGAACTTTTGCAGCGATCAGTTCACCGCTGAGAACGCGGAGGTCGTTGGGGAAATCGTCGCTTCAAATCTCTGCGTTCTCTGCGCTCTCTGAGGTGAGTCATCGTTTTTGGCCGCTATCATGGTGAACGAAGCCTTCCGCGAGCTTCAAGGCGCGTCACTGAATCTCCTCCTCGCCCCAGGCTCTGCGACT
>Ga0172371_10012075_pt1 | contig 11416 bp, 9 predicted proteins | sample Lak12m_FD_114543 | JGI IMG/M metagenome (GOLD analysis project Ga0172371, IMG submission 114543) | Freshwater microbial communities from Kabuno Bay, South-Kivu, Congo - kab_022012_12m | ecosystem: Environmental > Aquatic > Freshwater > Lake | place: Democratic Republic of the Congo: South-Kivu...
GCCGCCGGGCAGAGCATTGTTATCAACGGAACCGTGGGAGATGACGCCCGCGTTGCGGGCGCAATTTTGGCGGTGGGCGATTCTGCCAAAATTGGCGGCGACCTCGTCGCCGCGGGCGCAAGCCTGGAAGTAAAACAAGGCAGCCTTGTAGAACAAGAACTGGTTGTTGGCGCCGCTCAAGTGTTGCTTGCGGGAAACGTAAATGAGGATGTCTTGGTTGGTTCTGGCGCGCTTGAACTGCGCGGCGAGTTTGGCGGCGATGTTAACGCCAGCGTTGGCGACCCAGATGAAGACGCGGGCGGTCCGCCCATCTCTATGTTTGTTCCCGGCAATGAAGTCCCCGTTCCAAATGTGATGCCCGGCTTCACCATTTCAGAGAAAGCCCGCATTAAGGGCAACCTAGAATACACCCAATCGGCGGATATTAAAATTCCCAGCGGCGTAGTAGGCGGAAAAGTCACGCGCACCCAGCCGGTGGTGGACCCTGCTGAACAAAAAATAAAACCCACGCCCGCGCAGATGGCTCTCACATGGACGTTTGACCTTATCCGCGCCATTGTCACTCTTACCCTGTTAGGTTTGGCGCTGCGTTGGCTTGCTCCAAAGTGGACGGCTACGCTGATGGAAAAAGCGCGCGTTAAACCCGTGACGGCGCTGGGTTGGGGCGTTGTCTCTTACGCCGCATTTTTCTTCGCGCTCTTCATCGTTTTAGCCTTGATGATTATTGGCGGCGGACTCTTCGGCGCGCTTACCTTAGGCGGCATTAGCGGAACGATTGTGTGGAGCGGAATCTTTGCCATGTTTGCGCTGACTCTCGTCTTTGTGCTGGCGACTGCTTTCTTTGCGAAGATTATTGTCGCATGGCTGGGTGGAAAACTCTTGCTCGCCCGCGTTGCGCCGCAGATGGCGGAAAATCAATTTGCCCCGTTGATAGTTGGCGTGGTTCTACTCGCCGTATTAATGGCGCTGCCCTTTATAGGTTGGGTATTCAAAATGCTGGCGGTTTTGCTGGGCTTGGGCGCTCTTTGGTTGTGGGGCGCAGAGGCGTGGCAGACGCGCCGCGCAATGTAATCAATGATGAGACCGGGCATGTAAATGTCCGGTCTTTCTTTTTTGCAAGTCTAGTATAATCGCGCGCATGTTAACTTTAACTCCCGAACAAATTGAATCAAAATTAGAGCGAATCCTTTTAAAGGTACAAAAGCCTGCGCGATATGTGGGCGGCGAGCTCAACAGCGTTCAAAAAGATTGGGACAAGATTCAAACCAAAGTGGCGCTGGTCTTTCCCGACATTTACGATATTGGCGTTTCCAACGTTGGGTTAAAAATTCTCTACGACCAAATTAATCAACGCGAAGACGCGCTGGCGGAACGCGCCTACGCTCCATGGACAGACATGGAAGATTTAATGCGCCAACGCGAAATTCCCCTCTACGCGCTGGAATCTAAACGTCCGCTGGCGAGTTTTGACATCATCGGATTTTCCCTGCCCTACGAGACGCTCTACACCAACGCGCTGAACGTTCTTGACCTGGCGGGCATTCCTCTGCGCTCCGCGCAACGAGATGAGTCTCACCCGCTCATAATTGCTGGCGGTCATTCCACCGTGAACCCGGAGCCAATGCACGCCTTCATTGACGCTTTTGTCGTTGGCGAAGGCGAAGAAGTGATTCACGATATTATCAATGCGGTTCAAACGCATAAGAAGCAGGGACGCAAAAACTTGCTGCTGGCGCTGGCTCAAATTGCGGGCGTGTATGTGCCGCAGTTTTATGAGACGACCTACCTCCCCGATGGCACGGTAGAAAAAATTCAGCCCGTTGTAACCGGCGCGCCCGTCAGCATTACGAAGCGAATTGTAGCCAAACTTCCGCCGCCGCCCACAAAATTCATTGTCCCCAATATTGAAATCGTCCACAACCGCGTCTCGGTGGAAATTATGCGCGGCTGTACGCGCGGCTGCCGATTCTGCCACGCGGGGATGATTACCCGCCCCGTGCGCGAGCGCAACGTGCAAGAAGTTGTGGAAGCCGCCGACGCCGCTGTGCGCTCCACTGGTTTTGAAGAACTTGCCTTGCTTTCGCTTTCTTCTTCGGATTACACATACATCCAAGAATTGATGGAAGAAATTAGCAAACGCTTTGAAGGCAGGCAGTTGAGCATTTCGCTGCCTTCGCTGCGAATCGAATCTGTCTCGGTGGATTTGATGGATAAATTAAAACAGCGCCGCACCGCAGGGTTTACGCTCGCGCCGGAAGCCGCCAGCGAAAGAATGCGCCGCATCATCAATAAATTTATTCCAGACGAAGAAATTATTAATACCACGCGTCAAATTTATCAGCGCGGTTGGACGACCATCAAACTCTATTTTATGATTGGACATCCAAGCGAAACGCTGGACGATGTGCAAGCCATTGTAGATTTATGCCGCCGCGTCATTGACGAAGGGCGCAAGGTTGCCGGTTGGAAGGTGAAATTACACGCGGGCGTTAGCACCTTTGTGCCGAAACCGCAAACGCCCTTTCAATGGGTGGCTTGCGATACAAAAGAAAGCGTTTTAGAAAAGCAGGCGTTGCTTAAACGTCAGTTGTTGAAAGATAAAAATATTCGCCTAAGTTGGATGAAGCCCGAAGATACCCTGCTAGAAGCGTGGCTCTCGCGCGGCGACCGCCGCATGGCGGAGGTTGTTTACAGCGCGTGGAAAAATGGCGCAAAGTTTGACGCATGGGACGAAGCCAAAAAACAAGAGGCGTGGTTGCCCGCCTTTGCCGAACATGGGTTGGACCCCGCGTTTTACACTCACCGCCAGCGCCGCACAGACGAAGTTTTTCCGTGGGAGCATATTCATACCGCCGTGCGTAAAAATTATTTATTTCAAGATTTCCGCCAGTCGTTGGAGGGAAAAATCCGCGTGGACTGCCGCCTCAATTGCTACGCTTGCGGCATCCTTCCGACTTTTGCAAACTTGCGGCGCGAAAACCCCGGCGAGGGTTGGCGCTGCCCCGACGTCAAAAGCCCGCTGCGGCAGGGCGCGCAAGAATCTCATTCTCTGCCTGTGGTGGGGGATTGATGGAAAAGCAAATTTTTTTGCAGCGTCTGGAACAAGAGCGGGACGCTTTTGAATTTCTCTTAAATCAATTTGGCGCAGCGCATCAATTAACTATGATGGGCGTTGTGGGGCGGCTGACGGTTAAAGATTTACTTTGCGACATTCTCGCGCGCGAGCAGTTTTTGGCGGATAGGCTGGGAGAGATTTTACAAAACGAGTCTTACGCGCCCTGTATGACTCATTCCGCGTTGGAACGCTTTGAAGCCCAGTTTGGCTACCCGGATTACGAATCGCCTTTGTGGAATAAAAACGCGCTGAGCGAATCGGCGATGGAACGCGCAAAAAATATTGCGTTGGATGAAATTGTCTCGCAGGAACTCGCCGCCTATCGCGGCGTGTGGGAAGCGTTGGAAAAACTTACCCGCGCCCAATACCTTGACCATGATATTTTTCACCGCGCCGCCGAATATACCTATCGCCCTTATCGCCGTCTTGCCGCGCAAATGCGCGTCTGGCGCGACTCTATCTCATCGGAGAATCAATAGCCATGCGCGCGCGCGTCACATTTAGCAAGCAGGGGGCGTTGCGTTACATTGGTCATTTGGACTTACATCAACTTTGGGAACGCGCTATGCGCCGCGCCGCGCTGCCGCTCTCTTACTCGCAAGGATTTCACCCGCAGCCCAAAATTAATCTCGCCTGTGCGCTGCCGCTTGGTTTTTCTTCCCGCGCCGAGATGTTGGACGCGCGCTTCAACGAAGATTTACCCTTAGAAGAAATTCAAGCGCGGCTGCAAGAAAACCTGCCCGCCGATATTCGCATTATGCGCGTGGAGCAAGTAGAGGAAAGCGCGCCCGCTCTGCAAACTCAAGTATTGTCCGCCGCTTATGACGTTCATCTTACCGAGCCAATGGACGCGGACGTTCTCATGCAAAATGCAAACGCCATGATGATGGCGGAGACTCTGCCGCGTGAGCGGCGCGGCAAACCCTACGATTTGCGCCCGCTGATTGAAATGCTCAACGTGATACAACAGCCCAGCGGCGAAGTTTGGTTGCGGATGACTCTCGCGGCGCGAGAGGGCGCAACAGGTCGCCCCGAAGAAGTGTTAAGTCAATTAGGAATTGAGCCTGATACCGCTCGTGTGGAAAGAACGCGGCTGATATTTCAGGATAGCAAAACCGTCTAAACTCGGAGGTTCATCATGGCTTTGATAGTCTCGCTCATCTGCGGATTTGTCCCCATGTTTATCTTTGCCGCCTTTGTGTATTGGCTGGACCGCTACGAAAAAGAACCAGTCGCGCTGTTGGGCGCGGCATTTTTTTGGGGAGTGATTATCGCCACCGGCGGAGCGTTCATCATCAACACCGTGTTCGGCATTGGCATTTACGCCTTCACTGGCTCTGAATCCGCCGCCGAATTTGGCACAGCCTCCATCGTTGCGCCGATTGTTGAAGAATTTCTAAAAGGCATGGCGGTTGCCATAGTCTTTCTTCTCTACCGCAAAGAATTTGATTCCGTGCTGGATGGACTGATTTACGGCGCGGTGGCGGGGCTGGGGTTTGCCGCCTCAGAAAATACCCTCTACATTTTCCGCGATGGCTATCAAGCGGGCGGCTGGGAAGGGTTAAGCGCCCTTGTTTTTGTGCGCGTTTTCTTGGTCGGGTGGATGCACCCTTTCTTCACATCCTTCACGGGAGCGGGCTTTGCGTATGCGCGTCTCAGCCGCAACCCGTTGATTAAGTTCACCGCGCCCATCATGGGATATGCCGTTGCGGTGGCGACTCATGCTTTTCATAACACCTTTGGCGGACTCATTGGCGGCTTGGGCGGTTTAGCCGCAGGCACGTTTTTAGATTGGATTGGCTGGGCAATGATGTTTGCCTTTGTGTTGTGGATGATAAACGGCGAGAAAAAATTGCTTGCCAAACATCTACGAGAAGAAGTGAACGCCGGTTTAATTTCCGCCACGCAGTACCACAAAGCCTTATCCCCGTGGACGCTGACAACAGCGGGCTTGGGCGCTAGCGGCAAGTTCTATAAACTTTGCGGCGAATTGGCGCACAAGAAAGAGCAATTTGCAACTCTTGGCGATGAAGGCGGCAACGCCGCCATCATCGAATCGCTGCGCGCTCAAATTGCCGCGCTTGCTCCGCGAGCGTAAAAACCGCCCTGTGGTAGAATTCGCCCTGTTGCCCCCGTAGCTCAGTGGACAGAGTGTCGGCCTCCGGAGCCGAAGAGCGCAGTTCGAGTCTGCGCGGGGGCGCAAAAACCACCTTTTGGGTGGTTTTTTTCTTGTGAAGATGTCTTGTATAATACAATTATGCTTGATATGGAGTTTGTTTTGAAATCTGAAAATCTTTCTTACCATCAGGTCAGCGCTTCCATTGCCCATAAAAAGAGAATGACAGGCTTATGGTATGGCATTTTTGCGGGCGGCGTGTTTGCGCTGACCGGCTGGGGTTGGGATGCTTACGTCCTCTCTCAATTTCATGGCTATTTGCCGTGGTTTAGCCTAACTTTTGCGCTGCTCTTTTGCGCCGCAGTAGGGGCGCTGGCGGGTTGGCTGACCATGCGCTTTGAAAAAGCCGCGTTTGGCTTTTTCTTTTGGCTTTTGGCGGCGCTGGCTTTCACATGGCTAACCTCGGCGTTGAACTCTCTCATTAAACCCGCGTTAATTTTGCGCCTCAACCCGGCATTAAGCGGGCTGTTAGATGCGCCGTCTTCCGCCGATACTTTGGAACAATTTTGGGTGATTGCGCTCTTCCTTGTGCCGTTAACCGCAATAAGCGGCGCGTTGCAAATTCAATTTGTAGAGAGCTCCGTATTTTCCCCTTCGCGCTTTGGAAAGTTTACGCCGTTTTTTATCAGCCTCATCATTATGACCTTGAACGGTTTAACCGCCGATACTTTTTCCAATAAAACTTTTCGCGGCGGCGTTGCCGCAGTGGATACAACCGTTCAATTTGTGGTGGAAAATAAAAATAACGCCAACGTGGATAAAGATGAAATTCGCCGAATGCGCGCCAGAGTGTTTACGGACGTTCAAGAGAGCGTAAGCGCCCGGCGCAGTTTGTTGGTCGCTTCTTCCAATAAAGTGTTTGAGGAAGTTTACGTTCTCATCCATTTTGAAAAAGCATGGGTAAATTGCCTAACCGTGTCGGAACAGTTAGTGATGTGTAAAAATATAGACCTCTCGCCGTAGTTTTTTATTTCAAGCCCGTCTTTGCGCCCCTCGTTATCGGCTTGACACTTTTGCATCAGCGTTAATTTTAGAAATGGAGAAACGATGAAAATTAAGAGGATGTCCACGCTTGTTGTCTTGATGGGGCTTTTGCTAGGGGCTTGTCAGCCGCAATCTACTTCCACGCCGCCTGCTGTTTTTGCGGAATCTCCGCAGCCGCAAGAGGAATCTTCGCCAACGCCGAATCCTTCCCCGTCAGAAGATGGCGCGGCGCTGAGCGAAATCTCCGGCAAGGTGGCGCTTAAATCTCCGGGCGCAGCCGCTTTTCAACCGGCGGATGAATCCATGCGGCTGGAAGTGAACGGTCAAATTGAAACTGGCGCAGATGGCAAGGTGCGCTTAGATTTGTCCAGCGGCACAATTATCCGCGTGGGTCCATCTTCTCTTTTTACTTTATCTGAAAATAAAGAAGCGGACGGCGGGCTTGCCTCTAAAATTGATTTGATAGTCGGCAAGTTGTTTGTCATCCTCAACGGCGGCAGCGTGGAAGTGAACACGCCTACCGGCGTGGCTGCCGTGCAAGGCTCATATCTCAAAATTGAATTAGACCCCGTGAGCGGAGACGTGACGCTTACTTGTTTGGAAGGCGATTGCTCCGCCAGCAATCCGGCGGGCGCGGTGAACTTTACCAACGGGCAAAAAGTGGTCTTGTTCCATCAAGACCCTGCTACCGGCAAGTGGACGGTCCCCAACGTGGAGCCGATGTCCCCCGAAGATTTTCAAGAATGGCTGGATGAAAACCCCGAAGCCAAAGCCATCTATGACCAACTGTTTGGAAACGGCAATGCGAACCCTGCCGCGCCCGCTTGCTCTTCTATTGTTTCGCCCGCCGCCGACTCAGAACTGCCTTTTCAAGGCAAGATTCATTTTGAGTGGACTTTGCAACAAGGCGCGGCAAAATATTTAGTTAAGTTTATTAATCCCAATGGCGTTCCCATTGTTTTTGAAACTAGCAACCCATATTTAGACCAATATATTGAGGGCTTTCTGCCGAGCGAAGGCGCATCTACTTGGTCGGTGACTCCGTTGGATGAAAACGGCGCGGAAATTTGCACGAGCGAATCTTCCGGGTTTAGCAAGCCCAATTCAAAATGGCCCACGCCCGAAAAAGAAAAAGAACAAAAACCGCCTATTTACACTTGCGGTTATTATTGCTAAAACATGAAACGGTTAAAGTCTTTGACGGCTACTAATTTATTGTTGCTTGGCGTATTCGCGCTCATTGCAAGTTTAGAGGTTATGGCGTGGTTCTCCAATATCACTACGCCCTTAGAGCGGCTAGAATATGCCTCGCGGGATGCTTTTCTGCGCTTACGAGGCAGTCGCCCAACCTCCGACCAAATTGTCATTGTCGCTCTGGACGACTTTACCTTTAACTGGACGGGCTACCGTTGGCCCTTTCCGCGCTCTTACTATGCCGAGATTGTCAATCAAGTCGCCAAAGGCGGCGGCAAAGTCATTGGGCTGGATTTGTTCCTCTTTGCCCCAGACGAGCAAGACGGAAACGATGAAGAACTCGCCGCCGCGCTGCGCGCCATGCCCGCCAGCGTTAGCGTAGTTCAAATTGTTAATGTGCCGCAAGCCCAATACTCGCTTTCCACGCTTTCTCAGCCGTTGCCTATTTATCAACAAGCGTTAAGCGGCGTGGGCATCACTGAATTTATGCGCGATGAAGACGCGGTAGTTCGCGGCGTTCGCGCCTATGACGCGTATCAAGAAAAAACGTTTTACCATTGGGCGTTTGAACTTGCCCGCCTTTCCTTTGGCGCGGCTGCGCCGCAGCGCGTTTCGCAGAGCGCCTTGCAATTTAATAATGAAACCATTCCCCTGCATCAGGGGCAAATGATTCTTAATTACGCCGGACCCGCAGGAAGTTTTCCGCTCTACTCCGCGTCTGACGTTCACGATGGAATTACGCTCGAACAAAACCCGAATGCGTTTCGCAACAAAATTGTACTCATTGGCGCAACCAGCGTAACCTTGCAAGATGTGTACCCAACGCCATTTTCTACGCAAGTTCTTACGCCCGGCGTAGAAGTGGTCGCCAACGCGGTGGATACCATTTTGCTCGGCGCATTTTTAAGGCAGCCTCCCCCTTGGGGCAATTTGATTTTGATTGCCGCTGCCGCTTTCATCGCTTTATGGATTTTGCGCGCAAAGAGTCCCCTCGCCTCTATTTTGATTCTCGCCTTTGTCGCCGCCGCTTACTTCGGTCTGACATTTTTCCTACTGGCGAAAAAAAACTACATTCTGCCATTTGTCTCCCCATTAAGTATGCTGGCGCTTGGCGTGTTAATTCCCTTCACGCAGCAAGCTCTTTCAGAAGAAATAGAAAAGCGCCGCATTCGCGCCCTATTCAGCCGCTTCATCTCGCCGGAGATGGTCTCGCAAATTGTGAACACGCAAGACCTTAACTCGCTCAACAAACGCGCCAACCTGACCATCTTATTTTCCGACATTCGCGGCTTTACCACCCTCTCGGAAAAACTCTCCCCGGAAGAAGTGGTTAATTTACTTAATCCGTATCTCGCCGCCATGACCGCCATCATCAACCGGCACGGCGGCACAGTAGATAAATACGAAGGCGACGCCATTGTTGCCTTCTTTGGCGAGCCAATTCCCTACGAAGACCACGCGCTGCGCGCCGCGCGCGCCTCTGTGGATATGCTTGAAAAGGTAAATCAACTTTCCGAAGAATGGCTTGCCGCTGGACGATTAAAAACTCGCTTGAATATTGGCGTAGGGCTAAACTCTGGCGATGTCTTTGTCGGTTTACTCGGCTCAAAAGAGCGGATAAACTACACTATCATTGGAGATAACGCCAACCTTGCGGCGCGGCTACAAGACCAGACAAAAACCTACGCCTGGCCCCTGCTCATCAGCGAAAGCGTTTATCAACAAGTGAACAAAGAATTTGCCGTCCAATTTGTGGACGCAGTGACGGTAAAAGGAAAGACGTACCCGGTCAATGTATATAAAGTGTTAGGAAAGTTAGACTCGTCTCAAACGGTTCAGCCTTGGCAAACCCGCTAATCTAAACCGCAATTCCCCATCATAGGAGCTCACGATGAAAATAGTAACTGATTGCGCGGCTGATATGTCGCAAGAAGAATTGAAAAATTTTGGCATTTTGCAAGCCCCATTGTTTATTCAATTCCCCGAAGGCGAAGTGAATTCGGCGGAACTTTCTGCCGATGACTTTTACAATCGCCTTGAAGCCATGCGCCCGCAAATTCCGACCACCGCGCAGCCCAGCGCGGGCATCTTTGCTGAACTGTACCGCCAACTTTCTACAATGGAAAAAAATATTTTCTCCATTCATATTTCTTCCGGTTTAAGCGGAACGATTAATTCGGCGCGAGATGGCGGCGAACAAGTTCGCGGCGAGGCAAATGTCAGTTACTGGGATACGCTCACCCTGTCCGGCGGCGAGCGCTTTCAAGTTTTGGCGGCGGCAATGGCGCAGCGGGCGGGCTGGGCAATGGATAAAATTCAAGAACGGCTGGCGGCGATTCGCTCCAACACCGAAGTGATTTACACGCTCGACACGCTGGAATATTTGGCGCGCGGCGGGCGCATTGGGCGCGTGAAAGCAATGGCGGGCGCGCTGCTCAACTTGAAGCCCATCATCCGCGTGGATGTGGACGGGAAGTACAGTACCGTGAAAAATGAGCGCACCATCAATAAATCCATCAGCGCCATTGCGGATTATATTAAACAAAAATATGACAATGCGCCGGTTTGGGTCACGGTATTACACGGACGTTTTGCCGAAAAAGCCGAAACGCTTACCAAAGAATTTCAGCAGAAATTGAATGTCGCCAAATTGGAAGTGATGCGAATTTCCCCCGTGCTGGGCGTGCATACGGGTCCCGGCATTGTAGGCGCGGCAATTGTGCCAATGGACTTGATGAGCGATTTAAGTATTTAAGAAATTGCTGCCATAAAACCATTAACCGCTGAGGCGCGGAGACGCAGAGTCCTTTTTCATGAATCTCTGCGCCTTCGTGTTTAGGGTTTTAGGCTTTTGTAAGAGGTCTATGAACTGAGTTCTTTGCCTAGCAACGACAAAATTTCTTCCGTTTTCATCACCTCGCCGTATGATTTTAATGCGGCGAGGTATGCTTTATGAACGTACTCAGCGGGGATGAGCGTTTCGCCGTATTGCAAATCTCGCGTGGCGCAAGCGTCTTCGGCAACCATTATCTTAAAACCAAAATCTGCGGCGGCGCGCGCAGTGGCTTCCACGCACATGTGCGTCATCATGCCGCACACAATCACGCGCTCGGTTTGCCAGCCGCGCAGCAGTTCCAGTAGATTTGTTTCGCGGAACGCATTGGGGTAATGCTTATACACAATTGGCTCGCCTTCAAAATGCGCCGCCGCATCGTGAATATCGCTGCCCTCGTCCCCGCGCACAAAAAACGCCGCGTCCGGTTTGAGCGAAATATGTTGAATATGAACGTGCCGTCCGCCGTGTTCGCGGAAGCACTGCAACAGCGCGTATGCTTTTTTTGCCGCAGCTAACGGCTCTACCAGCGGGAACTTTCCGCCGGGGAAATAATCTTTTTGAATATCAACGACTAACAGGGCGGTGTTTATCTTCATTTTTTACAAAGCCTCCATACATTCTGGGCGGTCATTGGAAGGAAGATTGACCAGCGTGGAAACGACATGCGCCGACATTTTCTCGGCGGGGAAGGGCGCAATCAACCGTTGTAAACTTTCCGGCGCGCGCGGCGCGGGGTCTAGCCACTCGTCATAATCTTGCGGTTCTAAAATCACCGGCATTCGGTTATGAATCTTTTCCATTAACGAATTTGGCGCAATGGTTACAATAGCGCAAGTTCGCAGCTCGCTTTGCCACTCCGCCCATAAACCGGCAAACGCAAAAGGTTGTCGGTCTTGCATATAAATAAAATAAGGCGTTTTGCTTTTTCCATTGGGCTGCGCCTGCCATTCGTAAAAACCATCCGCAAGAATAAGACAGCGCTTATATTTGAAACTGCCGCGAAAGGCGGGCTTTTCTGCCAGCGTCTCGCCGCGCGCGTTGATGAACGGCTTAAGCGCGTCCGGCGCTTTTGCCCACGAAGGAATTAATCCCCATGCAAAAAAATCGGCGC
>Ga0172371_10012077_pt1 | contig 11415 bp, 10 predicted proteins | sample Lak12m_FD_114543 | JGI IMG/M metagenome (GOLD analysis project Ga0172371, IMG submission 114543) | Freshwater microbial communities from Kabuno Bay, South-Kivu, Congo - kab_022012_12m | ecosystem: Environmental > Aquatic > Freshwater > Lake | place: Democratic Republic of the Congo: South-Kivu...
GCCCCAATAGGCCGATAAATCGCTGTAGCAAAAAATGTCGATGTGAGGTCTGATGGATAGCTATGTGCTTGAATCGGCGATTTCAGTCTCAGCAAGGCACAAAGCGCATTTTCAGACAGTATTCATGGTTTATTTTTGCTTTTTGGAATATTATTTCACATAAGCTAACCGGAAATTTGGACGCTGATGAGGATATTCTCTCAAGAATGCTTTACGTCGGGAATTGCTGCAATAGTTCCAGATCTGCTCTATGTGGAGGATGAAGCTGGCAACAACCTTATCCTTCTTGGACTTGTTGACCGTCAAGGGACAGTTACATTCTCTTCCACAAGCATGACATTAAACAGAACCAGTACAGACCCTACTAATGGTAAGGGAGCACAGACAGCTACTAATTTAACACCTCTCTTTGAGTGGACGGGTGATATCTGTTATGTACAGACTGATTATGATATCTACTGTCAAGGGGCCTGTACACCTCTTGATCTCTGCTGCGTTGACAAAGATGGAGTCGACATCACCTACGAGCGTTGTGATCTGTTGACAGATGTTGGAGAGTTTATTGACGAGACTACGCAGCAATGTCCTGTTTTAGACACAGATGGGTTCCCGTACATCCCTGTTACAGCTCAGTGCAAATCCTACAACAATGAATGGGTCTTCAATATTGCAGACTTTGTAGGATATCTGTGGGATATCGATACTACTGGTACATACGTTATTCAAGTCCGTTTCTATCCCCTCTAATATATAGAGTCACTATATAAAGAAGTTTCTGAAGGCCTTTCACACGAAAGGCCTTTTTCTTTTAAAGTACTTTTCAATCAGTACAGTATAGCTTTCAACCAGTAATGGCTATACAAGAATTCCTTCAAAGTGTTTAGTAGTAAATGTAACAAATTACTATTGTTTGTTACAGGGCATAATCAAAAAGAATTTTCTTAGAACCTTAGATGGCAGGAAACATCTGGAACAGATGGAAGAAATACCAGGAACGAATGGCAGACATGTGAAAAGCTTTTATCAAAGCCCTAATCTCTCAAACAACTTCACTATAATTGTATTTGATATAACAATCCCTTTTCTTGTAAGCCTGAGATAACCTCTCTCAATCTCAATATAACCTTCATAAACTAAATCTCTGCACGCATCGAGGAGGACACTATTGCACCCCTTTATATCCCACATTGGCAAGGGGGGAATGAAGGGTGGTGGTTCATTGATGTTTATCCCTTCTGTCTTTCTAAGTCCCAGAAATATGAATTCTTTAAGCGCTTCTGTAGACGTGAGCTTAGTTGATTCTGTCTCAGGGATTATCCCATTGTTCAAATCTTTTATATATCTTTTAATGTCTTCTGTATTTTTTGAACGCATTCCATTGAAAAAGGAGTGGGCTCCTGCACCGGCTCCGATATACTCTCCTCTATCCCAATAATTGAGATTGTGCATGCATCTGAATCCTGGCAATGCGAAGTTGGATATTTCATAATGTTCATACCTGAAGCTTGCAAAATAATCTATTACATGGTTGTACATTTCGAGGATTAGCTCTTCATCTGGCAACTTAAGAAAGGGAGTACGGTTAACTAAAATTCCCTCCCCATTGATACTAGTTACCTCGCATCTGAGCTGTGAAAGGGTCTCATTAGATTTCATCAGTTTGTAAAGTGGCGTATTTTCCTCGAGTGTAAGTTCATATGTAGAGATATGCGTTGGAGACAATCCGACTGTTTTTGAGATGGTGTTGTACCATGAGTCCAAAGTCTGGCCGGGGATTCCATATATTAAATCTATTGAAAAATTATTTATACCTGATTCTCTTATTAACTCAATTGATCTTGCTGCATCGTTTGAAATGTGAACCCTTCCGAGTATTCTGAGTTCATTATCATTAAATGATTGTACTCCAATACTCAGCCTGTTAATGCCAAGAGAAAGAAGTGTATTTATCCTGGCGTTATTGATTGTCCCGGGATTTGCCTCAACTGTTATTTCGATAGAAGGCGAAAAATCAAAATTATTTCGCAGGCAGTTAAATAGTTTTCTGAAACATTCATCAGCGAGTAGGGAAGGGGTGCCGCCTCCTATGTAAATTGTTTTTAATATCCTGGCAGAATCTTTTTTTAGGATTAGTTCTTTACATAATGCGTCAACATACTTCTTTGCGAAGGATTCATCATATGGTACAGAAAGAAAGCCGCAGTAAATGCACTTTCTTATGCAGAACGGGATGTGAATATAAAGGAATTCTGGCATAGATTGAATAAAATATTCATTGCTAGGCTTGATCTTCCAACATTTCCTTGATGGTAATCAATACTGATTCGCTTATGGCGCGAAAATTATACCCACCTTCAAGGGCGAATATAAAAGGCAGCAACGCGTTGCCTGTGACGGTCAAACATAAAAGAATTCCTTTAACTATGCTTAGTATCCCTTCATTCGATACATTGATTCCTGAAAGAGGATCTCTTGCATGAATGTCATAGCCTGCTGATACGAGTATGATATCAGGATTGAAGTTTCTTACAAGTCCCTGCAGAATTTTATTATAGGCAAAGAAGTAATCCTTGTCTCCTGAACCATAAGGCAAGGGTATATTGTAAGTGAAGCCTTCTCCTTTACCTTTTCCTGTTTCGGAATCTCTTCCCGTCCCTGGATAATGTGGATGCTGATGTGTACTGAAATAAAAAACTGTGTCATCTTCTTCAAATATATGCTGGGTGCCGTTTCCGTGATGAACATCGAAATCAATGATAAAAATCTTCTTATAACCGATTTTCTGCGCGTACCTGGCGCCTACAGCAATATTATTGAATATGCAAAAGCCCATAGCCCTATTTGCCTCAGCATGATGACCTGGCGGCCTTACGGCACAGAACGCCCTTTCTATTTTACCTTTTTTAGATTTATCTACCGCTTCAATAACAGCGCCTGCAGCGTACATTGCTGCCTCAAATGAATTTTTCGAAATGTAGGTATCAGGATCATAATAGCCCGTAAAAGTCCTGACATTATCGAAATAGTTTTTAGTATGAATCTTCAGGATGTCCTCATCGTCTGCGCGCCGGGGCTTTAAATGTACAAGTTTATTCCAGAGGTCTGAGTTTTTAAGGGTATCTAATATTCTTATTAGCCTTTCAGGAGATTCTGGATGGCCATGGGGCATTTCATGTTTGAGGAAAATATCATCATATATAAATCCGACTTTTTTCATACCTGATAGTAAAAGACTTAAATGGAGTCTGTTTATAAATTGTCTTTTGATCCAGCCCCATTATCCCCCTCTTTGGAAAAGAGGGGTTAGGGAAGATTTTATGGATAATAAATAAGCATATATTCTTAAAATCCCCCTCCATCCCCCTTTGCCAAAGGGGGAACATGTGGACAAACTGAATTTATGGACAGACTCTAAATAATTCACCCTCCTCCTGCCCGTCCCATCAAGGCGGGGAACACACCCCTGCACCCCTCTCAAGAGGGGATTTTACCTCTCCCCTTGTGGGAGGGGGTAGGGTGAGGGGTTAAGAACAGATATAAATTATTATTTTAAAACAATCCCTTAACCCTGCCGGTTTCAACATCAACATCAACACGTCTGAAGGCAGGGTCAGAAGCAGTTCCCGGCATTAACTTTATAGCGCCTGCAACAGGCACAACAAAACCTGCTCCTTTATATGTAAGGATATCACGGACAAAGAGTTTCCAACCTTTTGGAACTCCCTTTAAATTTGGATTGTCAGAAAGGCTTAGATGTGTTTTAACCATACATGTTCCGAGTTTTGCAATTTCAGGGTCTTCCTCCATCTTTTTTGCCTTTGCTAGAGCTTCAGATGAATATTCAACGCCGTCTGCACCGTAAACTTCTTTAGCAATCAATTCGATGCGCTGGCGAAGCGGTGTTGAAAGTTCATAAAGTAATTTAAAATCATTCGGTTCATTACATGCATCTATTACCGCGTCAGCAAGTTCTAATGCGCCTTCTCCTCCATACTGCCAGTGTTTGGAAAGGGCAACCCTTGCGCCTGCTGCCTCTGCAAACCGTCTTACAGCCTTTATCTCATTTTCTGTATCAGTGTGAAAGGCGTTAATACAGACAACTGGATTAATGCCTGCCTTCTTTACTGTTTTAATATGGTGAACAAGATTCTCACAACCTTTTTCAACCCATTCTACATTTTCACTCTTATATTCTTCCGGCATGCGCCTTCCAGGTACAGGGATAGGGGCGCCCCCATGGCATTTAAGAGCCCTTATTGTTGCAACAATAACCGAGGTATGAGGTTTTAGCCCGGAGAATCTGCATTTTAGATTCCAGAATTTTTCGAATCCTATATCTGCGCCAAACCCTGACTCTGTTATATGATAGTCGCCGAGCTTAAGGCCAACCCTGTCAGCCAGGATAGAGGATTGACCGATGGCAATATTGGCAAACGGGCCAGCATGAACAAAAACAGGTTGTCCTTCTATTGTCTGCATAAGATTTGGGTTTAGCGCTTCAACCATCCAGGCCGTCATTGCTCCCGCAACTTCAAGGTCTTCAGTTGTAATAGGGTTACCGCCTTTGTCATGGGCAACAACAATTCTGCCCATCTTTTCTCGCATATCTTCAAGGTCTTTTGCCACTGCGAGTATAGCCATTACCTCTGATGAAACAGCTATGGCAAAGCCAGAATTCATCATAAACCCGTCGCTTTTTTCTCCAATCCCGATGATTATATTTCTAAGCGCCTGAACACAAAAATCCATTATCCATTTCATCTCTATATTGCGAGGGTCTACATTAAGCCTCTTTAATTTTTTCCTTGCAAGCCGCGCATCGTCATAATTGAACTCGTGTTGCATTCTTGAAGTAAGGGCTACCATTGCAAGGTTATGTGCGTTCATAATGGCGTTTATATCGCCTGTAAGTCCAAGTGAAAAAGGCGTTAAAGGAATGCACTGCGAAAGTCCACCGCCTGCTGCAGATCCTTTTATATTCATTGTTGGACCTCCGGAAGGCTGGCGTATAGCAGCAATAACATTCTTGCCTCTCTTTCCAAGCCCTTCTGTCAATCCCATGGTTGTGGTGGACTTGCCTTCGCCGAGGGGTGTCGGCGTGATCGCAGTCACATTAATATATTTGCCGTCAGGTTTTTCGTTTAAGCGATTCAAAATGCTTTTAAAGTCTACCTTACCAATATAATGTCCGTGCGGAAGAAGCTCTTCCTTCTTAAGTCCCAGCTCTTCTCCTATCTGGTAAACGGTTTTCATATTTGCTTCTGCTGCTTCTGCAATCTCCCAATCTGCATGTTTGGTTGGATCAAGCGGCATTTTTTAAATCCTCCTTTTAAAAATAGTGTTAAGTGTAAGTGAAAGTGAAAGTGAAATTCCCGAAATTCTTAATACATCAACTTAAATATACACATACACATACACTTACACTTTGCACTTGCCTTAGTAGCTTATCAATGCACTTAGGAATTTATCGTTCATCATTCTCAGATTTTTGCTCATCATAATAGCAATTCTTTTAATAATATCACATGCCAATGCTATGTCTTCTTCCAATATTCTTTCGAAATCTTCTTTTGGAAGAAGAAAAAGTTCAGTGTCTTCAATCGCAACAGCGGACGCTACGTGTCGCCTATTCTCAAGAAGAGACAGTTCTCCAAAAAATTGCCCGGCGGTTAAAACAGCGAGTGTCTGTCTCCAGCCATCAGCGGTTACTCTGGAGATTTCGACCTTTCCTGAATGGATAAGCCACAGCCCCCTTGTGTCGTCCTTTTCTTTAAAAAGTTGCTCCTCTTTTTTAAAAGATAACTTTTTAAGGATTTTGGAAATTTTTTCCAGGCCTTCCATATCAAAATCTGCGAACAAAATCTGTTTTTTTAATATATCTGCCTTAATCATAATCCCTCCCTTTTAACACTTTATTCCTCCTTCTATTTCCCTTTTTATTGGTTCAATCTTAACCGCACATACCTTCAACTCCGGTATTTTGGAGATAGGGTCAAGAGCAGTATTTGTAAGCATATTTGCTGCGGCCTCTTTAAAATGGAACGGCACGAAAACCATACCTTTTGCAGGCCTTTCTGTAACCAGTATTCTGATTTCTATAAAGCCTCTCCTGGATGATACCTTAACTATATCCCCATCGCCCATACCCAACTGCTTTGCATCCTCGGGATGAATTTCGATATACGGTCCTGGTGATATCTTATTTATAGCATCAATCCTTCTTGTCATAGTCCCTGTATGGTACTGGAAAAGCTGCCTTCCTGTCGAGAGTAAGAATGGATAATCATTATCAGGCAATTCCTCTGACGGTCTGTATTTAACAATGCTGAAAGCAGCTTTGCCTCTGGGGAACCCTCCCTTAAAAAGATAGGGTGTTCCGGGATGATCAAGCGTAGGACACGGCCATTGCAGTCCTATATTTTCTATCCTTCCGTAGATTATGCCTGCTACAGCCGGCCAGACATTTCCGGCTTCATGAAGCACCTCTCCAATATAGTTATATCTCATCTTATACCCGAGTAAGTTAGCAAGCTTTATAATTATCCATGAATCTTCTTTTGCATATCCTGGAGGGTCTACTGCCTTTCTGACTCTCTGAATCCTCCTTGCAGTATTTGTAAATGTGCCATCTTTCTCTGCGAAGCAGGCTGCAGGCAATACCACATCAGCAAGCTCTGCTGTCTCTGTCAGAAAAATATCCTGTACAACAAGGAAATCTAATTTTTTTAATGCCTTTATTGTATGGTCAATATCAGGGTCGCTTAAAACAGGATTTTCACCCATTATGTACAACGACTTCAGCTCTCCTTTAAGGGCTGCCTCGGTCATTTCTGTTGCTGTTAATCCAATCTTGTCAGACAGCTTAACACCCCATGACATCTCAAACTTTTGTTTAATACCTGGAAAATTTACTTTCTGATATCCGGGGTAGAAATCAGGTACGCAACCCATATCTGTTGCACCCTGTACATTGTTCTGACCCCTGAGGGGGTTTACCCCTGTACTTTCCCTTCCGAGATTGCCTGTCATCAATGCTAAGTTTGCTATTGCAAAGACGTTTTCCGTTCCGTGGGTATGCTGGGTGATACCCATTGTGTAATAGATACCAGGCCGTACAGCATTTCCATAAAGAAGAGCTGCCTTTATAATGTCTTTTCCGGGGATACCTGTAATCTTTTCTCCTATTTCAGGTGTACATTCCTCAAGTGATTCTTTGAAAGACTTAAAGTTATCTGTCCGTGTCTCTATGAATTTTTTGTCTATTAGATCTTCTTTTATTATTACATGCATAATAGAATTCAGAAGCGCAGCATCTGTTCCCGGCCTGTGCTGCAACCATAAATTAGCAAACCTTACGAGATCAATTTTTCTTGGATCAGCAACTATGAGTTCTGCACCTTTTCTCACGGCCTTCTTCATTTTTAGACCAATTATCGGGTGTGTCTCTGTGGTGTTTGAACCGATGACAAATATGACGTCATGGTTTTCAATCTCTGGGACAGAGTTTGTCATAGCGCCTGAACCGAATACTGCGGCCAGACCGGCCACTGTTGAGCTGTGTCAATATCTTGCACAATGGTCAACATTGTTAGTGCCAATGGCAGCACGCATAAATTTCTGGAATAGATAATTTTCCTCGTTTGTGCACCTTGCTGATGAAAGCCCGGCAATGGAGTCTGCGCCGTGTTTGCCTTTAATTTCTTTCAGCCTTTCTGCAATATAATTAAGCGCCTCGTCCCACGAAGCTTCTCTGAATACCCCTTTGTCATTAGTCACTGGACATTGGTCATTGGTTTTTACTAATGACGAATGACTATTGACCAATGACTGGTTTTTCGATAGACCCTTTTGCGCTACTCTGATAAGAGGATTTGTCAGCCTTTCAGGGCTATTTATGAATTCATAACCAAATCTTCCCTTTGCACAGAGCCAGCCTTCATTAACTGTATCCTCTTTTGAGGAGACGCGGATGACTTCATTTCGTTTTACATGGAGTGTAAGATTGCAGCCGCATCCGCAGTAAGGGCAGACCGTATCAACCTGTTTTATATTCTTCTGCCTTCCTTTATAAGCCCACAATTTGCCTGTCAATGCTCCGGTTGGACAGACTGCCACGCACTGACCGCAGAACTCACAATTCAGGTCTTTTTCGTAGGGAGGACATATTTTTGTTTTGAATCCCCTGTGGGCGAAATCAATTGCGCCAACACCTTGAATCTCATCACATACTCTTACGCACTGTCCGCAGAGGATACATTTTTCCATATCCCTTTCAACAAAGGGATTATTATCTTTTTTAGTATAAACCCTGCGCTCTCCCTCGAAACGGTTTTCCCTGATGCCATAGAAATATGCAAGTTCCTGAAGCTTGCAATCACCTGCCCTTTCACAAACCATACAGTCATTCGGGTGGTCAGAGAGGAGGAGTTCGAGAGTTGTTCTCCTTAGTTTTTCTAAATAAGGGGTTTTTGTTATGACCTCTATTCCTTCTCTTGCAAATGTTGTGCAGGCAGCAACAGGTTTTGCCATGCCTTTAATTTCTACCATACAAAGCCTGCAACCTCCATAAGGGGAGAGTTCAGGATGGTGGCATAGAGTAGGTATCGGGATATCGAGTTTTTTTGCAGCATCGAGAATTGTTGACAGCTTTCTTACTGTGATTTTCCTGCCATCTATTTTAAGGGTTACCATCTCGTGTCCATAAAATCTCCCCTAACCCCTTTTTTCCAAAGAGGGGAATATATCTCCCCCTTTGGAAAAGGGGGATGAAGGGGGATTTTTTAATAATAGGATTTTTTAATAATAATTGTGCATTATGCATTATATCTTCATTATTGCTTTAAATTTACATACATCAAAACATGTACCACATTTCACACAGATATCCGGGTCAATTCTGTGCGCCATTTTTCTTATACCCCTAATAGCGTCTGCAGGGCATACCCTTTTACAAGCGCCGCAACCGGTACATATCTCTTCGAGAATAGAGAATGTGATTAAATCTTTGCATACAGCTGCAGGACATTTCTTGTCCCTGATGTGTGCCTCGTATTCATGCTTGAAATATTTAATAGTGCTTAATATAGGGTTAGGAGCTGTCATACCCAATCCACATAGTGAAGTTGCTTTTACATCCCGACTAAGCTCCTCAAGAAGTTCTATATCGCCTTCTTTACCTTTTCCTGAAGTGATCCTATCTAATATTTCAAGCAATCGCTTTGTACCGATCCTACAAGGTATGCATTTGCCGCATGACTCCGCCTGAGTGAATTCAAGGAAGAACTTTGCTGTGTTAACCATACAGTTTGTCTCATCAAGAACGACCATGCCGCCTGAACCCATAATTGAGCCAACCTGCGCAAGTGATTCATAATCCACTTCGATATCGAGAAGCTCTTCTGGAATACATCCTCCTGACGGACCTCCTGTCTGCACTGCCTTTAATGCCCTACCACCTTCAATTCCCCCGCCGATATCATAGATTATCTCTCTCAAAGAAATCCCCAGAGGCACTTCGATGAGACCCGCATTTTTCACTTTTCCCGTTAGCGCGAAGACTTTGGTTCCCCCGCTCCTTTCGGTTCCGAAGTGTCTGAACCAATCAGCGCCTTTTAATATTATCTGAGGAACATTCGCAAAAGTTTCGACATTATTCAAAACTGTTGGCTTGCCCCATAATCCCTTAACAGCGGACCGCCATAGCTTTGGAGTTGGCATGCCGCGTTTCCCTTCGATAGAGCGCATGAGCGCTGTAGCTTCACCACAGACAAATGCACCTGCACCCTGAAATATCTTAAGGTCAAAATCGGAACCCGCGCCGAGGATGTTTTTACCGAGCAATCCTGCCTCATAACATTGGTCTATAGCCATTTGAAGGCGCTTAACAGCTAATGGATATTCTGCCCTTACGTATATAAAGCCGTATTTAGACATGGTCGCCTTTGCACATATAATCATACCCTCAATGACAGAGTGAGGGTCTCCCTCCATTACAGACCTGTCCATGAAGGCTCCGGGATCGCCTTCATCACCATTGCAGATGATATATTTCACCTCAGACTTGATTTTTAAGCTAAGTTCCCATTTGAGACCGGTAGGAAAACCAGCGCCTCCTCTGCCTCTCAATTTAGAGGCACTTACAACCTCAATTATCTTTTCAGGTCTCATCGAGGTGAGGGCCTTTTTTGCCGCCTCGTAGCCGCCGGCCGTTATATAGGCATTAATATCTTCCGGGTCTATTTCACCGCAGTGAGAAAGTACCACCTTTTTCTGTTTTTTATGGAAGTTGTTATATGCCTCTCCAACAGTCCACTCTGCGATAGGATTGCCTCCTATAATATGTTCATTAATAATCCTATCTACCATGTCAGGTTTTATATTTTCATAGGTTGTCTTTTCCCCATCAATAACAATATCCACAAGAACATCCTTCGAACAGAACCCTCTACAGCCAACCTTATGTATCGAGCAATTTTCAAGAAAAGTTGCCTCAATTCCAGCAGACGGTAAAGTCTTCTTAAAAGTTGACAACACCTCTTTCCCACCGGCCGCAATCCCGCCTGTGCCAGTACATACTTTTATTTCAATCTCTTTATTCACTTGCGGTTATGCTTTTTTTATATCTTTCATTAGTTTATCAAGCGTCATCTTACCGTGAACTTTCTTATTCAGGATGACGACAGGCGCGATACCGCATGCGCCAACACAATTAACCTTTTCTACAGTAAATTTGAGGTCATCAGTGGTATCTTCACCATGTGGAATCCCAAGTTCTATCAAGAGTCTATTAAGCAGTCTTTCGGAACCTTTGACGTGGCAGGCAGTACCCCGGCAGACAGTAACCACATTTTCGCCTCTCGGTTTAAGGTGGAATTGGGTATAAAATGTAGCAACTCCGTAAAAACGACTTGCGGGAATATCAAGTTTTTTCGAAAACCAGTGTGCTGCCTTTTCAGGGATATAACCAAAAGCCTCCTGTACTTCCTGTAATAAAGATATTATATTACACTCGCCTTTTATATGATTTTTCAGTATTTTCTCAAGGATTTCTTCCATTCCAAGCTCTTCTTTAGATGATTATTTCGGTTCTTCTGGCTTTTCTGTGGGTAATCCACAAATTCACTTTTCGGATCTCCAATTTTCTAAAGTCTTCCTTCTAACTCCCCCTTTTCTAAAGGGGGACGTAGGGGGATTACAAATGTTCATATATCCTTTCCATTATTCCATGAAGATTTTCAAATACTTCCTTATCTGAAAACCTAAACACCCTATATCCCTCCTGTTTCATATAAAGGTATTGTCAAAAGTTTTTTAGTAAATTCTTAGAATACTCTTTATTTTCAATATGTTGGTTCAAGGTAACCTACCTCCCCCCATATAACATGGTATTTTTAAACAACCGCTGGCTTGTAAAAC
>Ga0172371_10012078_pt1 | contig 11415 bp, 4 predicted proteins | sample Lak12m_FD_114543 | JGI IMG/M metagenome (GOLD analysis project Ga0172371, IMG submission 114543) | Freshwater microbial communities from Kabuno Bay, South-Kivu, Congo - kab_022012_12m | ecosystem: Environmental > Aquatic > Freshwater > Lake | place: Democratic Republic of the Congo: South-Kivu...
AAAATCCCTAACGTGGAGATTAGCAACTGGATGGATATTCCCTTTTTCCGTTCCTATCTTGACTCCATCTACCAGAATGCAACCTTAACCAACCTCAAACATCCAAGAACCACTATAAACGCGCTCATTGCTCTCATTGGGAAACATCAAATCAGCGTCCGCATGGGGCATTTCCACTTAACCAAAGATGTCATTAACAAGAAAGATGTCTATGGGGTGCACTGGGATTATAGCTTTGCAACAGCATCATTTTCGCTTTTCAGACATTGGTTCTACGACGACATGCCATCGTAAAAACAAAAGATTCCCTATTTATTTTATCTGTGACTGCACTTCTTTATACACAAGCGTTGATATTGCAGCAATAACTTCACCAAGCGATGTAAAATCTTTTCCACGCGTCATCACACATAATAAATAGGGCTGATTGGGATAATATACAATACCGCAATCATGGAGTTGATGTTCATTCGTATCACTCCAAATGCGTTCTCCAAATTTATGTGCAACGCGAATATCTGCAGGTATTCCTGCAACTAAACCTTGCTGATACTCACTTTTTAAAAGCACCCCTAAGGCTTTTTCTGAATATTCACGAGACAGATAAGAAGCATTAAACAATACGCGGAAAAATGTTGCGTAATCCTTCACCCGTAAATAATATTCTCCATTTTTTAACAATGGCGGTGTAATACCAAGATCTTCGTATGGACGAAGAAATACATCATCCTGTATCCCTTTTGAAAGCAATACAGTTGCATTGTTATCTGAATACGCGATCATCCGTTCAATCAATTCCTGATATGTATATGACTGATTTGGCAACAACTGAATTGAGGGTTGTACATTTTGAGCTAAATCCTTATTATCTGTTCCATTATAAAGAGCTTTTGTATCCAAAATACTTGCGTCTTTCTCAGCAAGTTTATACATCGCCATCATTAAGGGAACTTTTAATAGACTGCTTGGAGAAAACTCTTCTTTTTCATTAATACCCATCCATGGTCCGTTATTTAAATCGCGAAAATACAAAGAAACATAGGTTGCTTTTCCGAAAGCAATATGTTTATCAACGACTGCCTGAAGTTTTTCTCGAAATAATTTAATTTCCTTAAAACTTTCTTGATCCCCTATTTCACACTCAAGCAGCGGGTTAGTAAGCGCGCCTGTTTGACGAATCGCTTTAGTTTGTGTTGTTGGGCTCTGTTTTTCACTACTCAAACTATATGCAAAAAAGCCAACTAGACACCCAATACAAAAACAAAACGCTGCGCATATCCAATATTTCATGGTGCTATTATACAAAATCGCACAAATAGTGACATCCCAATATATCTATTATTCATACCGAAGGGCATTAAGAGCCGATATTTTTGTTGCACGTCTCGCTGGATAGATACCGGTTACAATACCAACGATGAAGGAAATAATAATAATCACCATCACAAATGAAAATGGAATATGTGATACATCGATAAACCCAACGCCCTTCATAATGGCAAGAAGTGACAATAATACACTAAACAACTTCCCCAAAACAACGCCAGCGACAAGTCCGATAATACCGCCGAAAAACCCCATAATCATGGATTCTGTTAAAAATAGCTCCCGCACTTCTGATGATTTCATCCCCATGGCTTTCATAAGTCCTACCTCTCTTGTCCTCTCAAGAAGTGACACCGTCAACGTGTTAAACATTCCAAGAGCCGCAACAGAGAGCGCCACAAGCCCTAAAAGTGCAAGCACGGTACGAAGCGTAGCAAATAACGAATTAATTTGCGCAACCGTATCAGCAACAGACCGCGTCGAGAACCCCATGGATTCAATCTGTTTTCTCACCTTAGCTAGATTTGACTGATTATCCACCACCACCTTCATTTGGGAATAGTTCACAACGCCAAACGACCGAAGGTCGATAAACGGCACATAAAAAACAGGTGTCTTGTCGTCCGGTGTTATGGCAACAATGGTGTATTCCGCAGGAATAGATTCGATTTTTTCCGATCCGTTTGATAAAAGATCCCCAACTACAACAAATGATGCATTAAACTTCTTTCCGATTGCTTCCCCTTCTTTTAGTCCCAATACTTGAAGCATTGCCCGATTAACAACTGCTTGTTTCATGGCAAGTGCATGCAGAGGAATCGTCTTTTTTTCCGTTGTCTTCACAATGCCTGCTTCTGAAGCAATATCTACCCAATCAATAATGGATCCATCTGTTGCATAGGCAATAGCGCTACTTTCCGATCCACTATCAGTCGTCTCTGTTACAAGCGCAAGCGTAGCAGTGTCCTCGCTTGCTGCACTTTCCGATGCTGTTGTTTCCTCTCCTAATACTGCAGGCAGTGTGTTTGCAATAAACCCAGTCATCACAACATTTATTTCTGCAATATATCCTTCTGCAAACCGTTGCTGTTGTGCCTCATCTTTAAGCGGAAGATATTTTCCATCTTCACATCCCTCACGCGTCTTGTTACAAGACGTTTGCTCCCACAACAAATAATTTGACTGAATCCATTTCCCCATCGACGCGTACTCATCTGTAATCCCAGCATCTCCAACCCCATCATCTGAAACATATCCCCGTCCCCATACTTCTTTTCCATGTAGTGTTCCTTCAATTCTCCTTGTATATCCCAAAAGAGAGCTTTCTGTTGTTGGACCAGAACGTACTTTTGTCCATGTTTCAGGATGAAGCGAAAAATCAAGATCGCGAATAGGTTGCCCTTCTGTCACGATGGGTTTGTCTGTTGCTGCTCCCGCAACAACTCCCTCAGGCTCACGTGGTGCCACATACGTGGTTTCTGCAGGAAACGCTACTGCAATATCATTACTATCAAAAATATCCCCCTCAACCGGTTTGATGGCAGATTCCTTCAGATAATCCGTAGTCACACCGTAGACTGCCATATCAGACACTGAATTTTGATAGTTTACCCGTCCAACAACAGCAATAAGCGGTAACGCCATCTCAACATTAGTAATATTGTTCACATCCGCTACTGTTTTATCCGTTATTTTAGTATTCCCTCCAGGTTGTGGCGTGATGTCCACCTGTTTCATCTCACTTAACCGCGCAACCCTAGTAACAACCAACTGCTGAAGTCCATACCCAATGGACACCAAAAACACGATGGCCCCAATGCCAATGGTCATACCACCAACAGTAACAATCGTCCGTGTCTTTTTTGCTTTCATGTTTCTGAAAGCAAGCTCAATAAGACCAACGCGGGAAATTGAGTCAGCATCATGATGATCAAAAAAGACAAACACCTTATCTTGGAACGTGAAAAATGGTTGTAACCATAGCTCACGCAACTTTTTTGGAAACAACTTCCCTTGCATAAATCCGCTAATTAACATGCCAATGACATACAAAATAAGCAGAAAAATAAACCCTAAAAGCGGTAACGCAACATGAATAAACGCCATTGTTGCTGGAACGATATGTTTAAATTTCGACACTGTTGGAAATTTCATCTTAAAAGAAAACAACGGTTTTTTTGGCTCCACAACAGGCATACGATACGTCGGTTTAACCTGTTCCACTTCCATCACCGTCTGCTGTGCCGCAACGGTTTTTCGTTTATAAAATGCTGGTTTTTTTGCTGTTTCTGTCATGGTGTTGTTGGTTTAGGTGGCGTTTTTTTGATAAACGAAACCTTTTCCGCCCCTTCAGTATTTGCTTTTTCACGCTTGCTTTTAACATCAGTTAACAATTGGCTCTTGGTTTTTTCATTGTACGTATTTAACACTTCTCCATTAAAGATACGAACAGCTGTTTTGGCATACTTTAAATACTCCAAGTCATGCGTCACCATGATGATGGTCTTTTGTTGCTTCACATTCATCTCCTGCAACAACTCCATGAGTGCTTGTCCTGATTCATAGTCCAAATTCCCGGTTGGCTCATCGGCAATGATAACCTCAGGATCAGTCACAAGTGCCCGAACAAGCGCAATACGCTGTTGTTGACCGCTTGATAACTCGGTTGGTGCGTAGTGCGCCCATTCAAGCATACCAACCATCTCTAAAAGCTCTGTTGCTTTTGCTAAACTATCCACCCGCGTCTTCCCAAGAAGAAGAAGCGGAAACGCAACATTTTCAATAACAGATAATGCTTTAATCCAGTTTGGTTGCTGGTACACCATACCGATATGTTTCTTCCGAAAATCGCTCCGTTCATCTTCAATATTCCGTTCATACAAATTCTTCCCCAAAAACATCAAGGTTCCTGTTGATGGACCCTCAAGCCCCAAAATAATGTGAAGGAGCGTTGATTTTCCGCATCCTGACGGGCCAAAAATAACTAAAAAATCACCAGCAATAACCTGAAATGAAATGTCCTTCAGTACATGAACATCCTGAATCCCTACATGGAAAGATTTATGAACATGTTGTACATCAATTAATACGTTTGCCATAGTTTTATTTTATTGTTTCAGTCCTCCTAAAAACCCAAATGCCGACTGTAAGCTCGTAATAACAAGATTAAATGCATTATCTGTTGCCTTTGGCGCAATCGCCACAGTGTCAACAGATGTTCCGGTATTTTCTGCCTTATCTTTTGATAGTGCACGAAGATGATACACTTTGGAAGGAGTCAAATTCGAAATAATAACCAAATGGTTTAATGTCATATTTGCGTCTTCTTGGGTTTTTGATGCATAGGTTGTCCCAGTCCCTTCTCCAAACTCCACCTGGCTTGTTCCAGGCTCGTCCGTATTCCATGACACCACAAACTGCGCGGTTGATTCCTGCGAAGAACCATTGCTGCTTGCGACATTGCTTCCTTCAATCCGTAGATCTGTAATCTGCGCAGGTCTTGTGTCTGTTGCGGTCGTAAACTTCTGACTGTCAGACTGAGCTTCATTACCAATCTTGTCCCGTCCTTTTACAACAAGCATGTAATTAGTCTGTGGAAGAAGCCCTCGAATCACAATCCTGTGTGCGCCTTTCACCAACGCAACATTGACCTCATCCCGAACGTCTGCTGGCCTGTCAACCGGATAATAGGTCACAATAGACGATACTTCTGTATTGGTAGTCCAGGTAACAAGCACGGTTGACTGTGCAGTACCAGCAACCTGCTGAATGCGGACCGTTGAAATCTTCGGTTTTGGCAGAGTTTCAAATGATAAAATACTTCCCTCGTACTCAGCAGACTCACTGTCAAAGGTATTAATTTTGTAATAATACTTTGTTCCGTCCTCAAGTTCCTCAAGGTTTGTTGTATAGGTGGTTGAGGATGTTGATGTTGATACTTCCTTCACCCCGCCAAAGTTTGCTGTCTTTCCGTAATAGATCTTCACTTTTGATGCACCGTTAACTGTATAAGAAAGAATGGCGCTTGAGATGCTGATGGTTGACACTTTTGGATCCGTCACTGTCGGCGCTGGATCTGTTGAGAAACTTTTTTCCGAGCTTGTTCCAGTATTCCCATCCTCATCCGTCCATTTTGTTTTGTAATAATAGGTCGTTCCCGGTGTAAGATTTGTCAAATTAATTGTATGACTTGTCACCTGTGTAGAATTGCTTGGTTCTTCACTTCCATACGTATTCGTCGCAGTACCAAAAGACACTTTGGAATCTGCAGTTCTGCTCGTTGACCACGTAATCGTTGCTTTTTTTGTCGTGATACTTGACACTGTCGGATCAGATTCCAATGTTGGGGCAGTCGTCCACCGACCTGTTGGAAGAATAGAGACTGCGTTTGTCCCGCTTGAAACTGCATTCGCTCCATCTTTTGTATAGATCTTGTAATAATACGTTGTAGAGCTCGGCGCTGTGTCAACGTAAGAAAGACCTGATGTAGAACCAACTTGTGTATAGGTAGTACCGTCATCTGAACGATAAATTAAATAACTCAGATTTCCCGCACCTTTATATTCAGGCTCTGTCCATGTAAGCGCAACATTCCAACGAAGTTGTGACTTAATGGATGAATCTGAAGCTACAAGACCAACTACATTGTCTGGATCATCGCTATCAAGCACAAATGTACCCGTAATATAGTTACTGGGAGAGTAATTCGGGTTTGCCGCATTATCAACAGCAACCACATATACGGTGTTTGTCCCTTTGTTAACGCCTGGAAGCGCACTAGCAGTCAAGGTCCTTGAAGTGCCATTATTGATAAATGTTGCATAATTTCCCGTAAGGGTGGCAAGTGTCGCAGGCGGCGGCACAGTCATAAAATAGTATGAGGCAACAGAAAGTCCTTCTGCTGCAGTTGCTGCTGGCCAAGACAATGCATACATGTTTGTTGTATTTGTATCTGGGGTAATAGTAACAACATCCGATCCTCCGAATGTTGGAGCAGATCCTCCATAGGCAATATTTCCTGTACGAATTGTCGCATTGGAAGAAATATTCCCTGCCTTGTCAACCGTCCTGAAATAGATCGTATTAGACCCAGACACGATATGGTCCCCATCCCTGGCACTGGTGAGCATATAGGACGATGCGGTTGCAGGGATATAGTCAAGATCAAGTGCTGATGACTTTGTTGTTCCTTCCCAAGCCCCTAGTGTACTATTAAGTTGATATTGCCATCCTAAGACTTGTGCATGATCATCAGATGACGCAACCGTTCCTTCAACTGGCCAGGAAAAACTCATATCAACGACGTTTGAAAATGTCCCAGCAGCAGGAGAAATATATGATACGTTCGTTGGATTTTCATAATCATAATAAAATTTAAATTGGGTAGCAGCGTCTTCATACACATTGCCAACTGTGTCGACTGCCTTAATAGCAAAATAATATGGATCAGTCGACGTAGTAAGCCATGAAGCACCCTGATAGGCAACAGTTGATAAATCAATGGATGTCGTATCAACAATAAATTGACAATTGCATCCTGCTGGAACTGGTACCGGCGAGGTGTTTCCTAACATACCCTTTGCTCCATCCGGATCCCCATCAATTGCTGTCCCAAGATACAAACAATATCCTAAAATTGTTCCCCCACCCGGCGCATCTGCTCCTGGATCCCAGGAAAAGTATGGCTCATTGCTATTTGTCCATCCAGTTCCATTTGCTACAGCCGTTCCACCAGCAGATCGAAGCATCACAAGTTCTGTTGCATTAACTTCTGGATGACCATTATCAACAATAAATGCAACAGATCCACCATTTGCCGTTGAAAAACCAGATGCTTCGCTGGAATTGTCCGTTGCCTTTACCCGCCAATAGTACGAGCCATCAGCAAGCGTCTGACTTTCTGATCCTGTGGTATACGTACCATCGCCATCTGCTTGACCAACAGTGAATGTTCTCGCGCCTTTTGCCGCAAATCCGGACGTGTAGTCTATAACGGGAGATCCAAAATCAGCTGTATCATCAATTTGAATCTGAAACCGTTCCGTATCATACCGATTGGTATCAGTAATCGTGAACGTAAGTGCGGGCTGCGTTGTTTTTGTTGCGCTTCCATTCACATAACTTGTCGGTCCAAGTGATGAAGGCAAATCAGGAGCCACATTAAAAACAAATGAATCGAATTTGATCCGTGCTGGTGCATTTACGTTTTCTGTCCAGAGCCAATATAAGTTAGCGTTGTTTCCAATAGTAGTAAACCAGTTAATCTGAGGAATCGCTGCTACCTGTACTGCAACCGGAGGAACGGTAAATGCAGTAACAACACGCGCGCGGACATAATAATAGCCACTTCCCCCATCGCTACTCACGGTTTTCATTGCCCAATCAGATGGAGGGATGAATGACAGATATCCATCAGCATAAAACGTCGGATTTAAGACCCCTAACAAATCAGTGATCAACACCCAATTTGAACCATTCCAATACTCCCATGCGATTTGCCCACCTGTTCCATTTGTTGACAGATCCCAGGACAATGCATCAAACTTTGCAGATTTTCCAAAATACGCAATATCACCCACTACACTCACGAGTTGCGTATCGGCACTTGTGGTATTACCAGCATCCGTTGTATCGTCGGTATAGTCTTCTCCGTAATAACTCCAATATTTGTCAAACACCCGTGATAAGCAACAATGGCCGTAGAGGTTGCATCAAAATTGGCAGTTGCATACGGAGATACACCTTTTTTGTACATGATTTTCCGTGACCCAGAAAGACCAGCAGACAACCCTGTTGTTTCACCGTAATACACGTATGCATTTGCTCCAGACATGGTTAATCCCACAAACGCATTACTTGCCGCTATTGCATTAGCAACAACCGCATTTGCAGACCAACTCGATCCATTCCAGTACGTAAATGTCACAGACGTTCCCACATTCATGGCAACATATACCGTCCCATCAGTCTTTCCAACGGCAGTAAATGTTGGAGATTGAACAACACTTGCACTCACCGCAGATTCTGCTGCCCACGTGGTAAGATCGTCAGAATCAGCACGTGTTCGCCAACGCATGGACGCTGGTGTTTGCCCATTGTAAATGACACCAATGTTGGTTCCATACCGAACAAGAGTTGGATAATGATAGGCTGAACTACTTCCAACTGTTTCCATGGCAAGCTGCGACACAGTCCATGTTGGACTTGCAGTCAACCCATCAGAATAGTACGTGCTTACTCGATAGTTTGCATTATCAAAATATCGAACAGCAAGCCATAACCGCGTCGCGTCTTCTATCTCAAGTGTGGCATAGCTATATCCTGATGTAGCACCAGCATCAAGAACTGTTTGTGCTGATGTTACGGTCCACGTAGATCCTTCTCCCTTCACTAGTTTCCGATAAAATACATCATAGTTTACATTTGACCCAGTTGTTGACGTTGAATACACCACGTATATATTGTCTGAACTGTCCACAACTGCCGATGCGTGCATGGCATACGTTATATTGTCAGATAGTTGCCCGCCGCAAATCCACGTCAACCCGGTGTCTGTTGAATATACCCAGTCCAGACCCACTTTGTTGTCCGCATCGCTTCTATTTCCGCAGGCAGCGACTGTCCCTGCTTGCACAAATGCATGGAGCGTCCCATCAGACGTTCGTACCATTTTTTTCATGGTCGAAGGTTGCGTACCGTTTAAGAGTGCTGAATACCCAATGGTTGTCGGAATCTCAAAGTTTGCACTGGGTGCAGCATTTGGTGTTGTTGTGGTAACGGAAATCGGTGTATACCGAGTGCGTACAGGAACGGTTGCATTTTCAGTCCATAGCGCTTGGATTGTGTTTGATACCGGCGCTTGATCTACAGACACCCACGCCCACCATGGAATGGTTGCAAGTTGATTAGCAATAGGAGTTGTTGTAAACGCGGTTGTGACTCTAGCACGGACATAATAATACGGTGTTGCTTCACTATTTACTGTTGTTGCTGCCCAATCAGAAGGCGGCTGAAACGTTACATACCCATGCCCCGTCATCACTGGTCGATACGACGTCACAAAATTATTTATCGATACCCACGCAGTATCATTCCAGTATTCCCATGCCAATACACCACCCACCCCTGCTGTTGAAAGCTCCCATTCAACCGTGTCATATTTGGCAGTTTTTCCAAAATACATAATATCGCCAACGTTCGTTGCCATCCTGGTGTCTGCAAGGGTCGTATTTCCAGAATCAGTAGTATCATCAAGATAGGAACTGGCAACATAACTCCAATACTTGTCAAACGTTCCATGATAGGAGACAACTGGTGTTGCTGTCGCATCAAAATCAGCGGCGGTATACGGAAGTACTCCTTTTTTATACATAAATTTCCGTGTGCTGTACCCACTTTGCGTCAACCCAGTGGTATCACCATAGAAAATCCATACATTGCTTCCGTCCGTTGACAAAGACACAAACGCACCTGAAGAGGCGGTATTGTTCACAACTGTTACGTTTTGCGACCACACACTCCCATTCCAATAATTAAAATATATGTATGCTCCACTATTCATGGCGTGATAAACATTCCCATTTGCATCTCCAACTGCAGCAAACGTAGGAGCTCCCATATTTGTTGCACTGACAATGTTTTCTGCATGCCACTGCGTCACTTCATCTGTGTCCGCTCGGAATCGCCACCGCTGAGACCCTTCTTCAGCGCTGTAAATAACACCAATATTAGATCCGAATTTTACGATGACCGGCAAATGATCCGCCGAACCAAATCCTGCAGTGTTGAGCGTTGTCTGAGACACAGTCCATGATGGTGCATCAGTAAGCGAATCAGTATAGTACACGCTCACCTGATATGTATTATTCGTATCCATGTAACGTGTCGCAATCCACCCGCGAGACGCACTGTCCACCTCAATCGTTGCATAGCTGTATGCAGTGTTTGATGCGGCATCAAGCACTGTTTGTGAATCTCCGAGTGTCCATGTACTCCCTGATCCTTTTGTAAGCTTCTGATAGAACACGTCATAATTAAGATTTACCCCGGTCGCGGCAACTGAGTACACAACGTATACATTATCCGCCGCGTCTTTTGTCGCAGACGGATACATTACATTTGTTGTGTTATTACTCATTTGTCCACCACATGTCCACGTCACCCCGTTATCCGTGGAATACACCCAAAACAATCCATAATTATTGAGGCTTGAACTTGTTCCTCCACACACCATCCGTGATGATCCTTGAACAAACGAATGGATGGTGCCATCAGAAGTTCTGACAATATGCCGACCGAGTGAATGATAGGTTGCATTGGTTGTATTGGAATATCCAACAACCGCATTAATATCAACTCCAGTTGCCGTATTTCCTGTTGTCGTTGCAACAGTAATTGGCGAATACCGCACACGAGTCGGTGACGTAGCATTTTCCGTCCACATGGCATGCATGGCGTTTGATGTTGCAGAAGGAATGGTTGTTACCCAATAAATAGCAGGAATTGCAGCAAATTGAACGCCAACTGGAGCCACAGTATACGCGGCGATTGTCCGTGCTCGGACATAATAATATCCTGGATTTTCACTATTAACCGCTTGAGTCGTCCAATTATCAGGTGCAGCAAATGAAATATACCCATCACCATAAAAAGATGTATTAGCAGCACCAAAAAATTTCGTTAAAGGACTCCACCCACCCTGATCATTTGAATACTCCCACACCACTTGTCCGACCGTTCCGTTCGTTGAAACATCCCATGATATGACATCAAATTTCTCCGACTTTCCAAAATACAGGATTGATCCAACACTAGACGTCATCTGCGTGTCAGCATTTGCAGTGCTTCCCGCATCCGTGGTGTCATTGGTATACGCACTTCCGTTGTAACTCCAATACTTGTCAAACACGCCGTGATAGGACACAAGTGGCGTTGCAGGAACATCAAGTTCCGTAAGATTGTATGGCAAGGTTATTTTTTTGTACACCAGTTGCCGGGACCCAGACAGTCCTGTGGACAGTCCTGTTGTTTGGCTATACACAATCCAGGCGGTTTCTCCATCCGTTGACAACGACATACCACCACCGCTAA
>Ga0172371_10012079_pt1 | contig 11415 bp, 10 predicted proteins | sample Lak12m_FD_114543 | JGI IMG/M metagenome (GOLD analysis project Ga0172371, IMG submission 114543) | Freshwater microbial communities from Kabuno Bay, South-Kivu, Congo - kab_022012_12m | ecosystem: Environmental > Aquatic > Freshwater > Lake | place: Democratic Republic of the Congo: South-Kivu...
GCGTTTCTGGACGCAGTGGGAGGCCGCCAGATAGTGGTTTTGGATGAGGCTTACTTCGAATTCGTCGAAACGGATGATTTCCCTGATGGAATGGCCTTGATGAATGAATACCCCAATGTGGTGGTCTTTCGAACCTTCTCCAAGATGTTTGGACTTGCCGCCCTCCGCATAGGTTACCTTGTGGCTGATCCGGGCATCGTGGACGTGATACGCCGCACTTGCGTAGTTTACTCCGTCAATACATTGGCACAGGAAGCTGCCCTGGCTGCCGTCGGTGACGCGGAGCATATCCGGAAAACTCGTGAGATGGTGTCCGAAGGAAAAAAATTCCTGAGAAAAGAACTGGCCGATTTAGGGCTTCGGACAGTCTCGGGAGAAGGCAACTTCATGATGATTAAGCTCCCCATGAGCGACACGTTGGTATACCGCAAACTCATGGCCGAGGGCGTCATGGTTCGGACCATGACGGGATTTCGATTCCCGAACCACATCAGGGTGACGATCTCGAGAATGGAAGTGCTGCAAGACCTTGTCGAAGCCCTCGCCAAAATCGTCCGGAGAGGCCAGCCCCATGGAACTCAAGTTTTTCTGCGCGCAGAAAGAACCAAATGAAATCGCAATTCGATAGGCCCTTGAGCATCGGATCTCCCTTACCTCGGGTTGATGCTTACGAAAAAGTGAAGGGCAGCACCAAGTACGCGGCTGATTATTACGGCAGCGATGTCGTCTGGGCAGGGGTCAAGAGAGCCGGTGTTCCACATGCGCTTTTGAAGACAATATATACTCAGCGAGCCCGTGATCTTCCCGGAGTCATTTGCGTCCTCACCCACAAGGACGTGCCTGGTACAAACAGGCAGGGAGTTATCAGAAAGGATCAGCCCGTCCTGGTCGATGACAAGATTCGCCATTGCGGAGACGCTCTTACGCTTGTTCTCGCTGAGACCAGGGACGCCCTGAACAAAGCGATCGACCTTATAACATGCGATGTCATGCCTATACCAGGGGTGTTTGACGTGGAGTCGGCGCTTGAAGACAGCGCTCCGCTAGTGCACGAAGACAACGCCGATGGCAACGTCCTCCTGAAAGGAGATTTGAAGACGGGCAAAGGATCGGCAGCGGTAGAAGAATGCGATTTGATTCTGGATGGCTGCTTTGAGACCCAGCGCCAGGAACACGCGTATTTGGAGACCGAGTCAGGTTGGGCTCGAAGCGAAGAAGACGGAAAGCTTGTTATAGTCTGCTCCACACAGACCCCGTTCCGAGATCGAATGGAAGTCGCTGAGTCGCTCGGAATTGACATGAGTCGGATTCGAATAATCGCGCCGTATGTGGGGGGCGCATTCGGCGGCAAAGACGGTGTGACTGTCCAGAGCCTCCTCGGACTGGCTGCTTTGCATTCGGGAGGCAGGCCCGTGAAAATGTGGTGGGGCCGGGAGGAGTCTTTTCTTTCCGGGACCAAAAGGCACGCGGCCCGTATGTATTACCGTTTGGGCGCCAAAAAAAGTGGTTTTCTGCATTACCTGAATGTCAGGCTGTTTCTTGATACAGGCCCCTACGATCATCTCGGCGGCGTAGTCTTGGCTCTCGCCCTGGAGCATTGCGGGGGACCTTACCGCATTCAGAATGCCGTGCTTAAGGGTTCGGCCGTGTACACCAACAACCCCATCGGCGGCGCATTTCGTGGGTTTGGGGTCCCGCAGGTTACCGCGGCCATGGAGCAGATGATGGACATGATGGCGATGAAACTCGGCATGGACCCTGTGGAGTTCCGGCTGAAGAATGCTGTCAGCAGGGGCGATCAGAATTGTGTCGGCAAGACGCTGGTCAACTCCACAGGGATTATCGACTGCCTTGAGGCTCTATCCATGCATCCTCTCTGGCTTGAACGGGAGAGATGGAAGGCCGATGCCGGGCCGTCCAAACGCCGCGGGGTGGGTGTGGCTGCGGTGATGCAGGCATCCGGATATGGGCCTGTGGTGCCGGATTATGCAAACGCCAAGCTGGAACTGAGTGTTGACGGCAGGTTATGTGTTTACTGCGGCGTGGTGGACATGGGTCAGGGTAATGCCGGTACAAACGTTCAGATAGTAGGCAGTATTCTGGCCCAAAGAGCGGACATGATCGACGTCATCCTTCCTGACACGGATCAAACACTTGCCAGCGGCTCGGCTTCCGCGAGCCGGTGCACGTACACCTTTGGTAACGCTCTTATAGCGGCAGCGGAAGCACTTAAGGAGCGGATTCTCCAGCGGGCTGCCGACCTGCTGATGGCACGGGGCAAAGAAGAACTCGCGTTGATCCCGGGCGCGGTCAGGCACTTGAAAACCGGCCGAGAGTTTTCCCTTTCCCGCATCGCGCAACTGTTCAATCCGGCAGAAAGGGTGGCGACCGGGCACTTTAGAGCGCCGATAGCGACAGATGATCTCGGAGTCCCGGAAGACCTCAGGCTTCATGGATTTCCTCACACGCTGTTCTCTTACGGTGCTCACGCCGCCTTGACTGAAGTTGACGAGCTTACGGGAGCGGTGGACGTCCAGCGGTACCTGGCGGTCAGCGATTGCGGCAATGTGATAAATCCCGAAACGTATGAACAGCAAATCCAGGGGTCCATAGCGCAGGGGCTGGGCTACGCGTTGTCTGAGGATTTCGATGTCACAGATGGGAAGGCCGTGACACCGGATTTTTCTACCTATACCATTCCGACGTCCGCAGACGTGCCGGAAATCGACTCGATTCCGGTACAGATATACGAGACCACCGGGCCTTTCGGGCTCAAGGGTGTCGGCGAGATTGCAACGAATGGCCCGCTGCCGGCTGTAGCCAACGCTGTGGCAGACGCTTGTGGCGTTCGGATATTCCGATCTCCTTTGACGCCTGAGCGCGTGCTCGGAGCGATTCGGGAAAAGGAACGCAAGGAATCCGTGGAATGAGAATCACCTTCAAGCTCAACGGGGTAGATACCGTAATTGACACAAACCCGGACCGCCGCGTTGTAGATCTCCTCCGGGAAGACCTGAATCTTACAGGCACAAAGGAATCCTGCGGCGCGGGGGATTGCGGCGCGTGCACCATTCTGGTGGACCGCGAAAGCCGCCTTTCTTGCCTCATGCTTGCCGCTCAGTTGGAAGGCCGTGAGATCACCACGATCGAGGGAGTCGCAAAAGGCGAGGTTCTGAACCATGTTCAGAAGGCGTTTGTCGAAAAGGGAGCTGTTCAGTGCGGTTTCTGTATTCCAGGAATGGTCCTTGCCACTATGGATCTATTGAGTCGGAATCCCTCTCCCTCGAGGGCTGAAATCCGGGAGGGCCTTGCTGGTAACCTCTGCCGCTGCACCGGATATCAAAAGATTGTCGACGCTGTTGAAGCAGCCTCCGCTTACCCCAGCAACGAGTGAAACCAATGAGGGATGTTTTCCTGCCTCGTGCACGCGAAGAGCTTTGGGAGCTTCTGGAAAAAGAGCCCCAAGCCGGGATTTATGCCGGTGGAACGGATCTACTTGTAAAAATGCACTCGGGCCAGCTCAATCCTCCGTGCTTGATTTGCCTGGAGCGATTGAACGCTTTCCAGGGCGTTCGTGATGACGGTGAAGAAATATTCATAGGGGCAGCGACCACCCACAGCAGACTCATGGCCGACCCATCGGTGAGGCGGCATTTTCCGGTTCTCATCAAAGGAGCAAGCGTGTTGGGCTCTCCGCCCATTCGCCACATGGGGACCATCGGGGGCAACATTGTGACTGCTTCCCCGGCTGGGGATACGCTGCCAGCACTTTACGTGCTGGCAGCCGATGTGGAGATCGGCTCGGCCGGACGTACGAGACGCGTTCCTCTGCGTCAATTCATCACAGGGCCTGGAACGGTTGACCTCCGGCAGGGCGAGGCTTTGATTGGTGTGTGGCTGAAAAAGACCAGTACGTGGGAGGTTTCCCATTATGAGAAGGTTGGCAGACGCAAAGCCCAGGCATGCGCAGTGGCGAGCATGGCCGCGCTCGTGAATGTTTCAGCGTCCGGAAAAATCGAGAACGCGCGTCTGGCCTGGGGTAGTGTAGGACCGACTGTAGTCACGTCAACAGAGGTCGAAGCTGCATTGATCGGGGAGTCTCTCACCTCGGACACATTCAACCGCGTGGCTCAACTCGTGGAGGAGGCAGTATCTCCCATAGACGATGTCCGGGCCACCGCGGAATATCGCCGGGTAGTAGCCAGCGCGTTGCTGGTGCGTCTCGCCTCTGTGGCGACCCATTTCTTGCACAAAAACGTTTCCCCCGTAAATTCTCCCTAGGAGTGACCTTCATGCTGAAACAAGAGAAACTTATCACGTGGGAGTTCCTGGCCCTGAACGCGATAATGTTTCTCACGTATTGCAACATTGCAGTATTCTTTCAGTTTTATAACTATCTTGGAACGCTCCCGATAGCTCAACAGAGCTTTGGCTTGTTGATCGCCCTGTTTTCTGTGACAGTTTTGATAATTAGGCCGATTATTAGCCCGTTGCTTCACCCGGGCAACGCCAGAAGATGGATTGCAATAAGTTGCGCGTTGGTTATAGCCTCTCTGCTGCTATACAACGTCGCCCATGACTTCCAGACCATGGCCGCTGTACGACTGATTCACGGGGCTGCTTACGTGATCCTTGCAACCGCGGTTTTAGCCAAACTTGTGGGTTGCATACCGCGTGATAGGAGCGGCCAGGCCTTTGGGCTTATCTCGGTCATAACGCTGCTCCCGTACGCGGTAATTCCACCCCTTCTGGAACCGCTCAACCGCTGGGCGGGCGGCTTTGACCAGGTGCTCAATCTTTCAGCTTTATTGATGATCCCGGCATTCCCCATGCTCTACCTGGTTAGAGGACAGGCGTCCTACGCAGAGACTGCTCGAAACGGGCGGATCGGGTTGGGGAGGCTGACCCGGAACCTCAAGGATCGTCGGGTGGCGTTCCTGCTATTGCTGTCACTCGTGGTCTGGACGACATTCACTCCGGTCTTCTACTTTTTGAAGGAATACGGCTCCAAAATTGGAGCGACAAATCCGGGGTGGTTCTTCACTTTATCCACCTTCACCGAGATGGCGGTGCGCCTGTTTGCCGGTCGCACATTCGACAGGTTTGACAAATCCAGGAGCCTGGCTTATTCGCTGGCCTGGTTGGGTCTAGGGTATATTGTGCTTGCTCACGTTTCAGACCTGACCGTATTCTACGCTATGGGCCTGTTCTTAGGCATCGGATGGGGCGTCGCCATGCCATTGCTGAGCGGTTTAATGTTCGATATTTCCGAACCGGAATTCCGGGCACTGAACTCCAACCTGGCTATGGAGATGTTCCAAGCCGGGTTCTTTTTTGGGCCGCTCCTCGGGGGAGTGATCCTGATACATGGGGGCTATCAGATGCTCTTTTACGCATGCGGAGGCATTTTGGCCGCCAGCGTGGCCCCCGCGATACTGTTGGGCAAGACAAGGGTTGATGGGCTGCCGGAAGAATGACTGGCGGCCATTGAAGGGATGAAAACATGCAGAAGGAAGGTCAATCCGACAGCAACCAATCAACGTCAGAATTCGAGGTGGGACCTTTCAGACCTGAAGACGCTGCGGGCATCGTCAACCTTTTCCGATCGGTCTACGGTGAAGGTTACCCCATAAGAGTCTTTTACGACGAGAAAGAATTGACCGAAGCCAATACCAGGGGTCAATATTATTCAATAGTCGCTCGGAATTCGGCGGGACAGGTGATTGGCGTGCAGCATCTGTTCCGTTCCGCTCCGTACAACAACTTGTACGAAACCGGCGCGGGACTGGTTGACAGAGAGTATCGGAAGCTTGGCCTGATCACGGAAATGCTGGGATTCGCTTTCAATGGCTGGGTGCCCCGGCAGAAAAACATCGAGGAGACATTTGGAGAGGCGGTCTGCAATCACACTCACATGCAAAAGACCGTCAGAACTTTTGCCCATGTGGAAACGGCCCTGGAAGTAGCTCTCATGCCGGCTGAGGCTTACTCCGCGGAGCAGAGCGCCAAAGGCCGAGTTGCAGCGCTGCTGGTATTCCGTTGTTACAAACCGAAGCCTCACACCGTCTTTCTTCCGGGACAGTACGAAAAAGAGCTGCGATTCCTCTATTCAGCTTTGGACGATTCCCGCCACTTGAAGAGCGCGGACAAGGATTTACCACGGGATCAGGCATCGCGGGCTGAAATGGCCGTGTTCGATTTCGCCAGGGTGGCCCGTATCGCGATGCACACCACGGGTTTCGACCTGGGGTCTTGCCTTGAAAGCCTGGAGGAACAGGCGCGTGATAGGAAAGTCGTCGTATTCCAAGTGTGGCTTAAATTGGGCTCACCTTGGGTTGGCTATGCAGTGGACATCCTCAGGCGGGGGGGCTATTATATCGGCGGTATTTTGCCGCGTTGGTTCGATGAAGACGGTCTTCTAATGCAGAAGCTACTTGTCGACCCGGACTTCGACGCCATTCAGCTCCATTCTGATCGCTCAAAGGAAATCCTTGCCATAGTCAAGAAAGATTGGGAGCGTGCCCGGCAATCAGGAGGGCCTAGTGCAAATAAGCGTTAGTAAGCATGACGATACTCAGGTTGTCTCAGTCGGTGGGAGAATGGATACCGTTACCGCGCCCGAGTTTGACAGTGAAATGGAAGAGCTGCTGAAGCAGGATGCAAAACGCTTTGTCCTGGATTTCGGGAAGCTGGAGTATGTGAGCAGCGCGGGGTTGCGGTCAATTCTAGTGGCTGCAAAAAAGGCCAAGGCAGCGGGGGGGAGTGTCTCCTGCTGCGCTCTTCAAAGTATGGTTAAGAAGGTCTTCGACCTGGCAGGTTTTGCCGCTATGATACCGGTGTTTGATTCCGTGGAAGAAGCCTTGAACCGATAATATTGAGGGAAGATTCTTTTGGAAAACGGGCCTTGGCAGATACTCTTCCAAAAATTAGCAGGTGTGGAACCCATTTCCAGGCTTTTCCTCGAGAGTTTGCCGTGAAAAGCATACGGCTGCCGGCTGAAATTGATAATCTGCGGACCTTTGTGTCTTTCGTCTCAGACTGTGCTCGAAAGCACGGCTTTGGCCGGGAGCGGGTATCGGATGTGGAACTGGCCGTTGAGGAGGCTGTCACTAATGTGTGTCTTTACGCCTACGATCGGGAGCGAGGCGAAGTGGAAATCAGTTGCCTTCAGGGTGGTGATTCCCGCAGCCTCGTAATAGAGATAAGAGATTGGGGAAAAGCCTTCGACGCCTTGTCTGCCCCTTTACCGGACCTCACCTCCGGCCTGGAAGATCGAGACATCGGAGGTCTGGGGGTTTTTCTGATACGCAAGATGGCCGACGAGGCCAACTACTTCCGACAGGCCGGTCAAAATCTCTTGCGCCTCATTTTTAGTTCTTCCTGCAGGTAGGCAAGCGTATGTACACGGAGCCCGAGGTTATTCCATTCCTTTGTCCGACGGCCATAGCAGCCTTCATTGCCCCAAACCTATCTCACGAGGTGATAGAGGACACCAAGGATCGCACTAAACCCCAGGGTCTGGATCACGCCCATTTTGAATCGGAAAATCGCCAACATGGCCAGTGCCCCGATGAATAAGGAAGGGATGTTGACCGTATTCCAGACTGGCACTTGCAATCGCCCCCCGAAAACATGCACTTCTCGGAGAGAACCGAAGACGGTGTTTAGGGCAAACCAGGCAGCCAGGTTGAGTATTACGCCCACTATGGCTGCTGTTATGGAGGACATTGCCGTGTTTAGGGACTTGTTTCCTCTCAATGATTCAACATAAGGCCCTCCGACAAGGACCCAGAGGAAGCACGGGACAAACGTGGCCCAAGTTGTCACCATTGCTCCGAGAGTCCCTGCAATCATCGGATTGAGGACTCCGGGGTCGCGAAAAGCAGCCAGGAACCCTACAAACGGCAACACCAGAATGAGAGGCCCAGGGGTAGTCTCAGCGAGTCCAAGCCCGTCCAACATCTCTCCGGGCGTGACCCATTTGTAGTTTTCCACGGCTTGTTGGGCGACGTACGCTAAGACGGCATAGGCCCCGCCAAAAGTCACCACAGCCGATTTACTGAAGAAAACTGCCTCCTGGAAGTACACGCTTTCGGAGCCCAGGAAGGCCAGAATGAGGGCAATTGGACCGAACCAGATGACCGTCCAGCTTATTGCCACTACAACAGCTCTAGAACTAGAAGGCTGCACGTGTTCTAGCGCTCGTTCCTCGAGCAACGAATCTAGGATGGGAGAATCACATGGGTCTGAGTTCGTCGCGAGTCCTTGGTTTGCCTCAAAAGCTTCCGGACTGAAGCGCCCTCCCACGTACCCGATGATCGCGGCTGAGAAAACGATCAAGGGAAAAGGCACGGCAAAAAAGAAGATTCCAATGAAGGACAACCCGGCTAATGTGATCGCCAACCTGTTTTTCAGCACTCTTTTTCCTATGCGCAGGACAGCCTCTATCACAACCGCCAGAACAGCGGGTTTGATTCCAAAGAAGAGCCACTGAACCACATTCAAATTCTGGTAACCTGCATACAGGACGCTCAAGACTAACATTGCAATGAAACCCGGAATGACAAAGAGTGTCCCGGCTACTATCCCCCCCGGAATTTTGTGCAGCAGCCAACCTATGTAGATAGCTAGTTGCTGCGCTTCGGGTCCCGGAAGAAGCATGCAATAATTAAGGGCGTGGAGGAAACGGCTCTCCCCTATCCACCGTTTTTCTGCCACCAAATATCGGTGCATAACTGCGATCTGAGCGACGGGACCTCCAAAGCTGTTCAGGGCAACCTTCACCCACAACCAAAAAGCATCGGCAAAAGAGACGGACGAGAAATCAGATCCCTCGCAGACATGCTCTTTCTCGCGCGATTTGACCTCACCGAACGGGGACAACGCACTCCTTCTCATTTCATCTTCACCGTTGAGCAACTCATTTCATTGTCCTTCCTCCACCGGCTCGCCAAGTTCGTTCCATGTTTTAATGCCACCTTGGAGAAACCGCACATCCGGGTGGCTCTGCTGAAGCCGATCCGCGACTGACTGGCTCACGGTACCACCCTTGACACAGTATACGACCACCGGCCGGTCTCGCTTAATTTCGCTGCCCCACTCCCCAGCCCTTTCCGGATCACGCCACTCAGCATTGCTAATTGTCTTTGGAGCGGCCTCGTAATCGGCCCTTCGTCTCACGTCGATAACAATCGGTTTTTCTGCGCCTTCCAGCATCGCTTTCAATTCCTGGGGGGTTAACGCCTGCGCCATTTTCGCATCCCCTTTCTCTTCAATGATTTCGTGAACTCAAATGCGAACCCTTTTAAATCAAATCCGCCAAAAAAGCTGCGGAATGCTTTTCCAGAAATATTCTTGCCGGCATTCCCTACTCCCTCTTGACATAAGATACATATGTATCATAATACAGTCAAGTGTTACATGGAGAGATCGCGATGACCGAATGCACGGAAGGAAAATGGCTGCTCCTGATCCACCAGATCCCACCCAAGCCCGGCTATTTCCGAGTCAAGATTTGGCGAAGACTTCATGGTCTTGGCGCCGTAGCTATCAAGAATTCCGTCTACGTCATCCCCAGGAGTGAGGAAACCGTGGAGGATTTCCAGTGGGTCCTGAGGGAAATCGTTCAGGATGGAGGCGAGGCTTCCATCTGCACAGCCAGTTTTATCGAGGGGCTAACCGATAGTCAGATCGAGGCCCTTTTTCAGGCGGCCAGAGATGCTGATTACGCGCATATCGCCGAGGAAGCGCGGGCCGTTCTGGATGCCGCCCCCGTGAATCCGTCAGCGACGAGCGAGGAAGACCGGACTGATCTGCAAACAAGCCTCTCCAGATTGAGAAAGAAGCTCTCGTCTGTTGTTGCGCTCGACTTCTTTAGAGCGTCAGGCAGGGAGGCTGCCGAAACTCTTGTGGAGCAGATCGAGATGCGCGCGCAACAAATGAAACAGACGGAAGCCGAGACAGTGGAGACACTAAAGCCAGATGTTGCTGATTTCCTCGGAAAAACGTGGGTTACCAGGAAGGGCGTGTATGTGGACCGCATCGCGTGCGCGTGGCTAATCCGCCGTTTCATTGATGCCAACGCAGAGTTCAGGTTCGTTTCCAGCAAAGGTTACAGGCCCAAGACCGGAGAGCTGCGGTTTGACATGTATGAGGGCGAGTTCACCCACGAAGGAGATCTCTGCACCTTTGAGATTTTCGTGAAGAGACTTTTCAGTGGCGATGAAGCCCTTCTTCGCATAGGACAGATCATTCATGACCTGGATCTAAAAGACGCGAAATTCAAGAAACCCGAAACCACTGGCATTGGGGGACTCATGGAGGGCCTAGCATCAGCGCACAAGTCGGATGAAGCAAGGCTTGAGCGTGGGGGCGCAGTTCTTGACGATTTGTACGAGTACTTCCGTAGAAAGTAGCTGGATAAAAAAGGAGCAAATCATGCCGAGTCTGCCGAAGCATCCAAGGAGACCCTGATGACGACGAAGTCGGACACGAAAATTCTCACTCAACCCATAAACGGCCTCGATGTAAACGGCAGCATCAGCTCCACTTTCAACGGATTATGCGCTGTGGGGTTGCTGGCCAGGGCGTCCTATGCATTGGCCAGAACGCCAGTGTTGGCCCTCTTTGCCGCTTCACTGGGAGCCGGTCCTGAAGCCATAGGTTTTGCCGTTGCCATTTCAACGGTAACGGGAATTTTCTTTAAAATGCCCGCGGGAGTTCTCTCGGACGTGATCGGAAGAACCCGCACATTGTTCATGGGGCTGGCTGTTTTCGCGTTTGTTCCATTCTCCTATTTGTGGGTTTCCTCTTACGAGGCGCTGGTCGTGGTTCGTTTCTTTCACGGCTTTGCCACTGCCATCTACGGTCCTGTGGCAATGGCCGTGGTTGTGGGAGTTGCCGGGGATAAGCGCGCGGAGATGCTGTCCTGGTTTTCTTCCATAACCATCATCGGCAACCTTGTGGGCGCACCTCTCGGCGGTTTGATGCTCACGTGGCTGTCCGCTGGAACGGACCCGAATCTAACTCATTTCCACATCGTCTACGGGGTGGTAGCTGCTCTGGGAATGGCTTCCCTGCTGATAGCCCTCTGGATCATGCGAGGAAAGTCGGACCCTCCGAAACATGAAAATGGGCGCACGCTCCGAGCAGTTTGGGTTCAGTTTCGGACCGGATTTCGGGAAATCTTGATGGACCGAAGAGTGTTGCTCACCAGCAATATGGAAGGGGTTCAGAACCTTTCAGTAGGGGCTTTGGAAGCGTTCCTTCCAATCTATGCCGTGGTGATTTGTGGGTTTACGCCGTTTGAGGCAGGGCTGCTGTGGGGTGTCCAGATTGCTGTCACCATTCTATCCAAGCCCCTCATGGGAAGACTTTCGGACACTCATGGTCGGCAAAACCTGCTCTTTTGGGGAA
>Ga0172371_10012082_pt1 | contig 11414 bp, 7 predicted proteins | sample Lak12m_FD_114543 | JGI IMG/M metagenome (GOLD analysis project Ga0172371, IMG submission 114543) | Freshwater microbial communities from Kabuno Bay, South-Kivu, Congo - kab_022012_12m | ecosystem: Environmental > Aquatic > Freshwater > Lake | place: Democratic Republic of the Congo: South-Kivu...
CGGCGTTTTTCATTCGAGACAACGGGGTGGGGTTCGACCCCGCTTATGCCGGCAAGTTGTTCGGGGTTTTCCAGCGGTTGCACAGCAAGAGCGAATTCCCGGGCACAGGCATTGGGTTGGCGACCACGCAGCGGATCATCAACCGCCACGGCGGGCGGGTCTGGGCGACCGGCGCCGTCAACCAGGGCGCTACTTTCTATTTCACTCTGCCGGGCGAGGGGGATTATCAATTATGAACCGGCCGCTCCAGGTCTTGTTCGTTGAGGACTCGGAAGACGACGCGGCTTTGCTGCAGATTGAACTGAAGCGCGCGGGCTACCAGCCGGTCTGCCAACGGGTGGAGACGGCGGACGAAATGCGCGCCGCGCTCGATCGGCAGGAGTGGGACCTGATCATCGCCGACTACCGGATGCCGCGTTTTGATGGCCTCGCGGCGCTGGCGCTGGCCAAGGAGAGGGGGCTGGACCTGCCATTTATCATCGTCTCGGGCCATATCACCGAAGAGACCGCCGTCGCCGCGATGAAGGCAGGCGCGCATGACTATGTCATGAAAGACAAGTTGGCGCGGCTTGGCTCGGCGGTGGAGCGGGAGTTGCGCGAGGCGGGTGTCCGGCGCGAGCACCGGCGCGCTGAGGAAGCTCTGCGGCGCTTCTATGATGAACTGGAGCAGCGCGTCGCGCAGCGCACCGCCGAACTCAAGACCGCCAACGCCAGGCTCGAACGCGCCATCGCCGAACGCCAACGCCTGGAACAGGAGTTGCTGGAGATCACGGAACAGGAGCGGCGCCGCATCGGCTTGGATTTGCATGACGAGCTCGGCCAAAAGCTGGCCGGCCTCGCGCTCATGACCAGAGGTTTGGAGCGCAAGCTGGCCGCGCGGCGCGCGCGCGAAGCGCGGGATGCCGCCGCGATTCACGGTTTGGTCAAGCAAGCCGTGAGCCACGCCCGTGATCTGGCACATGACTTGGCCACGCTGGATTTGAAGAGGAGTGATTTGCCGTCCGCCCTTGGCGGTCTCGCCCAGCACGCTGCGGAGTTGTTCAAGATTTCCTGTCAGTTCAAAGCTGAAGGCGACATCGCCCCGCTGGAATCCAATGCCATTAAGCAGTTGTACAAGATCGCTCAGGAAGCGGTGACTAACGCCATCAAGCACGGCAAGGCCAGCCAGGTCGGCATCACCCTGGCCAACGGGGCGGGCAAGCTCATCCTGACCGTCCGAAATAACGGCTTGCCCTTTCCGGACCTGAAAGGCGGGTCCACTGGCATGGGCCTGCGAATCATGCACTATCGGGCTAACCTCATCGGCGCCCTGCTCGAAATCAAGAGCACCGGCCCCCGCAGCACTCGCCTAACCTGCACCGTGCCACTCAAGAAGGAGTGAACAAACGGCTACTGACCGATCCCTGCGGCCCACAGCTTGCCTCCCAGCGGTGTTTACTCCAGGGCCGCGCCGCGAAGGGTGACGTACTGAGGCGCTGCAACCAAGTCCAGAACGAGCTGGCCGGCGTCGGTTGTCGGCTTGAAGCGCTCCCCGTTGCCAGTCGTTCCTGTGAGCCGGTCTCGGCCCCACACGCTGATCCCCAGCTTCACCGGGTGCGGATCACCCACCGTCCACGCCACCAGTTTCCGGCTGCGTGCGGCCGGCCCGCTACAGAGCAGCACGTAGTCTTTGTCGCTCGGCAGCGGGATGCGCCGCGTGATGCGGTAGCCCGCCAGCTCGCGAGTCAGCGTCTGAATCGCCACGTACGCGGGCTTGGGTTTCAAGTCGGGTAGGACGGTGCCAAAGTTGTGCTCGTTTTCGTTCGGGTCCGGGCCGTCGTTCTTCCAATCATACCAGATGGAGAGCGGCACACCGTTGAGCAGGTTGGAAAGCTGCTGCCGGGCCGCAAACGCCGCCTGCGTCTCGAGCGAGACGCCGCGCTTGCAGGTCGAATAGCCCCACTCCCCGCTGAGGATGGGGAGTTTGCTCTTCTTGGAACCCGGTGCGTAGCGGTCAATCATGACGCGTAACTTCTGATAATCAGCGGCGGCCGTTTCGGGCGGGCTCTGGGGGTTGCGGTAGGGATGGACACTGACGGCGTCAAGATATTCCAGGATGCCGGACTGAACGAACGTTTCCAGGAACTCCCACGGGAAGCCGGACGAGGCCGGGCCGATGATTGTCGCCCGCGGGTCCGCCTCGCGCACCGCCTTAGCGGTGGCCAGCGCCAATGCGATGTACTGGTTCACATCGGGCTTGGGACTCCAGAAATGTATGTTGGGCTCGTTCCAGATTTCCCACAGGACGCGGCGTCCCTGAAAATGCTTGGCCGCCGCGGCCGCCCAGCGCGCGAACGCGGCGATGCTCTCGGGATGTTGGGGCGAGGCCGTAATCTTGTGGGATGCGCCGGTGATGGGGTGCGTGCTGGTCACCGTCTCTTCATACAGGCGGTGGGAGTAGTCGAGGATGAAGAGCGCCCGCAGGCCGCGCTTTTCCAGGTTCGTCAGCAGCTCCGCATACCCGGCCCAATTGTATTCGCCCTTCCGGGGTTCGACGGCTTCCCAGTGGAAATCCATCCGCACGAACTTGAACCCCGCCGCGGCAATTAGGTCCAGGTCCTGCTCATGCCCGGTGACGAAGTGAATGTTGACCCCAACCCCCTCCGGCAACACCGGCTCCGGGATTTCCGCTCCGCTACCCAGCAGCGGCAACAGGGTTATCAGAACACACGCGTCTAATTTCATGGGGTTACTCTGGCCTGAGCCCGCTCAAGAGTCACCTGCAAAACCGTACCGTCGCGGCACACGAGCGGGCGGGGAAAGCCGAGGCTACTTGGGCCGTGTGCTGCGTTCCTGCAGCCACCCAATGTCCACATTCCCCGGCGAGGCCGTGGATTGGATGGCAACCGGGTCACCCCCAGATACGAGCGGAGGAGTCGTTCGCGGGTCGAGCCATTTGCGGAGTTCCGAGTGGCCATCTACGAAAGAAAAGCCACATGCCCGATGGTGGTACATGCCCGGGAGATCGCTCGTGAACGCAAAGCTGGCGGGGTTGTATGGCTTGTAGCCGGTCATGTCCGTCATGAAGTTGCTCCAGTTGACTCGGTCTTCGCGCATATCGAGAAAGACGAAGATGCTCGAGGGGGAGGAAGCCCCTGCGATGCTGGAGAGCTTGGGATAGACCTGGTAGTTCCTGGCGAAGGGCCAGTGACCGTCGGTGCCGTAGGGCAGCGGGTCCCAGCCGATCATGGGCGCGAACCCACCCACATAGAGATTCATGGACATTGTGAGGATGCGCGGTTTCGGTGTGCCATTCACGGTGAGCACCGAGCGGTCAGACGGGCACTTGTAGATGCGTTCGGTCTTTGCGTAAGGCCAGAGCGGTCGCTTCTTCATGTCGTAATCCGGGTCCCAGTTGGCTCGGTTGTTTGGGTCGAAATCCATGTGCGCGCCCGACCAGGCGTATTGGTCTGGCCAATTGTTTACCCAGCCGCTGGTGCTGGCATAGACCAGGACGTCGCTGCTCTCCTCGGTGTACATACGCCAGGCGATGCAGAGCTGGCGATGGTTGTTCATGCAATAAAGGCCCTGGGCCTTCACTTTGGAGGTGATCAGGGCGGGCAGCAGCAGCGCGGCGAGGATCGCGATGATGGCGATGACCACCAATAGTTCGATCAACGTAAATCCCCCCCCTTGGGCCGCAGACGATTCCCGAGTCACGCGCTGTTTCGCTCTCTTCATGGCTGGCAGAACCTATTCTTCGATTCTACTCTCGACACACTATAGCTTCAAATCCGGCGGATGATAACCACATAAGACGAGAAACAGCGGCCCCGCCCCGGATTCTGTCTGGCACCTAATGATTGGGCGCAGCCAAGCCGGCGACCTCCTGAAGGATCTTGATGCCGCTGCTGGAGCCGATGCGCGTGGCGCCGGCCTCCACCATGCGGCGCAAACCAGCCAAGGAACGGATGCCGCCGGAGGCTTTCACGCCCAAGCCCTTGTCCCGCACAATCCGACTCATGAGCGCCACATCCTCCACGGTTGCGCCGCCGGTGCTGAATCCGGTGGAGGTCTTAACGAAGTCGGCCCGGGCTTCGATGGCCAGCTCGCAGGCGCGCGCCTTTTCTTCGTTCTTGAGCAGCGAGGTCTCCAGGATCACTTTGCACTTTGCGCCCCCCTCGCGGCACGCTTCAACCACCGAGCGGATATCGCGGAGCACCAGGCTGCCATCGCCGCTCTTGAGCGCGCCGACATTGATGACCATGTCAATCTCCCGGGCGCCTTGCCGGATGGCGGCCCGGGCCTCCATGGCTTTGGTCTCCGGCAGATTCGCGCCCAGTGGAAAGCCGGCCACGCAGCAGACTTTCACGCCCGACCCGTCCAGAAGCTGGCCTGCCAGGCTGACCCAGGTCGGGTTGACACAGACTGACCAGAACCGATGCTGGCGGGCCTCCCGGCAGAGCTGTTCGATGTCCGTCCGGGTGGCATCCGGGCGCAGGATGGTGTGGTCAATGAGCTGTGCGATGTGCTTCGAGTCACTCACTGAAGCCAAACTATCATCCATCCTGTTTGGGTCAAGCATGCGACGATGAGTGTGCCGTTTTTCGGTCTTCTGGCGGGGGCACAGAAAAAGGGCCCGGATGTCCGGGCCTGAGATCTACAGGTCAATGTGGTTTAGGTTGGGCCTCAGTGATGCCCAGGTCGGCCGCAATGTCCGCCGTACCACCCGCGATAAGGGCCGCCGACCACCACCGCCGGGCGGTAACGATAGCAGGGTGCCGGAGGGACGTAAACGACCGGTGCCGGCGCGTAATACACCGGCGCGGTCACATAGGTGACAGGCGGAGCATACACAACCGGCGGGGGTGAATAGACGACCGGTGCCGGAGCGCAGACCACCGGGGCCCCAATCCCCACGGATACCCCGCAACGCCCGATAGAAATTCCCAGGAACTGCGCCTGCGCGGAAAACGCCACGCTGGATAATCCAATCACTGCCAGTAGAATTAGTTTCTTCATAACCGTATCACTGTTGTTGTTGTTTCGATTCTCTGTCGTTTCGAACAATCAGTGGGTTGGACGAGGGAGGTTTCCCATTTGTTCATTCGCCCTTCGGAACCGGTGCAGCAATTGGAAGTGGCTGCCGCATCGCAGCTTATCGGAAGCGCGTCTCCTGGGGGTGCCGGGGCAGGCAGGTGACAAAGACAAACAGCGCAGACTTGGAAGCCTGCGCTGTGCTTGCCGTCCAGATTGAGATGAGCCTGCCGGGCCTCTGAGCGGCTGAGAGCCGCCGCGTTCTAGCCGACTCAATTCGCGGCCCGGCCGCTGATGCCCCGGGTGCCCGCCGCGATGGCGCGAGCGGGTTCCTTGGGGCGCAACGCCCGGACGGATTTGCCCGCCTGCCACATCTCGGAGTTGCCGATGGCGGCGAGTTCTTTGGTCAACTGCTTCTGATAGTCGGGTTTGCCGCAAGCGGAAAGCACACGGGCGCATTCCTTGCCGGTCTTGACGCGCAGGTATAGCTCCTTGAACACCGGCAGCACAGCCTTCTTGAAACGCGGCTTCCAGTCCAGCGCGCCGCGTTGAGCGGTAGCGGAGCAATTCGAATACATCCAATCCATGCCGTTCTCGTCCACCAGGCGAATGAGGCTCTGCGTGAGTTCCTCGACCGTCTCGTTGAACGCTTCGCTCGGCGAATGCCCGTGAGAGCGCAGCACGTCGTATTGCGCTTCCATAATGCCGGCCAGCGCGCCCATCAACACGCCCCGCTCGCCCGTCAGGTCGCTGAATACCTCGTGCTGGAACGTGGTCGGGAACAGGTAGCCGGAACCGATGCCAATGCCGACCGCCAGGCAGCGCTCTTTGGCGCGGCCGGTGGCGTCCTGCTCGACCGCGAAGCTCGAGTTGATCCCGGCACCGGTCAGGAAGTTGCGGCGCACGGAAGTGCCGGAGCCCTTGGGCGCCACCATGATCACATCCACGTTCTTGGGCGGAACCACGCCGGTTTGCTTCCGGTAGGCGATCGAGAAGCCGTGCGAAAAGTAGAGCGCGTCGCCGGGATTCAGATTCTTCTTCACCACGGGCCAGATGGCGCGCTGGGCGGCGTCCGATACCAGCATCTGAATGATCGTGCCGCGGCGCACGGCTTCGCCAATCTCGAACAGCGTTTTGCCCGGCACCCAGCCGTCGGCGACCGCCCGGTCCCAATCGCGCTTGAAGGCGCTGGCCTGGCCGATGATGACCTTGAAGCCGTTGTCGCGCAGGTTGAGCGACTGAGCCGGTCCTTGTACGCCGTAGCCAATGATGGCGATGGTTTCGCCCTTCAACGCCTTTCGCGCCCTGGCCATCGGGAACTCTCTTCGCGTGATGACCTGTTCCTTGGTTCCGCCAAAGTTAATAATTGCCATAAATGTCGTGATTTATTGTTTGTGTTAGCGTCATCCTAACCGCCTTTCCCGTCGGGTCAAGGTGATTGGGGCGGCTACTTGCGCGGCAGGGCCACTCTGCCGGTGCGGGTCAGCTCGATGATGCCGAAAGTCTTCAGCAGGCTGAGCAGCTTCTCCACCTTGCCTTCGTCGCCTGTAACTTCGATGGTCAGGCTCTTGGGCTGCACATCCACAATCTTAGCGCGGAAGATGTCCGTGATCTGCATCACCTCGGCACGGGTCTTGGAATCTACCGTGACCTTCACCAGCGCGAGCTCCCGGTCCACATATTCGCCCTCGCGAAAATCCTGGACACTGATCACGTTCACCAGCTTGTTGAGCTGCTTGACGATTTGGTCCACCGTCGCGTCGTCTCCGCGCGTGACGATCGTCATGCGCGAGACGGTGGCGTCCTGCGTCGGGGCGACGTTGAGCGAATCAATGTTGTAGCCCCGGCCGCTGAACAGCCCGGCCACGCGTGTCAGCACGCCGAATTTGTTTTCCACCAGAACTGAGATTGTATGTCGCATAAGTCCCCGCCTTAACGGGGTGCGAAAGCTAGCAACCCCTGTGGCATCGGGTCAACTGCAAACCGGGCGTCCGGCTCACCGGCTCAGCGGGGCCACCGACGCGGCCGAAATGCGCTTCCCGTCGCACTTTGGCTCACGAGACAAGACGGGATATCCTCAGGGTGACAGGTTGAGCCACCGGGTGCTGCGAAGCTGCACCGGGCCGATCAGGCCAAAGGGAGCAGGCGATTCATCGGGCCGCAACTTGAGGCTCACGCCCAGGAAGGTTTTGAACTGGGGCCGCCCGCCGGCGGCATCCCCGGCAGAGGGGAAGCCGTCGGGATACTTCGCATCGCCGATGAGCCGATTGCGCCAGGTGCCGGTTACGCGCACTTCCAGGCTGTTCGGCCCCGGTTTGGCCGCGTCGGTAACATCGAGGACGAAAGGCGGTTTCCAACAGACGCCGAGGTTCTTGCCGTTGAGGAAGACCTCCGCGAGGGGCTCGACGCGGCCCAAATCCAGCAGGAGGCGCTTGCCGCTGCCCAGGCGGTCGGCAGGCAGGTCGAAGGTGCGCCCATAGGCCACCGTGCCGGAGAAATACCTAATGGCTTCGTTGGTATGCTCGGTTAGAGACATGAGGCCGTCGAACCGGACGCGCTCGGGCACATCCATGTGTGCGGGAAAGCGCAGCTCCCACGCGCCGGAGATTTCCAGCGGCGGAGGCAGCGGGGGCGCCTCGAAGGATCGGCTGCGCCCATCCGAGAACTTCACGGCGTAGCTGCCGGAAGCTGGGACTTCGGCTTCGAGGCTTCCTTTGCCGGCACGGGCCACGATGATTGCTGGCAGAGCGGACCCAGCGGCTGGCTTCGCCTTTGCCAACTCGGCGACTTCCGCCGCCCCGAGCGAGCGCCCGAAGTCGCGAAGGCCGGACAGTTCGCCTTTGAAGTTCCCCCCGCCCGAAGGATCCACACTTAGCCCCGAATGCACGGTGAAGCGACTCCTCACCCCCGTGTGTGCGATTGCGCCGTTGAGGTAAAGACTGGGCGCGCCGTCCTGGTAAACCACCGCGATGTGGGTCCAGTTCGTCAGCGGCGCCGGGTGTGCAAGCAGGGGCGCAAAGTAGTCTCCGGAGTGCTCATAGACGCAAACGCCGTTGCGGCCCGCGGAGATTCCCGCGCAAGCGTGCATCGGATCGGAGAACGCCGAAGCCCCGTGCGGGGGGAAAACTGCGTCGTTGCGGGCGACATGCAGGAACACTCCTGAATTGGTTTCCCCGGGCAGAGTGATATCCACGGCGGGCTTCACCCAACCGGCCATGGTGAAGTTGTTTACTGCGTTGCGCGTGGCTGTGCCCGACGTCGCCTCGGTGGCCTTGGCCGCCGTGGATAGAATCACCCCGCCGTCCCTGGTTACCTCTGTCACTGCGGGGGTCTTGCCAATTGGCTCCCGGAATATCACGAAGAGCGACCCCCGTGGGCCCAGTTCCAAGAGCACGCGGGTTCCGCCTTCCGCCGGCGCAAACGCGGCGGCCTTCACTATGCGCCCGTTCACAGCATCCCAAAGCTCGGGCAGCTTGCCGCTGACGCGGAAGACCGGAGCGATGGCCGCAGCCTGCTCGGCCTGATTGCAGATGAAGTAGATCTCGCCTTCCTTGCTCGATCGGTGGGTCCAAAGTATGTGCTTCGGATCGGCGCCGGAGAAATCGGGTGGGATTCCGAGTTCGTTGAGGACGGGATGGAGTTCGGTGCTCTGGAGTATGCGGCCCTTGGCTGTCGCGTGTTGCGTGTTGCGTGCAGAAGTGCCGGCGGAGATTTGCGCTTCCTGCCCCCACAATTCGGCGGCGAGCTGTTTCACGCGCGCATCGCATTGGGGATAATCCTTTAGACTGGGGGACCGCGAGGGCGGCGGCCCGAGGATGGTCCCGCCGGCTTTGACGAGGTCGCGTATCTTGGTCAGCAACTCGGGGCGCATGCTGTCCAGCTCAGGCAGCACCAACAGCCGGTAAGACATGCCATCGGGCAGGACGAAACGGCCGTCCTTGACCTTCAGCCGTTGCTCGATTACCTCGGCGTTGATGTAGTCAAAGTTGTAGCCCGAGGGCAGGACGGGCTTGCGAATGCCTGTCATCTTGGGAGTGTCTTCGCCGATGAAGTAGGCAACGTCCGCGACGTGGTGACCCTGCTGGAGCAGGAAATCGCAGCGCCGGTAGTAATCAATCAACTCGCGGCCTTGCTCGAACCAGGTGTTGTGGCGGTTGAACTCGGTGCTGAACCAGGCATTGACGCCCGGCCGGCGATCGTCCCACGGCTGGTGAATATACACGTGCAGCACCCAATGGTTGATGCCCTCGGTCAGCGCCCAATCGCCCCGGCGCTTGAGGGACCACGGCGTGCTCTCGAACAGCACCCCGCTGGTGAAAGCTTCGGCATGGACGATCGGCTTGCCGTACGTGTGCGCGGCGGACGAAGCGCAACGCAGCTCGATGCTGCCCAGGTCGCCCGTGGCCCAGAACTCGCCGCTCACCTCGTCGGCCTGTCCGCCGTATTGGAGAAACTCCGCCGGGTAACCCCAGTGCCCATAGTTCTCCAGCCACAGCTTGAGGCCGTGCCGATGGCAGGCATCGCGCAGCCCGCCGACGTAATCGTAAGCCACCCGGTCGGCGACCAACCGCCGCAGGTCCCAGAGGAAACGATCCGACTGATCAGCGCTGCCAACCAGACGTCCCGTGAGAACCGGCAACCAGGGAAGCGGATCATAGCCGTAGCGCTCGCGGAAAAGGTCATTGAAGCCGTCTGTCCAGTTCTGCGAGCCCATCTCGTAGCTGTCGGCGATAACGTATTTGAAGGCCTTGCGGTCGGCCTTGGGCATTCGCCGCAGGAGCTGGCCGATGAAGGCATCGAAATGGGCCTGCGCGGCGGCGCGATTCATCTTGTCCACCTCGAGCCCCTGGCCTTCGGGCGAGGCGGGCGCGTTCCGCGTGCCCGTGGGCGTCATGCCCGTGCGCAGGATGACCCATTCCCCGGCAGGCACATCCCAGCTCAGCGTGCCGTCGGCGGCCAGCTTGTCGCTAAGGTTCAGCACGGCCCTGGGCGGCACGGCAAAGGCCGGGGAATCCGGTTCCGCCGTCTTCGGCCAGAGGTAGGTGTCCCACATGGGCAGGGGCGTGGGATGCATCTTGCCGAGCTGCTTCTCCACGAAACGTTCCAGGCGCGCCGCACCCGAGAGCTCAATCTCGGCCAGCCCGCCGCTGTTCCGAAGCCCAGTGATGACCAGCCGGAAGCGCTTCGCCGTCTGTGCGGGAAAGGAAACCGCCACCGGCCCGCACCGGATCGGCCCCACATGCACATTCGTGTTCGAGCGATCAAGTGGGAACTCGCGCACTGCGTGAAACACGCCATCCTCGCCCGCGGCTTGCAGTTCGCAGTCGGCGGCGAACGGCATTTCGGCCGGCCACAGAACCAGGCTCCGCGCCGTAAAAGGCTCCGCGACCTCGATGTCCACCGTGAACGGTGTCTTCCCCTGCCCTGCCCCCTTCGGGAACATCACGGTGGTCTTGCGGTCGCCGTCCACCATACGCTCGGCACTCTCCGCCGCCGGGGTAGAGGTCACGCGGGGGTCAAGGACCGCGATAGTGGCCGCATCACCTTGCGGTGCCGGGAAAGCCAGCACGGCGATGTCCTGAAACGGTTCATTCGGGGGAATCAGCCTTTCGGCAAAGTGCAGCGGGCCTATAACGCGCCGCTCGGTGCTAACCACGTAGCGCATGGCCTGGTCGGGTTTGATCCAGGGCCCGCCGGACTGGCTCCAGCCTGGGCAATTGAAGAGCCCCACATCCACGCCGAGACGGCCGCCCTCGCGGATGGCGTGCTCGACCATGCCCCACCATTCTTCCGTCAGGGCCTTCACCGTGCCGTGCTTCACCTCATCGAGGTAGATGTTGCCCATAAAGGCCTGGCTGATGCCGACGCGCTTCATGGCTTCAAGGTCCTTGGTGATGCCCTCGCGCGAGATGTTGTCGGTGATCCAATACCAATAGCACCACGGTTTGGTGGACTCTGGCGGTTGCGCAAAGCCGCGTTCCAGAGAGTCAGCGGCGCGGGAGTTGACAGAGAATGCTGTGAAGACCAGCAGTAGTGACAGGGGGCAGAGTCTCATGGTCATGTTCCCTCACGGATGCACTGCGCTCATGTATTCCTTCAGCAGCCGCAGATAAATGCCATACTCCTCCAGCGAAACGCCTGGCGGCGTCTGATGGTCCACGCTTGGGATGAACCCGCCCGTCTTCATCAGCGGCACCAGCCGCTCGAACTCCGCGCGCATCGCCGCCTCGCCCCGGTTCATGGTCATCTTGTCAAAGTGGCCGACCATTCGGAGCTTGGGATAGCGCTGGCGCAACTGCATCCCGTCCACCCCGGCCTGGCGTTCCAGCGGCAGGAAGCCCTCGACACCCAGCTCCTCGAACCACGGCACCAGCAGGGTGACGTCCCCGTCCGTATCA
>Ga0172371_10012084_pt1 | contig 11414 bp, 11 predicted proteins | sample Lak12m_FD_114543 | JGI IMG/M metagenome (GOLD analysis project Ga0172371, IMG submission 114543) | Freshwater microbial communities from Kabuno Bay, South-Kivu, Congo - kab_022012_12m | ecosystem: Environmental > Aquatic > Freshwater > Lake | place: Democratic Republic of the Congo: South-Kivu...
AACGAGTCGCAAACGTCCTATGACACAGATCGATCGCGCGCCGCGTTGATTGCCAAATTGCGAGCCAAGCATGGCCTCAGCGTTGATTGATGCCAGTGCGATGGTGGCGGTGTTTGCGCCGCGCGAGCCCCAAGCCGAGCGCTACCGCGACTTGCTGGCTTTGGCAGCGCTGGAACACTGGTCTTTGTCCACCACCTGGCCTTGCGTGGTCGAGGCATGCTATCTGGTGTCGCCCCCGCAGCGGTATGCCTTGCTGAGTTGGATCGGCCAGGGGGGTGTGATGGTGTTTCCATTTGACCAGAGTGCACTGCTGGACTTTGTACCCCAGATGCAGCGCTACACCGAACAGCCGCGCACCGAGATGGATCTGGCCGATGCGTCCTTGCTGGAACTGGCCACACAAACCGGTGTGACGACCATCATGACGTTGGATAAGCGCGATTTTTCGCGTTACCGACTGCCCGATGGCCGCGCGTTTGAGATTTTGTAAATTCCATGAATAAGGCTTTGTTACCTTCATTGTTGATCGGTATTTTGCTTGTGGCTTTTGATTTGATATGTATCATTGGTATGTATTAAATTCATGGAGACTATCGTGACTGTCGTAACCCCAATTTCAAAGCGCCCTGCGATGTCTTCGCCAACTGTTGCCAAGGTATTTACCACGGGCCGCAGCCAAGCGGTACGCCTGCCCAAAGCGTTTCGGTTCGACACCCAAGAAGTAACAATTGAGCGCGAGGGTGACGCGGTGATCATGCGTCCCAAACGTTCCGAGGACGAGTGGTGGTCCGAGGTGGTGCAGGCTTTGCAAGGGTTCGAGGGAATGGACTTTGTTGACCGTGATCGCGCCCCCTTGGTTGACGACATTGTGTCGTTTGACGAAGCGCTCCCACCTCAGAATTGAGGTCTCACGTGCGCTATTTGCTCGACACCAACATCTGCATTTATGCCATGAAGCATCAGCCTGACGTGTTACGCCGAATGCAACAGGCCAGACGCGATGGTTTGTGCGTCAGTGCCATCGTCGCTGCTGAGCTGGCGTTTGGTGTAGCGCGAAGTGCGCAGGAGCATCGAAAAAAAAACGAAGTCTCATTACAGCGTTTTTTGGCTGCGATTGCCGTTCAGCCTTGGCCGTCGCAAGCGATCTGGGCGTATGGTCAACAGCGGCAAATGCTCAAGCAGGCTGGTACACCGATCGGTGAACTTGATTTACTGATTGCCGCGCATGCACAGACGCTTGGCTTGACGCTGGTCACCAACAACACCCGCGAGTTCGAGCGTATTGAGGGTCTGAAGCTTGAGAACTGGGTCGAGCAAGAGCCGATTGAAGTAATCAAGGCAGGGCCAAAAAATTGAATACCCAGAGTCGGCAGATGCTTGAAGCGATTCTTCAGGGGAACGGTTCCGTCCAGCGTCGCGCCATGGCCAAGGCCATCACGCTGCTCGAAAGCACTCGGGCTGACCACCGCACGCAGGCCGATGTGCTGCTGACTGCGCTGTTGCCGCACACGGGTCAATCTTTGCGACTGGGCATCAGCGGTGTGCCGGGCGTGGGCAAGAGCACGTTTATTGAAGCGCTGGGCTTGTACCTGATTGGCCTGGGACACCGGGTGGCGGTGCTGGCGGTGGATCCATCGTCGAGCGTGTCGGGCGGCTCGATTCTGGGCGACAAGACGCGCATGGAAATGTTGTCAGTCCACGAGCGCGCCTACATCCGGCCCAGCCCCAGCAGCGGCAACCTGGGCGGTGTGGCTGAAAAAACCCGCGAGGCGATGCTGGTCTGCGAAGCCGCAGGTTTTGATGTGGTCATTGTTGAAACCGTGGGCGTGGGCCAGAGTGAAACAGCCGTGGCCAACATGACCGACATGTTTGTGCTGATGCAGTTGCCCAACGCGGGCGACGAGTTGCAGGCCATCAAGAAAGGCGTGATGGAACTGGCCGATCTGGTGGTCATCAACAAGGCCGACCTCGACTCCCGTGCCGCGACCCGCGCGCAGGCGCAAATGACGTCGTCATTGCGTTTGCCGGGTCTGCACGGCAACCCTGATCATGCCCACCATAACGACCAGATATGGCACCCGCAGGTGATTCAGCTTAGCGCCTTGCTGGGGCAGGGCGTGGACGCGTTCTGGGCCAAGGTGCTGGAATTCAAAGCGCTGCAAACGGCCAATGGACAGTTTGAAAAGCGCCGCCAGAACCAGTCGCTGGCGTGGATGTGGGAGCGCATTGAAGCCGGGCTCAAGCAGGCTTTTCACCAACACCCGGCGGTGCAAGCGCTCTTGCCCAAACTGACCGACGATGTGGTTCAGGGACGCGTGGCGGCTTCTACTGCAGCAAGAAATATGCTCGCAGCACAGGTAAATTAAGCGCAGGCAGCTATTTATTTCATATCAACTTTTATTTTTGTACGACCCGAGAAAGACAAACACCATGCATGACATCCTTGAACAACTGGAAAAAAAGCGCCAACTCGCGCGTTTGGGCGGTGGACAAAAGCGCATCGATGCGCAACACAAAAAAGGCAAGCTGACCGCGCGTGAGCGCCTGGAGGTCTTGCTCGACGAGGGCACCTTTGAAGAATGGGACATGTTCGTCGAGCATCGTTGCGCTGACTTTGGCATGGACGGACAAAAGATTCCCGGTGACGGCGTGGTCACCGGCTACGGCATGATCAATGGGCGTCTGGTGTTTGTCTTCAGCCAGGACTTCACCGTCTTTGGCGGCGCTCTAAGCGAAGCGCACGCTGAAAAAATTTGCAAGGTGATGGACCAGGCGATGAAGGTCGGTGCGCCGGTGATCGGCCTGAACGACTCGGGTGGCGCGCGCATTCAAGAGGGTGTCGCGTCTTTGGGCGGCTATGCCGACGTGTTCCAGCGCAACGTGATGGCCAGCGGCGTGATTCCGCAGATCAGCATGATCATGGGGCCGTGCGCGGGTGGCGCGGTCTATAGCCCGGCCATGACCGATTTCATCTTCATGGTCAAGGACAGCAGTTATATGTTTGTCACCGGCCCGGAAGTGGTCAAGACCGTGACGCACGAAGAGGTGACCGCCGAAGAATTGGGTGGCGCCATGACCCACAATACCAAGAGCGGCGTGGCCGACCTGGCGTTTGAAAACGACGTGGAGGCGTTGCTGATGCTGCGCCGCCTGTACAACTACCTGCCGCTCAACAACAAGGAAACGGCGCCGGTACGCCCCAGCGGTGACCCAATCAACCGTGCCGACCTGAGCCTGAATACGCTGGTGCCGGACAACCCCAACAAACCTTACGACATGAAGGAGCTGATTCTCAAGACGGTTGACGACGGTGACTTTTTTGAGCTGCAGCCCGAGTACGCCAAGAACATCCTGATCGGCTTTGCCCGCATGGACGGCCAGACCGTTGGCATCGTGGCCAACCAGCCGCTGGTGCTGGCCGGTTGCCTGGACATCAAGAGCAGCATCAAAGCGGCGCGCTTTGTGCGCTTTTGTGACGCGTTCAACATTCCGGTCATCACATTCGTTGACGTGCCCGGCTTTATGCCCGGCACCACGCAAGAGTACGGTGGCATCATCAAGCACGGTGCCAAGCTGCTGTTTGCGTTTGCCGAATGCACCGTGCCCAAGATCACCGTCATTACCCGTAAAGCCTACGGCGGCGCTTATGACGTGATGAGCTCCAAGCACTTGCGCGGTGACGTCAACCTGGCCTGGCCCAACGCCGAAATTGCGGTGATGGGTGCCAAGGGCGCGGTGGAGATCATCTTCCGTGAAGACAAGGGCGACCCGGCCAAGCTGGCGGCCAAAGAGGCTGAATACAAATCACGTTTTGCCAACCCGTTTGTGGCCGGCAGCCGCGGCTTCATCGATGACGTGATCCAGCCGCACGAAACACGCAAACGCATTTGTCGCAGCTTGGTGATGTTGAAAGACAAGAAACTCGACAACCCGTGGCGCAAGCACGGCAATATTCCGCTTTGATTTTGTGAACAAGCGAGCTACATCAGGTTGGCAAGCTTCGCTACGTAATGCTCACTTTTTTGAAAAACTTAAAAAAGCAGGTGTGATTTATGAAAGCCAATGAAGATTTTTCATGCGGCTCAACCCAACCCCAGCACCTTGGCTACGCCACGCGAAATCTCACTGAGATCGGCATCGCTGATGTGGCCGATCAGACGCGTCAATCGGCTTTTATCCACATTGCGGATTTGTTCGGATCTGGCCTTCGACCCGTTGCCAGCCGATGGGACATCAATGACCAGTGGGAAATGGACAGCTTCCGTCGTGCTCGTCAGGGGCACGACCACGACGGTATTGCGCCTGAGGTTGATTTCGTTCGCAGATATGACGACGCAGGGACGCGTTTTAGAGATTTCCGAGCCACGTACCGGGTCAAGCGTCACCCAATAAACCTGACCACGTTGAATTTGGGCTTTCATTTCTGCGGCTTGAGGGCTGATTTGGTGGTGGCTTGTGCTGCTTGTGCAATGGCAAATTCGCGCTCAAAGCTGTCCCGGTCAAAGCTGGCATCCCATTTGTCAACAGACCCTGTCAAATCTGCATCAAGCCATACTTGCGTTTCTGTCAATAGTTCTGGATGTGCTGCTTCCAACGCATTCATGGCTTCGCACGCAGCTACCATTTGTGCATCTTCTCTTTCCAATTCCTGGCGCACCAAAGCGACCAAAAATTTATTGCGCTGCCGTGGTGGCACGTGGTGCGCCAGTTTGGCTGCCACATCCTCAGGCAAGCGCAGCAGCACCTGTTTTGGCGGGGGTGTATGAAGATTCAACATGATGTAATGATATCAAGATAGAAAGTGAGATTTCAAAATGATTGCCAGTCTTAATAAACCTGACCCGATGGAGACCCGCCATGTTTAAAAAAATCCTGATCGCCAACCGTGGCGAAATTGCTTGCCGCGTGATCACCACGGCAAAAAAAATGGGCGTCCAGACCGTGGCGGTGTATTCCGACGCCGACAAGGACGCGCGCTTTGTCATGCTGGCCGACGAGGCCGTCAACATTGGTGCGCCGCCCAGCCGTGAGAGCTATCTGGTGGCCGACAAGATCATCGCCGCGTGCAAACAGACCGGCGCTGAGGCGCTGCATCCGGGCTACGGCTTTTTGAGCGAGAACGCCGCGTTTGCCAAGCGTGTGGAAGAAGAGGGTATTGTCTTCATTGGCCCCAAGCACTATTCCATGGCCGCCATGGGCGACAAGATCGAGTCCAAAAAACTCGCGGGTGCCGCAGGCGTCAACTGCATTCCCGGGGTCAACAGCGCCATTGAAACGGCCGAGCAAGCGGTGGAAATTGCCAAGGGCATTGGCTACCCGGTCATGATCAAGGCCAGTGCCGGTGGTGGCGGCAAGGGCTTGCGCGTGGCCTTTAACGACAAGGAAGCGTTTGAGGGTTTCAGCAGTTGCAAGAACGAAGCGCGCAGCGCGTTTGGTGACGACCGTGTGTTTGTTGAGAAATACGTGCAGGAGCCGCGCCACATCGAGATTCAGCTCATCGGCGACAGCTTTGGCAACGTGGTCTACCTCAATGAGCGTGAGTGCTCGATCCAGCGCCGTCACCAAAAGGTGATCGAGGAAGCGCCCAGCCCGTTTATCAGCGATGCCACCCGCAAAGCCATGGGCGAGCAGGCGGTGGCGCTGGCCAAAGCGGTCAAGTACCAGAGCGCAGGCACGGTGGAATTTGTGGTCGGCAAGGATCAGGACTTTTATTTTCTGGAGATGAACACCCGCTTGCAGGTGGAACACCCGGTCACCGAGTGCATCACCGGGCTGGACCTGGTGGAACTGATGATCCGCGTGGCCGCCGGTGAAAAGCTGCCGCTGACACAAGCCGAGGTCAAGCGCAACGGCTGGGCCATGGAATGCCGGATCAACGCCGAAGACCCGTTCCGTAACTTTCTGCCCAGCACCGGCCGTCTGGTGCGTTTTGCCCCGCCAAAACAAACCATGGCGCAAGCGGATACCACCCGCTGGCTGGGCGTGCGTGTCGATACCGGCGTGCAGGACGGTGGTGAAATCCCGATGTATTACGACTCGATGATCGCCAAGCTGATTGTGCATGGCGTGGACCGGGCAGACGCCATTGCGAAGATGCGCGAGGCGCTCAACGGGTTTGTGATCCGTGGCATCAGCAGCAGCATTCCGTTCCAGGCGGCGTTGCTGGCGCACCCCAAGTTTGTGTCGGGCCAGTTCAACACCGGCTTTATTGCCGAACACTACGCGCACGGCTTCAAGGCCGAAGACGTGCCGCACGAAGACCCCAACTTCATGCTGGCGCTGGCGGCTTTTGTGCGGCGCAAGTCGCGCGAACGCGCTGCGGGCTTGAGCGGGCAGTTGCCCGGCTACGGCGTCAATGTGGGCAGCGACTACGTAGTGATCACGCTGGGGGCGCAGGGCAGCAACGCCTATAGCCCGGTGCACGTCGATGAATTCACCGGAGAAACCGGCATAGCCCGAGTCAGAATGGGCGTTGGTAGCTACGAAATCAAGAGCGATTCCCGACTCAACGACATTGTGATTACCGGCACCTGCAACGGCCAGCCGTTTACCGCGCAGGTCGAGCGTGGCACGCCCAAGAACCCGCTGGCGCTGCGGGTGCAGCACAACGGCACGCGGCTGGACGTGATGGTGGTGTCGCCGCGCATGGCGCAGCTGCATCAGTTGATGCCGTTCAAGGCGCCGCCGGACATGAGCCGCTACGTGCTCTCACCCATGCCGGGTTTGCTGGTGGATGTGGCGGTGCAAGTGGGTCAAAAAGTGCAGGCGGGTGAGCGCGTCGCCGTGATTGAAGCGATGAAGATGGAGAACGTGCTCTTTGCCAGTGCCGACGGCGTGGTTGGCAAGGTGCTGGCGGGCAAGGGCGAAAGCCTGACGGTGGACCAGCCAATTGTGGAGTTTGCATGAGTACGCTGCAACGCCCGTTCAAGGTGCTGGGCATCCAGCAGATTGCCATTGGTGGCCCCAGCAAGACACGCCTGCAAAAGTTGTGGGTTGACATGCTGGGCTTGCAGGTCACGGGCACGTTCCAGAGTGAGCGCGAAAACGTTGACGAAGACATCTGCGCCATGGGCACCGGGCCGTTCAAGGTCGAGGTCGACCTGATGCAGCCCATGGATCCGGACAAAAAGCCTGCCGTGCACGCCACGCCGCTGAACCATGTGGGGCTATGGATCGACGACCTGCCCAAGGCGGTGGAGTGGCTCACGGCCAACGGCGTACGCTTTGCGCCGGGTGGCATCCGCAAAGGTGCGGCTGGCTTTGACATCTGCTTTTTGCACCCCAAGGCCAACGACGAATTCACGATCGCGGGCGAGGGCGTGCTGATCGAGATGGTGCAGGCCCCGCCTGAAGTGGTGTCAGCCTTTGCCAAGCTGACAGGCTGATCACGCCAGAGGCCGGGTCCCTCAAATAAAGGGCGGTTTGCTAAGCTTTTTTCATTCGGACGCAGGAGCGGTGCGTTTGGCGCGTGCGCGCGCCAGCGCAGCTTCAATCACGGCGCGCTTTTGCTCGAGCACAGCCGGGTCGGTATGCTGCGAATGCGCTGCCAGGTCTGACAGCTTGAGCTTGGCTTTTTCTTCAAGCCTTTTCGCCTGCTCGTCCCCTTCACGCTTGCCGCGCCAGCTATGAAATTCATAACGCTGGCGAGCTTGTTCGGCCAACTCGGCAGTCCAAGCGTCCCAGCCGGTGGCGTTGCCGCTGGCGTTTTCAAGCACGATGCAATCCACCGGGCACACCGGCAGGCACAGGTCACAGCCGGTGCAATAGCTTTCGATCACCGTGTGCATGCGCTTGTTGCTGCCCACAATGGCATCGACCGGGCAGGCCTTGATGCACAGCGTGCAGCCAATGCACCAGTCTTCGTCGATAAAGACCACATGGTGCGGTACTTCTGCACCGTTGTCGGGGTTCAGAGGTATGGCGGGTCGGCCCGTTAATTCGCTCAGCCGGATCACACCCTGCTGGCCGCCGGGTGGGCACTGGTTGATGTCGGCTTCGCCATTGACCAGCTCCTGCGCGTAGGCGGCGCAGTCCGGGTAGCCACAACGCGTGCACTGCGTTTGCGGCAAGACCGCCAGAATTTTGGCGGTCAGTCCGATCATTTTCTGTGTGCAGCGGCGCGTTTGGCCGGGGCTGGTTTTGCCGCAGCACCTTCGGAAGCCTCTACCGGCTTTGCAGCCACCACGCTGGCAGTTGCTGCCTTGGCAGACTTTGGCTTCGGCATTGGTGACTTGGCAGGCGTTGCTTCGACCTTGGGGGTTGCGCTGAAAGCATTTTCATCTTGTGGTGGTTCAACTCGGACAGGCTTGGGCTGGTAGCGCAAGATAAAAGCCTTGACCTGCGGATAAACCACTTCGCGCCAGCGCCGTCCGGCAAAAATGCCGTAGTGACCGGCGCCCTGAACCTCGATGTGCTGTTGCATCGATTTGTCCACGCCGCTGCAGATGGTGTGCACCGCCGCGGTCTGACCGGAACCCGAGATGTCGTCCAACTCGCCTTCCACCGACAGCAGCGCGGTGCGGTTGATGTTGGCCGGATTGACGCGCTCGACCTTGCCGCCCACACCCTTGACGTCCCACGTGCCGTTGACCAGCTTGAAGTCCTGGAACACAGTGCGGATGGTGTCCAGGTAGTAATGCGCGTCCATGTCCAGCACAGCGTTGTATTCGTCATAAAACTTGCGGTGCGTTTCGGCGCTGGAGCGGTCGCCCTTGACCAAGTCTTTAAAGTAGTCGTAGTGGCTGCGCATGTGGTTGCTGGGGTTCATGGCCACAAAGCCGGAATGCTGCAAAAACCCGGGATAGACGCGCCGCCCGGCACCCGGAAAGCGCGTCGGCACACGGTAAATCACGTTGTGCTCAAACCATTCCATGCTCTTGTTGGTGGCCAGACTGTTAACCGCGGTGGGCGACTTGCGCGCGTCGATCGGGCCGCCCATCATCACCATGCTCAAAGGTGTTGTCTCGCCGCGGCTGGCCATCAGTGACACCGCAGCCAGTACCGGCACGGTGGGCTGGCACACGCTCATCACGTGGCAATTGCCGTAGCGCGCCTGCACGTGGCGGATGAACTCCTGCACGTAGTTGACGTAGTCGTCCAGAGAAAAAATGCCTTCAGACAGCGGCACCAACCGGGCGTTGGTCCAGTCGGTGATGTAGACCTTGTGGTCTTTCAGCATCGTCTTGACGGTGTCGCGCAGCAAGGTGGCGTAGTGGCCCGAAAGCGGGGCCACGATCAGCACGGCCGGCTGATCCTTGAGCTTGGTCAGCGTCGGGATGTCGTCGCTCAGGCGCTTGAAACGTCGCAACTCACAAAACGGCTTCTTGATCTCGACGCGCTCGTGGATAGCCACTTCCACGCCGTCCACATCCACGGTGCGCAGGCCAAATTCAGGCTTCTCGTAGTCCTTGCCCAGCCGGTGCAGCAGGTCGTAGCCGGCCGAAATGCGTTGCGACAGTGGCCATTGGCCAAGCGGGGACAGAGGGTTGGCGTACAGCTTGGCCGCAGATTTGGCCAGGTCGGTAAACGGTTCCATCAACGAACGCTGGTTTTCGTACAGTTTGTAGAGCATGGAATCGCCTTTTTTGTCAAAATGTTGCAGTGCAATATAACAGGTCCTGAATATTTCTGCTGAGCGCGTGTGTGCACGTGAAGCCAGAAACCCAACTCAAGCCACCAACCATGTCAATTTTACAAAGTTCACGCCGGATGCCCGTTCTGTTTGTCGGCCATGGCAGTCCCATGAACGCGCTGCCCGGCAATGCGTTTTACGACAGCTGGCAGCAGCTGGGGCACCAATTTGGCCCGCGTTGGCCCAAGCCGCAGCTGATTTTGTGCATTTCTGCCCACTGGCTCACGCAAGGCTGGGCGCTGACGGCTATGGCGCAGCCGCGCACGATTCACGACTTTGGCGGCTTTCCGCAGGCCTTGTACCAGCAGAATTACCCGGCACCGGGCCATCCGGCGCTGGCGCAAGAGTTGGCTGCCCGGTTGCGTCAACCCACCGACGGCCAACCTCTGCGTCTGGATGACAGCTGGGGTCTGGACCATGGCGCCTGGAGCGTGCTGATGCCGATGTTTGGCGCGGCCGACATTCCCGTCATCCAGCTCAGCATGGACGCCCACGCCAGCCCGACCGACCATGTGGCATTGGGGCGGCAACTGCAAGGCCTGCGCGAACACGGCGTGCTGGTCGTGGCCAGCGGCAACATTGTGCACAACCTGCGCGCCATCCGCTTTGACGTGCCAGACGGGCAAACCTACGATTGGGGGCAACAGTTTGACGACGCGATAGCCGCTTACCTGGCGTCGGGCAACTTAAGCGCGCTACAAAATTTAAATCAGTTGGGTGCCTTGGCCACCCAGGCGCACCCCAGTGCCGACCACTTCTGGCCCTTGCTGTACGCGGCAGCGGCCGCAGAAAAAAGCGCTGCGCCCGAGTTTTTCAACGCCACCTTTCAGGCGGCGTCGATCTCCATGCGCAGCGTGATCTGGGATTGACCGGTTGCGGTTGGGTTAGCGCACCTTGGCGATGCAGGCGCAAACGTAGTCGATGTTCTTGCTGTTGAGCGCGGCCACGCACATGCGGCCGGTGTCGGTGCCATAGACACCAAACTCATTGCGCAAGCGCACCATCTGGTCTTTGGACAGGCCTGAGTAGCTGAACATGCCGATCTGGCGCGTGATAAAGCTCATGTCTTGCTTGACACCGGCGGCCTTCAGACCGTCGGCCAGTTTCTGGCGCATGGCCTTGATGCGCACGCGCATGTCGCCCAGTTCTTTTTCCCACAGCGCGCGCAGCTCGGGCGTGCCCAGTACCGCCGCCACAATCGCGCCACCGTGCGTGGGCGGGTTGCTGTAGTTGGTGCGGATCACAATCTTGAGCTGGCTCAGCACCCGCGCTGCATCATCTTTGGTAGCGCACAACACAGACAGCGCGCCGACGCGCTCACCATACAGGCTGAAGCTCTTGGAAAACGAGGTGGACACAAAAAAGTCCATGCCCGACGCCACAAACTTGCCGATCACCGCGCCGTCTTCGGCAATGCCGTGGCCAAAGCCCTGGTAAGCCATGTCCAGGAACGGCACCAGTTGATGCGCCTTCAAAGCGACGATCACTTGATCCCACTGCTCTGGGATGATGTCGTAGCCGGTCGGGTTGTGGCAGCAGGCATGCAGTACAACGATGGTGCCCGGTGCAGCGGCGTTCAGGTCGGCCAGCATGCCGGCAAAGTTGAGGTCGCGCGTTTGCGCGTCGTAATAGCGGTAGCTTTCCACGGTAAAGCCGGCGTTGGTGAACAGCGCGCGGTGGTTTTCCCAACTGGGGTCAGAAATCAGCACCTTGGCTTGGGGTTTAAGCTTCTTCAAAAAGTCCGCACCCACCTTCAGACCGCCGGTGCCGCCCAGCGCCTGGA
>Ga0172371_10012085_pt1 | contig 11413 bp, 9 predicted proteins | sample Lak12m_FD_114543 | JGI IMG/M metagenome (GOLD analysis project Ga0172371, IMG submission 114543) | Freshwater microbial communities from Kabuno Bay, South-Kivu, Congo - kab_022012_12m | ecosystem: Environmental > Aquatic > Freshwater > Lake | place: Democratic Republic of the Congo: South-Kivu...
CGGCCGGCTACCGCTTTTCTTTTCGTCGGGCCGACCGGGGTGGGAAAAACCTATTTGGCCAAACTGCTGGCCAAAGAGCTGTTTGTCAAGCCGGAAGCGCTCATCCGGATCGATATGAGCGAGTTTAATGAAAAACACACGGTCTCCCGCCTGCTGGGATCCCCTCCCGGCTACGTGGGCTACGGAGAAGCCAACAATTTTACCGATAAGATTCGAAAAAACCCTTACAGCCTGATCCTCTTCGATGAAATCGAAAAAGCCCACCCCGAAGTCTTTCATATCCTGCTCCAAGTGTTGGAGGACGGGTTCTTGACCGACGGCCTAAGCCGCAAAATCAACTTTCGCAACACCTTGATTGTCTTCACTTCGAATTTGGGCAATGATGAATTTTTACGGGAGACCATGGGGTTTGATCAGGTCGGCGGCGAGCGTTCCGCTAAGAAGATCGGAAAAAAAGAAAAAATCCTGATCAAGAAAAAATTGGAAGACTTTTTGCGCCCCGAGTTCTTGAACCGCCTGTCAAACGTGGTGTATTTCAAACCGCTCACTATTTCTGAAATTAAGGAAGTTGCCGCTTTGGAATTGAATAAATTCAAAAAGCGTCTCTTGGCGGCCAAGAAAATAAACTTGACGGTGGACAAGAAAATGGTCAGCCACCTGGCGCAGCAAAGCCTGAATAAAAAAGAAGGAGTGCGGATTTTGCGCCGCTTGATCCAAAAAGAAATCGAGGAGCCGATCGCCCAGCAAATTTTGGCCGGAAAAATCGACCGGGGGGCTTCAGTCAGCATCTTCCCCCGGAAATCCGGAAAAGGATTTGAATTATCCATTCTGCCTCCGAAGCAAGCGGTTGTTTATCCCAAAAAAACCCAGTCATCCCGCTTCTCAAGCGAGGTCCAGTTGGTGAACCCGATGAAAATGAAAAATAAAATCAATGAGTAGTTCCCAAGAATCCGTCAAAAAAAGGATGGAAAAACTCCGGACGGAAATCGAGCGGTTGAGATACCGCTACCACGTGCTGGATGATCCGGAAATCACCGACGAGGCCTACACTTCCCTGCGGCACGAGTTGGTGAAACTGGAAGAGCGATACCCCCAACTTAAAGCGTCCAATTCGCCCACCGAGCGGATCGGCGGCCAGCCGCTTCCCAAGTTCCGTAAAATCAGCCATTTGTTCAAACAATGGAGCTTGGACGACGCGTTTTCGGAAGAGGAGCTGCAAAGCTGGGAGGATAAAAACCGGCGGATTCTCGAAAAGCAACTTGGCCGCAAGCCCGAATCGGACTATTTGGCTGAAATGAAAATTGACGGTTTGCACATCGTTTTGACTTACCGCCAAGGAGTTTTGGAAAGCGGAGCCACCCGCGGTGACGGATCAATAGGCGAAGACGTGACCCAGAACATCAAAACCATCGAGAGCATTCCGATTGTCCTGAATGAGAAAACAGACGTTGTGGCCGAAGGCGAGTGCTGGCTCTCCAAAAAGGAACTCGAGCGAATCAACCGGGAGCGGGAAGAAAAAAAGCAGCCCCTGTTTGCTAATGCCCGCAACGCGGCGGCCGGTTCAATCCGCCAGCTGGATCCCAAGATTGCGGCCTCCCGGAAACTGGACAGTTTTATTTACCAAATCCATTCCATCGGAAATGAGGGAGTCAAAGCCGTTTCCCAACAGGAAAAGTTGAACAAGTTGATAAAATTGGGTTTCAAAGTCAACCGCTACCACCGCCAATGCAAAAATTTGTCCGAAGTTAAAAAGTTTTTTCAGGAAATCGGCCAAATTCGGGAGAAACTGCCTTATGGAATCGATGGTCTGGTGGTCAAAGTCAACAATTTGGAATACCAAAATAAATTGGGCTTTACCGGCAAGTCACCCCGCTGGGGAGTGGCCTATAAATTTCCCGCGGAAACCGTGACCACCGTGGTGCGGGATATCAAAGTCCAAGTCGGCCGCACCGGGGCGCTCACCCCCATCGCGGTCCTCGACCCGGTGCCGGTGGCCGGATCGGTCGTCAGCCGGGCCAGCATGCATAACGAAGACGAGGTGAGGCGCCTGGACGTGCGGATTGGAGACACGGTGATTATCCATAAAGCCGGCGACGTCATCCCGGAAGTGGTGGAAGTTCTCAAAAATCTGCGCCAGGGGAAAGAAAAGCCGTTTCAGATGCCCAAACGCTGCCCGGTCTGCGGTTCGCCGGTCGAGAAAAGATATTTGAGCAAGGAAAAGCTGGAAGCGGCCGCTTATTGCTCCAACCCGAAATGTTTCGCCCAAGAGCGGGAGAAGTTGATATATTTCGCCAGCAAAAAAGGTTTCGACATCGAAGGATTGGGCGACAAAATCGTGGGCCAGCTGATGGAAGAGGAACTGGTTCGCGACTTTTCCGACATATTCCGGATCAAAGAGGGCGACCTCACCCCGCTGGAAAGATTCGCGGAGCTATCCGCGAAAAACCTGGTTGCGGCCATTGAAAAAAGCAAGAACATCAAGATCGAGAAATTCATTAACGCCCTGGGTATCCGCCATATCGGTGAGGAAACCGCGATCCTGGTGGCCGGGTATTTGGAAAAAATTCTTGCTAAATCCGGGGAAGTTAAACCGGACCAAATCGCCGAAGCGGCGGAAAACATTTCCATTGGGCAATGGCAGGAAATCAAAGGTATCGGCGATAAAGCGGCCGAAAGCCTGCACCAATATTTTCACGATAGGAACAACATAAAAGAAATCCGGGAGTTCGGAAAACTCGGAATTAAAGTTTTGGTGCATAATATAAAGCAACAGGGTGCTGCTTCCGCCGTCGCGGGGAAGACTTTTGTGTTTACCGGGACAATGCCGAACTTGGGCCGTGATTCGGCCAAGGAAATGGCCCGGTCCGCCGGCGGGGAAATTTCCGGAAGCGTTTCCAAAAAAACCGACTACGTGGTGGCCGGCGCCGATCCTGGCAGCAAGTTCGCCAAAGCCAAAGCCCTGGGGGTAAAAATTATTGGCGAGAAAGAGTTTTTAAAATTGATAAAATAAATGTATTTGGAACAATCTATTCGGGAAAAATTCGCCGAACGGATCATCGAAGCGGCCGGATATGCGGATGTTGGCAAAGATAAAGCGGAATATTTTCAACGAAAATTTGCCAATTTGGAAGGACTGAAAATAAAAGCCAGCAACCTGTGGATGGACAAGGTGGTGAGCTGGACCCGCGAGCACCACTCCGAAATGGCAGATTTGATAAAGAAGAATTATGATAATCCCCAAGAGGTCCTAACGGAAATAATTGAACATATAAAACCAATATAAATGCCATTAGCCGAACAAGAAAAACCATCAAATACAATCGAACAGCCGCTTAGTGAAACCGGAGAAGCAATCGAAAGGGAAGTCGAACAGACAACTGAACAAGTTGGACCAGCGGTTAAAGAAGGAACCCCTCACAAAACCGCCGATGTTATTCAACTGAAGAAGCCGGAAACCTTGGAAAAACCCGAATTGAGCAAAGAAGAACTGGAAGGGAAATCTATTAAAGAGCTGGAAACAGATTTAACTGATAAGTTGTTACATACCCAAATTTCGGATTTTGAAAAGGATTTAGCCATTACTTCAATAATCAACAAAATCTCGGAAAAGCTTACCGATAAAGACTATAAAGAAGAAAACATCGCCTCATTAATTTCCGATATCGCTTACAGAACAAGCAGCGGTGAAGTCGGCACCTATGCCTGGCTTTTAGAAAAGCTTGAAAGTCAAGTCAACGAAGAACTTCAAAAAAAGTCCAAAATGTAGATCAATATTCTCTCTTTTGTACGCTATTTTGTTCCATCTGGGCTATTTAACCTATTTTTTGTCGTCTGCGTCCTTTTTGTCCCCGTCTTTTTTGACTTCGCCTTCGGTGTCGATGGGGCCTTCCTGTTTCGGTTCGCCTTCCTTCTTCTCGCTGGCAGCTTTTTCTTGGGCCTGCTTGTAGAGGATTTCTCCGATTTTCTGGGCGGACTGGCTCAACTCTTCGGTGGCTTTCTTGATGGCTTCTTTGTCGTCCTTGTCTTTCACTTCTTGCAAGGCCTTGATCTTCTCTTCGATGGCTTTCTTCTCGTCCTCGCTCACCTTGTCGCCGGCTTCTTTCAGGGCTTTTTCGGTGGTGAAAATCAGGGTGTCAGCGATATTGCGGGCTTCCACCATTTCTTTCTTGGCTTTGTCTTCAGAAGCGTGGGCTTCGGCGTCCTTGCGCATCTTTTCAATCTCCTCATCGGAAATTCCCGAAGAGGCCTCGATGCGGATTGATTGCTCTTTGCCGGAGGCCTTATCCTTGGCGGTCACATTCAGGATTCCGTTGGCATCAATGTCAAATTTCACTTCGATTTGGGGAATGCCGCGCGGAGAAGGCGGAATGCCGTCCAAATGGAACCGGCCCAAAGTCTTGTTGTCAGTGGCCATTTCCCTTTCCCCTTGCAGCACGTGGATTTCCACCGAAGGCTGGTTGTCGGCCGCGGTGGAGAACACCTGTTCGCGCGAGGTGGGAATGGTGGTGTTGCGTTCAATAATTGGAGTGCGGATACCCCCCAAAGTTTCAATTCCCAAAGTCAGCGGAGTAACATCCAAAAGCAAAATATCCTTCACGTCACCTCGCAGCACTCCCCCTTGCACCGCCGCTCCCAGAGCCACCACTTCGTCCGGATTCAAAGAAACGTTCGGCTTTTTGCCGAAAAATTCCTCCACTTTTTTCAAGACCAGCGGCATGCGGGTCTGGCCTCCGACCAAAATGACTTCATTGATATCGCTTTTGCCGATTTTGGCGTCGTCAAGCGCTTTTTGGCAAGGTTTCAGGGTGCCGGAAACCAAATCACCCACCAATTCTTCCAATTTAGCCCGCGACAGTTTCATATTCAAGTGCTTCGGACCGCCTTCCCCCATGGTGATGAACGGCTGGTTAATTTCGGTTTCCATGGAAGTCGAAAGCTCGATCTTGGCTTTTTCGGCCGCTTCTTTCACCCGTTGCAGCGCCATCGAGTCTTTGCCCAAGTCGATCGCTTCGGTTTTGTTAAATTCCGCAATAATCCAATCGATTATTTTCTGGTCGAAATCGTCGCCGCCCAGATGGGTGTCGCCGCTGGTGGCTTTCACTTCCACCGACTTGTCGTCGCCCTCGCCCACCACTTCGAGCACCGAAACGTCGAAAGTGCCGCCTCCCAAGTCATAAACGATAATCTTCTCATCCTTATTGCGGTTGAATCCGTAGGCCAACGCCGCAGCCGTGGGCTCGTTTATGATTCTTTCCACCTCAAAGCCGGCAATTTTCCCGGCGTCGCGGGTGGCTTTTCGCTGGGCGTCATCAAAATAGGCCGGCACGGTGATCACCGCCTTTTCAATTTTTTCGCCCAGTTTGGATTCAGCATCCGCCTTCAGCTTGGACAAAACCATGGCGGAAATTTCCTGCGGCTTTTTCCATTCTTCGCCCAACTTGATTTCCACCCCGTCATCGCTGCCTTTGCGCAGTTTGAAAGGGAAGAGCTTGATGTCATTTTGCACTTCCGAGTCGCCAAATCGGCGTCCGATCAATCTTTTGGCGGAAAAAATGGTGTTTTCCGGGTTGGTCACCGCTTGCCTTTTGGCGGGGACACCCACCAGGCGCTCGCCCGATTTTGACAAAGCCACCACCGAAGGGGTGGTGCGGCTGCCTTCATGGTTTTCAATAACCACCGGCTTGTCGCCTTCCATGACCGACATGCAGGAATTAGTGGTTCCCAGGTCAATTCCAAGAATTTTTGACATTTTTTCTATTTAATTACGGGTAAATAAGACACAAAAATAATTTAAACCTTTGTTTAGCACTCGTCAAGGGTGAGTGCTAACTGATGGCCGTTTCGATCAGGAATTCGTAGGTTTTTTTGGCCGTCTCATCCCAATTGAACCGTTTGGCCCATTCCACCCCATCCCGGATCATTTCTTTTCTTTTTTGGGGCGAGGCCTCAAGTTCTTTGATGGAGGACGCCAGGTCGTCAATGCGGGTGGCGTCAAAATAGATCGCGTTGGTTCCGGCCACTTCCACCAGGCTGGAATTTTTTGAAGTTATCACCGGCACCCCGCAAGCCATCGCTTCCAAAATTGGAATCCCGAATCCTTCGTAGAGCGATGGAAAAACGAAAATTTCCGCTCCCCACAGCAGAAAAGGCAAGTCGGAAATGGTGAAATTTCCCGTCATGATGATGTCATTTTTCCAGATTGAGTCGTTGATTTGGTTCTTCAAATCGTCGATTAGCCAAGCCTCGGCGCCGGCCAAGACCAGTTTCCAATCGCGGAAAGTGTGCAAAGTTTTGAGCCTTTCAAAAGCGCTCACCAGAATGCCCAGGTTTTTCCGGGGCTGGAGCGCACCCACGAATATCAAATATTTTGACTTCGGCGGGATGCGGTATTTGCTTTTTACCGAATTAACCTGCTTTTTCTCCTCGGCGCTGGGCAAATGAAAAAGTTTTTCATTATACCCGTGGTAAATCACTCTGATTTTATGGGGAGGGACTCCGTAAACCTCGCTGATATCCCGGGCGGTTGAATGTGAAATCGCGATAATCCGGTCGGCCGACTTCACCGCCATGGCGGTCAAGCGGTTCAACATGAACAAATCCTTGGGGGGAAACAAATCAGGGAACAGCTTGAAAGCCAGGTCATGGATGGTTATCACCGTTTTCACCCCCTTGGGACGCCAAACGGGGATGTTGTGCAGGGGCATCCACAAAACGTTCGGCATATCCCGTTTGATCATTTGAGGCAGTTTGAGCTGGGTCCAGAACAGGGGAAACGTATCGCTTCGTTCAATATAATTGGGGAATTTTTTGTAGCGTAAATCCGGGTTAAGCGCCCCTTTGAGGTAGATGTAAAACAGGGTTTCCGGAGCGACTTTTCCGAATCGTTCCAGCAAATTATAGATATAAATCCTTGTTCCATCGATTCGTTTGTGGCACAGGTCGGCCGCGTCAATCCCGATGGTGGGGGTGATTCTTCGGGGCATTATTTTCTTATTTAGGTATTTCGCTGAGTGCTTTTTGAGTCATTACGTATGAGTATATTTCGTCCCCGGCCTGAATTTTTGGCAGGGTCCCGTCCGCGTCAAAAGTGATTCCGCATTCTTCGCCTTCGGCGCAATCCCCGACTTCGTCCTTCCCTTTTTTCATTTGGGAGAGTTTGCCTTTTCCGATCACTTCTTCTCCCCGCAGGACTTCCAGCTCGTCGCCTTTAATAAGTTTTCCTTTGGTGATCCGTCCGCCCACAATCATGTCTTTTTTTCCGGTGCGGAAAATGGCTAAAACCTTCATTTTCCCGTGATCCTCCCGCACTTCCTGGATGGTGATGATTTTTTGCATTTCCTGTTGGATATCATCCACCAAGTGATAAATCACGTCAAAAAAACGGGGTTTGACGCCCTCCTTTTCGGCAGTTTCTTTGGCGGTGACGCTGGAATTCACTCGAAATCCGTAAAGCAACCCTTCGCTGATTTTGGCGAGCAGCACGTCGGATTCATTGACTTGGCCGACCCCGGATTGGATGACTTTCACCACCACGTCCTCAACCACCAGATTATTGAGGATTTGCTCAACGGCCTCCAGCGAACCGCGGGTGTCCGCTTTTATGATAACGTTCAGCTTCTTGTATTTTTCCGTTTCCAGCGACTGTTCAATTCGCTTCAGCGCTGAAGTGCGCCCAACGGATTTATCCCGGGAAGACACTTTCTTCTTTTGCTTTAACAAGGATTTGTCGAGCGCTGCGGACTTGACCACCCGTCCGGCGGAAGGCAGCCGGTTGAAACCCAAAATAGTTACGGGCATTGAAGGCGTGGCCACCGGGATTTCTTTTCCCTGAAAGTCTTCCAGGAGGCGGATTTTGCCAAAAGCGCGCCCGGCCACCACCGACTCGCCTTTTTGAAGCGTTCCATTTTTGATGATAACCGTGGAAACCGGGCCGCGCTGCTTGTCCAAGTGGGATTCAAGCACCAAGCCGATCCCCGGCGCCCCGGAATCCGCCCGAAAATCTTCAATATCCGCCACCAGCAGGACGGTCTCCAGCAATTCATCAATATTTTTGTTCTGTTTGGCGGAAATTTCCACGATAGGGATATTGCCGCCCCAACCCTCCACCAATACGTTTTCTTCGGCCAGCTGGCCTTTCACCTTGTCGATGTTGGCTTCCGGTTTGTCGATTTTGTTGAGGCAGATGATATAGGGCAGGCCGGATTGCTTAACGTTGTCCAAAACTTCCTTGGTCTGGGGCTTGACGCCGTCGTCCGCCGCCACGATGATAATGGCGATGTCGGCGATTCCCGCGCCGCGCGCCCGCATCTTTTGGAAGGCCTCGTGGCCGGGAGTATCGACGAAAGTGATGGTTTTGTTTTTTGCTTTCACTTGGTAGGCAGTGATGTGCTGGGTGATTCCCCCCGATTCATGTTCGGCCACTTTGGTGCGGCGGATGGTGTCGAGCAGGGTGGTCTTCCCGTGGTCAACATGGCCGAGAATGGTGACAATTGGCGGCCTGACTTTCAGTTTTTTCTTGGGAGTTTTTTTAAGTTCGGCCATCGCTTGGCGGAATTCATCATCGTCTGAAACAGCTTCTTTGGAAGGAGAAGCTTCTTTTTTAACCTCAAAGCCTAGGTCTTCGGCGATGATTGCCGCGGTGTCATAGTCCAGTTCTTCATTAATGGTGGCCAAAAAGCCGTTGTCCATTAAGATTTTAATGGTTTCCGCCACGCTTTTTTCCAAGCGCTCGGCAAAATCCTTGACAGTGATGGTATCGGGAAGTTTGATTTCGGGCATAATTGTTTAAAAAACGACTTGTTTAGCTCTCTCCAGGGCCTTGATTTCTTCTTTCAGCAGCTCGGCTCCATTGTCCACTTCGCCTTGCCGGATGGACTTCACGAACAGCCGGGAACCCTGGTTGGTCTGCAAATTTGAGACAATGATTCCATTATCGCGAAAATCAAGCAAAGCCAAAGCAAAACTCTGGTTGCCGCTTTTTTCAGAGTAGGCGTTGAACTTTATCACTCCCGCTTTGCAGACGCCCCGTTTGGCGATTTTATTTAATCGGCTGTTAATTTCATACAATTCTTGAACGTCTTTGTCCAGTTTTTTCAGGTGTTCCTGGGCGTTCAAGCGGTTGATTTTTTCGTTTTCGCTGGTTTGGCCGGCGCCAAGCAAACGGTTGATGTTCCTGAATTTCAGCCAGAAAATAACGCTAGCGATGATTAAAAGTCCGATTAAGGACGAAAGGACAATCACAATACTTTCCATTTTATTCTAAAGTATCAATAATTTTTTGGGCCGTTTTGTCCCAAGTAAACTCGCTCCAAGCCCGCTTAATGTTCTTTTCTCCCATTTCTTTGGCCAAATCGGGGTCGTTGGCGAGCTTGATAATGTTGCCGGTAAATTCGGAGTAATCCTTGGCCAATAATCCGCCGTCCTTTAACGTGAAGGCATTGTTCTTCTGGTCAAAGCAAACCACGGGCAAGCCGACGGCCATGTAATTGAGTATCTTACCGCTGGATTCTGTTGTAACGGGTGGTTTGCAGTCAATCGCGATATCGCCCAATGTTGAAAAATACAAAAGATTATTCAGATTCAAATCCGAGTGGGAAATTATCCTGCCGGGATTGGCCGAAATCAGATTTTCCAAATGGATAATGTCACTGCTGTGCCCGCCGCCAAAAAGAAAGCGTAAATTGTAATTTTTGAGCAGATAGGGCAGACACTTTTTGACAAAATTCGGAAATCCTTTCGCGTCAGTGTAACTGCCGGTATAAATCAGGATTTGATTTTGGTCAGCCAGCCATTTCTCTAATTTTTCCGATTCGGCCGGGGGAAGTTTTAACTTCTCCAAAGCTTTTTCCTTCCCTTCGGCGCCCCGGAAGCCGTTTACCGTTTCCAAGGAGAATTCTTTTTGGAAAATTGAAATCCCGTCGGGCAGGTTGGTTGGGTTTGAATGGGGGCGGACCGATTTCAAGCTTTCGGCGCATTGAATTGAGCTGGCAAAAATATGATCGGGGAAAAATAATATGAATTTTTCGAGCAAGCGGAACAATGCGAGCAAAATGGAATTTTCCTTAAGCATTCCATAGCCGACCATTTTGGCTGACAGACTGTCTTGCGCGTCTAAAATAAGAACGGGCTTATAGCTGAACAAACTTAACACTATGGCTAAATATTTTACCACCAGTCCGATTGCCGCACCTTCAAAAAGATGGCCATAGAGATATTTCGGGCGGCGGTAAACCGTTTCATATAAAACCGTCCAAAATAAAAAAATCCCCGCCGGAATATTTTTCCAACTGGCGGCCACTCCCCGGCCGAACCCGCCGACTCCAAAAGGGGAACGGATAATCTGCAGGCCGTTCGTGTCCCCGCCTTCTTTATAGGTGACAACCAACACGCTTTTACCCTTTCTCTGCAAAGCTTCCGCCTCGCCCCGGATACGCATATGGCATCCCCGGTTGGCGTAAAAAGGCGTTGGGGCAATCATCAAGAAGTCCAAACTTTCTTTTTTCATAAATATTATTAATTCCGGCTGACGTAGGCTTTGCGCAATATGGGCATAAAGTCAAACATGCTCAAGCTGGCCCCGCCTATCAAAAAGCCTTCAATGATATCCACTTCCAGAAAACTGTCGATGTTGTGCAGGTCAACGCTTCCACCGTAAATAATCCTGATTTTTTCGGTCATGCTCGACCGGTACATTTCCGCCAAGGTTTTGCGGATCAAAATGATTATTCCCATCACGTCGTTGGGGTCGTCAGCCACTCCCGCCGCTCCGCCCCCTTGCGAGCTGATGGCCCAAACCGGTTCATAGGCCACCGTAATCCGGGAAAGGTTTTGGACGGTTACGCTTTTGAATATCGATTTCAGCTGCTCGCGAATAACTTTGGTGGTTTCGTTTTTGTCCCTTTGCTCTTTGGTTTCCCCCACGCAGATTATCGGCTTGAGGGATGTGTTCAGCAAAGAGAGCAATTTTTTGTTGACAGTTTCGTCGGTTTCCCCAAAATATTTCCTTCTTTCCGAATGGCCGAGAATCGCGTATTTCGCGCCTGAATCCTCCACCATCCGCAGGGCGGTTTCACCGGTGTAGGCGCCGCGCGCTTCCCAGTGGACGTTTTGGGCTCCGTACTGCCAAAGCCGGTTCCCCGGCAACGCGTTCAAATAAATAGCCGGCGGGCACAGCACCAGCTCGACTTTCTCGACAAAGTCTTTCTTTCGCAAAGCGTTGATGCCCAACTCGAGACTGCGGGTGATTCTTTGGGCTTCCTTGAGCGTAAGGGGGTTCATTTTCCAGTTAGCCGCGATGAGTAGGGATTTTGTTTTCATATTTTGAATGGTAAAAGATATTTATAATCTGATACTCTCCCAAATTTTCACTTCCGGCAACAAAATCCTGAGGTATAGTTAAGAATTTTTTAATCAC
>Ga0172371_10012086_pt1 | contig 11413 bp, 8 predicted proteins | sample Lak12m_FD_114543 | JGI IMG/M metagenome (GOLD analysis project Ga0172371, IMG submission 114543) | Freshwater microbial communities from Kabuno Bay, South-Kivu, Congo - kab_022012_12m | ecosystem: Environmental > Aquatic > Freshwater > Lake | place: Democratic Republic of the Congo: South-Kivu...
CAAACAAGCAGTTAGAGAGTGGGCCAACGCCTATCAATGGCCAGAATTATCTAAGGTGTGGGTTTGTAATCCTTCATTGGCCTCCATATCACTTCCAACTGACTTTAAGGAGTTTGAGTGTGCACCACAATTACTAGAAAATAACGCTTGGGTTGAATACCCCGAAGTTAAAGCAAAAGACAAGTATGGAAAGGGTGATGGCGAAAAGTATAGTTTTATTCTAGGAAATGAAACAAGTGGTTATACGTTGGTTTTGAATAACTTAACCGCTAATTGTACTTTGTCAATAAATTATCAGGCATTACCAAGCCTAATGGCGACACTACCTGATACTTGTGTCGTCCCTGATCCGGATTTTGTAAAAACCAAAATTATTTCTTATATCCTTCAGTCAAGGTCTGACGATAGATTCCCAACTGTTAGTGTTGAAGCCAATAGATTATTAATGAATATGATGGGACGTTCCTATTCTCCAAAGGGGGGGATAAACAAAATGCCCCGTAACACAACCTGGAGATTAGAATAATGCCATTATTAGATACTAGGCCACCAGCCTACAAAAAAAGAAAAGACGTACAACTAGCGTGGGACACATGGAGAATGGGTTATAACTCACTACTTCGCCCTACGGAACTTAAGGCACAAGAATATGTTACAGGGGACAATGTTATGCTTGTTGGTTCTGGTGTTGTCACAGGCAGGTGGGGTAGTCAAAAGTTTTGGTTAGCGAATGAAGGTGCGGGGATAAAAGGACTTGGATTATACGCTACAGGAGGTTCGTTAAGTGAATTGTTGGCTGTATCCGGCGGAATGGTTAGCAAGGCTCAGGGGGCTTCATATAGCATAATTACGGGAACTTCGTTTCCTACAGGATCGGTTGTCAGAATGGAACAATTGGGAGGTAACACTTACCTAGTGTGTGAAGATGCTCCGTTAAGTTATTATGATGGGGTAGATTTGAGTGTTTTTGCAACAATAAATGCACCAACCGGTGTTTATGCTACTAACTTTAGTGGAGCAACCGGTCCGAATATTCAATCATATAAAATAGTTGCAACTTCAAATTCTGGTGGATCAACCAATCCTTCGGATAATTATGTGATTAGTTCTCTTCCTTATGACTTAACAAAAACTCAAATTCACGTATTTTGGACTGGTACAAGTGCTGCCGCTTCGGTTTTAACTGGTTATGAAATTTACAGAGGAACACCAGGAGACGAGACGTTTTTGGCAAATGTTGGCCCTTCTTTGACTAAATATATAGATGATGGTGATCCTGCTTCACAAGTAACAATCCCACCCAAGACTAACACAACCGGCGGAATAAACAGTAAAATGATTTGCAAGGTTGGTGACAGACTGGTAATGGTGGACAAAAACGATCCAACCAGGTTATTAATATCAGGACGCTTTCCATATCAAGATAAATTTTCTTGGGCGGATGGTGGTGGTTACATTTACATTGATCCAGATTCCGGTGAAAATATAACAGCAATTAAAACTCAGACTGGCACGAGTGCGGATAGCTTAAACAGACTGATTGCGTTCAAAAACAGTGCAGTTTATTCGGTTAGTATTAGTACCACTACCATAGGAAATTATGTAGTGCTAGATCCGCAATATCAGCCAATATCCACTTTAGTTGGTGCGTGTAACCCTGATGTTGTGCAAACAGTAGAAAACGATGTCTTTTATTTTGGCAGGAAAGGACTTTATGTGGTGGGTTACGAACCTAACTATTTAAATCAAATAAGAACCAACGAAATATCAGCCAGAATACGTCCTTATTTAGCGGGATTAAGCAAGTCAGACTATGATCATGCTTGTTCTATGTATGTTGATAATAAATACATTCTAAGTTTTCCGGACAGAAAAGAGATGATTGTTTACGATCGAGAGAGGACGGCTTTCTTGGGTATATGGAAATTACCTTGGGGAATAAATAGGATGCAAAAATATATTGACTCGAACGGGACGGAACGATGGGTAATCGGGAGATCAGACACCTCACAAATTTATACATTCGAACCTTCGTTAAATTCAGACGATAGCACGGCCATTCAAAAGATATTCAAAACCAAAAAAGAAGATATGGAACAGTGGTCTCTACTCAAAATGTTCAAGTTAATTTATATGATGTTTAGAAATGTTACCGGACAAATGACTTGCAACATATTACTTGAGGACAGAAATGGGACGACAAGTACGGTAAAAACCTTTACCGTTGATGGTGCGTCTGTGTCTGGCAATACCGGTTGGGGATCTGATTTGTGGGGTAATGCTATGTATGGCGATACTGATACACAAGTAATTGTTTCTTTAGACGAAATACCAAGGTGGACACAGCTTTATAAGGCCGGTAGATTATTACAGTTTGAAGTTACTACCACATCAGCTAATTCAAACTTTGAATTATTAAATATTCGCATCACTGCGGGACTATTTGGGGAAGGACAGCTAAGTAATACTCAAAGGGTATAAAGGTTTATGTCATTGACAATTGTCATTCTCCTTGCTATCATTACCTATGATAACAAAGAGGAAACTTTCAGAACTTTATTATGATAAAGACATGTCTTATGCTCAGATTGGAAAGTTAGTTGGGGTACAATTCCAAACTATTGGCAAGTGGATGAAAAAATATGGATTGAAACCAAGGCCTTATGGTACTACTGGGTTGGGTTATAGATTTATGGGACATGTTTTATCCGAAGAAACTAAGGCTAAAATAAGTAAAAAACATACAGGGAAAAAACTAACACCAGAACATAGAGCAAAAGTAATGCCACAACTTTACAAGAGATGGAAAGATGTGTCTTATCCGCTTGGTTCGATTGTTGGAGAAAAAAACAACAAGAGATTTTATAAAAGGATAAAGATATCTAGTACTGGCGACAGAAGAAAAGATTGGAAATATTTACACCGCTATTTAGTAGAAAAAAATATTGGAAGGACATTACTTAGAAGCGAAGAGGTGCATCATATAAATTTCAACACTAGAGATAATGATATAACTAACCTGTTGGTCGTCAACAGGAAAGATCACCTCAAACTCCACAGTCAACTCGAACTTGTTATGAAAGAACTAATGTCTCGTGGAATAGTCGGTTTTGACGGGAAACAATATTTTGTAAGATAGTTGATATTACTCATCCTGCATTTGTATTCTAGTTTAAACTGCTTGCAATTAATCATTAATTATAAATAAACTAAATTATATGGCAGTATATCCACAAAGACCAGTACCAGTCCCAACACCATTTCAGCCAATATCTTATGGCGGAAATCCATTCTTAAGCCAAACAGAAAAACCCGTTGGTGAGTTCGTACCAAAAACCGCAACACCACAGACTAATGTAAAAGGCGTAACCACATTTAATACTGGGGCAATTGTTCCGACACAACAGATACAAACTCCGCCAGCAGGAAGCGTACCAAATACCCCCTCTGGTTTTGATTGGGGTGAATATCAAAGAAGAGGGTGGAACAATTATGCGGCAGCCTTGGCAGACTACCAAGCAACTGGTGGGCCAAAGACCGAGTCACCATCTCCGCCCCCACAAGCACCACCACAACCACCACCACAATCAACATACAACCTAGGTGGGCAAAACTACACAGTACCAGCAGGACAAGAAGGCGCAACTAATTTAATGAATGAGATTTATGGTGGACAAAGCGATTTTGGTCAATATGGTGAACAGTTTAATTGGGATCCATCAGCCTATGAGGCCTCTATAAACGAAGAATTTGGGGCGACCAATCAAGCGTTAAATACACAAGAAAATGCGTTAAGGCAGGCGTTTAACGAGTTTATGGGTGTTCTTGGTAAAGAGTCTGAAACAGCTAAAGGTTCAGCATTAACCAGTAAACAATCGGCACAAAATAAAATAGCACAAGGTAGGGTTACAGCCGAGCAGTCTAAACAAGATGCACTAAGTGCCGCCACAAGACTATTTAATGAATTACAAACTGGTTACAGACAACGATTTGGTGGCGCAAGTAGCGCTGGGGAAGCTGCACAGACTATTCTTGGCGGGGAACAACAAAGACAAGCAGGAATGGCTACCAGAGATTTTGTTAATACCAATCGACAGTTAGACGCACAGGGATTAGATATTGATAGACAATATGATGATAGTATCCAACAGATAGAGTCAGAAACGTCTAGAGCCAAGGCAGACCAAAACGCCAACTTTATGCAGAATTTGACCGCAATCAACAACAACAGAACGCTATCCATCCAAGCCAAAGAATATGCAAAGAGACAGTTGATGCTACAACAAAGACAAGAGGCGGCGGCAATGGAGCAAAATAGACAGGCCATGTTGCAACAAATAACACTAATGAGGGAACAAGCCAGAATACAGCTTGAAACTCAAAAACAATCTTTGGCTCAAGCGGCTCAACGGGCTGGTACAAATGTAAGCAATATTGCTAATAACTATGCAGGTAAGTATAGTAATATAACAGTACCGGCAAGTTATACACCAAGTAAAACAACCGCATCGGCCAATGTGTTACCTTCAATCAACAATGCAGTAGGATACATTAGTCCATGGGGCTATGAAGACAAAGATAGACAACAGAGCGTAATGTATTAGGTTGTAAATACCCACCCTAGTTACATAAACTAAGTTATGGCGCTAAAAGACAATTTGGTTATACAGGCCTTACAAAAGGTTCGTAATATTGCTAGTAATATAAGTGGAAAAATAAATGACAATCAGGGGTGGTTTAGACAAGGTAAGTTTACCCCAGTACAACAAACTAAAGACTATTTTAATCCAACATTTAACAATGGTAATAACTTTTGGTCTACTCCAGTTGCTAAAGGACTTTCTAATATACAGCAATTTAATCAAAAAATAGGAATAGAAGATCCATCTTTAAAGTTTGCTCAACCTTTTGCTAAATATGGTAATCAAACATTATTAGCTGGTCAAACCGCATTATCTGTACCATTACAAAAAATAGGGATAAATTATTCACCTAACCAAAATTTAATAAACAGAGTTCAAAATGCTGGAATGCTTAATCAGCAAGGTGGAATAGGTGGTAAAGAACTTTGGAATACTGTACGAAACACCGGTAATGTAATGTTAAAGACTAAGGGGCTTTTTGACCCTAAAAGCATTGTTGCTTCTACTCTGGGAAGTGCAGCAATCTCTCCTGTTATTCAATTAGGGACTAATATCTATAACAAAAATAAGAAAGATTTTGGTTTAGGAAATATTAATTTAGCCAATAGACCCAAGGTTAAAAATCCAGATGGTTCAATTAGTACCATTCGGTCAATGTCTTTTAATGAAAACGGAAAAGAAGTATTAATACCAACTGTGATAAATGGAAGGATTGTATCTGATGAAGAAGCAATTAATCACTATAGGAAAAGTGGTGAATATTTAGGTAAGTTTGATTCAGTAGAAGAAGCTAATTCTTATGCTGAACAATTACATAAAGAGGAAGAAATGCGAATAAAGCCAATTACCGAAGGAGTATTTGGTTCAGTATTTTCTGGTGCTATTACTGGATTCGGAAATGCTGGCACAACTTCTTTAACTAATTCTCTTGTTAATAAGTTTGCTAACTTCGTTCCTATATTGAAACCATTGACTGATCAAGCCATACAAAAAGGGCTACCAGTAGCGGGTGATGCTTTTAAAGAAGCACTTAAAAAATGGGCTTTAACAGCAGGTAAAAGGTTAATAAAAGCGGCTGTATTAGAAACGGCAGTAGAAACTCCAATATGGGCATCTATTACACAAGGTGACAAAGAAAAATATTTAGAAGCTCTACAAAGAGAGGCTGTTGAAAACTTAGTAATGAATGTTGGTATGGCAGGGGTACAAGTCTTAGGAGATACAAAATCACTTGCTCCTATTGTTAAAAATTCTATTGATACTGCAGTCAATAAATATATGACTTATGCTGGTTCGTCAGAAGGACTAAAAGCACAAGGTGGGTACATAGATATGCTTGGTGTTATAAGAGATGGTACTGCCAGAACACAAGACTTTGATAATGCTAGAGACATACTACAGTCAAACGATCCAAAAATTACAAAGCAGCAAAAAATCGAAGCCCAAAACACTATCGATCAACTAGGCAGACAGATGTTTAGCCAAAGACAATACAATCAACTGACAACCGGAATCAATCGTGATCCGGAAAACTTAATGAGGGCAGTGGCTGACAAAATAGAAAGTGATATCAAGACCAATAAGGGTTATGCTGATATTCCTAATTTAAAGTTGCAAAAACAATTGGGGGCAATACGGATTGGTGACGACAAGGGCTTCCCCCAACAACCCCGTAAATCTCAACTAGAACCTAAGATAGAGGGAGTTATTGGTACACCTCCCAAGACTGCTCCCAGTCTTCGCAGTGGTGTTGACAAAGCGGTGTCGACTGACCAGTTACCACCCACCAAAGTACGAAAAATACAACCAGTATCCAGTAAAGCTTCACAAGCACAATCAAGTATAACAAGAAACAGCACACCGGAAGAAGTAGCACAAAATCTTCCCAATAGGATCAATGGCTTTATCGAAAAGACACTTGGCTATTCAACTAACGCACCCGAGGGAGGGGAAAGACAGGCTGGTTTATGGACACGGACACTAAGAAAGGGGCAGGAAGCTATATCTACCAAGGTAGAGCAAGGACTTGGTAGTGAAAATTTACTTATAAGAAATGCGGCCTCAACCATGCAAAACTTCTTTAGGGGGTTGGGCATGAGTCCTGAAAGGGCTGGTGCGTCTGCCGATTTGAGAGGTGGAATGGCCACCGCCAACGAAAGAGCTTTTAATGTCATGGAATCCTTGTATAAGTCACTTGACAACGACAAGGGTTCACTTGAAAGAATCAATGCGGTACTAGACCCAGAGTTATCTAAAACTAAAGTAAGTTTCAACGATCTGACGCTAAAAGAGAAACAGGTTTACAATCTTATAAGAGAAGGATTAGATATTGTCCACGATATTTCCTATGCCAATGGTCACATATCGGCTGAACTATATGCTAAAAACAAAGGTAAGTATGTGCCAAGGTTGTATGAGGTGACAGAACTGCCACCAGAGGTCGATTCATTTATAAAGCAAGGCAGGAAACTAGACAACAGCCTTTACAAACAGAGGGGAGAAACAACCGAGTGGAAGGTGGAGAATAACCTAAACGATCCAGTCTATGCCCTAGGTAAAAGATTGGCACAAGTGGAAACAAATACTGCTATTAAGAAATATACAGATTTCTTAGCCGACAACCCAAGATTTGTATCCGACACCGAAAAAGCAGGGTTTACTAAGCTATCCGATTCTAAGGCTTATGGCAATCTCGCAGGTAAATATGTTCTTAACAGTGCAGTAGAGGATTTAAAGGGCTTTTTCTTTAGCAATCAGGCTATAAATAATCTTTATGACGTGTTTAGGTCTTATGACAGAATGGGGATAAGACAACTACAAAAACAACTCTTAACAGTGTTCAATCCAACAACCAACGTGGGGAATATTGTATCCGACCAGGTGTTTGGATTTGTGACAGGAGTTGACCCACTAACCCTAAACAAGAACTTACTAGAGTTTAGGAAAAATCCAAGTGCCTACAAACAATACAGTGATTATTTAAGAAGTAAAAACATAATAGGTACAGACATAACAAGGACGGACTTTGTAGACAAAATGGGCAGAATAAATAGTTTGGTTGAGAACAAGAAGCCAAGAGTAATAAAAGTGACCGCTGATAAAGTAAGGGCATTCTATGGAGGAACAGACGAGGTTTACAAAACTTCGGCATTTAAGGCTTTACTAGACAAAGGGTTTACTCTAGAAGAAGCAACCAGAAAAGTGGCTGACGGTTTCCAAAACTATTCTAATGTTGGTAAGTTTTACGATTTGGCAGCTAAAACACCCATAGTTGGTAAGCCGTTTATCAAATTCCAGGGCGATCTAATTAGGATAATTAAAAATGGGGCGGTTAATAACCCACTTGGGCTGATAACATTTTTAGGTATTCTATGGAGTGTGGCCAGAATTTCTAGTAAGTTATCAGGCGAATCTGACGAGGATAGGGAAACAAGAGAGAATAGGTTTGCTGCGCCAATGATTCCTGGACTAAACATCCCCCTAACATGGCAAACACCAATAGGGGAAATAAATATTGCCAGATATATTTCCCCTTTTTACGCAAATAACGAAACAAGCGGTGTGGCTGGTAATATGATCCCATTTTTCCCAGAATATAACAAAGGGGACGACATGGCCACAACTATAGCCAAAAACGCTAATGATCCACTCCTTTCACCCCTTGTTCAGGCAGGAGTTAATCGAGATTTTAGGGGAAAGAGAATTGCCGACCCCAACGAAACCAAATGGCAACAATCTACTCTAACGCCTAGTGAACAATTAGGAAATAAGGCTAAGTTTGTGGGGCGGGCTTATCTCCCACCGCCGGTTAATAGTCTTATTGATGTTAGGGCGGCCTTACAAGGTAATCCGAATATGTACGGTACGCCACAAACAGTCGGGCAGGCAGTTGCAAGGCTTGGTGGGGTTAAGATATCTCAATATGGTCCAGAAGAACTACAAAAGATTAGGGAAAAAGATGCTTATTATTCGCAAAAAGGCAATGAGGCCATTCAACAACAAATCAATTCAGTCACCAAACAGCAACTTAAAGGTGAAATCACACCACAACAAGCAGAAAAAAGAATAAAGTATTTAGAAGGTCAAATGAAACAGGTAAATACCAGCCTAATAAAGGGAAGTCAAGACTCCTTCTCCTACATTAATGACAACGGAAATTTAGCCACCATCGACCTTACCAAGTATGACGACATAAACAAACTACCAACAACCAATAGATATGAAACCGCCATAAGGGAGTCCAAACAATACACTGAAGCAGGAAAGATAATTGATAATATTGGGTTGAGCCAAGAGCAAAAGACTACTGCACTTAAAAGACTTGGCATAAGTGTAGATGACGCAAGATACTATTCCATTGCCAACGACAACAATAATCTAAAAACGCTTTACTTAATGGACTCGGTTGATAGCTTAATTAATCGTGGAGCAAGTAGAAGAGAGGTAATAGACTTGTTATTAGATAACCGCAAAGAGATAAACGGAAACATGGTGGCAAGTAGTGGGGTGTTAAATAATTTGGTCGATGAAGGTCTTATAACCAAAGAAGAAGCCAAGGAAATTAAGAAGTATAAAGTAATTGAGGGTAAATTGACCAAGACTACCAGCAAGAGTGGCACAAGGGTTAAAAAACCAAAGGCAATCAAGGTTAGCTTTAAGAAACCCAAACAAGTTAAGGTAAAGGCATTAAAAACAATCAAAATGCCAAAACCAAAGGCGTTAAAGATTAAAAAACCAAAGAAAATTAAACTAAAAAAACCCAAGAAGATAAGGGTCAAAAAGATAGCTTGATATTAACAATTTAATTTAACTAAACTAATTTATGGCATTATACTATCCAACTTCAAAAAACGCTGTTCAAAAGACACTAGATGCACAACTTTTAGCTGGTGCAACAACCTCAATGACGCTAAACAATGTCGTCGGGATACAAAACAAGGCTGGTGTATGTGTAATTGATAGGGTGGATGCCAATGGAACCGCTACTTCTGGCAAAAGAGAATATGTCGCATTTACTGGTGTATCGGGTTCAACACTAACTGGACTAACCAGAAACGCTGATAGTGGAGGTACAGATCAAGATCATGCAGTAGGAGCAATCGTTGAGTTTGTAAGTGATGCCTTACAGCAACAAGCAATCATTGATGGACTTCTCAAAACCGTTGATACGGATGGTGCTTTATTAAAAGCCACCGGTGCAGAAATCAACACCGGCACGGAAGATGCCAAGATTGTTACACCGAAAGCGATAGCGGATAGTAACGTGGTTTTGACAACTAAAACACAAACCCTAACCAACAAAACCCTTACTTCTCCAAAAATCAACGAGGATGTCGCCTTGACCTCAACCGCAACAGAGCTGAATGCTTTGGACGGTCAAACCGTGGCGTGGACGACATATACACCGACTCTTACCAACATTACGCTTGGTGATGGGATATTGGACTTCGGATATTGTAAAATCGGAAAAACGGTACACGTGAGTGGTCGTTTTGTCATGGCGGCAAACTCGTCCATAAATGGGTTGATGGGGTTCTCGTTGCCAGTGGCGGCGGTTAGCGACTTTTATTCGGGTACTGTTGGCACGATTCTTGACGTTGCGGCAGCCTTTATCCCGTGTGTTATATATTTCGGGTCAACCACAAGAATGGACGTCTATGCCCTTAATGCGGCAGGGACATATCTGGCCTATGCGGCCACTTCTTCTAGTGTACCGATGACGTGGACAAACCCTGACGCTCTTACTTTTTATCTTACTTACGAAGCCGCCTAACTATGACACAAAAAAAAACAAACCTACCAATTTACACATACAATGGGTAAGAAATTTATCATATACTTTAGGGCGGTCAAAGAATATGCAGTTCCCGTGGTGGGTATTATTTTTGCTGTTCTTAATATTTACCTTAATATTAAACTTAACCCTGTGTTATCAGATCTTAAAGATATTGTACATAGAGTTGATGCCGTAGAGGAAAAGGTACAATTAGTTAAAGACGATTGCCGTGAGTTAAAATTAGAGATACTAAGTGAGATTAAATATTTACGAAGTAGGATTGATAGCCTACATTAAATTATGCTAACAACTCGAATTTATGGACAGAGGGATTTTCGTTGGCTTTGGAAGCGTGTTGGTTTTGGTAGAGGTTACTTTTATAATGTCGGTTGCACCGTTACAGCCCTTACGCAATTACTTTTTACGGTTGGCTATGACCTAACCCCACCACAAGTTGCGGAGCGTCTACGGGGCGTTAAGGCGTTCACAGGCGACCTTCTAATTTGGAGCAGGGTACAACTAGCTTTCCCGAAAGTAAAATTTGTTTGGAGAAATTACAGTTATAAAAATGCACCGGTAAAAGAATGTATTGAAAAGGGGATGCCGGTAATGGTAGAGGTTTTACTAAGCGGACACCGCCATTGGGTACTATTTTTGGGCGACCAGAAGATGAGTGATCCGTGGGTTGGACGAGTCCGGTCTACTACAACTTATCCGTTAATTGGCTATGCTTTGTTTACCAGGGCATAACCTAGCAGTTATTAGTTTAGATTGCTAATATGAAAACAATTACAATCTCGGATGTTCTTAAAAAAGACTTAAAGGTAGTTGGGTTTTTGATACTAAATGGTGGAGTGGTTTTGCTTTCTCAAACTATTTTGAAAGAGAACATAGCTCTATCTGTTGTCTTTGGTGCAGCAGCCAATTACATTGTTTTTAGAATCCAACAAGAACTCAATAACGAGGGGTATAGAGAAGCCTTGAAAAAATAAAA
>Ga0172371_10012087_pt1 | contig 11413 bp, 17 predicted proteins | sample Lak12m_FD_114543 | JGI IMG/M metagenome (GOLD analysis project Ga0172371, IMG submission 114543) | Freshwater microbial communities from Kabuno Bay, South-Kivu, Congo - kab_022012_12m | ecosystem: Environmental > Aquatic > Freshwater > Lake | place: Democratic Republic of the Congo: South-Kivu...
GATTACGTAAAGTGCGTAAGGCATGGTGTCTTCTACTGAAGACCTTACGCACTGCGTACCAAGAAATTCCCACGCAGGGGGAATATTCTGTCTGCCCTGAAAAGGTGTGTAGACGGCAGGACTGTGAGATAAAACTGTTCAAAGAATTACCCCCCAAATATCTTCTCCGCCGCCCCAATAATCCCTTTATCTTCTATTTCTACATTTTCGACTGGCTCTATGTTTACGTCTTCTGGTTCCGCCACGGTTCTCTCTGGCCCTTTCTCCCCAAGGACACACTTGAAAGTCATTGGTCCCCAGATTTTGGTCATTTGTTCTTCAATCAACTTCTTTTTCACTTCTCGCTCTAGCATATCTTGCTGAAATCTCGATGTCACCGAAAGTGTAATCGACTTTCCTTTCACATCAACAGGCGATACCAACCGAAGCATTCCTGCCAAAGAGCCACAGCTACCAGACATTACATTTACAAAGTCCATCCATTCCGTTTTTATCTTCTCTATCCCCGCCAAAGGCCCATCATAATTCTGAACAACTACATTACTCTTATCCTCAATTTCTTCCTCCTGTATCGCACTTTCTGTACTTACAGTTTTTACGACATCTGTCTTCTCTTCTGGCCGGGCAGGCGCCTCAACTTTTGGGTAGGTTACGCCTCCTCCGCTGTCATCGATTGCTAATGTTAGTAAGGCGATTTCCAATGGAAGCAAAGGCAAAGGCGACACTTTTATTTTGTCAGCCGCCTCGATCAACTCTTCAATCAATTTAATTTCATCACCTATCCCAACTCCTTTTTCCAAATTTTCCTCCATCATCATTTTCACTTCACCAAGGAGTGACGACGCCAACACCTGTGCCTTAATCCCCACCTTTTCCATCTCTCCAAAAATTTTGACAATCTTCCCCGACTCATGCCCCTTGGCAGCTTCTAGTAATTTCTTTATCGACTGACGACCTACAATTCCCAATACTTGCAAAACCAAAACACTATCAATCGTTTTTCCATATGATGCCACCTGTTCAAGTAATTTATGTCCTTCACGAAAACTTCCATCAGTCGCCTCTGCAATCTCTCGCAAAGCCTCTTCATCAATATCCAAGGCTTCCCCTTTGACCGCCTTCATAAGCGAACCAATGATTTCCTTATTAGTCGCCTTTGAAAAGTTGACTCTGGCGCATCTGCTCATGATTGTCTCAGGAACTTTTTGAGACTCAGTTGTACAAAGAATAAAAATTGCGTGGGCAGGTGGCTCCTCCAAAGTCTTCAAAAGTGCATTAAAACCTGCCGTCGACACCATGTGTACTTCATCGATGATGTATACCTTTTTAGGTAGCTGTACTGGTGCCAAGCGCACTTTATCGCGAAGATCTCGGATATCATCCACCAAGCCACTTGAAGCGGCGTCTATCTCGATTACATCCACACTACTTCCAGCACTCAAGCTAATACATGCATCACACTTTCCACATGGCTCATCCAAGTTGTCTTTCTTCCCTTGATTTTTTTCGCAGTTTATCACCTGAGCCAATATTCTGGCCGCACTAGTCTTTCCTGCACCACGAGGCCCTACAAACAAATATGCATGGGAAATCTTTCCGCTTTTTAGTGCAGACTCCAAAGACTCACGCACAGACAAAAGGTCTAGCTCAGAAATTTTCTTTGGTCGGTATTTTTGATAAAAGCTCACGGTAGCTATTACCTTATGTTGTCCCCCTCACTCGTGTCAACTATTAATATCTATATCAGATCCACTCAGTATTTTGACCAACTGTATCAATTTTCATATTTCCCTGCCCCCTTCGATATCGTCAAAACTTACTCAATTTTTAAGATTTGTTTCCCTTATCGCCTTAAACCATCATTTTTCCATAAAAAAGCCCCCGATTTTCATCAAGGGCAAAATATTTCAACAATGAATCTGGAAGATATACACATCCCCATCAGCATTGGTTATGGTTATCTTTCCATTGTCTTTCTCGGCAAGATCCACTTTGAGAGGTTTTCTCCATGCAGAAACAGAAATGATCAAATCGTCTTGATCTGTCACTAACACAATTTCTTCCTTCCACTTTCTCACTTTTCCTCGCTCTTCAATTCTAATCGGGTTATCAATCTCGGAAGACAGTTTTTGATTCGAAATTTGTATCGGTTCTCCGCCCATCTCTTCAAGTTTATAAGTGAAATCAAAAGTCTTATCACTTAATAGCCTGAACAAAAACCCGATTAATAGTGATTCGTTGTTGTAACTTAATACAAATTTACTCGGTTTCTGTGGCATTATTCGCCTCCTCTTTCTCCAAACTGTTGATGAGAATAATTCGCGTGACTGTGTCTTTTTCGTTCAGTTTGCGCACGATTTTGATTTGCCTGTCTGACTCGATCGTAACTTTAGGATCTTCATGTAAGTCAAATGAAATACTGCGAAAAGGATCCAACAGTATCTTCACCAGACTATTGATTACCACGATCTCCTTTGACTTTAGTTGACAGTTTTCCAATACGTACGGACCTTGATTATATTTTGAATGAAAAGACGCGATGTCAAATGTTTTCCCCTCGAGTCTTTCAATTAATTGAATTCCTACACCTTTCAAATAGCTCATATCCAGTCCAACCATCATCTCCACCTCCATGGAAAATATTTACTTTAATGTACGGTGTGAATTCTAACACTAAAACTCGTTTCTGAAAAGTTAGTCGTGATGTACACCAAGCAAATGTAGTAGACCGTGGCATGCCAAAAACTCAATCTCCTCATCCACAATCCTGTTCCACACGATTGCCTGTCTCTTGGCCTGAGGGTAGCAAACAACGATGTCCCCTAAGTTCAAACCATCAAAATCGTCGGGCATTTCTGCACCTTCTTCCAAAGGAAACGACAAAACATCCGTCACCTTATCCTCACCAAAATACTTCTTCTCCAACTCTTTTATTTTTCTCTCACCCACTACAGACAAAGATATCTTCACTACCCCATCAACAATCTCTTGTTCTTTAAGAGTCTTAATTAAAGCCTCTTTGACTCTTTTGCGGTCAAATGGGTATCTACTATCAGCTGCAATTTCTAAATCTAGTTTTATCATTTAAGAAAACTTGGCCATCACAATCTTGTTTATCACTCCCCCATCAGCCTTACCACGAAGTTTGCCCATTACAGCACCCATTAAGCGTCCCCCTGTTAGTCCTGTTTCTGTAGCAGTTTGGGCCACAACAGCCTCCACTTCAGCTTCACTCATCAAAGTAGGTAAATATTTCTCAATTAAATTCAGCTCATACTTCTCCTGATCTGTTCTCTCCGCGTCACCTGCTTTTTCATAAATCTCGATAGCATCTTTTCTCTTCTTGGCTTCTTTGGTCAGTACGCGAATTACTTCCTCATCAGCTGGCTCGCCATTTCGCATATCTATCGCGTATCCAAGCTCGGAAATAATAAACTTCAAAGCATTTACCAAACGAGAATCTCCCGCTTTGAGAGCAGTTAATGACTCAGACTTTAGCTGTGAGTAAAGCATTGTTTGTGTGATTACTTAGTAATTCCAGCTGCGCGTTTGTTACGACGACGAATTCTAGCCGAAGCTTTACGAAGTTCGATCATCTTAATGTTACGTACAGTAGAAGGTTTTTGGAAACCAGTCATTCCCACAGATTTGACCCTTTCGAGTCCTGAATCCTCATAAGTTAGTTTTTTGAATTCACTAATGAGTTGTTGTGTGGTTTGTCCTTGTTTTTTTCTTGCAACGAGTGCCATAAATTGATACACCTACCTTTCTTTTTGATCGTTATGTTGATCCGCCTGGTTCAGTTTTTGATCCGCCCAGAATATGAATGTGTTCATGCTCAAAGTGGTTGTATCCTGCTCCATTGTTTACTAGTTTGTACCCAGTTTTATCTAGGCCAAGTAGGGCGACCACTTCAAAAACGACTGGCATTATTTTACCCCAGAACATACCACTTTGTGAAGTCCCAACTTCAGCCTTTTTTACATGGTCCTTCGGCATAATCAGAACATGCACCGGTGCCACCGGATACTTATTTTTGATGCAGATAAACTCGTCATTCTCCCACACAATTTCAGCTGGGGCTTTTCGTGATCCTATCTGACAAAACAAACAATCTTTTTCAATCATTTTGTTTGATTTTTAATAAATAGTTTCTTACGAAGTCAACATCGGAAGACATATCATTTCTAATTTCTTCAAAATCTTCAAGTTTGTCGCTCACATTTCGAGGCCTCAAATTTGATATATCTAGAATCATTACTTGCCATGACCCGTCTGGTTGAACCAATAAATCATAATAATCATCATCGGGCAATATGATTCCTTTGTTCCACGCATCCATAAATAGATTATTTAGCTTCTCTTTAATATCTCTTGGGTTTATTTCCAAATATCTTTCTTCTGCCTTGGTTAGTGGTCTCTTTTTCTGATATTCTGACTCAAAAAAACGTCCCACGATTTCTTTACCAAAAAACTGGCTACCGTCAGCTGTCATATCACCCATTGCCACAGTACCCTTATCAACAATTCTCATTGAGCCAGCTGTAGGGAGACCTTTTTGTCTTAATATATTCCATTTATATAAATATCTCTCAGCTGAACTCATTTCTTTAGTTTCCCCAGGGAAAAAGTATCTTTCATCAGGCCTCTCACTAACGTCTTTTAATACCAACTTCATCTCTCTCCCAGTTTCTGACTGTGCCTCAATTTTATGTTTTGGATACGTTCCTCCCATCTGGTGCATATTTTCGGCCACATTGGAAACGGTTACCGTTCTTTTCTCCTCATTCTTTATCAAATTAATTTCCTGCCCTATCTCTGGTTCGTTCATTTTACAAACAACTTAATAACATCTTTAATAGTAATAAGAAGCATCAACCCCAAAAGAAAAATCATTCCAAAAGTATTTACATAACCCTCAATCTTATTTTTCTTTCCTTTCCCAATTATTTTCTCAATTCCAAGGAACGCTATTCTTCCTCCATCGAGTGCGGGAAATGGCATCACATTAAGAATAGCCAGATTAATAGAGAGAATTCCCATAAATTGCAATACTGCCACCCAACCCACACTATAAACTTCCTTACTCACTTGATAAATACCAACAGGACCAGAAACATCTTTCGGTAATCCTTTTCCTGTTACAAGGTTTACAAATATCATTCCCAGATTGCTTGCGATTTCTTTTCCCCATCCCCATGCTTCTTCCAAACCAACAACAGCTCCTCTAAAAGGCATCTGCCAAATCGGGTACTTCTTCATTTCTATACTAGAAAGTGCCACACCGAGTGCTCCCTGCCCTTCTGGAGGGTTTTCGCGAGGAGTTAGTTTCACAGACTTCTCCATTCCGCCTTTTTCCGACAAAACCATCTCTATTTCTTTTCCTTTTAAACTATCCACTTTTGCCACAAATTCCTCAATTCCTGAAAAAGTAACTTCATTCTTTCCGTCAACAATTTTTATCACCTGACTATCCACACTTATTCCTGCCAATGCCGCAGGCGAGCCCTGACCAATCTCCACAATCATTACTTTATCTGTCTTGGTTGGAATTCCCAAATATGAATACACTATTCCAAACAAAACAACTCCCAAAATAAAATTCATTGTTACCCCAGCCAAAAGTACAGCAGCTCTCTGCCACATCGGTTTATTAAAAAATGCTTCAGGTGAAGCAGCTTGCTCTGGATTTTCCATGTCCTCACCATATAGCTTCACAAAGCCACCCAAAGGCAGCCAGTTAATACTAAACAAAGTTCCTTTGTGCTTAAAAAGCTTCTTCGCTCTAGGTGGTAAACCAATGCCAAACTCCTCTACCCTCATCTTAAATAGCCTAGCAATGAGGAAATGCCCCAGTTCATGAATAAGAATCAAAACCGAAAGCATGAGTATAAAAACAGTTAGTTGCATTATCTAATTCTAACAATATTATTCCGCAATAGAACAAGAACTATATTTATGTGAATTGTTTATCAAACCGCCATCACTTCTTCTTCCTTGGCGCGACTCATCTCCTCCACTTTTTCGTTGTACTCTCCTGTGATTTTGTCCAACTGTTCCAAAAGCAAAAAGATTTCATCTTCCGATACTTCTTTACTTTCCTTTAAAGCATCAATTTTTTCTTTTACGTCTTGTCTGGCTTGGCGTAACATTATCTTCCCCGACTCTGTCTTTTGTTTGAGAAGCTTCACAAAATCAAGACGTCTCTCTTGAGTAAGCGCTGGGATAACGATGCGAATAATGTCTCCTGCCACGGCAGGTGAGAGCTTCATCTCACTATCAGCAATTGCCTTTTCGATGTCTCGCATCAGTGATTTGTCATAAGGAGAAACGATAAGCATATTTGGGTCAGGTGCTGTTATCGAAGCCACTTCCATCAAGCGCATTCTGCCACCATAGGCCATCACTCCAATATTTTCCACCAAACTAGGCTTGGCCCTACCCACGCGAATAGTTTCGAAATCTTCCTCTACATTCTCCAGCACGCGAGAAAATTTTTGACGTAATAGTGAAATCAATTCATGCTCTATAACCATATACTCCAATTGTACAACAGGAATTAGTAACCACAAAAAACCCGCCTCAAAGACGGATCTTTTGAAAAAGAATAGCTTACTCAGTTCCCAGTTTGAATCTGGCGAAACGAATAATACGAATATTCTCTTTTGTTTTACCAATAGTCTCTTTTACAAGCTGTTCAATTGTTTTTGAACCATCACGAATGTATGCCTGAGTCAAAAGCTCATCAACGTCACGAGGATTCATAGACACAATTTGCAAAGCCACTTCTTTACAAAGTTCAGTAAATTCAACAGTATTAGCCACAAAATCAGTTTCGCAAGCAATCTCTACCATAGCAGCGGAAAGTCCTCCTGCATGAGTGTAGCAATATACTTTGCCACTTTTAACTTCACGATCAGACTTTTCTTCAGCTCTAGCTAATCCTTTGGCACGAATAAGCTCAACTGCTTTTTCCATGTTGCCATTAGCTTCAGTAAGTGCGTTTTTGGCATCCATTACTCCTGCTCCGGTCTTCTCTCTGAGTTCTTTTATTTGGTCCATCATATTATTTAGCTGGTGTATTAATAGTGTTTGGGGTCAAATCTTTACGTTGTTTTAATCCTGTTTCCAAGGCTTTTCCAAAGGCGCCAATCACGATCTCCAAACCCTTAGCAGAGTCGTCATTCATTGGAACTACGAAGTCGACCATATCTGGGTTAGCGTTAGAGTCTACCAAACCGATGACCATAGCACCTCGACTGTTGGCTTCTTTAACGGCCAGTTTCTCTTTGTGAGTATCAATAGCCACGATTACTTCAGGAGCGTCTTTGAGTGTAGCAATGCCACCAACAACTCTTTCCAAACGAGCAATCTCTTTATCAAAAAGAACTTGTTCTTTTTTGGTGAATTTCTTAAGCTGACCTTGGTCACGTTTAAGTTTGAGAGAGTTCAATCTATCAAGAGTCATTTTTACCTGTTTCCAGTTGGTGATCAAACCACCCATCCAGCGTTGAGTAATATATGGCACTTCAATTCTCTTGGCTTCGGCCTCAAGCATAGCTTTGGCCTGTCTTTTGGTTCCCACGAGAACGATTCTCTTACCTTCCTTAGCCGCTGTGGTAAGAGCTTTGCAGGCAGCATCGAGTCCATCAACAGTTTTTTCCAAATCAAAAATGTGAATTCCATTCATGGCGCCCCAAAGATATTTCTTCATTTTGGGATTCCATTTTTTAACCACGTGGCCAAAATGGGCACCAGCCTCAAATAGTTCTTCGATTGTGGATGCAGGAGCTTTTTTGGATGCGTCATTGTGAGGAGTACTCTCCGTGGCAATCTCCGCGGTTTTCACTTCGTCCAAAACTTCTTTTGAAACAACCTTCTTAACAGCAACCTTCTTGGGAGCGGCTTCCTTTTTTACAGGAGCGACCTTCTTAGTAACGACTTTCTTTACTTCTTTTTCGGCAGAAGCAACCGTTGTTTTAGCTTTAGTAGCCATATTTTTTATCTCTTTTAAACTTGTAAGACTTTCAGAGATTCGTCTTCAAGTAAATTATTAATATTTAACCTCCATATTCTAGCACAGATACCCATAAAAATATACCTAAGTGCTACAATACCAAACAAAGAACGTTCAAATTCAAAAGGAGGACACATGTTCTGGATTTTATGGTTGCCCCTTTCCGTTCTATGTTTGGGAATCTTCATCACCATATATGGAGCAGTTCAAACAAAAAGCGGTAATGAAGTATTCGACGGAATTGGAATTTCTCTTGCAGCTGCCTTTTTGTTCTTCTTGGTCGGAGGATCGCTATCTGATCTTGTGGCAAAACGAACCCCAGCTCAATCGGTATATGTCGACCTGGAAAATGTTATCTATTTGGCCCCTGTACCCAACGGGAATGAAGGTGAATATCTCTATTCTGATGGAGACATCGAAAACAGTGCCCGTTACATCTATTACTACATTACTTCCCAGCCCGTCTATCCCGAGTATCCCCAAGACCAAACTATTTTGATGAGTCAGGCGAGGGTTGTTTACGACAGTCCCGAAAAACCTTTCTTTGCCTACATTAAACAAGTATGCAAAACTAGCGAGTTTTGGCTCCTTTCCTGCAAAAGCACTTCACCATACACTGTTGAATTTCATCTTCCGCCAAACTCAATCATCCCCTTACCAAAATAATCCATCCAACCCGCCTAACCAGCGGGTTTTTTGTACTCAATCAGCCTTTGGCGGATATCTATATACTCGCCAAGTTCTCAAACAGTGAGATCACTGTCAAAGGCCCAACTCCGCCAGGTACTGGTGTAATCATCAAAGCCTTCTCAAATGCCTCTTTCGAAAAATCTCCCTTAGGGTAGCCCAGATCAATGCCTACAAAACCATTAGCTACATATTCCTCCTTAATAAGACCCTCAACCCCTGTTGAACCGATTACCACCTCACACTCCTTAATCTTGTTTAGGTCATCACCCTTATCAAAACCTTTTACTTCATACCTTAGTGTCTTAAGACGTGGCACCAGTCTACTTCCCACTTCACCAAGAGCTCCGACGACGGCAATTGGCTGTTCCTCATCAACATTAAATATTTCCAAAACTCGCTCCACAGCCCCAACTACCGCCGGAATGAACCTAGATTTCGGGTTTAATCCGTCTATATCCTTCTCAGGATTTATTGAATACAATATTTGTTCAGCATCCTCTTTTGTAGCCCCAGTTATTGGCAACTGAATAAGTATTCCATCAATTGTCTCATCTATATTTGCCTCATCAAGCATCTCTTGAAGCTCTTCTTTGTTTTTGGCAAATGACACACTTACCAAAACCCCAAGTCTCTCCCCCATCTCTCTTTTGAGACGTACATAAGTACTCTCTTCCGCGTGCCCATCGCATTGCAGGATAAGAAGGCTTTTTCCCATCAATCTCTCCGAGTCTTCAAGGAATCTTGCTATCTTATCTGCTTCTTTTTTTCCGTCTAATATTAATTTGGGCATGGATATTTTTTACATATTTCTAATACTTCTTCCTTCACCTTAGCTGTATCCTCACCCCCAAACACTCTCAAGATTAATTTGGCTATTACTCTCATCTCAAACTCACCCATGCCTCGTGTGGTTACGGCAGGAGTCCCAATACGAATTCCTGATGGTCTCATTGGGCTCCCTTGATCTTTTGGTATTGTATTTGCGTTCACGATAATTCCCGCTTCTTCAAGCTTCACTGCCATATCTTTTCCTTTTTCCAAGCCTACCTCCACAAGCATCAAATGATTCTCAGTTCCGAAGACTCTCAAGCCACCATTTCGCAACTCATCGGCCAACACTTTGGCGTTTTTTATTACCTGATTTGCGTAATTTCCAAACTCACGGCTCTCAGCTTCCTCAAATGCTACTGCCATCCCCGCAATTGTATTCATATGTGGACCACCTTGGAGACCAGGAAAAACAGCTTTATCGATTTTGATTGCTAGTGACTCATCTTTCTCCAGTCCGTTATTGGTTACTCCAATAAAAGCTCCACGTGGACCCCGAAGAGTTTTGTGAGTTGTGCTGGTTACGATATGGGCATAGTCTGCTGGATTCTCAACTGCTCCTCCAGCTACAAGCCCCGCGATATGACTAATATCAGCTACAAGATATGCCTCAACACTGTCAGCAATCTCCGCAAATCTTTTCCAATCCAAACTCCAAGGATATGCTGTGGTCCCTGCAAAAATCACTTTTGGAGTCTCTTTCAAAACCAAACTAGCCAAAGCTTCATAATCAATTTTTCCTTCCGAATTTAATCCATACTGCACACTCTTAAACCACTTTCCCGTCACACTCACCTTGTGCCCATGGGTAAGGTGTCCCCCAGAGCTAAGTTCCATTCCGCAAATAGTCTCATGAGGCTCTACCAAGGCTAGTAATACCGCCAAGTTGGCAGGGCTACCAGAATACGGCTGTACATTCATATGTTCCAGCTTGAAAAGTTTCTTGCCCCGTTCAATTGCATGCGTTTCCACCTCATCCATTACCTCATTTCCTTGATAATACCTTCGCCCAGAATATCCTTCGGCATATTTATTAGCCATCACCGAGCCAACAGCATCTCGCACAGCCTTAATAGCATAGTTCTCAGACGGGATCAAAGAAAGAGTTTCTGACTGTCTTTTAGCCTCTTTTCCCAACAAATTTGCAATCATTGTATCCATGTTCTAATTTTAACCTACTTCTTATAGATAACTCGAGTTAAATCATCCCAAATTCATCAAGAGTCGCCAGAGACTCCGCCAACACCTTTTCTCTACTCTGTGACACATCAATCACTCTCCAAAAATCTGGATACTTCACCGACAATTCCAAATACGCATCACGAACTCGAGAGTGAAACTCCAGCTCCTTCATATCGTATCTATCCTTATCTGTACAGTTTGCTTTTCGCACAATAGCTAGCTCAGGCGCCAAGTCGTAATGCAAAACCAAGTCAGGCATCAAGCCCTTAGTCGCTATTTTGCTCACTGCCACGATTATTGCCTTATCTACCTTTTCCGAACTTTGATAGGCATAACTACTAAACCAATACCGATCAAGCAACACTCCCTTCCCCTCTTTCAGACCTTCCAGTATCGGTAATACTTCTGTGTTCACTAGATTCGCTCTTGAAGCACTGTACGTCAAAAACGCAGCCATCGGATCAATCTCGATTACATGTGTTTCTTGAACAGCTATTCTAAGTAGCTCACCATAATCAGTACCTCCAGGTTCTCTAAAGAATTTCCAACCTTCCAAGTGTCCTTTTATTCCATTAATCGCCGTCGTTTTTCCACATCCTGATCCACCCTCTATTACGAGTAATGGCTTTTTATTTTCCGTCATTTTCTGTCCCATTAATTAATAATGATTTCTTTATCGATTCGGGTAGTTCTGCC
>Ga0172371_10012089_pt1 | contig 11412 bp, 14 predicted proteins | sample Lak12m_FD_114543 | JGI IMG/M metagenome (GOLD analysis project Ga0172371, IMG submission 114543) | Freshwater microbial communities from Kabuno Bay, South-Kivu, Congo - kab_022012_12m | ecosystem: Environmental > Aquatic > Freshwater > Lake | place: Democratic Republic of the Congo: South-Kivu...
AAAACAATCATTGCGGCAATCAAGAAAAGGTTGTTCACGGTGTCCTTTTTGTCTAGCCGAGCATAACCAATGATACCAACGAACAAAAGGCTGGCCATGGCAAATAAATTGATATCAATCCGGTAGATAAGAGTCATAAGCGCCTCCGCAAATAGAAATCACCTGTATTATATCACAGAGTTTCAATTTAAGGGTTTTTTTAATAAAAAAACCGAGATAGCTATGTAACTTCCATGTATACTTTTCATTCATAATTCTATCGTGTTAATCGACAAAAATCAACTTATTTTTGCATAAAAAAAGCGATGAATTCATCGCTTCTACTTCTCAAATATCAACTGCCATGAAATGCCAAAACGATCTTTCACAGAACCATACGCTTTTGCAAAGAACGTTGGCTGAGGAGTTTGAACGTTCATCGCAGACACTTTCAATTGGTTGAAGATTTCATTCACTTCTATTTCGCTGTCGCAATGTACAAGAATGCTCATATTGTCTCCGGCATGATAAATCATGTGTTCCGGAACATCACTCAAATGAAAAATAGAGCCTTTAATGTTCATCACGCTGTGAAGAATCAAATTACCATTCTCTGGTTTGCCCGTATAGTTGGGCATGTCTTTATATCTCATAATCTGCGCATCTTCCGTAGAAAATGCTTTTTGGTACATCTTTATGGCTTCATCACATGTGCGGTCGAAGTTCAAATAGATTTCCGCTGCCATGGGTATCACTTCCTTCTATCAACAATATAATCTGAAATTGAAGTGTCGTCAAAAGATATACCTTACTTGTTTTTAAACTTAGAGAAATCAAAATGCTTTTCTTTTGGAATCAATTGGTCGTGTTCCAAACGATAGGATTCGTCTTGCTTCTCCTTCTTTTCAAGTTTGAAGAACAAAACGGTGTGTACCGCCGTGGTTATCGCCAACAAAATGAAATAGACAATGGATAATTCCGCCATTCGATGCAACAAGTAATAAATATTCATGAAAACATTGAAGGTTGAAAATCGAGATGTGAAACTATAATAGACGAACTGATACCCAAGCAGAAAATAGAGAATGACATAAAACGAATAATGATATTCCCACTTGAGGATTAAGTAGAACACATAGATGAAGACGCCAAATAACAAGAATCCGCTAAAAGCACCGATGTATCTGAGAAAACTCCAAGGAATCAACGTCACAAAAATGCCAACCGCAAAGAAGGTATAAGCGGCAGTTGAGATGAGCATCAAATAGGAAAATATTTTGAATTCCTTGTTCTTGGGAAATAGAGTTAAAATCAACACATATTGGAGGGCGTGTTGAATCAGAATCAAGGTTGATAAAATGATGATTGTATTCGTATAGTACTCGTCCATGAATCCACTCAAGTTCGGAATTCTAGCCCAATATATCAGTTGAAAGAGACTATAATAGACGACACTGATGAGAATTGGGAGGTAATAAAGATTTCTTCTTTTCACCATAGTCCCTCCTTTTTTTTAATATATTCATTATATCACAAGCCATCACCCTTCTCATCCTTTTGTGATATAATCACTTTGGAGGAGATTGTATGAAGGAACTTGACATTCATTATGGCATGCCAACGGCCGAGGAAGCAATGGCTCGGTTAGAACTATTTCTATCCACTTATAAGAATAAGGAAACATGCATCAAAATCATCCATGGATATGGATCGAGTGGAAAAGGTGGTAAAATCAAGGAACAGTGCCGTGCTTTGCTCGACACCAAAAAGCAGCGTGGCATCATCAAAGAATACCTTCCTGGAGAAGCCATTCACTCGTTTATGGGATATGTGGATGTCATTGAGAGATATAAAAAGTACTTACAAGGAGACAAGGATTATACGCGGTCAAACGACGGCGTCACATTTGTCTTCTTTCGATGATTATTCGTCGACGGACTCCAAAAAGAAACGACGATCAAAAGCACCATTTTTCGATTTCTTGACTTGTCTCAATCGCTGATACTCTTCGATTGAGACATTTTTCATCGCTAAAATAGCGTGCATCACTTCTCCGATGTCAACCAACTCGATGACGTCATCTGTTAGAAAGAACTCGTCAAGTTCTTCCTGTAACTTCTGTTTGAGCGCTTCGTAATACTCTTTTTCTTCCAAGATTCTAATGTTGGGATGCTTTCCGGACTGAAGAATGATTTCGGGAATGTTATCGCGAACGAGTTTCCGGTATGGAGTGTTCATACTATCCTCTTTCCGAAGGTGTGTTGACGCCCTCAAATTAATTCATAGTTTCATTATATCAAAGAACAGAGTATTTTCAAAAATGGTTCATGAAAAAGGACGTTTTTTTGATATAATATTGATATGTGATTTAGATTGGCGGTGGATGATTACATGAACACAATCAAATTATATGGGTTTAATAACTTGACGAAAACCTTAAGTTTTAATATCTATGACATATGTTATACTCGCGATGAAATCGAACGGAAAGCCTATATCGAATACATCGACGAACAATACAACTCCGATCGATTGACCGGTATTTTGGCTCGTGTGGCAACCATTATTGACGCCAAGATTTTGAATATTGCCAAACAAGAATATGAGCCACAAGGTGCGAGTGTTACTGTGTTGATTTCTGAAAGCGACGTTCCCGCAAGCGATATCGATCCATCCTGCAATTCAGGAGTATTGCCTCACAAAGACAGCGTCGTCGCCCATTTGGACAAATCGCATTTGACGGTGCACACTTATCCTGAAACGCACCCAAATCAAAATGTTTCGACGTTTCGAGTCGACATCGATGTGTCGACTTGCGGAAAAATCTCTCCGCTAAATGCACTCAATTATTTGATTGAGAGTTTCGATAGCGATGTCATAAACATCGACTACCGTGTTCGCGGATTCACAAGGGACACGGATGGAAAAAAGTTGTTTATCGATGATGAGTTAAATTCAATTCAAGAATTCATCGACCCGAAAACGCTCGATGCCTATACCGTCATGGATGTGAACTTGAGTCATTCCAACATCTTCCATACGAAAATGATGCTAAACCAATTTAATTTGGATAATTATCTATTTCTTCTTTCCGCCGATGAATTGGAGGAAAAAGAAAAGACACTCATTAAAAACAAGATACACATCGAGATGACAGAAATATTCTATGGCATGAATTTGCCAAAAATGAGGTGACCCATGGACGGATTTTTTACCGAAAAATGGACAAATGATGTCCGATTCTCGATTCGTATCAAGGATAAACTATTTTCCAAACAAACCCAATTTCAAAAGATGGAGTTTTTCGTTTCGGAAGAACTTGGTCGATTTTTTACGCTCGATGATGTCCTCATGGCGACCGAAAAGGACGAGTTTATCTACCACAAGATGATGATTCACACGCCTCTTGCGGTCCATCCGAACGTCGTAAAGGTTCTCGTCATCGGCGGAGGGGACGGGGGATCGGTAAGAGAACTTGTCAAATATCAAGAAATCCAATCGATTGACATGGTCGAAATCGACGAAGAGGTCGTTTTTGCATGTGAGAAGTATTTTCCTCAAACCTCGAGCTCATTACGAAATCCAAAAGTTCATCTTCGCTTTGAAGATGGTCTCGCCTTTGTGAAAGTCGCAAAAAGCGGAATGTATGATTTGATTGTCGTGGACTCCACGGATCCAATTGGCGTTGGCGAAGGTTTGTTTTCCAAGGATTTTTATGTTCAATGCCATCGAATACTGAAGGATGATGGCATATTGGTCAATCAGCACGAAAGTCCCTATTTTGAGAATACAAGAAAGGAAATGATTCGTGCTCATCAAAAAATCCAAGCGCTCTTCCCCATTTCCACCGTGTACCAAGCCTTCATACCGACCTATCCCTCAGGTCACTGGTTGTTTGGATTCGCCTCAAAAAGATATCTTCCGTCGGCGAACCTGCATACCGAAAAACTCACCCAAAATCATATTGCTACAAAATACTACAATCACGAACTACATAAAGCATCATTTGTTTTGCCAAACTATGTCAAAGCATTGCTCGAAAGTGAAGGCAAGTAAAAAGGTCGAAAATTATCGACCTTTTTTCTTTTACATTTTTGCCATCATCTTCGTGATAAAGCTGATTGCCCTCTTTGGAGAGAGTTTGTACATCATCTTCATCATCTTCGAATCAGAACCGACATACGTTTGGAAACGGTTCTTTTCCATCGCTTTGATAATGTCTTCGGCGGCTTTTTCTGGAAGTGTCATTTTCATTGCGGGCTTTTCGTCGGCTTTCGGAGCTGCCATTGCCACACCCGAGTTCTTGGAAATATCTGTAGCGATGGCTCCAGGGAACACGACTCCAACTTTAACAGGAGAGTTGAGAAGTTCTGCGTAAAGTCCTTCCGTCAGCAACTTTAAGGCGGCTTTGGATGCGCCATAAATCGATTGTCCTGGGAATGGGAAGAATCCTCCCATACTAGATACGTTCAGGATGTGTGCTTCCGGACGACTTAAGAATTCCGGAAGGAACGTTTTAATCATGTAGAGGGGGCCATAGAAGTTGACATCCATGACTTGATTGATTTTTTTGTATTCGAGATCTTTCACAGGAACGAAAGGTTGAATGATTCCCGCATTGTTAATGAGCCCGTCGACAACGCCGAATTTCGCTTTTACAGCAACGAGAAATTCCTTGACGGCCTCCAGTTTGGTGATGTCGAGCACATGGATCATCAGATTTTCGGAACGATTTGCTTTTTCATAAGTCTCGTTTAGGCGTTCCTGACTAATATCTACGGTTGCGACCTTCGCTCCCTTTTGGAGTAATTGCAGCACGAGTTGTCTTCCGATTCCGCCACCACCACCGGTGACGACAATCACTTTGTCTTTTACTAACACGATGAATTCCTCCTTCATAGTTTCTAGATTCATTTTACGCTGATTTGGAAGGGCTTTCAAGCAAAGTGCTTAAAATCCTTTGTATAAAGGATATAAAACCTTTCCGTTGCTTTTTTGAGAGAATTCAGGTATAGTATTACCGAAAGAAGGGATGAAACGTGAAAACAAGAAGATTAGTCCTAACTTCTTTGTTTGTGGCTATCGGAGTTGTACTTCCCCAAGCGCTGCATTTGTTCGGGGGTCCGACACTTGGAAGTATATTGTTACCAATGCATTTACCGGCATTTATCGGAGCCATGCTATTAGGAGCGGGACCAGGAATCATCATCGCGCTTCTCTCGGTCGGGATTGGTGTGTTGTTGGGAATGCCATCCCTCGTGATTGCGTCATACATGGTCTTTGAGTTGATTGCATATGCGGCAATTTCTGGATATTTATATCAGAAAAAACATTGGAATGTGTTTTTGTCATTTGGAATCGCGAAACTATTCGGAATGAGTGTCGCCATCGTCATGGTATTGTTTTGGTCAGGTGTTCTCGGAATCACTTATCCGCCAACATTCGGAACGATTACGATGTTCGCCGTGGGAATCCCTGGAATCATCGCTCAGGGAATTCTGGTACCAACCGTGGTATTGGTTGTGAAACAACGGAGAGAACATGGACACGAATAAACTATTGAATTCCCATACTTGCGTCATTTTGGAAAACAATCAAGTTATTTTTTCTTCCGATGAAAAGGGCGTTAAGCCACTACTCGACTTTTACCATCAATCTGGTGTCAAGCAGAAGTTATGCGTTGTGGACAAGATTATGGGTAGGGGTGCTGTATTGTTGGCAAAATTAATAGGCGCAGAGTCCATTGTCACGCCAATCATCAGCAAAGATGCTTTGGCATTGGCGAATGAATATGGCTTAAAAGTGGAATATCAGAAACTCGTTGATTATATCGTGAATCGAGATAATACTGGACGATGCCCTATCGAAACTTCGGTTCTAGGCATATCTGATATACAAAAAGGTTACGAAATCATCCTTCAAACGCTCCAAAAGTTGAAAGCTTAACAGCGACTAAATGTCGCTGTTATTTTTATAAAATATAAACGAACAAAAAACAATCATTCCAAAAGAATACGATGAAAAATACACAAAAATCAGAAGTTTTTGGGTTCGTCTTCACTTTTTTATCATCTTGTGCTTTTTCTGTTCGTATCTTATTGACTTTTGAATGCGGCTTGGATAAACTAGACAAGACTAACTACACTGAACGGGGGAAAATAGTTATGAAACGCGCTTTGCAGCTATTGAGTGTGCTTTTTGTATTTGGGTTTGGAATCATCGGATGTACGGAAGAGAAGCCAGTGGATTTGACAACGGTGGACATTGAGGCCATCGATCAGGTCGATATTCCTGCGGGAACATATTCGATTCCCTATACCATTGAAGAATTAAGCGATTTGGTGAAAACATACGGTGCCGTTGTATCTTTTCACGTATGGAATCATTTGAATGAAGAAGTCACTGTCGAGGGAGATACGTTTGTCGTAGAAGCTGGAGAAGTGTATACGGTAACGATTATCTTGACAGTTCAGGAACAAACAAAAGAAAAAACTATTACCGTTACCGCTGTGTCAGCGACACAAATGGTCGAGGTCTTTTTTGATGCAAAAGGCGGAAGCGGATATGAAGAAAGTCAATTAATCGAATTCGGAAGCGTTCCTAACTTAGAAATCGCGCCAGTCAAGGAAGACTATGTCTTCGATGGTTGGTATTTGGATGAAGAATGCACAACTCGATATCTCGGAGAAGGGATTGAACAAGACACGACGCTTTATGCGAATTGGCTTCCCGTCGAGGTCGCATTAACAACCGTCAGTTTTGATTTGAACGGCGGAAATGGAGATTTCCCTGACCAAACCGTCGTCATTGGTACGTTTGCGACGAGACCGACGACGAATCCCACGAGGACAGGATATCTCTTCACTGGATGGTATGTAGCCTTGAACTCATCTCAGCCTTTTGACTTCGAAACAATGTTTATCTATACTGATACGGTGATCTATGCTCATTGGGAAGTCGATTTGTCGAACGTCAATTTTACCGTCTCATACGATTTGAACGGTGCACTACAGACAGAAACGATATCAGAAACGGTATCATCGGGTGCTCATCCATCCGGACTAGAATTGACTCCTATCTATCCGGGTCATGTGTTTATCGGTTGGTCCCTTGACCCAAGTTCATTGATAGCGACTCCGGTTTCGAGCATTGAAGTTTATACAAACATTACTCTATATGCTGTTTGGCATATCGATTTCGTCGTCTATGACGGAACGAATTATTATTCGGATTATACTTCATCAGACGATTCAACTATCGTCGATGGTTGGGTCGAACAAAGAATGAATTTGTCGACCACATTCAATAAGCATGATTTCTTAAGTGCGGTGTCTCTACAGGATGACTTTGTAGAATATGGTGTGCTTTATGGAACCAGTTCATCGGAGATAACCTATTATGATGCTTTTGCCAAAAAGGTCCTGGGAACGATTTCGCTTGATTCAATCGATTATGCGAACACGGTCTACTATGATTTAACAACAGAAGCATTATTGAGCGAGGCGGTGTATTTTGCTGTATTCTACATTCGAACGAATGATTCCATCGTCTATAGCCCTTCATACGAGTTTGAGACGTGCATGAAAGTTCAAGAAGGCACATCTGTCGGCGCGAATTATGTTCTGTCTGGCGGATTCTATCAATACGACACTGGAAGTGAAAGTTTCCGCCCGTCGATGTTTATCGAGATTATGGATGGATATTCAGCGTTACTGAATGGTGTCCCATATAATAGCTTTTCACAGATTTATTCTGAGGGAACCCACTCGCTAATCACAATGAATACGACAACGGGCAAACGATTCTTGCATGTATTCAATGTGGATTTCCAATACCCTGAAGCCGTGATGACTTATTGGTCCTCCGCAACATCGAATTCTTCGGTGTCTGTCACTTATCAGATTTCTTTCCCGCATGATGAGTACATCAGTTATCATGTTTCTGAAGTGGGAATTTTATATTCTTATGACAATCCATTTGTGAAACTTGATTTGCCTGGTGTAATCAAAAAGTCCGCAACAATTGACTATGGCATGGGCACAATAACCACAAACACTGATATCGCTTCTTCGGAAAGAACAGTCTATGTCCGTGCGTATGTAATCATGAATGGAAAAGTATCGTATTCGAACACCGTTACAAAACTAGAGTATGCAAATTCTGAATACTCATTAACAGCCAATTATACAATCGATGACAACAAAATGACATTGGATCAGACATATGATTATTACTATGGTAATACAAGTATGAAATTGTACACCCTAAACAACGACTCCTATGGAATGCAAGAAGTACTCTCACACATCGCCCTCCAAGGCGCTGGACAATATTTCATCACACCAATGGAGATGCTTAGCAATTCAATGATTATTGACGTCTTAATTATCGACGATGTGGCACCTTTGACTGGCGTTGAGGAAGGTCAAGTGTATCAACCTGGCGTCTTGGTCCAGATGAATATGTATAACCCTTATTGGTATTACTCCATGAACGGACAAGATTATTATGATTTGCCTTCTTCGGTTAGGTTGACAATACCGGGATATTACACCATCTATTACAGAAGCGGAAACGGAATGATGGAAATTCATTTCGAAATCGCTTCTAACAATCAATAAAAAAAGCGACCTTCGTGTCGCTTTTCTATTTCAAAATGATAGGAATCCAGACATCACAAACATATGTTAGTGATGTCGTGTCGCCAATAAAATAAGCCTCAAAATCAGGGACAGGGGCATGCTTAAGGGGACTGTTTGGAAAGAAATCGGTGAAGATTTCATGCCACACCTTTTGGATGGCGTTAGGAAGTGCTCCGATGCTTTCAAAGACAGCCCATTTTGCCTTGTCCACGAAAAGACTTTCCACATTGGGAATGGCTTGATTGGTTTCGATACCAATCATGTACGAGAAACTGCCATCCGTGCGTCGTTGAAACAAAGGCCCAAAAATGGTTTCTCTTCCGATAACTCCCTGAGTTTCATCGTGAGCCCATCGCTGTTTGATTGCATCCAAAACCTAGATATGGTTTGGTTTATCCTGTTGTCTTCTTGAGAAGTTGGAATACTTTTTCCAACGACTAGGAACGATTCTCTTTCAACGATTCGATACTCCATTTGCGATTCTCCTTTCGATTATTACTGCCTTCATGAAACATGATTTCTATTTGCTTGTGTTGACATACCAGCTTGGAATCACTCTGTGAAAATCATCAAACCAAGACAAAGTCTTGATATGAACATCCATCATGATATCATTTTGTTCAACCCCAAATTGTGCTGCCCAAGTCATCGCTCCAAGCAACGCTTCGGCTGCATATAACGCTAGAAGTGGGAAAAAGTCATCCGGAATACGAAATTCGAAATATCCATCGATGAGGGCTGAAGCAAACAAGGGAGAAACGAGGACATTCCAGCAAAACGGTTTGAAATCATCATATCCATCCGAAATATCGATACGCTCAAAATCAACAATACCCAAATGTCCTTCATGAATGACCATGTTTCCAAGATGATAATCGCCATGCTCGATGGTCAATATCCGATTGCTCATCAATGAAATGTTTTCTTCAACGAACTCGATGATCCGTTCAAGTTTTGGAATAGGTTTGGATAAGGATAAGGCCTTTGCTTTCTGTATTTTTCGATGAATCTTCGCGGCGAAGAATTCGCTCCAGTTGAAGGACTGTTCGATTGGAACTTGATGGATTTCTCGCAAAATCCTTCCCGCCTCGTGACCAAGTCGTATTTGATCTTGCTCAGAAAGTTTCACGATTTCTTCTCTCGCATCATTTCCTTCCACCCAAGATAGAATGGTACAGACATGACTTGAGTTGAGAGTCGAAAAGTCGATGGCATGAGGAATGTTCAAGTTTTTCTCATTTAGTTTTTTCATCAACTGAAATTGTCGATGTTTTTGTTCGTAAGTAGATAAATCACTGATTCTGACTAGCAATTTGTGTCCGTCCGTTGTTTGAACTCGATACTTCTTGTCCGCAGAAAACCCTCCATGAAGACATTGGATTTCCTTCCAGTTGGAAAAAGAAGGGACTTGCGACAAAAGTGCAAAATCATTTGATGTGGGAGTGGAATATAAGTCATTCAAAGTCATTGTTCAGATTTCTCCTGAAGGAAGGGTAAGATGCGCTCATCAATTCTTCTCGTGAGCGAAAAGGTATAAGGTGTGAAATGAAGAGACCAAAAACGGTTGCCTTGGGGATTGATTGATTCATAATCGACACCGAGATATTCATAACCATTTTGTGCAAGGTAACGATGGACTTCGTATAACAGTGCTTTGCTGATGTGCTGACCACGGTATTTCGGATCAACGTACGCACCAGTGATATTCATCATGTTCTGGGACCTCGAAATGACCGTTTCCCCTGTCGGCTGGATGCGCATATATCCGACCACTTCATGGTTCAAAGTAGCGTACCATAAATGATGGTTCTTTTGGGCAACCCACTGTGTAAGGTCCTTAATGGGATCGATGTCTCCATTTGGCATGAATATCGGTGCTTGGCGGTAGTATCGCACATGTTCCAAGTGAAGTGGGGCAATTAGAGGAATCGTTTCATTTGTGGCTTCGTGAATCTCAATGTTCGAAACAGAAAAAGTGTCGTTCTTGACTCGGGTAATCGCGTCAACGCAACGTTTGCCAAATCCGTTTTCATAGAAAAAGTCGTTCGTGATTTGATCATGCGCAAACAAAACCACGGCGTGGGATGTACGGCCTTGACTCGTCCAGATCTGTGCTAATTGTTCGTACAGAACGGAATATACTATCTCTTTCATTCCTACTTTCGCAGCGTGTGCGTGAAGCAAAACGACGATTCCAGGTTCGCTGCCAAACAAACCATCGACAGGAACACCTATCATGTAACCACACAATTCACCGTCTTCTTCTACTGCTAATCCACTTCCCTTTTCAATCAGTCGAGAAAGTGATTGTTTGGTCAAGGGCTCGACATCTGAGAACGAAGGAAGATCGCTTCCGCCAAGAGATTCCTCAACATATGCACTTTTGAACAATGGAAGCAACTGTTCGACAGTTGCCTTGGAAATTGGGATAATTTGCATCTATGTCCTCTTTCTACATGTGGCATATATATGTATTGTACCATAAAATCATTTATAGTATTCTTGCCTTTCGAAAGAAAAAAGGCCCTATGGAATCCCTTAGGGTCTTGCAAAGATAAAAATAAAAATGAAAAAGACAATCCATATTCAATCAAAATCCATTTGCCTATTTGTTATATTTCACTCGGATATCCTTGACATGCTTTTTTCTTCTTTTTTTGTCAGTAATATTATGTAGAAATAGCATATCCACAATTTCCATCTGCTTTTCAGTCGATAATTCTGATTGAATTTGTGATTCCATTGAATTTATATAACGGAACAATTCTTTATGCAGAAGCACCTTGCAGGA
>Ga0172371_10012090_pt1 | contig 11412 bp, 16 predicted proteins | sample Lak12m_FD_114543 | JGI IMG/M metagenome (GOLD analysis project Ga0172371, IMG submission 114543) | Freshwater microbial communities from Kabuno Bay, South-Kivu, Congo - kab_022012_12m | ecosystem: Environmental > Aquatic > Freshwater > Lake | place: Democratic Republic of the Congo: South-Kivu...
AAAAGAAAGGGTATAAAGTTTTAAAGCCGTGATGTCACTAGTTTATATTTTAGTTTTTCCGGGATTGTTGTTTTTAAGCTTATCAGGCATGTTTTTTGAATATGTTGATAGAAAGCTGTACGCAAAACTCCAGAACAGGGTCGGACCACCCTGGTTTCAGCCTTTTGCAGATTTTGTAAAACTGCTTGCTAAGGAAAATCTCGTTCCCGGGAAAGGCAGGAAGATAATGTTCCGGTTGCTTCCGTTTTTTGCGCTGGCAGCAATAGCGACTTCTTTTATGTATATACCTATTTGGGGCACAAATGCATTATTTTCCTTTAACGGTGATATCATCGTTGTTTTATATTTGTTATCAATACCCACATTGACATTTTTCCTTGCCGGCTACTCATCGCAATCTTTATTTTCACTTATCGGCAGTGTCCGTACATTGACACAATTCTTTGCTTACGAAGTACCGTTATTTCTTACGTTCTTGTCGGCAGCATTGCTTGCAGGCAGCTGGTCAATAAGTGATATAAGTGCATTTTATAATCAGCATCCCTGGTACTGGCTGTTTAATATACTCGGTTTTGGAATATCATTGATTGCGCTTTTAGGTAAATTGGAAAAAGTACCTTTTGATATACCGGAGGCAGAAACCGAAATAGTCGGAGGAACTTTTACAGAATACAGCGGTAAATTGCTTGCAATGTTTCGGCTGTCAATAGATATAGAAGTGGTTGTCTGCGCCGCACTTGTGGCAGCAGTATTTTTGCCTTTCGGTATGAATCTTCATCCGGTATTGGTCTTTGTACTGTTTATAGTTAAAGTGCTGTTTATAGTTGCTTTGCTTTCTTTATTGCGTACAGTATTTGCAAGATTAAGGATAGACCAGATGGTAGATTTCTGCTGGAAATACGTTGCCCCGTTAAGCTTTTTACAATTAATTATTAACGTTATAGTGCAAGGTGCAATAAAATGAAAAAAACCGGCAAAATGGCTGGACAGGTGCTTTCTTCGGTTTTTAAGAAACCTGCGACTACCAGATATCCATATGTCAGAGATGATGTTCCTACCAACTTAAAGGCAAAAATAAAATTCAATCCTGAAAAATGTATCGGCTGCAAGCTTTGCATACGTGATTGTCCGAGCAATGCCATAAATATAATAGATATGGGCGATAAGAAATATGAAGCAGAATTTGCGCTTGATAAATGTATATATTGTTCCCAATGTGTGCTATCCTGCCTTAAAGGGGCACTTGAGACAACCAATGAATTTGAACTTGCACAACTGGATAATAAGAAACTAAAAATAAGATTTCATGGAAAACCTGAAGACAAAATTAAAAAAGAAGCTTAAAGATGCAAAGAAAATAGCTGTTCTTGGTATAGGTTCCGAGCTTAGGGCCGATGATGTTGCAGGGCTCCTTGTTGCAGGGGAACTGAAAAAAATTAAAAATTTAAAATTAAAAGTTTTTCTTGGCTCCACGGCACCTGAAAATCTTACCGGCGAAATAATAAAATATAAGCCCACACATATTATTATTGTTGATTCTGTAGATACGGACCAAGAGCCGGGATTTATATTGCTGGTTGATCCCGAAGAAGTTGGCGGTGTATCTTTTTCTTCGCATATGCTGCCCGTTAAAATGATAGTTGATTACCTTCTTGAATCTTTAAAGTGCGAGATAATAATAATCGGGATCCAGCCGAAAACACTGGTGTTTGGTGAAGCTATTTCAAAAGAAGTAAAAAAATCAGCAAAACAAGTCTCGGATGTAATAAAGGAAATCCTGTAATACGGTAAGTTATGAAATTTGGTAAATCCTGAAGTACGGCAAATTCTATAATCCGTCAAATCCCATAATACGGCAAATCCTGCAATCTAAAGAAGAAAATAATTGATTTCAATCAAACAAACTTAATCCAAAAATACTATAATTATTTGGATTATTAATTATTGCGAGGGTAGTAGTATAATGGCAGAATAAAGGGTTTTTCCTTTCAGATCTGTCTTACACGATTCAATGAAAATTTTTATCTTAGGATTAAAAAGTATATATAATGTAAATGCTTTTTTTAAAATAAACACCATAAAGGAAAAATGAATATGGTTGATAAAGAATACGATGTGATCACAGTTGGTTCTAACACAATTGATACATTTGTCTATACGGACAGAGTAGAATCACTGAGCATGAAAACAGTAGCTTCAGAATCAAAGTTTATATGTTATCCTCTGGGATCAAAACTTAGGATAAATGAATTAGACTATTATACCGGTGGGGGAGGGACCAATACGGCAGTATGTCTTTCAAGACTTGGTTTTAAGGTAGGTTATGTTGGAAAAATAGGAAATGATTTAAATAACAGCATCATTCTTAAAGAATTAAAAGAGGAAAAAATTGATTTTCTTGGTGTTATAAGCAAAGGAGAAAAGACTGGTTATTCGGTAATACTTGATAGTAAGGAGTATAACAGAACGATACTTACCTATAGAGGGGCAAATGATACATTAAAAACCAAGGAACTTGATTTCAGCAAATTCAAAACAAAATGGTTTCATTTTTCAGCAATGATAGAAGATTCATTCAAAACTCTTGAAAGGATTGCAGTGTATGCAAAAAATAATAAAATAAATATATGTTTTAATCCCAATAATTATTTATGTGAAAGGGGAAAGGATTTTTTAAAAATAATTCTTTCAAATTTAGATATACTGGTTTTAAATTCAGAAGAAGCATCACTTCTTACTGATGGAGATAGTATTAAAGATAGGTTGCTAATGCTGAAATCTCTTGGACCTAAAAAAATTGTTGTAACAAATGGGGTTGGCCCCATTTATTGCATAGATGATAATTCTAAATTTTATACTGTTTATCCAATAGATATACCGGTTGTTGAAGTAACCGGCGCTGGCGATAGCTTTTCTTCGTCTTTTCTTGCTGGAATTATTAAAACAGGTGATTTCAATTTTGCAATTGAACTTGCAATCGCAAACTCGCATTCGGTTTTAGGAAGTAAAGGTGCTAAGAATATTTTACTGACCTATGATGAGGCAAAAGTAAGGATTTTAGAAAATAAAGTCAGGATTAAGGAAGGTATTGAAACGGAGATGGCAGTTAGAAAATATAATCGCAAGATTAATAGGTAACAATATTTTTATTAAAAGAAAGAGACAATTATGCAAAAAAAATCATGGAATGATAATAAAATAAAAAAAACTATAAGCATATTGACCGGTAAACTTGATATCAAAGTGCAATTAAATGAGACAAAAACAGCAAAAGAATTGTTTGGGATACTGCCCATCAGCTCTAATGTTAATAGATGGGGAGATGAAATATACTTTTCAATTCCTTTAAAGGCAGATATTGAAAATGGTATTGAAGAAGTTGATATAGGTACAGTAGCATTCTGGCCCCCGGGAAGTGCATTATGTATCTTTTTTGGCAAAACTCCTGCAAGTCAGGGCAATAAACCTCAGGCTGCCAGTCCTGTTACAATTATTGGCAATATTATAAACATAGAAATAATAAAAGAATTAAAAGAAATCAGGAATGGAGAAAAAATCTATTGCAATAGTATTGGCCAGTAGAGGTCATCAAAATAATAATGAAATGAAAGCGATAGTAGAATCCATAAAATTCAAATAACATTCTCTAAGTACATTAAGTTATTGCTAATTTAAAAAAATAATAAACATAAGACCCTGCTTTTAAAAAGTGGGGTCTATGTTTTATTTAAGTACATCTTTAATTGATTAAATACAAGCTATTAGATTTTGAAGTATCTTTTTCAGCCTGTAAGTAATTTAAGAAGTAATCAATGTATTTGTCATAAAACAATTAGATAGAAAATTTAATTTGGTTGAAGTTTATTTATGTTAATTTAAAACAAAAACCAGTCTATTTACCAGGATAAAACTAGCCAACATACTGTTACTATCATCATGCTACTGGTTTATATTTAGAGTGATACAGCATTACATGGTTTTCTGTTAAGATGGAATAATTTTCCATACCTTGCCGGTTTTTCCTGAAGGGCCCGCTTTTTTTGAAGTTAGAACAAATAATTCATTTTCATTATCCTGACCAAAAGATTGCAAAAATTCATTTATATTTCCATCAGGCATATTATCTATATCAATCTTATCAAAGGACCAAATTTTATCTTTATAAGAAGGTTTAGCGCAAAGTAAAATACCACTTGATCTATATTTTGGAGAGGACCAATCTCCAAATATGTAATTATCTGCAAGCTCTGGAATTTTATTTCCTCTATACATAAATCCTCCAATTACTGCATGTCCCATACCACCGCCAGGAGTATTTGCATTTTTATATTCTATGATTGGACCTGTCAATTTTTCGTTATTGATACCTGTATCCCTATTGGAGGAAAGAGATACATAAGGATTTACAGGATCAAAATAATGTGTCCCTTCCATAATGTTCCATCCGTAGTTACCTCCTTTTTTGATTATATCGACCTCTTCCCATAAGTATTGTCCAACATCTGCCGTAAAAAGTTCATTTTTACCTTTAGAATCAAAATTAATTCTCCAGGGATTTCTAAGCCCCCAGGCCCATATTTCAGGACATGCTTTTTCTTTATTGACCAACGGATTATCCTTGGGAATTGAATACGGAGAACCGGTGTCAATATCTATTCTTAAAATGCTTCCAAGAAAATTTGTAATGTCCTGTGCATTACCGATTATTTTTGTATGTCCAAATCCGGAATCGTTTGCGCCTCCACCATCACCAACTGGAATATAAAGGTAACCATCTGGTCCGAATTTAATGTCGCCACCATTGTGGTTGGATTGGGGTTTATCGATGGAAATAATTATCCTTTCAGAATCAGGATCAGCCTTATTTAAATTTTTACCAACAGTAAATTCAGAAACATAATTGGTACAGTTATAGCCTGTAGGAGATTCTTTTCGGGTTTTTGCACTATAATAAATGAAAAATCTCTTATTATTTTTAAAATCCGGATGAAAGCAAAGCCCCAAAAGCCCTCTTTCATCATATTGTTTATCAAGCCTTACAATTTTATGAGTTATATCAAGAAATGGTTCAGAAATAATATTTCCTTTTTCTGTTATGATTATTATTAATCCTGTTTGGTCAACAATAAAAAGCCTCCCCGAGCCATCTTTGGGCTGTGCAAAATTGACAGGAGAGATAAAGTTATCTGCAATTAGTTTAAGACTTGCTTTTTTATTCATTTAATTTCTCCTTTTATTGGAAAATTTTATAAATTTTGAAACTACTTATTAATATAAATAATCCTTAATAATTATACAAAAATTTTAAACATATCTTTCAAGTATTTTTAGATTATAACTCGGCTTCTGACTTAATTAGTAGACCTTAAAAAGATTAGGTCATAGGATATAGAAAATGAATATCGGTCAAATAGAATTGATTGATAGAGCAGTAGAAGAGCGGTGTATTAGAGGATTTTAATCACAGTTGAACTTGAATTAAAGATTTCACTAATAGAATTCTTAACTGGATTCTTTATGGTATAATAAAATATTAATTATGGGAAAATATGGTAAAATACTTTTAAAAATTTTAAGTGGTCTTTCAGATAAAGATATTTCTTTTTTGGAATTATGCAATGTTTTAAGACATTTGGGTTTTAAAGAACGGATAAAAAAGGGCAGTCATCATATTTTTTATAAGGATGGAATCAGAGAAATTATAAATTTGCAGCCTAAGAATTCAAATGCTAAGGCTTATCAGGTAAAACAAATTAGAAATATTATAGTTCAATATAAAATCAAAGGTGAATAAATGTTTAAATATGAAATAATTATTTATTGGAGCGACGAAGACGAGGCCTATATTGCAGAGGTTCCTGAACTGCCTGGCTGCATGGCAGATGGAAAAACACATGATGAAGTGCTTGAAAATATTACTCAGGTAATAAAAGAATGGCTGGAAACCGCAGAAGAGCTTGGCCGTGAAATTCCTAAACCTAAGGGTCGTTTAATATATGCTTAATTTATAAGTTTTTATTAAATGATTAACTTTAAAATAATATATTTTTTTATTACAACCTTAAATACATCTTTTAAGTATTTTTAGATTAGAACTCGGCTTCTGCCACAATTACTCAAATTATATTAATGATATTCTAACCTTAATTGAATAAATTTTTTATAAGATTCTCTTTATCTATTTCCAGGTATCCGGAAATATCTTTTAAAATATTATTCAAGGTTCCAATTTTTAAATCTTTATGCTTGGGTATTGTTATATGATGTTCTGTATTTTTATTATTTGAAGTAAGTCTTAAATGACTTCCGGTTTGGTGTGTGATTTTATAATCATATCTTTTTAATAGTTGAATTAAATTATCGCTGCTAATATCTCTCGGAATTTTCATACAGCAATCAATTCATCTTTTACTAAATGTAGCCTTATAATTTTTGGTGTGTTTTCTTTATCAAAATGACAGAGTACTGCATCTTTTACAGCTTCTTTTAATGACTCCATATCTTCTGCTTCTGTGTAAATGGAATAATCTAATGCCCTTGCTTCAAGCCCACCTTCTTTTGATTCTTCTATGATAAAAATTATTTCGTTCATTTAAATTCACCATAATCTTTTAAATAATATTTTGCACAAATAAATTTATCATATCTAAATTTAAAAAGAAAACAATATCTTGAAGAAAGATTTAATTAAACTTCAAGGTTTTGTGACACTATTGCTTATATTTACAAGTATATTCAGGTTATTTATTATAAGAGAAAGAAGACATTTTGGTCTCAAAGCCAGGACATTATTAATTATTATAAGCATATTAGCTACTATAGGTATTTTATTGGTAGGAAGCTTTGGTATAATTATATCAAGCCTTAACATTAATTACATATTTTTTGTTTTAGGTATGTCTCTTATATTTAGTTTAATTTCAGATTTTCCAAAATACCTTATTTTTGGAATACTGGTCGCTCCCAAATCTGGAAAAGAAACAAGAAATGATCTGATGGAAAAGGGCGAAAGAATCATGGAGATGGGCAAAGAAAGTGTTTCGGATGTAGTAGGAAAAACAAAGGACTTAGCAGAATTCGGTAAAAAGAAAGTTGAAGAATTAAAAGCTGCCGTAAAGTAAACTGTAAAAAATGCAAGAAAAAACAACAAGAGAAAAGGAGTAAAATATGAGTATCTTTTGGATTTTGGCAATCATAGCAGTGGTATTAATATTATTTTCCGGTATCTTTGGTTTTAGGGGAGCCAATAGAGCGGGTTGGGGGATCTTAAAAATCCTCTTTTTTGTTTTTATAGTCTTTCTGATCATAATGGTTATCTTGGCAATTATCAGGTAAGAAAGGCCCTGCTATATCTATGGTAAAAAATCTGGGTTGAGCAGACCAAAAGCTAAATAGAATTATTGAATATTGATTATAACTAAAGAAAGGAAGTGATCTTAAGTGGATATAAATAAAAAAATGACTAATGTAAAAGCTAAGGGAGATAAAAAAATAGCCAATGTGAAAGCTAAAGTAGTTAAGAAAACAGCTGATGTAAAAGTTAAAGCAGACAGAAAAACAGCCGACATACAAGCTAAAATAAAAAAACTTGCAAGGTAAGAGCAAAGATATTTTAGGTAAGTTTAAAAGATAAAAATATTATCTTATATTTTCATTACAATAAGACCTTTTAGATAAGTAAAGGTCTCATTGTTTATAACTTTAAAAGTATTTATTTTATTTTTAAATTACTGCTATAAAGTAGTATCTTATTACAACCTTAAACACATCTTTTAAGTATTTTTAGCTTATAACTCGGCTTCTGACACAATAACTCGAGCTCATTATGAATTGTTTTTCCTGGATACAACATAGTTTTTGAAGTATCTTTTCAGTTTATAAGTAGTTTAGAAATAATCGGTGTATCGTTGCGTAATAATAATTTAAAATTTATTAATTATGGAGAGGTAGTAGTATTATAGAGGAGAAGCAGGGGTTTTAAAATTATTTTAATAATAGGCACTCATTAAGGACGATGCAAGTCTTAGACGAAAAGAATAGATACAAAAAGTAATATGTTATTGGTATTATATAACAATAACATATTCTGAAACTTAAAATTTAATATAAAGAGGATAAAATATGAGGGAAGCGCTGGATGATAAATTAAATGAAGTATCTGCAGACATACTAAAAATGGGTAATCTTATCCAGGATACTGTAAATGATGCTATAAAGGCTTTTGTTACTGGTGATGCAGAACTTGCACAAAAGATAATAGATAATGATACAAGAGTTGATGATTATGATATCAGTATAGAAGAAAAATGTATGTATATTCAGGCTGAACACCAGCCAGTGGCCGAAGATTTAAGATTTATCCATAGTACATATCTCATAGTAATTTATCTTGAGAGGATAGGTGATATTGCTGTAAGTATAGCCAAACTTGTTAAAAGACTTTATCTTCAGGGGAAAAGACCAATAAGCAGGGAAATTTTAGACATATTAGTAGAGATGGGAAATGTGGCACAGTCAATTCTTCAAAAAGCATTAAAATCATTCAGTAGCAGGGATGCAAAGTTGGCTTTAAGGCTGGAGAATATTAATGAGACAATAGATGGCTTACAGAAAGCACTTTACCAAAGACTTTATAGTAAAAAGTCACAAGATGAGGATTATATAAAACTTGTTACCAACATGTCTCTCATAAGCAGATATATTGCAAGGATCGGGGAAAATTCTGTAAATATTGGCGAGAGAGTGGTCTATTTTCTTACTGGTGATTTTAAAGTTATTCACAGTGATCTTTAAAAAATTAACCAAATCTGCCGGTTATGTAATCCTCGGTACGTGAATCTTTGGGATTAGTAAAAATCTTATTGGTTTCTCCTATCTCGATCAGCTCGCCTAACAGAAAATACCCGGTGAAATCAGAAACCCGTGCCGCCTGCTGCATATTATGGGTTACTATGATGATGGTATATTGTTTTTTGAGTTCGTACATCAGTTTCTCAATCTTTAAAGTAGACACGGGATCCAATGCCGAGCATGGTTCATCCATTAGTAATATCGTGGGTTCAATACTCAATAAACGAGCTATGCAAAGACGTTGTTGCTGCTCACCACTCAAGCCAAGTGCCGATTCTTCCAGTATATCTTTGACTTCATCCCATAGGTGGACCGATTCCAGCGCCCATTTAACTTTTTCTTTGATTTTATTTTTACCTAACCCTCCATGTACGCGCCAGCCATAGGCTACATTCTTAAAAATAGACAGAGGGAAAGGATTGGGCCGCTGGAAAACTAACCCGACTTTCTTACGCAAAGCCAGGAGGTCTATATTCTTCCTGTAAATATCCTGGCCATTTATATGGACCTCACCCGAGGTTCTGACATTTTCAATCAAGTCGTTCATCCTGTTAAGTGCCCTTAAAAAGGTTGATTTACCGCAACCGGAGGGCCCGATAATTGCAGTGATTTTATTAGCCAAAATATCCATATTAATATTTTTAAGGCATTGAAACTGTCCATATGATACTGATAAATTTTTTATTTCAATAATATTCATAATCTTTAACCAAATCTCCCCGAGATATAATCATTGGTCCGCTGCTCTTTCGGAACGGTAAATATCTTTTCTGTTAGTCCGATTTCTATAAGTTCGCCATTCAGGAAAAAAGCGGTCCGGTCCGCTACCCTGGCTGCTTGTTTGGTATTATTAGTAACTATAATTATGGTGTAATGTTTTTTTAGCATCCTTAAAGACTCTTCTATTTTCATAGTAGAAATAGGATCCAGCCCGGAACATGGCTCATCCAGTAAAATAAAATCCGGCTTAAGGGCCAGGATGCGGGCTATACAGAGTCGCTGCTGCTGGCCGCCGGATAGCTTGAGTGCCGAAGTATGGAGCCGGTCTTTCACCTCTTCCCAGATAGCAGTGTCTTCCAAACTTTGTCTGACAAGTTTGTCCAATGTTTTTTTATCTCTAACCCCGGCCATTTTCGGGCCAAAAATAATATTTTCATAGATTGATCGCGGCAAAGGTACCGGGGTGGCAAAAACAATGCCCAGTTTGCGCCGGAGTTCCGTTATGCTGGTACCAGCTGCGTAAATATTTTTATCATCAATGGTTAATGATCCCTCTACTCTCGAATAAGGTATCAGGTCATTTAAACGGTTCAGTGACCGTAAAAAAGTAGATTTCCCGCTTCCGGACGGCCCGATTATACCAAGTATTTCGTTCCTTTGCACTTCCAGATTAATATTTTTTAAGGTCTGGCATTGGCCGAAAAAGTGGCTGAAATTTTCTGCCTTTATGGCAATTGTGTCCATCTATATCCTTCTAAGAATATTTTTTAATAAAGCGGTTCATCAACAAGTATGCCGCTATATTTATTATTAAAATTGTAATAACAAGGACGGCTGCTGTTCCGTAAGCATTGGGCATGGAAATGCCTTCCCGGGCCAGAATATAAAAATGAACCGCCATAGTTCTTGAAGACGAAAAAAGCGAGGTCGGGATACGCAAGGCACTGCCGGCCGTAAAAATCACTGCGGCTGTCTCACCGACACTGCGGCCAATGCTTAAAATGATACCGGTCATAATTCCCGGTAAAGCTGACGGCAAAACCACTCTGGTCACCGTTTGCCACTTGGTGGTACCCAGCGAATAGCTCACTTCCCGGTGAATATAGGGAACTGACTTGATCGCTTCTTCGCTGGTCCTGATAATGGTCGGAAGAATCATAAAAGACAGGGTTAAACTGCCGCTTAAAATTGACCATCCGAATTGCAGTTTGATAACAAATAGGATAAAACCAAATAAACCGAATATTATAGAGGGTATACCGGCCAGGCACTCTGAACCAAATTTTACTATCCTGGTAAATTTGTTTTCCCGGGTATATTCGGTCAGATAGATAGCTGTCCCTACTCCCAAAGGTGTGGCAATCAATAAAGCTCCAAACGTCAGGGTAATGGTCCCGATAATAGTGGAAAAAATACCTCCGCTTTTGCCCATATCTATGGGGTTAGTCAATAAAAATTTATAGCTGATGACCGGCAAACCTTTTTGTAGGATATAAAAAATTATAAACAAAAGTATAAAAACTGTGATTGCGGTAAAGGTCCAAAGAATTCCCAGTATAATCTTTTGTTCTATTCTCGGATTAGTGAACATCAATTCTGCCTCTTCCTTTTACTGGACATTATATTGGCCATCGTATTCAATATCATAATGATAATAAAAAGGATCACTCCTGTAGCAAAAAGTGCCTGGCGGTGCTCACCGGTGGAATAACCTACTTCCAACGCTATGTTTGCGGTTAGTGTTCTGACCGGGTCAAGTATTGAATGAGGTATGCTAATGGCGTTACCGGCTATCATAATAACGGCCATGGTCTCTCCAATGGCCCGGCCCATTCCCAGGAT
>Ga0172371_10012092_pt1 | contig 11412 bp, 13 predicted proteins | sample Lak12m_FD_114543 | JGI IMG/M metagenome (GOLD analysis project Ga0172371, IMG submission 114543) | Freshwater microbial communities from Kabuno Bay, South-Kivu, Congo - kab_022012_12m | ecosystem: Environmental > Aquatic > Freshwater > Lake | place: Democratic Republic of the Congo: South-Kivu...
GACGAAGCAATCCCAGCGCGACGGAAATCCGCGACCGAACTTGGGAAACTCTGTGCTAAGTCAACAGCATTGGGGCTTGGTGGAGGCCCTTTTCTCCAAAGGTCTCCCCCCGCTTTCGCCTTTTCAAAGGCAGCACTCTCCCCAGCGCATTTGTCGATGTTACGGCTGTGAAGCACCCTCCGGCTTCTCTTCCTGTGCCGGTGGCCGGAAAGGCTCAGGCGTGGGTCTCGATATTCCCACTTTGGAAAACAGGTTGAGTAAACCGTTGCCGATCCAATGTTGGGGGAGGATCTTCTCCGTCACCCAGACGAGCACGAAGACGATGGCCGCGATGATTCCGGCCACGATGAGAAAGGCGATCAGGGCTACGATGCCGGTCAAGACCAGCGAAAAGTAAATCGGGAAGAAGAAACCGTAATAGAAGCCTCGGCCTGTCCTCACGGAAGCGCTTTCATCCTCGTCGCGGCCGAGGATGTCGTTGAAAAGCCTTACGTAGTAGTTCTTGTTGTAGTAGCTGAGAAGGGCACTTATTATGCCCAGGATAATCATGCCGATCAGTTTCCAAATCATCTTGTCCTCCTCGTGGATATCCAACCTGAGCCGGTTTTCCAGACTCAAGGCGAAAGGCTTGAAACTTCGGAGAGGAAATGTCCCGAACTGGCGATAATTGACTCCGGGATCTCACCTTGTCCCCAGCGGTCGAAAATCCGACCCGACCGGATGTTCCGGGATGGCCGTCACTCGGCAGGAGCCGCGTGGAGATCTCAGCGGGATTTCTCGTGCCCGCGAGCTCCGGCGGCCGATTCTCATCGCTTCTTGGCTTTCTTTCGTGCCTGTCGAGCCAGTTTGCCCTTCTTTCGTTGCTTTTCAAGCGCTTTCTTCGAGATCTTCTTCCCCTTCTGCGCCTCGGGCAATCCAAAGGGGTTGTCCGCCGAATACTCCGGTTCAGGTCCGCCGAGACCGTCGGGCAACCCGCCTCCGAAGAGTTTCTTCAGTCCCTTGAACTTTTTCCATCGGCCTTTGACCTTGCCGCCCCCCATGGCTGCCATGAGGCCGCGCATGTCCTTGAACCTGACGAGAAGGTCCTTGACCTCGGTTTCTTTGCGACCCGCACCCTTTGCAATCCTTTTGATTCGGCTTTCGTTGAGGATGTCGGGCAGGTTCCTCTCCGCAGGGGTCATCGAGTTAATGATCGATTCAATGCGGACCAGCTCATAATCGTCCACTTGAGCCGATCCAGGCATGCCGCCGGAAAAGAAGGGGAGCTTTTCCAGAACGTCCTGCAAGGGTCCCATCTTCTTGATGGTCTTGATCTGCCTGAGGAAATCGCCGAGGGTGAACTCGCCGCTGAGCATGCGTGCGGCATCTTCCTCAGCCTTCTTCTCGTCGACGACCTCCTCGAAATCCTTGACGAGGCCCACGACGTCGCCAAACCCGAGAATCCGGGACGCAAGGCCTTCGGGACGAAACTCCTCGAGGCGGTCGAGCGCTTCCCCCATGCCGAGGAATTTGATCGGGACGCCGGTCGCCTCCTTGATGGAGATGGCCGCTCCCCCGCGGGCATCGCCGTCAAGTTTTGTGAGAATGAAACCGGTCAGCCGAATCCGCTCGTTGAAGGCCTTCGCAATATTGACTGACTCCTGGCCGATCATGGCGTCGCAGACCAGCAGCACGTTGTCCGGGGCCGTGAGCGCCTCGATCTGACGAAGCTCCTCCATCAGAGGCTCGTCAACACTCAGGCGTCCGGCTGTATCGAAAATGGCAATGTCGCAGCCCTGCTCCGTGGCTGCGGTCACAGATTTTCTACATATTTCCGGTGGGTTGTCTCCTCCATCCGAATAGACGGGTATGCCGAGGTCCGCGCCCAGCTTACGAAGCTGGTCCACGGCTGCCGGTCGGTAGACGTCCGCGGCCACCAGCATGGGGCTCTTGCCCGACTTCATGAGGAAACGGGCCAGTTTGGCCGCGGTGGTCGTCTTGCCTGACCCCTGGAGCCCCACCATCATCACCGGACTGACCGGCTTCGACTGGAAACTCAATGAGGCATCAGCCGGACCCATGAGACGAACCAGCTCGTCGTTGCACAGTTTGATGAAGTGGTCGCCCGGAGCGATCTTGACCTTTCGGTCCCGGTGCTTGACGCTGACCTGTATTATTTCGCCGATGGCTTGATCTTTCAGACGATCGAGGAACTCCCGGGTCACCTGGAATTCGACGTCGGCCTCCAGCAGCGATACGCGAACTATTTTTAGCGCTTCGGCGAGGTTTTCTTCGGTAAGAGTGCGGATTCCCTGGAGATACTGGCGAGCATCGCGAAATCCCCGGGTCAGAATTTCCAGCACCTGAGATGCCTCCTCACGAAATCAATTTCTTGAAACTACATGCCATATCACAACGTCCCTCAAAAAGTAAGTGTTTTCTTTCCTTGCTCACGTGGCGAATTTCTGCTACAGATTTGAAGCCCTGCAAGCTTCGGCATTTGGGCCAATGAGGTTCACAGTATGGTAACATTGCGAAACTTCCAAATCCAGACCCGGATCACGTTTGCCCGTGGAGGAATTGCCTCTCTCGGAAACGTGGCTCGGGAAACCGGTGCTCGGAGATTCATTCTCGTTTCAGACCCGACTCTCGACAGGCTCGGATTGCTGGACACGGTTCAAAAAAGCCTCGCGAATGACGGCCTCGGAGGCGAGATTTACTTGAACGTGGAACCTGAGCCCTATCTCGACAACGCTGACTCTGCGGCCGCGATCGGCAGGGAAATTGAGGCTGACCTGGTTATCGGAGTGGGTGGCGGTTCGGTGATGGATACTGCGAAAGCGGTCTCGATCCTGATAAGCAATCAGGGTAATGCTGAAGATTACCTGGGGTTAAACCGAGTCGAAGTTCCGGGAGTTGCCACCATCATGGTGCCCACCACTGCCGGCACGGGCTCTGAGGTGACGTTTACCGCGGTCTTCACCAATCGGGAAACCAAAGCCAAGGGTGGGATCAACAGCCCGTTCCTCTTTCCCGACGTGGCTCTGCTCGACCCGGAATTGACACTGCCTCTGCCGCCTAACGTCACGGCGGCCACCGGCATGGATGCCCTGACCCATGCGGTGGAGTCGGTGACAAGCCGCTCAGCAACCGTTTTCACCGAAGCATTGGCCCTCGAGGCGGTTCGGCTCATCTCGGAGAACCTGCGGCACGCGGTTTTTCATGGCGATGACATTGAAGCCCGAGAGAACATGCTCATGGGGAGCCTCCTGGCCGGTCTGGCTCTGGCCGATGCGGGCGTGGGCGCGGCCCATGCCCTGGCGTACCCGTTGGGAGGCAACTATCGGATACCTCACGGGCTGGCGAACGCAATACTTATACCGTACGTGATGGATTTCAACCTGCCGGCGGCTGACAGGGCCTTGGCCCTCGTTGCGAAGAGCATGGGCGAACCGGTCGAGGGCCTATCCGCACGAAGGGCCGCCTCGGCCGCGGTGGAGGCCGTGAGAACTCTTTGTGCCGACATCGGAATACCGAGAGCTCTCTCGGAGATCGGGATTCCACCGGCCGACATCCCGATGCTCGTCGAAGGAGCCCTCAAAGTTACCCGACCGATTGACAACAATCCTAGGTTCGTCGGCAAAGAAGAAGCTGAAAAGATCTACAAGCTGGCTTTCGCCGGATGAGGGGATTTGTGCCGCTCCCGAGCCGGGCCGCGAATGGAACGGGGCCTTTGGGCGGATGAGACGGCTTAATGGGCGAGGCTCAGGAGGATATTATGCCCGGATATGAATGGCTAGGCGAAACAGAGAAAGAGCAAGTCAACGAAGTACTAGACACCGGTATCCTCTTTCGTTACGAATTCGACAAGGAACGGAGCGGTGTCTATAAGGTAAAGGAATTTGAGGATAAGTTCGCACAGTACACCGGGGCCGTCTACGCACATGCCGTCACCTCAGGCTCGGCAGCGCTGAAAGTGGCGCTGGCCGCCCTTGGAGTCGCTCCCGGCGACGAGGTCATTACCCAGGGATTCACGTTCATTGCGACGTTCGAGGCCATCATCGAGGCGGGTGCAGTACCGGTGGCCGCGGAGATCGACGAAACCCTGAACATGGACCCTGAGGATTTCGAGAGCAAGATCACCGACAAGACCAGAGTGGTCATCCCCGTGCACATGCTGGGCTCGCCCGCGAGAATCCAGGAGATCATCGAGATTGCACGAAAACACGGCCTCAAGGTCATCGAAGACACTGCCCAGGCCCTCGGAGCCGCGGTGGGAGGCAAGAAGCTCGGGACCTGGGGCGACATGGGAACGTTTTCCTTCGATTTCTACAAGACGCTGACCACCGGTGAAGGCGGTATGATCGTCACCAATGACAGGGATCTCTACGCCCGTTCGTCCGAATACGCGGACCACGGGCACGATCACAACCCCAACGTGGGCAGGGCGCTCGAAGGGCGAAATTTTCTCGGTTTCAACTACCGCATGAACGAGCTGCAGGGGGCCATCGGATTGGCACAGCTCAGCAAGCTCGATGACATGATCAAACGTCAGCAAGAGAACCAATCCCTGATCAGAGAGGCGCTGGAGAGTTTTTCAGGCATTACCCTCCGAGCGCTCCCGGAAAAGGGTAAGGACAGCTATTCCCACGTCTGTTTTCTCCTCCCGGATGCGGAAAAAGCCGTAACCTTCCACAAGACGATTGTGTCCAAAGGAGTCTCGGCCATCTATTTCAAAAACAATTTCTGGCATTTCCTCCCGAACTGGGAACACCTGATCGGTCAGAAGACCGCGTGGCCGGGACCCCACCCGTTCGGTGGGCCCCTGTACGGGAAGCAGATGAATTACTCCCCGGAAATGCTTCCCCGGAGCGCGGCCATCCTGGAGAGAATGATAGCGATTCCGGTCTTTTTGCAGATGAGTGAAGATTCCATACGAGGAGTCGTCATGGAATTGCAGGCGGCTGCAGAGGAAGTACTCTAGGCTGTTAATCGGCGCCGGTCGTGCCCCTGAAGACTCCCGCTGTCTCCGCGACCGGTAGTGGACAAGCGGTCACCTGACCGAACGAGGCGAAGGTTTGCCGGAATGGTAGAAAGGTCCGAAAGGATAGTGGGGTTCATTCCGGCAAGGGCAGAATCGACCCGGTTTCCCGGAAAACCTCTCGCGGATATTTTCGGCAAACCGATGATCATGAGAGTATTTGACCGAGCGGCCGAATCCCCACTGCTCGACGACGTGTACGTCGCCACCGACACCGAGGAGATTGCGGAAGCCGTCGAGCGGCAGGGCGGCAAAGCGGTCATGACGTCTCGGGAGCACGTGTCAGGGACCGACCGTGTGGCCGAGGCCGCCCGAAATCTTGGTCTGAATCCCCAGGACGTCGCGGTGAACATTCAGGGGGATCAACCGCTGCTCGATCCCGTCTTGGTCGAAGAGGTGGTCCGACCTCTTCTCAACGAACCGACGATCCCCATGAGCACGCTCATCTACCGGATTGTCCGGCCCGAGGAGATCACGCACCCCAATGCGGTCAAGACCGTGGCGGACGTGGAAGGATTTGCCCTGTATTTCTCCCGCGCCACGATTCCGTTTTTCCGAGACCGAGCCGAAGACGCCGTCTACTACAAGCACCACGGAATTTATGCCTACCGGAATGATTTCCTCCAGGTTTTTGCTCTGCTTCCTCAGGGATTCCTGGAAAAAGCGGAACGTCTCGAGCAGCTTCGAGCCCTCGAACATGGTTTTCGCGTCAAGGTGGTCGTCACGGAAAAGGATTCTATCGAGGTGGACACTCCCGAGGATTTGGAGCGTGTTCGAGAAACATATCGAAAGATGGTTTGACAAAGAATGAAAAGGGATGATATTCCGTGGAAGCGCCATACGAGCGCGCCGGTACCGGCGATGCCGTGTGGCTTCGGAGTAAGAATAAGCGCGGGCTTCGCCTGCGAACGACCGATTCAAAGGTAGTACATGAGCAGAGAAGACAACGTCAAAGTTGAAGGAACCGTGGTCAAGGTCCATTCCGGAGGAATGTATCAAGTGGAAACGGATGACGGCAGGAGCATACGAACCAAGTTGTCCGGTCGGATGTCCAGGTTCAGAATTAAGGTCCTGTTGGGAGACCGGGTCACGGTAGCGCTTTCGCCTTATGATCTCTCCCACGGGCTGATCGTGTATCGAGGCAAATAGCGGGCGACGTACCGGCCAGCGGTCCCCCGACGCCCCGAGAAATGTGTTTCGCACGTGACCTCGAAGGGGCGGAAGTGTACAGGTTGCTTCCTTTTCCCCCATTCAGGCATTCCCGTCCAGGCTACCGATGCGGGCCACACGAATTACCTTACAAGCAACCGATGCAGGCTTCGGCTTCCTGGAACGGTCAGGAAGGGAGGAAGAGGGATTCGTACTTCCATCGGAGGCCCCCGCTTTTCGGAATTCCGTCAACCTGCAATTTTCCGTGAAAGAATAAGGCGATGGAGATTCTCTTCCTGGGAACCGGAGCCGCGTGGTGCCTTCCCGAGCACTCATGCGGCTGTGCGATTTGCACGAGAATGCGGGAGCTGGGCGAAGAGCGCACCCGAACCTCCCTCCTGGTAAGGGGAAGTGAGACGGTTCTCGTGGATTGCGGCCCGGATCTCAGAATTCAAATGGCCGCAAACCGTATGGAGCGTCCTGACATCGTCCTTATTACTCACGAGCACGGCGATCATTACCTCGGGATCGACGACCTGCTCGCGTTTCGAAGGTCGATGCCGGCCGACCGGTGGGCTCCCATTCCTGTGTACGCAACCGAGCTGACGTGGAAAGCCGTTGAAGTCCGATTCGGTTACCTGGTTGGCTCGCTCGTCGAAAAACGGGTGGCCGTTCCCGGAAGGGCCATTGAAGGGACAAGAATGCGCATAACCCCCTTCAAGACCGATCATGGCGCCACCGCGGCCGGTTCGGTGGGCTACGTCATCGAGGACCGGAAGGGGAATGACCATCGCAAGATCGTCTATACTTCCGATTTCATGCGTCTGCCGGAAGAGCCGGACATCCTCCGGGAACCGGATCTGATCGTGATGCAATCCCACTGGTTGAACGAACCGGAAGTCAACCGACCCTATCACATGAGTCTTCAGCGTGCTCTCGAATATATCGGGCGGTGGAAGCCCAAGCGAGGGACGTACATCGTTCACGTGTCCGACGGGGACCGGGTTCCCGGTGACTCGTGTAACTCGTTTCTCAAAAAGGTCGCGCCCCTGTCTCCGCTTTCCGCACCGGGCACGGGACTCCCCTATCCGGTTCCCCGCTGCGCCGCCGAATGGCAGGACATCTTGACAAGGATCTCCAATGATTTTGACGTGCCGGGCGCTCTCATCATGACGCGCGACGGCCTCAGCGTACCCCTAGGTTAAGAGGTAAGCATTCACCGGGACAGCCACAACAGTCCGGAATTACGATGGGGGAGGTATGGAGGGGGAGATGAGTCGCCCCCTCCATTCTCACCGGGCGCAGAGCCGCCTCAAGCCCGGTGAACTATTACGTTAAGAGGTATTGATGGAAGACGACCTGAAAACCAAGACTGCGAGAACCGCGAAGCTCTATTGGGACGGCTATGGGGGAGAACGCCCCTTCGACCTCTGGCGGGCCTTTGATAAGGACCTGGCGAAGGACCTTTCCTTGTTCATCACCGGAAAGATGTATGCCCGGGAGCGCATACCTCACCCCACTCGACAGTTGGTCGCTGTTGCCGCTCTCACCGTCCTGGAAAGAACGGAGGAACTGAAGCTGCACATCTATGCAGCGCTCAACGTGGGCTGCACGCCCCAGGACGTGGCGGAAGTGATCTTTCAATGCGGCATCTACGGCGGAATGCCGGTGGTCAACCAGGCTCTGGAAGCGTTGAGAGACGTTTTACGGGAAAGGGGCCAATGGCCCTTGAGCGCCCGGGACGAGTAATTCGACCTTCCTGTGAAAAGGCTGGTGCGGGGGGATAACTTTACGAAGGAAAGCCGCTCCCTCGGCCCTCCTTCCAAAAACCTCCGCTATGTCGGTGCTTGCCAACCCGTGCGCAGGTGCAAGGGTAGCATTCCAATGCTGCTTTGTGCCTGATTCCAGGCATGAAGGTCCCTGCATTGCGTCAGTCGTCGAGGGTGAACTCGAAATCGTCCGTACCAGCGTCGAGATCGAGCTCAGCTTCCGGCGCCGCGGGCCGGGCGGAGGCTTGATACGCGCCCGATCCGCCGGTAAAATACTCATCAAAGTTGGTCTCGGGCGGTTCGTAGTGTACTCCCATCCGGCTGCGAGATACGCCAAGATCCTTAGCGCATATCGGACAGTTATGATTGAAATCAAAACTGATGTATCCACATTTATCACACTTCACGGTCCACCTCCGGCTCAGCGCCGTAGCTTAAAGTATTTGGCAATAAAATAGCATGAATGCCTTGATTGATCAAGCCATACCCAACCTGGCAATCAGTGCCCGTACGATCGGAGCATGGTCACTGCTGACCGTCGCATTTCTCATCACGGTGGGTTGCGCCAGCGTCCCCCATACCGGTCGCCGACAGTTCAACATGGTCCCGGACGATCAGCTCAACGCCCTCGGGATGAAGGCATTCCAGGAGGTGCTCTCCAAGGAACCTGAAGCCACGGACAAACGGCTCGTCGACATGGTCCAGCGCGTAGCCGACCGGGTGAGCGCCGCTGCCGAGGCGCTGGACAAACCGAGGTTCAAGTGGCAGGCGAAACTCGTGAACAAAGACATCCCCAACGCGGTCTGCCTGCCCGGCGGAAAGATTATCGTCTTTTCGGGGATCCTTCCCTATGCCAAGAACGAGGCCGGGCTCGCCGCCATCATCGCCCACGAGGTGGCACACGCGGTGGCGAGACACGGCGGTGAACGCCTCAGCCAACAAGTGGCGCTGCGTGGGGCCCTCTCCGCCGGCGGAGAACTGCTCAGGAACAAGGACGGCACCCTCGACACGAGATCGAGGATTCTCCTGGGAGCCCTCGGATTGGGAGGAACGCTGGGAATTGTCCTTCCTTACAGCCGAACCCACGAGTTCGAGGCTGACCGTATCGGCCAGCTCTACCTCGCGAAAGCCGGATACGACCCTGCCGAGGCTGTCCGCCTCTGGAGCCGTATGGCGAAAATCCAGAAGCCTCCCATTCCCGTATGGCTCTCCACACACCCTGCGGATGAGGATCGCGTTGCGGAGCTGCGAAAATTTCTTCCCGACGCCCAGAAATTCTATGGAGAGGCCCCGGTGAAATTCGGGGCAGGCGAGCCGCTCTGACTTCGCGACAAGCCTGCGGCATGACGAGCCCCGTCCTTGAGGTTACGATGAGGGAGGAACGCCAACGCCCATCAAGAAAAGGAACGGCCATGGATCAGCTCGACGGAGAGATCAGATCGTTCATTGCCCTGGAGCTCCCCTCGGAGGTCAAGGGATTCCTCGCAAAGGTTACCGAGGATTTGAAGAAGACCGGGGCAGACGTCAAATGGGTCCGGCCGGAAGGCATGCACCTTACGCTGAAGTTTCTCGGCGAGATCCCCGCTCCGTCCGTACCCGCGATCCGGGAACAGCTCTCCCCGGAATTCGCGCGGCAGAAGCCCTTTGAATTGCACGTGAGCGGATTGGGCGCTTTCCCGGATCTGAAGCGACCACGGGTCGTATGGGCCGGTTTGAAGGACCCTCTCAATTTGATTGGTCCCCTGGCAACACGGGTGGATGGTTTGCTCGAACCGCTCGGCTTCAGGAGGGAGAAACGCCCGTTCAACGCGCATCTGACCCTGGGCCGGGTGAGATCCCTGAAGAAATCCACAGAGCTCGTGGACTCGTTGCGACAGGCATTTGACCTTTCAGGTCCGACATTCCCGGTGGACCACGCGGTTCTCTTTCGCAGCATTCTTAGGCCAACGGGAGCGGAATACCACTCCCTGTGCCGTTTTAACTTCGCAGGTGCCTGAGTCGGCAGTGGGCCCGCGACGAGCACTTCGCAGGTCCCGAGCGGGCCGCGATCGGTCGCGCTCCTCTCAGGCCTGATTGACAGCAGCAGCCGTCCAGGCTATAATCCGCGCTATGAGAGGCTGCCACCCGGAAGCCATGTCTGTGAATGCTCTACGACTTGCTGCGCTGGTGTTGCTCATTCTGACGGCACTCTGGCCGGTGCGGGCAGCGTGCCATGAGCCGCCGGACGGATGGGATGATAAACCTCCGCAGCCGTACCGAGAGGCGATCCTCATCAATCTTCCTCTCAGCCAGCCCGATTCATACCTGGCCGATCAGTCCCCGAACATCACGGATACCGATTCACCCCGCGCGGAGAGGCGGCTCGTTGCGCCCGACGATCCCTGCTTGCCGAAGCTCTACCGAGACTGGCAGGAGCTTGCCCTGGATGAAGAGGCGGACGCCCTCCGGAAACAATTCGTGCATATTCGGGTTTCTATCGATCGGGCGACCTTTCGGCTGTGCATCGAGGGGCTTCGTCATGACGGATCCGCTGAGGAGGTGTACCGCACTCCGGTAGCTCTGGGAGACGTCAATACCCCCACGCCCGACGGCACGTTCTTCATCAACCACGTCTATTGCTATCCTGATGTGTTCTTCTTCCACGAGGTCGCCGGAAAGGTGCCTTATCTCTATAACGGGTTTTTCGCTCCTTTGCTCCTCTGCGACGAGTCAGGTCGCTGTCAACGGCATCGGGAACTGGGCATTCATGGTTTCATGGCCTCGGCCTATCCGAATCGTCACAGCGTCGTCCCTGCCACGTATGGCGCGGTTTCCGGGGGATGCATTCGACTGCCGGATCCGTGCAGATTCAAGCGCGAGCTCATCCGCCTCGCGGGGCTCGGTCCCCTGAAGAGGAACGACCGCGGCTGCTACCATTGGCTCAAGAGACCGGTGGAGGTAATTATAGCGGGGGACTATCCCGGCGCCGAAGAGCAGGTTACGCTGCTGTCCTCGGTTGAACAGGGGGCATCGGAGATTCAACAGGGAGTCAGGGGGTTGCTCGAGTACTTCTTCCGGTGAGAACCGGCGAGGTTCCACGAAATATGCCGGGCCGCGTCATCGGTTCAGGGGTGGAGCACAACCGCGAGCCATCTGAGGAAGATGATGCTCCCAATAAGGAAAAACGCTATTACCAGCCATGAAAGACTCTGTTTCATCCTCGCCCCCTTCCTCTGCTTCCCTCTCGCGCTCGGATATGTGAGCCGGAGCCCTGTCAGGCGGAATCCCAATCTACCATTGATTGCCTTTGTGTGACAACAGCCGGCGGCCGGCGCCTCTCTAGCATCCCCTGCGGCAATCGTGCGGGGTATAGTGGAGCCCCATAGGAAACCGCCGAATACTTCAAGCAGCATGTCAAGGATGCCTCACCATCATTGTGGCGAAACGCGCTCCACTATCAGTCGGCCATAACCATGAGATTCCGGGATGTTGTGA
>Ga0172371_10012095_pt1 | contig 11410 bp, 12 predicted proteins | sample Lak12m_FD_114543 | JGI IMG/M metagenome (GOLD analysis project Ga0172371, IMG submission 114543) | Freshwater microbial communities from Kabuno Bay, South-Kivu, Congo - kab_022012_12m | ecosystem: Environmental > Aquatic > Freshwater > Lake | place: Democratic Republic of the Congo: South-Kivu...
AATAATAGTTTAAGTATTGGTATTGAAGAAAAGATTTTCATTGAAAAAATTGGTTTTAGTGGGAATATTGGGGATGCTTTTGTTTTATACAAAAGAGAATAATTATTGATTTTGTCTTGTTAAAGCAGATTTATATATATCTTTTTCTTTCTTTCTTATTAGTTGGATTGTGATCTTGTGTCTGTTGTTTCTGTAAAAAATATTTCAAAATCTTTCCAAACAAAAAAAGTTCTTGACGATGTTTCTTTTGACATTAATGAAGGTGAAATATTTGGTCTTCTTGGTAGTAATGGTGCGGGAAAGTCTACTCTTACTAACATTATTTTGGGTCTTGAAAAACAATCTTTGGGGGAAATAATTCTTTTTGAGGGTAAATCAAAAAATTATAAAAAAAGAATTGCGCTAGTTCCTCAAGATCCTGCTTTTTATAAAGATTTTTCTGTTGAGAAAAACATTAAGTTTTTTGGAAGTATTTATGGGTTGTCTCAAAAAAATCTTAATGATCGTGTTTCTTTTTTGATTGAATGGTTGAACTTATCTGATTTTAGATCAACAAAGTCGGATTTATTGAGTGGGGGGTATCAAAGATTATTAAATATTGCAATTTCTCTTGTTCATGATCCTGAACTTATATTTCTTGACGAACCAACAGTTGGTCTTGACCCAAAAATGAGGCAAATGTTTTGGACAAAGATAAAAGAACTAAAACAATCCGGTAAAACGATAATTATTACTACTCATTATATGGATGAAGCAGAGAAATTATGCAACAAAGTTGCTTTAATGAAAAAAGGAAAACTTTTAGCAATTGGAAAACCTGTTGATTTGATTGTAAAGTATGGTGGGATTAAAGTAATGATTTTTACAATAAGTGGTGGTTTGAAGGAAGAAGATATTCAAAAAATAAGGTCAGTATTAAATCAAACTACAATCCTATCTAAAGGTGATTTATTATTTATTCCATTTGAACAAGAGCACTCTCTTGAAAAAGTTGTTGCAATTACTGAGTGGTTGTTAAAAAAAGGATATAATATTTCTTCCTCAATAACAAAAGAACCTACTCTTGAAGATGTATTTTTGAATATTACTGGAGAAGTAATGAAATCTGGTGAATAATTTTTTTGTGATTTTTTATGAAAATTTTTGAGATAATTTGGAAAGAGATTTCTCTTGTAAAAGCACAAAAAATAGCTATTCTTCTTATCCTTTTGTATCCGCTTTTAGCAATTGGTCTTCTTGGTTCTGCTTTTTCAGGCATTGATGTTACAAAAATCCAACAAGTAAAAGTTGGATTTGTTAATGAACTTGGTTTTGAGTCAAGTGAGATTGAGAATTTTTCAAAATCTAACGATTTATCAATAATTCGTTTTTCGGATGAAAATTCTTTAATAGATGCAATAAAACAAAAAAGTGTAATTGTGGGTTTAAAAGTTTCAGGAAAATCTCAAACTTCACAAATTCGTGTTGATTTGTTTTATGACAATTCAAATCTATTATCCTCTCGTTTTTTTATGGAGATAGCAAAAGCAGTAATGCAGAAAATAACTTTTAATATTGCCCAGTCTAAACTTTCTGATGTTTGGTCAACAATTTCATCTCTTGGAGATAATATTTCTGCTGAAAGAGAAAACGTTGACTTATTTAAATCTCAACTTAATGCTGCTGGAGAATCTCTTGTTGATCTTGAAAAAAAACTGTCCGATCTTGATATTAATAGTATAAAAAAGACACTTAAGGATCAAGAATCTAGTGTTAATAATTACAGTGCTGATGTTGAATCTTTCTCAAAATCCGTTTCAAGTTATAAATCTTCTTTTAATGAAACAAAAAAAGAGTATAACTCTTTTAAGCAAAGCATTCTTTCTCATGAAAACAAACTTGCTATTCTACCAAGTAAAATAGATGAAGTGCTTGTTTCTTTGAATTCAGTAAAAAAAGGTTTGTTAGATTTATCTCCTGCTTTACCTCCTGATGAAAAAGCTGCTGTAGAAGGTTATGTTGTTCAGATATCTCAAGCAGAAAGCGAAATATCTTCATGGGGGCCGGTGGTTGATGATTTTTTGACTTTAATGAGTGAGATTAAGGATGAATCTTCAAAAATAAATAAAGCATTTTTAGATGCAGATAAGATATTTGATAAACTTGATGATCAAGCTTCTTTGATTGATAGTACTCTTTCTAATTCGTCTTCTGCCATTAGAAGAGTTAATTCCGAACTTAAGGTTTTTGAAGATTCTATTAATCAAATAAATTTACTTATAAATGACTCTAAAAAATCAAAAGAAAATATAGAAGAAAAACTAAATTCTTCTTCTGAAATTTTATCCTCTTTTTCTGATCAAGTAATTTCTTTTAATAAAATAGACCCAAAAGTTCTTGCTCAACCTGTTGTTTTTTATGAAAGAAAAGTTTTTGATGTTGATCCTTTTGGGATTCTTGTTTCAAACGCTACTATTGTTGTCTTGATTCTTACTTGTCTTTTGCTTACTTCAATTATAATTATTTTGGAAAGAACCGAGAATGTATCTTTAAGGTTAAAATTGGCTCCAACAAACAGATTTGTTTTGTTTTTAGGAAAAGTTTTGGGTCAAATGATAATTGCTTTTATTGAGGCCTTAATAATTTTTGCAGTTGCTTTCATAAAAATCCCGTTACCTTTTTCTATTTTTGGCTTGACTCAAATAGGTTTTGGTTTAGTTACTTCTGCTTCGATATTTGATCTCTTTTTAGCAGTTATGATTATCTCTTTTGTTTTTATTTGCTTGGGTTTATTAATTTCAGTTTTTGCAAAAAATCAGTCTACCGCAATTTTAACTTCTCTTCTAATTATAGTGCCTATGCTTTTCTTAAGTGGGGTAATCTTGCCTATTGAATTTATGGAGCCAACAATGCAAATAGTGAGTGCTATTTTGCCTATGACTCTTGCAAATAATCTTTTGATTGGTTTAATAATTAAGGGAATGTCTATTTTTGAGTTGTGGTTTGAAATAGGATTTTTACTATTTTATAGCCTAATGGTTATTGCGGTATTAATAATCAAAAAAGAGTATTAATTCTCTTCTTTTTTCTCTTACCTAATCCTTAAATACTATTTCTTTCCTTTAATTGTTGGTTTGTATGATTGAGCTTAAGCGTGTTGATTTTTTTAGGAGGGCTGTGGGGGCAATTTCTTCTTTTATTCCTGAGGGTAATTTTCGTTTTTCTGATAAAGGAGTTTCTTTCAAGTCCACAGATCCTAGTCAAGTTGTTTTAGTGGATTATTTTATTGATCGTAAGCTTTTTGACAAGTATGAGATTGAACCTAACTATGTTGGGGTGGATTTGGTTGAACTTAACAAGATGCTTGAGAGAGGAATGTCTCTTGATAGAATGTTTTTAGATGTTAGTGATGCTGAATTAAAATTAAAGTTTGAATCAGAACTTAAGAGAACTTTTCGTTTGCCTTTAATTGATGTTTCAAGCGAGGAAGTAAAAACTCCTTCTATTGAGTATGAAACAAAAATAGAGATTTTAGGTATGCATCTTAAGGAACTTCTTAAAGATGCTTCTTTGTTTGGTTCAAGTGTAGTTCTAAAAGTTGAAGGTGGAAAGTTTTTTGTGGAAGCAAAAGGTTCTCAAGGGGCTCTTGAATCTGAAGCTTTAAAATCAGCAACTGTTTCCTCAAAAGGGGATGTTAATTCTAAATTTTCTTTAGGATTTTTCCAAAATATTGTAAAAGAAGTTGATAATGAAAAAAAGGTCTCAATATATCTTCGTAATGATTCTCCAATGAAAGTAGAGTACTCTATAGGTGAATCAAAGATTGTTTTTTATCTTGCGCATATGATTTTGTAGTTTTCTTTATTTTTTTTGTTTTTCCTATTTTTTTTATTATCTTTTTCATTTTTAGTTTCTATTCCTTCTTGTTGTTTTTTCTTGCAAAATCCTTTTAGTGCATTTTATTTTAATGCTTTCTAAGTAGGGTTTGTGTATGAATGAGCTTCTTTTTGACCAACAGTTTCCTTTTTCTCAAAGAGCACGTTCTTACTTAAAAGAATTAGATATTTCTCCTGAAAGTGTTTCAGAATCTGTGATTAAGCGTGCTGCTTTTATGATTTTAAGGGCAAATTCTTCTCAAAGTTATGTTTTTGATGGGGTTAATGCTTCAGAAGAAATGCTACAAACAGAAATTGTTGCTTTTCCTACAGCAAAACTTATTCTATCTTTAATGAGAACACAAAATATTAGAGAAAAGTTTTCTTTAATGATAAAAAAAAGAACTTTTGATGTTTTACAATCTTCTTCAAATTCAAAAGAATTATGTTTTTTACTCGCTGATGATTTTTCTTTAAAATATGCTATTCCTGAAGAAAATAATTTTGATGTTAGTGTTTCTTTGCTTGATTATTTAAATATTTATTTTGTTGATGAAGAATCAAAACTTGTTAACAAAAATGTTTTGAAAGGTAATGTTCTATTAACAGTTAATGATTTTGCAAGATTTCTTAGCGAGCTTGCTTATAAGAAAGTTTTTGATTCTCTTCCGATTGAAAAAAAACATATTCCTGCTTCTTTTGAAGATTATGCAAAAAGTATTGATCCTCAACTTGCTACGATTGAGAAAAAAACTTTTGATTTAAAACTTGTAGGAAAAATTGATCCTGAAATTTTTCCTCCTTGCATGAAAATTCTTTATGCTGATCAAACAGCAGGAAAAAAACTTTCCTATATGGGTCGTTTGGCGCTTGGGAGTTTTCTTTACCAACTTGGGATGCAAAAAGAAGAAATGCTTTCTCTTTTTGCTAAGAGTCCTGATTTTAAAAAACACATTGCAGTTTATCATATTGATAGGATTTTTTCAAAAAAACTTTCCTCTCCTGGTTGCAAAAAGCTTGCTGATTATGGGTTGCGTGTGAAAGAGTGTGAGGGGGAATGCAAGTTTAATCACCCTACGCGGTATTATTTACTAAAAATGCGTGCAAAAAATAGAATAAAAAATTATCAAAAAGAACAGGGTGGTGAGTAAATGTATCCTGAAGAGAATTGTAAAGAGAGTGATTTTCTAAAAAAACTTTTCGGGGAATATTACTCAAAAAATGTTATTTCTGTTCCTGCTTTTGAAAAAAGAGAATTTGGTTATGGTGTTTTTAAAAGAAAAATAGCTAATAGAAATCTTGCTTTTTTTTCAGAGAATGAAATGAATTCTTTTTTAAGAAACAATAAACCTCTGTTCTTTTCTTATTCAAATGCATATTATGCTTTTCCTGATAGAAAACCGATGGAAAATAAAATGCTTCTTGGTGCTGATTTGATTTATGAATTTGATGCTGATGAACTTGGTCTTGAAGTGGAAGAGATTAATGGAAAACAGTGGTTCAAAAAAGAACACTTGGATAAAGCGAGAGATGAAATTTTTAGGTTAGTTAATTTTTTAGAAAATGATTTTGGTTTTTCTTCAAATGATTTTGAAATAAATTTCTCAGGAAAAGCCGGTTATCATTTACACATTCGTTCAGAAAAAATTCGTTCATTAAATAAACAATCAAGAATTGAACTTGTTGATTATTTGACAGGTTCTTCTCTTCATTTTGAGAGTTTAGGTTATGATTTTCAAAAAGGGATAGCTTCACAAAACCCTGCTCTTTGGGTAGAAAGAATTAATTCTTCCGCAAAAAAAATTCTAGCACAAGAATCTAAACAACTTTGTGCTCTTACTGGTATTCAGAAAAAGAAGATTGATTTTTTGCTCCAAAAAAGAGATGAAGTAATTTCGGGTATAGATAAGGGGGTTCTTTTTAGGCTTGAGGGAAGAAAATCCGCAGAGTTTTGGGAAAAAATTTTCCAAACAGCACTAAAAAAAGAAATTTCTCCAATTGATAGACAAACAAGTGTTGATTTGCATAAGATTATTCGTGTTCCTTCTACTCTTCACGGGGATACTGGTTTTGTTGCTAAAAAAATGTCTCTTGATGAGTTAAAATCTTTTGATCCTTTTAGTGATGCGATAGTTTTTAGGGAAGGTACACAAAGGGTTTTTATTAAGAAAGCTCCAAAGTTTAGTTTAGACGGTAAAGAGTTTGGTCCGTACGAAGAAGAGGAAGTGGAACTTCCTTTGTTTGCTGCAGTATATCTCTTAGGTAAAGGAGCAGAGTTGAGGTAATGCTTTTTAGTGTTGTTTTAAACACTTTTGCAGATTAATTATTTTTAGGTAAATTGGTGGGTTGGATGAGAATTGATTATGACGAATTGAGAAGAATTTATCGTCTTGAAAAGAACACTTCAAAATTAGTTGAAGTTGATGAAGATTTTGTTGATTCTTTACAAGTTTTTGTTGATGAAGAGAAAAAAAAGTACTTATCTTCTTTGAAAAATTTTTCATCCTCTGATATTCGTGAATTTGCTAATTTGAAAAGAATTATTGAAGAAATTTTTTCTATGCGAGAAAAAAAATTGTTAAACAAAGCTCTTATTGCTGCTCATACAAAAGAAACAAATATTGGAAAAATGTCTACTCAGGAGCTTGAAAGTTATAAAAAAATGCTTAAACTCTTAAACGAGTATAATGAGACTTATTCTTCTCTTTTTGGAGAAACAGCTAAAGAAGACACAAATCTTGTTTCTTTAAAAATACTAAAAGAAGTTCCTACTTTTGTGGGTACTGATATGCAAGAGTATGGTCCTTATTCTGAGGGTCAAAAGGTGGAAGTTCCTCAAAAAATTGCAAAGCTTTTGTTAATGAGAAAAATTGCTGAAGAGTAATACTAGAAAGTAATTGCTAAAGAATATTAGTGCTTAAAAGCAATTTTTTTTGGTTTGTTTATTTCTTGTAAGTGCTTTTTAAGGGTTTTTGTTTCTAATTTTCTTGTTGATTAAGTATGGAATATCCTCAAAGAGACGATCTTGTTGTTGTTAAGGTTGCTCAGATAATGGATTATGGTGTTTTTGTTGAGCTCTTAGAGTACTCAAATTCTAGAGGATTTGTACACATAAGTAATGTTTCTTCTTCTTGGGTAAAAAATATTAGAAATTTTGTTAAATCAAACCAAGTAAGAGTAGCAAAAGTGCTTAATGTTGATTTACAAAAAAGACAAATCGATTTATCTTTTGCTGGAGTTAGTCCTCAAAGAGAAAGACAAAAAATTAACGAGTTTAGACAATTTAATCGTGAAGAAAAACTTGTAGCGTTGCTTGCAAAAGAAACTGGCAAAAAATATGATGATGTTTGGCAACATATTGCAGAACCTTTAACTAACGAATATGGTACTTTACTTGATGCTTTTGAAAAAATTGCTTTAGGGGAAGATGTAACTTCTTTAGTTAGTAAAGAATGGTTACCTTCTTTGAAAGATTTTGTTACAAAAAATGTTGTTCTTTCTCAAAAAGTTTTAAGAGGTACAGCAAAAGTTTCTTCTCTTGCAAGTGATGGGGTTGAGGTTGTTAAAAAAGTTTTATTAGAAATTGAAGCAATTAAAGAATGTGAAGTATTATACACTGGATCTGGTGCTTACATAATTACTTGCACTTCTTTTACTTTCAAAGATGCTGAAAAGAAACTTGGCAAAGCTATTGAAGCCGCTACAAAGAAAGCAAAAGAACTTGGCGCTACTTTTGAGTTCACTAAAGAAGAAACAAAGTAATTATTTTTTAAAAAATAATTGTTTTTTTAACAAAGTAATTGTTTTTTCATTTTTTAGGTTGGTTTAAATTACTTTTCTTGCAAGAATTTTTCATGCCTACAAAGATTCTTTTAATAAAAAAACTTCCTCTTAAAGATGCTACTCTTATTGTTGGTTTACCTGGAATTGGTCTTGTTGGAAAAATTTCTGTTGATTATTTATTAAAAGAAATAAAGAATGAAAAAATTGCTGAAGTATTATCAGATTCTTTTCCTCCTAGTGTTCATACTAAAAATTCTAAAATATTTTTAATAAAAAATGAAGTTTTTTATTTTAATTATAAAGGAAAAGATTTTCTTTTCCTTGCTGGTCCCGTTCAACCTGCGCTTGATATGAAAGCGGGTAGTGCTCAAGAACATTATGAGTTTGCTGAAACTCTAATTAATTTCTTTAAATCAATTGGAGTTAAAGAAGTAATTACTCTTGCTGGAATTAATGTTGGGGATAAAAGAATAAATGCAAAACCTCAAGTTATTGTTGCGGGTACTGATGATGTAATAATTAAAGAATGGACTGACGCGGGTGCGAAGGAAGATAAAAAAGAAGGTTTAATTTCTGGAGCAGCAGGGCTTCTTGTGGGTTTAGGAAGACTTCACGGGCTTAGCGGAGCATGCTTAATGGGTGAAACAAATGCCCAACTTGTTTATGGTGACCCAGGTAGTGCAAAAAGTCTTGTTGAACTTATTAACAAAAAGTTTGGATTCAAAGTAAAAATGAAATCAATTGATAAAGAAGCAAAACATATTGAAAAAGCTTTCAAAGAACTAACTCATCAAATGGATATTCCTGAAGAACCTAAATGCGAAGGAAATCTAACTTATGTTAGATAATTATTTTATCCTTTAACTTGTGGTTTTTCTTAGTTTTTTAAAAATTTTGTAATGTTGATTGTTTCTTTTTTTCTAGGAAAGAATTTTTTTAAGATTAGTTAGATCCTCAAAACCTTTTTTTCCATTTCGAAGATAGTATGCGGGGTGGTAAATAAAAAATATTTTCTTTTTATTCATCTCGCTGATTTCCCCAACTTTCATATTTTCTTTTTTTAGTGCTCTTGCTGCACTTTTTCCTAAAAGAACAATCACGTCAGGGTTAATTTCATTAATCATTTTTTCTGTTAGGGGTAAAAAGTAATTTATTTCTTCTTCAGTTGGGGGTCTTATTTTTTTTTCTTCACTTAAAGGAATTATTGGAACAACATTCATTATTGCGTAAGCTTCTTTACTTAGTCCAAGTTCGCCCACCCATTCTTCTAATAATTTGCCACTTCTTCCAACAAAAGGTTTGCCTATTTCATTTTCAGTAAAACCGGGAGCTTCTCCAATAAAAAGAATTCTTGCATTATCTTCTCCTCTTCCAAAAACAATGTGTCCATTTGTATCAAGAACATTTTTGTAGAGAGGGTGTTTTTTTGCGTGATTTAAAAGTTCGGTTCTTATGTTTTGAAGTTTTGTGCTTTCGTTTAGTTCCATAATTATTTTTAGTTCAAATAAGTATTAAATGCTTCTTAGTGTTATTATTTTATGCAAAAAAAGAGATTTCCCTTCCTTTCAAAAGAACGTTCTTCTCTAAAAAATGAAAGTTTTTTTTCTAAAAAAAAGTTAGGGGTAATAATTTTTGTTTTAGTGGTGATGCTTGTTGTGTTATCTTTTTTCTTTTACTTAAAAAACTCTGATTATGATTCACTAAAAAAAGAATACTCTTCTTTTGTGGTGGATTCAAAAAACACTATTTTTTCTTTAAATGAAAAAATATCTCTTCTTGAGAAAAACAATTCTGATCTCAATAAGGCTCTTATTAATTTAAATAATGCGTATGATTCTCTTTCTTCAAAATCAGATAAACTTGAAGAATCCTACTCTACTCTAAAAATAGAAGTTGAAGGGACAATTAAGAAAATTGATGAATACAAAGCAGAGATTCAATCCTCTCTTGATTGGTTTAATTATAATTCTTTATTAGGTAAAGAAGGTTTTAGTGTTTTATCTAAACTAAAATCTAATTGCAAAAGTGAAAACTCAAAAAGTTGCGAAATTAATCTTGGTTGTTTTAATTTAGTTAATTTCGAATTTTTAAAATATGAGTACAAAAATGATTTAGTCACTTCAAATACTCTTGATAAGCTTCAATCAGTTTCTCAATTCATAAAAAACAAGGGTGGGGATTGTGAAGATTTTTCTCTATTCTTTAAAGCCGAGTACAATTCTCTTACTCAATCATGTGAAGGTAAGGAGATTAAATTAGTTGCTTGGGTTAGAAAAGATAATGATCGTTTTTGGTTAAACTTTGACTCTTCATGGTATCTTCCTGATGCAAAGAAAGTTTATTTATCTAAAGAAAATATTTTTCCAGCAATAGTTTGTGGATCCATGTATGACCCAAGGTCAAAAAAAATTAATGGGCATTGTGTTTTAGCTTTCTCGAACAAAAAAATAGTTTCTTTCCAAGACATTAGTGTTCTTGCTTCTGTAGAATTAATCGAACCTCAAAGCGGAGAATATTTAGGGTTTATTGGGGATGATTCAGGAGTATTTGTAATATCCTATCTTGGGGGTAGCGTTTCTTCTTTATCTTATATTGATACAATAATTACTGATAATGATTTTTTTATTTACAAAGATGGGTTATGGAATAATTACGCAAAGTTTAATGATGAACTTTCATTAAAAAAAGAAAAATTAGAAAGTTTGCTCGAAGAATAAATTTTTCTGTTTTTTTTTAAACAAGTAATCCTAGTGCGGACAAGAGAAGCATTGTTCCTATTCCTGCTGCTCCAAAAATTACTGATATTACAAAGCTAGGTATTAGTGGGAGTTGTACTTTGAAAACAAAAACCGCTAAAAACCAAATAATCGCTCCGATTATACTATTAGTAATTATTTTTTTCAAGAAAAAAGCCAAAAATATTGTTATTCCTATTAACACAATTACTACAGCAATTATTATTGGGGTTAAATAAAGAGGGGTGTTTGTTGCGGCAAAATTTGCTGCATCAGCAAAACCCAAAAAGAAAGCAGAGTTCATGTAATATCTTTGTTTTTTTGGGTTATAAAAGGTTTCTTTTGTGATTTTTTTAGTATTATTTTTTTATTTCCTAAAAAAATAGAGACTAATTAGCGGGTTTGTTCTTTTTTCTCTTCAAAGCAACCTTTTTAAGTCAAATCTATGCTCTTTTACTTAGTATACCTGGTGTTAAGTTAATTAGATTAAGTATATTTTAGATTATTTAGGTTGAGATAAATGGTAGCATTTAATGATGAACAAAAAAAGATTGCTCTTTTACTTCTTAATGAACCAAAAACTGAAGAAGAACTAAACAGACAACTAAACATTCCTTATGATAAATTAACTCTTGAACTAAAAAACATGTTAAAGCTTGGAGTTATTACAAAAGATGGTTATCCTACAAAGTATAAATTAAAACAAGAAATTATTGAAGAAGTTCAGAAAAGAAAAAAAATATCAGAACAAGATTCTTTCAAAGTAAGAATCCAAGCGATTATTGAATTCAAAGCGATTGAAGAAAATTTATTAAAAAAACACATAAGTAAAATACAAGAAGCTTAAGAAAAAGAAAAAGCATTCACTATTTATGGAATAACTCAAGCAGAAATTGTGGAAGATAAAGAAGACGAAATGTACTCTTCGTTTTTGGAACTAAACTTAAGTGTAAAAGATTTCTCTTCACTTGTAAGATTCCTTTTCTTTTACGGACCAACTTCAATAGAAATAGTTAAACCAAGCAAAATAGAGTTCTC
>Ga0172371_10012096_pt1 | contig 11409 bp, 9 predicted proteins | sample Lak12m_FD_114543 | JGI IMG/M metagenome (GOLD analysis project Ga0172371, IMG submission 114543) | Freshwater microbial communities from Kabuno Bay, South-Kivu, Congo - kab_022012_12m | ecosystem: Environmental > Aquatic > Freshwater > Lake | place: Democratic Republic of the Congo: South-Kivu...
AACGCCACAGGGATCGATGCAGTCCAGTCACTGGTTGATTTCATGCGGGATTTCGCCCGAAAGAACGGCTGATAGGAACGTGAGGCCATCAGGCTTGCGGATATATTGAAAGTTTTTGGAAGGGGGGTGCGGGGGAGGACCTTTTCTCTAAAAGGTCTCCTCCCGCATTCGCCTTTTCAAGGCGGTTGTTCGGGGCACGCTGCGCCGTGCCTCAATGTTAACGTCAACGGACCGACCGGATCTCGATCCGCTTCCCCCGGGAGGACGCGGCGGGCTCCACGAGAGGCGAAAATGCTCTACCACATTCTCGTTTCGGACAACGTACACGAACAGGGCATTAACCTTCTCACTGCGCGGCCGGACTTCGTAGTGGACGTGAACAAAGGTCTCACCCCGGAGGCTTTGAGAGAGATCATCGGCAAGTATCACGCCCTCGTGATCAGGAGCGCGACGAAGGTGACCGAGCCCCTCCTCGATGCCGCGGCCAATCTCAAGGTCGTCGGCAGGGCGGGCACCGGCCTGGACAATGTAGACGTCGCGGCCGCTACTCGCAGGGGAATCGTTGTCATGAACACCCCCGGCGGGAATGCGGTCTCAGCGGCGGAGCACACCCTGGCCCTCATTATGGCTGCGCACCGTCACATTCCCCAGGCAGCCGCTTCCATGAAACAGGGCAAATGGGAGAAGAAGAGGTTCCAGGGCCGCGAGATGGCAGGCCGCACCCTCGGAGTGATCGGTCTGGGAAAAATCGGCACCATTGTGGGTACACGAGCTCGTCGTGGCCTGAAAATGAATGTGCTGGCATACGACCCGGCTATCACGAGCCAGGCGGCATCCGAGCTTGGAGTGAAGCTGGCCTCGCTGGATGAGATTTTTTCCAGGTCGGACATCGTCACCGTCCACACGCCCCTGAATAAAGAGACGCAGGGGCTCGTGGGCTCCCGAGCCTTCAGTTTGATGAAAGACGGGGTGGTTGTCATCAATTGTGCCCGTGGCGGAATCATCGATGAAGCAGCGCTTCTCGCGGGTCTCGAATCAGGCAAGGTCGCTGCGGCGGCCCTTGACGTCTACACGGTAAGTCCGCCGGGAGAGAGCCCGTTGGTGATGCATCCACGGGTGATCTCGACGCCGCATCTCGGCGCGTCCACCCGTGAGGCCCAGATTGACGTTGCGGTGTCCATAGCGGAACAGATCATCGACTATCTCGAAAAGGGGATCGTCCGCAACGCGGTCAACGTTCCCAGTCTTGATACCGGCCAGTTGGCACGAATCGGTCCTTACCTGGATCTGGCCCGAAGGTTGGGTCAGTTCCTCAGCGGACTGACACCCACGAGTGTCATGGAATTGGAGCTCGAGTGCCGCGGGGACGTGGCCACCTGGGACGTCAAACCGATTACGAATGCCGCTCTGGTGGGCCTGCTCAGCAGCTACGAGGGCCCGGAGCTCAATGACGTAAACGCGCGGGTTGTCGCGGAAGAGCGCGGAATTCGGGTCCTGGAAACCACCATGACCGAAGAGGACCGGTACGGTCCGTCGTTGCTGATCCGGACCAGATGCTCAGACGGGGCGCTCTTCTCTGTTCAGGGGGCCCTGATCGAGCGGGTGGGCCATGAACCCCGAATCATCGGCATTGACGCGTTCGTGACTGAGGCGGTTCCCGCAGGGCCGATGTTGATCGTGAGGAATCGCGACATTCCCGGCATGATAGCGGGAGTGTCTGGCGCGCTGGCACGAAGCGGCATCAACATAGCGCAAATGAATTTGTCCCGCGATTGCGTCGGTGGGTTAGCCATGTCGATCATCAACCTCGACACTCCGGCCGACGAGGCCACACTGGCCACTATTCGGGAAATTGACGGCATTCTCAGCGTCAAACAGGTCGTGCTCGACGATGAGCTTGGCTGTTAGTGTTGTGTCTCGCTTGACAAAGCAACTTCGGAGGCACGAACCGAGGTGCTCTGTCTCGCGGATTCACGGGTCAGGGAGCCGAAAACGGGAAGGAACCGGGGAAAGCTCTGCCGCCCTTCCTCCAGGCAACGCACTAAAAAACGGCTACAGGACGGAATGTAGCTTCACATTATTCAGAGAGGCATGCAGTCTTGAGTACTCTTGTTGTAGTGGGAACTCAATGGGGCGACGAAGGAAAAGGGAAAATCGTAGATTTGCTCACCGGTCGCGCGGATGTGGTGGTCCGCTTCCAAGGCGGCAACAACGCCGGTCATACCCTCAAGGTGGGCGGTGAACAGATCATTGTTCATCTGGTTCCTTCGGGAATACTGTACCCCAACACGTTGAACATTATCGGAAACGGACTGGTCGTGGACCCCGCGGTTCTGCTTCACGAAAAAGCGGAATTGCAAAACAGGGGCCATTTCAGGGACGACAGGCAATTGCTCATATCGGAACGGGCCCACGTGATCATGCCGTACCACAAGATTATCGACCAGGGCAGGGAAGAGGCGTTGGGCGGAGGAAAAATCGGGACCACCGGGAGGGGGATCGGGCCCGCGTACGAGGACAAGGCCTCCCGCATGGGAATACGTATCGGCGATCTCCTCAGACCCGACACGCTGCGCAAGCGAGTAACCATATCCCTCGAGGAGAAGAACTGCCTTATCGAGCACCGCTTTCATAGGGAGAAACTGGATCCGAGCGCCGTGGTGGAGTCCTACCTCGAATACGGACGGCGCCTGGAACCCCATATCGGAGACGCCGCGTCCGTGCTCCAGGCCCGGCTTGCCGAAGGAAGCCGCGTGCTCTTCGAGGGAGCCCAAGGTACGCTCCTGGACATTGACCACGGCACCTATCCTTACGTCACATCCTCCAACGTGGTATCCGGTAACGCCTGCTGCGGTTCCGGGATCAATCCGCAGCGGTTACAGAGCATCTGGGGAGTGGTGAAGGCATATTCCACCCGTGTAGGGGAGGGGGGCTTTCCCACCGAGCTGACCGACGATCTCGGGGAGGAGATGCGTGCCGTAGGAGGAGAGTACGGAGCCACGACGGGCCGACCGAGGAGGTGCGGCTGGCTGGACCTCGTGGTTGTCAATCACAGCATTCGATTGAACGGTTTGACCGGCATAGCGCTCACCAAGATGGATGTGCTCACCGGGATTTCTCCCATCAAGATCTGCGTCGGATACGAACTTGACGGCCGGCTCATTGACCGAGTCCCCTCTGATGTTCTCGACCTCAATCGAGTCGTGCCGCGCTACCGCGAGGTGAAAGGCTGGCAGGAGCCTCTCCATGAGTGCCGCTCTTTCGACGATCTGCCGAAAAATGCGCGGGACTACGTCGAGACCATCGAGCACCTCACCGGAGTGGCGGTGACCTTGGTATCCGTCGGCCCCGCGCGGGAACAGAGCATCCTACGCAAATCCCCGTTCTGATCGAACCTCCTCATACGGGAGGAAGGGAGCATGCTCAGGGCCTTCCTCTGCTTGGGCGTGTTTTTGCCCATTCCGTCGGGGTGTGCGAGCATCGCCGGTTCGATCGCAGATAGTACGATTGATGCGATAAAGTGCCACAACGAGTGTCCCGGTGGACCGGGCGAGAAAGCGTGCATCGAGAAATGCCGAGAGAGACGTTCGGCTGCGCGAGCCCGCGCTGAGAGACAAAAGGAAGATGCCAAGTTCTGGCCCAAGCGGAGCTGGGAATGGCGCCCGCCGTACAATCCCGTGGACCCCAGACCTCGCCCCTCGGATGACCTCATGAAGTGAATCGATCGGGATCTGCCGCATCAAACCCTCGAAGTATTCAGTACAGCGGGACCTCGTCCCGATGGGCTTTCAAACACACAACAGAATCGAGTCCTGTCTTGGGCGGGTCACCAGGGAGGAGCCGATCCGTGGCGTACGAGTCGTGGAACACGTGCCACGAACCGCCCCACCGGGTTCAGGAATCGCCACGTTTGCCGGAAGCGGAATCGTATTGCTCGTTTGAGGGGACAATGGTTTGAGGACCGAAATCGGCCCCTTTCCATGGACAATATCCCGGGCTCGCCGTATACTTGGGCAAAATACACGGCGGAGATGTTTGCTTTGAACGAGGTTCTGAGAGATATCGCCATGGAAGAGGGCGTAGACGCCCGTGATGCGGAGAAGAGCTTCCGAGCGGGCAGAATAGCAGTTTTCAAGGCGCCGCCCTCCGGCCGGACCGTAGCGGTGGGCCAGGGGCTGCGCGTCAAGGTAAATGCCAATATCGGCACATCCGGGGACATCCACGATGAAGATCGCGAGCTGAGGAAGCTGGAAGCAGCCGTGAAAGCCGGAGCGGACGCGGTCATGGACCTCTCCACCGGCGGGGACCTCCGGTCGATTCGACGAAAGATCGTAGAGACTTCACCAGTACCCGTAGGGTCGGTTCCTATTTACGAAGCGATCGTTGGGGCTGCCCGCACGCGTGGCGGCGGCGAACGGATGGAGCCTGAGGAGATGCTGGACGCCATCCGGCTCCACGGCGAGGATGGCATCAGCTTCGTGACGGTTCACTGCGGTGTCACGTTGTCGGCTCTGGCACACCTGGAGGGAGCGCCGAGAGTCTGCGGCATCGTGAGCCGGGGTGGCAGTTTTCTCGCTCGATGGATGCGGACCAACAAGAAGGAAAACCCGCTCTACGAGCGATACGACGAGGTGCTGGACATCTGCAAACAGTACGGCATGGTGATCAGCCTTGGGGACGGCCTCAGACCGGGCGCCATAGCCGACTCCATGGACCGCGCCCAAGTCGAGGAACTGGTGACGCTCGGCGAGCTCAACCGTCGAGCGCGGGAAAAAGGCGTGCAGGCCATTATTGAAGGGCCGGGCCACGTTCCCCTCGATCAGGTGGCCGCTCAAATCCAGCTCCAAAAGAGGCTTTGCGACGATGCGCCCTTCTACGTGCTCGGGCCCCTCGTTACGGACGTGGCGCCGGGCCTGGACCACATTACCTCAGCCATCGGAGGCGCGATTGCTGCTGCCGCGGGCGCGGACTTCCTCTGCTACGTGACGCCGACCGAGCACCTGGGCCTCCCTGATGTCGAGGACGTACGCATGGGAGTGCTGGCAGCTCGGGTGGCCGGCCACGCGGCCGACGTGGTGCGCCGTCGTCCCGGAGCGTGGGAGTGGGACGAGCAGATGAGCCGAGCCCGAAAGAACCGAGATTGGGCTGAGCAGATCCGTCTCGCACTCGATCCGGATCTAGCTCGTGAAATCCGGGGCCGGACCTGCGCGGAAGATCACGAAACGTGCACCATGTGCGGCGACCTGTGCGCGTACAAGGCGGATTCGGTCTGAACCGGTAGAACAGTGAAGATGCGCTGGTGAGGGACTCTTGGGAAAAAGCCCCCCCCCCGCACTTGCCCGTTCTTAGTACGGCTCTTCACAAGTTTGGCGCCGGATTTCTCGTCCAAGAGAGATTGCTTCGTCGCTCCGCTCCTCGCAATGACACGCTCGGGAAGTGTCTTTGCGAGCGAAGCGAAGCAATCTCATGGAATAAAGGTTACGAAATCCTGCACTTAGGGCAATTTCGAGAGGCGCCAGTGATCAGACAGGTGGAATACTTCGAGAAACCCGGTAAGCACAACAGCGCTGCCTGCATTGAGATTGTCAAAGGATTGGTGGCGGAAGGCTTCGCCCACGTGGTGGTGGCTACGACATCGGGTGAGACGGCAATTGCTGTTGCCCAAGCCCTTCAGGGAACGCCCGTACGTCTCGTGGCGGTCACGCACAACGTCGGGTTCGGGGAGCCCAATACCGACAATTGCCCGCCCGAAGCGAGGGAGCAACTGGAAGCGCTCGGCGTGAGGGTCTTCACGGGCACGATCCTGACCCGAAGCATCGAAGCGGCGTTCATGAAGAAGCACCAGGGCATTTATCCCACGTATATCGTGGCTGAAACCCTGCGCTTGTTCGGGCAAGGGACCAAGGTTGCCGTGGAAATAGCCATGGAAGCCTGTGACGCTGGTCTCGTTCCCGAAGGCGCAGACGTGGTGGCCGTGGCCGGAACCGGTCGCGGGGCTGACACGGTGGTGATCATCCGCGCCCATCCGTCCAACCGTTTTCTCGACGTGAAGGTGAGACAGATCGTCGCGAAACCCCTTTGACTGAATCCTGACCTTTTTCGTTTCCGGCCCTTTGAAGGGGGGCCGGCAGGATCTGGAAGGAGAGGTTCTGGAGAATCGCTTTGCCACATAACTGCCCGCGCCACGGCGACGGGCACAATGAGTTTGATAAGGAGTGAGGAACATGGCGGAAGATCAGAGCCCAAGGCAACAGGTTGCTCCCACACAGAAGATGGTCAATCTCAAGGAAGACGGGTACTACTCCAACTGCACCATGGTAGAGGCCAATCCTTTTGACATTTCCATTCTGTTCGGGAAGATACGGCCTCGAGTGGATGAGAAGGGGCAGGCGTCCCTCGTGGAGATATACGAAAGGCAGCTCTACTTGTCCCATCTCCAGGCTCGAGCGCTCCACGAGGCTCTGGGCAGAAGCCTGGCCAACGTCGCCCGCCAGAGGGAGGCTATGCCGACAAGCGCACCTGCGAGGCAAGAACAGTAGGTTTGTCTCGATTCGGGGAAAGCCTTACCCTAGCCGACCGCTTCCGAAGAGTAGACTTCAAGGGGGCAAGTCTCGCCGGGCCCCCTTGGCTGAAGCAAAGTTCCTGCCACTACCCGGGTAATTTTTTTCCGACCGTAAGCGAGGATACGTCTGGCCGTTTCCTCTACGGTATTCCGATCCGGGACGGTGGCGACCTGGTTGAGAAAGGGGATGGCGGCTGAGGTTTCGGGCACACCCTTGAGCCCCCCGCGCAGATGGGTCAGCAGTCGGGCGACTGATTCCGGGGTCACAATATCGCCTCTCGCAAGCCCGGTGAGCTCGGTGAACCGCGAGAGCCGAAATACCACGTCTTCTTCAGCGTGCCGTCCGAGGCAGCCCAGCCCCACTACCGGGATCACGAGGCGGCTTGTTGGAGGAATGACAGGCTCCCATTCCTCGGGAGCCTTGATGAACCGACCCGCGGCGCCGTCGGCCTCAACCAGAACGTGGAGGGCGCGCTCGGCACACTGTTGAACGAGACGATGCGGTATTCCCTCGGCTTTTCCGGTGGCGAAATGCACCGAGTCCACTACAGTCACGTGGCCGAATTCAGCCAATCTCGCGGAAAGGTCGCGAAGCTCGGGATCATCGCAGGTGAACAAGACGGACGGTGACTGATCCAAGTCAGGGGGGCAGATCTTCGTGGTGGTGGTCGTTACGACGGTTCTCCCCAGGGAGACGATCTCCCGGGCCAGGGCATACATGAGCGAAGTTTTGCCTCCTGCCCCCACCAGAGATATGACGCGGGTTTCCGGACCTATGTGAAAACATTCCAGCAGGCGCATGGCACGAGTGGCTCGGGAGGTGCTCCTCGCACGAAATCCACGGCGGAACCGCTGTTCGGCGGCCGCCGGGCCGATGAGCGGTAACGTCAGATCCAGGGCGGGGTCAGACTATACCGTATTTTGAAGGAAGACACGTTCCCGGAGATGATCATCGGGCCGGGGCAGTACCGGGATTTGTAGAATTGCAGGGTGTACGTGCCATAGTTTCCGATGTCGTAACATTTGGTCTCGCGACCCCATGTGACCCAGACCTTGAACCGGTCGATGAGCGTGTACGGGGGATTGACCCGGATATCGTACACTTGGACCCACACCGGGCCGATGTGTCCCTCCGGCCAGGCGATCGTGTACCTCGTTCCCCTGGCCAGAGCCATCGAAGGCAAGACCAATAGCACGAGAGCGACGAACAACGCACGACAAATCCACTTCTTCATCTTCATTCCTCTACGCGGCACAGAGCCGGCGATATGGTTCTGGCACAATATAGCATATTTATTCGTATGTTGGAAGTTTTTTCTCAAGTGTATTGTAACCATTCGTGACACAACGGTTACCGTTTACTTCGGTTGCCACAAGCAATGACCGACTCGCCCGATGGCGCCACTGCCGGCTTGCCCAGTCAGGCCATTGGCGTGACTCTTCCATTCGGTCGGAGCTTTCGGAAACGACTATAAGCTCAGGAGCTCTTATGCCCCACCGTCGTCTGCTCCACCGGATGAAACGGGATGCCGGAGAAATTCTGAACGCATGTCTGGATGCCGCTGACCCCGAGGCGGCTGTCAGGCGCTCTGTGGAAATCCGCGGCCACGAGCTTGTCCTGGGCGGCGTTACCCGCATCGATCTCCGGGAATTCGGGCGGGTGTTTGTCGTGGGCGCAGGTAAGGCATCCGCGGTCATGGCCAAGGCTCTCGAGGAGCTGCTCGGCGACCACGTCGCGGGCGGGGTTGTCTCAGTCAAGTATGGTCACGGCGTTCGCCTTCGGAGAGTCCAGGTGCTCGAAGCCGGGCATCCGGTTCCGGACTCGGCAGGCGAGGCCGCGGCTTCCAAAATTATCGGGCTTCTCGAGTCGCTCGGCGTCCACGACCTGGTCATAGCCTGTATTTCCGGAGGAGGATCCGCGTTGCTTCCCGCCGCGGCCGCGGGGATAACTCTCGGGGACAAACAGGAGGTCACCGCAGCGCTCCTCGCGGTCGGAGCGGATATTCACGAGATGAACGCGGTCCGAAAACACTTATCGCGCACCAAGGGGGGAAACCTCATGCGCGTGGCCTATCCCGCGACGGTGATCAATCTTATGCTCTCGGACGTGGTGGGGGATCATTGGGACACGATCGCGTCCGGCCCCTTTGTCCCCGACGGGACGACCTTTCAGGATGTTCTGCGCATTCTTGAAGGATATGACATCCTCGCCAAGGTTTCCCACCGGATTGCCGTGCGCGTTCGAGAAGGAGCGGAAGGGAGAATCGAGGAAAACCCTCAGCGTGGCGATCCGATCTTCGATCGCGTGTTCAGTCTCGTCGTCGGGAGCAATATCCAGTCGTTGCGGGCCGCTGCCGAAAAAGCTCGGGAGCTCGGCTACAATGCGGTGATCCTCTCTTCCACCCTCGAAGGCGATACCACCCAAGCAGCGCTTTTTCACGCGGCCGTCGCTGAAGAGGCTCGATCGACGGGAAATCCGATCTCGCCGCCTGCCTGCATTCTCAGCGGTGGAGAAACCACGGTGGTGATCAAAGGAAGCGGGCTCGGCGGCCGGAACCAGCACTTCGCGCTCTCTCTGGTGAAAAAGGCTTCAACGATCAGCGACGCGCTCTTTCTCAGCGTGGGGACAGACGGCACCGACGGTCCCACCGATGCGGCCGGAGCGACGGTCGATGCCACAACCCTCGAACGGGCGCTCAATTTGGGGCTCGATCCGGAGGCATACCTCCGCGACAACGATTCGTACCGTTTCTTCGAGAAGCTCGGTGATTTGATCGTCACAGGACCCACAAGAACCAATGTAATGGATGTCCGTATCATCCTGTTGGCATAATGAATCGGCCGTAAAGAGCCCATGAAGATGCAACCGGGAGGGACTTTTGGCAAAAAGGTCCTGCCCCCGAAGCCCCCCAGAGGCGCTAACGTAAGGCCCTGTCTCCCCATTCGCTAAAGGGGGCACGCGCCGGAAAGCACGTAACGTCACCCCGGCGAAAGCCGGGGTCCAGTGCTGTCAAGCCGGGCAGAATCGGAGCGCTCTCCACTGATCCCGGCCATGCGGGACTGGATTCCGACTTCCGTCGGGATGACGGAGAGTTCGGCCTGGTTCTGGGCCTCCGGCCAAGTCGCTAGGCTTCGAGGTTCCGCACATAACCCTATTTCCGCCGCAAAGTGCTTAGGTTAGCGCCTATGCCTTCGCGCCCCCTCTTCAAAAACTCCCGATATATCAGCGCCTCCCGCTGGTCGCCGCTTGATGCTTGACCCGGACGTGGGTGTGAGGGAAGCGTTTTCGAACGAGTGAAATAGGGCGGGCCGGCAGGAACGAAACTGTCTCAAAACTCGCGATGGAATGGAAATCCTGCTACGGGAATCGACCAACCTGGCTTTGGGTGGCCCGGACGTTACACGTCCGGGCCACCCCGCTACTCGTTGGCCCCGGATCGTGCCACGATTTGGAGTGCGGAGTGAATTTTGAGACAGTCTCGGAACTCCGTGCCCCCCATGCACGCTCACATGATGCCACACTGATGTTACATTCTAAAACGCTCCGTGGTCCTACACCTGCCGAAAACCCTTGACACTTTTCATTGCGGTGCTCTAAGTATTCATTTTCGGGAATTCGGTGGCGCATTCGGGCCATCAGGGCCTGTCCGACACCGGCGTCCAAGTCGGAAGCATGCAGCGCTTCCGCCACAAGGCGTACGCCCAAGCCCGGAGCACGTCAGTTCCCGCAATGGATCGTCATGGACCGACCCTCATGCGACCCTGATATCCCCATTGGCGATTGGCTCGCACTGGAGAGAATTCCCCGCGTGGGCCCTTTGACCATGGCTCGACTCATCGACGCGTTCGGCAGCCCGAGGGCCGCCATGGAAGCCTCGGCGAAGGAAATATCCCGGCGCACCGGGCTGAGCGAGAAACTGGCCCGAACCATCGCTGAATTTTCGACGCCGTACGACCTGGTGGCAAAGGACGTCATTACCCTCGAGAAACTGGGCGCGCGAGTGGTCACCCGCTGGGACGCGGATTATCCGGCCAACCTTCTGGAAATTTACGATCCGCCGGCGCTTCTCTTTATCCGCGGGAGTTTCGCAGCGGAAGATCGCCGGGCTGTCGCGGTCGTGGGCACAAGAGCTCCGAGCAATTACGGCACGGAAATGACCGGCGCGATGTGTCGGGATCTTGTTCGGGCCGGGGTTACGCTGGTCAGCGGTCTGGCGCGGGGAATCGATACCGCGTGCCACAAGGCCGTCGTGAAGGCAGGAGGCCGCACCATCGGCGTGCTCGGTTGCGGAATCGACGTTTGTTACCCAAGGGAAAACGGAGCTCTCGTGGAAGAAATGCTCGCATCAGGCGCGGTGGCGACTGAGTTTCGACCTGGAACCCCACCCCTGGCGACGAATTTCTACCGGCGAAACAGAATTGTTTCAGGTCTGGCCAAAGGGGTCCTCGTTGTGGAGGCGACCAGGAACAGCGGTTCGCTGATTACCGCTGCACACGCGGTGGAACAGAATCGGGACGTCTTCGCAATACCGGGGAGCCTCACGAACAAGCGGTCCTGGGGCCCCCATCAATTGATAAAACAGGGAGCAGGACTGGTGGAATCCGCTGATGACATCGTGAAGGCCGTATTTTTAACCGCCGAGCCCCCGCGGCCGGGAGTCCAGGCGACCCTGTTCGAGAAGGAGCCGGATTTGCCGGGCCTGACGGAGACGTCTCAGAAGGTGCTCGAGGCTCTGGACCCCGATCCCGTCCCCATTGACTCCTTGGTTGAGGGCCTCGGGATGGATGCGGGACGGCTGGCCGGGATGCTGCTGGATCTTGAGCTCCGAGGCTTGGTCCGCCAGTAT
>Ga0172371_10012099_pt1 | contig 11409 bp, 7 predicted proteins | sample Lak12m_FD_114543 | JGI IMG/M metagenome (GOLD analysis project Ga0172371, IMG submission 114543) | Freshwater microbial communities from Kabuno Bay, South-Kivu, Congo - kab_022012_12m | ecosystem: Environmental > Aquatic > Freshwater > Lake | place: Democratic Republic of the Congo: South-Kivu...
CGACGACGCCCGCCTCCAGTGCCGGCTCTGCTTCGACGACGTCCGCCTCGGGCATGGTCGCGGCGACCTGCTCCGTCGCGTCGGGGGCATCCGCGGTCGCGGCCGCTGCGACGGCCGGGGTCTGCAGCATCGCCGCCAGCTGGTCCGCCACCGACTGGGGAGGCAGGTAGGTCAGGGTGACGCTGGTGCCGATCGTCACTTCGACGCCGGGGCCGAGCAGGACCTCCGGCACGAGGTTCCCGTCGACCGCGATCCCGTTCGTGCTGCCGAGGTCCTTGATCAGCACGCCGTCCTCGCGCAGCTCCAGCGAGGCGTGGTGGCGGGAGACCGCGTCTGCCATCACCACGACGTCGTTGTCTTCGCCGCGCCCGAACGTCAGCTCGGGGCTGCTGAGCGCGAACTCGGTCGAGCCGTCCGCGGTCGCGACAACGAGCCTCGGCGGGATCGGCAGAGGGATGCGCTCGATGCGAGTCTCCATGTCCGCCATCAGTCGCTCTCCTTCGGGCTGGGACGCGGCGCGTCCGCGGTGGTCGGTGACCTGTGCCCGAAGTATCGGCAGTGTTCCCCGAGCTGTCCAGACCGGCGTGCCGGTTGTGCCGGTCGGGGGGCAAGGAGCCGGACCGGCACGCCTTGAACGGACGTCGCATGTGGAGTGGCTGCCTCAACGGCCTCGCAGGCGGCCGTCATGCGCCCGACGCCGTCGGCCGGCCTACGTCAGCCGCACCACCGGGTGCCGGTCCAGCGGCACCTCGCCGGTCTGCAGGTCCTTCACGGTGACGACGAGGCGCTTGTTGCGGTCGATGCCGAACTGCACCTGGAAGCAGGGCTCGCCCTGGGCGGCGCCGCGCGCGGACGTGAGGAAGGTCGGTGTCTGCTCGTTGATCCAGAACCGCGTGCGCTCAGCCGCCTCGCGGTTGCCGATCTGCGTGAGCTGCACCGCCCCCTGCGGGTCGAACACCAGCTCGAGCGGCCCGGATCCTGTGCCGGCCCCCGCCCCATCCCGCCGGTAGCCGAGCTCGAAGATATCGATGCCGAACCGGGTCTGCCCGTCGTAGGTGGCTTTGACGGTGACGGTGGCCAGCGGCTTCTCGGTGGGGTAGGGCGTGCCGGCCTTGAGGAGGGTGCGGTACAGGTACTGGCCGGTCTCCATATCGGTGTGCCGCAGCGCGTACTCGTGCTGGATGAAGTCGTAGAAGCTGACGCCGGCGGCGAACGCGGCGGCGCCGCGCGCGACCGCGTCCATGGGCCTGCGGGTCTTCACGCGGTCGCGCCCGAAGTGCTGTTCCAGCGAGCGGTGCACCGCCGGGATGAGGCCGCTGCCGCCGACCGAGAGCACGGCCTTGATGTCGTCTTCGGCGTAGCCGCGCTCGGCCGAGGCGCCCAGCGCGCGCTGCAGCGTCTGATGCACGGTGAGCAGGGCCTCGTGCTCGTCGAGCAGCGCCTCGAACGCCTGACGCGTGAGGTGCAACGAGATGGTGGCGCTGGTCTCCTCGTCGCTGGCCGCGACGTCGGTCTCGTCGGCCGACGAGAGCGCCATCTTGGCGCGCTCGCAGGCGGCGAGCAGCCGGCGGCTCACGCGCCGCACCACCGCGTCCTCGGGCAGGCGTCCGCTCTCGCGCACGACCAGCTCGAACAGCCAGCCGTCGATGGTCGAGCCGCCGATCTCGGCGCCGGCCTTGCCGAGCACGCGGCAGCGCTGGCCGCCGGCCGCGGCGCCGGTGCGCTCCTCCACCAGCACCACCGACGCCTGGAGCGTGCCGCCGCCGAAGTCGAACACCAGGTAGGCGTCGCCGGGCTGGATGTGCACGCCGTAGCCCAGGGCCGCGGCGGAGGCTTCGTCGATCATGCGGTACCGCGTGATCCCGACCTCGTCGGACACGCGCGCGACCCAGTCCTCGTAGTGCTCGTAAGCCTCCACCGGGAGCGTGTAGACGACCTCCTCGTCCGGCGCGCCGCTCTCGGCGAGGGCCAGGCGCAGAAGCGTGACCAGGAAGTCGCGGCCGGCCTCGGCGTCGCCGATCTCGCGGTCGCCGATGCGCCGGCGCCGCGGGCTGCGGGCGGAGATGTAGCGCTTCATCCAGCGGAAGGTCGCCTCGGACTCGTCCAGCTCGCGCTCGAGCACCTGGGCGCCGATCCAGATGCTGCCGTCGGGCTGGTAGCTGATGAGCGACGGGACGACGGGGACGCTCTCGCCCTGGAAGTCGAACGGCCGCGTGAGCTCGGGGAGGTCCAGGGTGCGCGCCTCGCCCAGGGCCGGGTCCCACACCGCGAGCACCGTGTTGGAGGTCCCGAAGTCGATGCCCAGGCGTCCCGCCACCGCGCTCCTCACCCCTCCTCGACGTCGATAGCGATGTCGAACTCGCCGTGGACGACGGCGGGTGCTTCGTCCGCCAGCTGTACGTCGTGCCGAAAGCGATTCTCCAGGAGCCGGTCGGCGAAGGCCAGCGTGTTGGCGAGCACCGGCGGGAGGTCGGGCGCCGCGCGCAGGCCGCGCACGCAGGCCCAGTCGCGCGGGCTGCAGGCGTTTGCGGGTCGCCGCAGGATGCCGCGCAGACGCCGGCCGGAAGTGTCGAAGAGGAGGCTGCGGGCGTCGCCGTCGCCGAGCGCGAGCAGGCGGCCGTCCGGGGTCGCCGCCGCCGATGTGACGCGCTCGACGTCGAGCACGGCCGTCCACTCGCTGCGCCCGTCCGGCCAGGAGAGCAGCTCGATGCGGCCGTCGGCCCAGGCGACGCAGAGCGTCCGGGCGTCGAGCCACTCGAGGCCCGCGACGGCGGCGCGCTTCGGCGCGTCGCCCCCGGCGGCCGGCGCCGGTGCGTCCGCGCCGGCCGGCGAGTCCGCGCCCGGCGGCGCGCCCACGCGCTCCCACGCGTCCGCGGCGTCCGGCGCCCGGCGCACCTGCGCGAGGGTGCACGTGAGCGCGAGGGGCGGTCCGGCCGCCGGCGCCGCGGCGGGCCGGCCCTCGACGTCCACGCGCAGGACGGCGCCGGCGGTGGTGCCCAGCACCAGCGCGCCTCGCGCCGCGTCCGGGTCGCCCGCCGCGCCGGCGGGGGCGGGGGAGAGGGCCGTCACCCGCCCGCTGCCGCGCAGTGGCACGGTGGCCAGGGTCGCGCCGCCGTCGGGGTCCACGAGCAGCAGATCGTCTGCCGCCACGGCGATGGCCGCGGGACGGCCGGCGCCGGACCCTGTCGCACCGCCACCCGCGCCGGACCCATGTGCGTCGCCGCCCGGCCCGTCTTCCGGCGCCCCGGCCCCGCCGTCCAGTGTCAGCACGCACGCCTGCCGCGCCCAGGACGGCAGGCGGACCGCGGCCGCGTCGCCGCCGGGCCACACCTTGAGCAGCTCGTCGCGGCCGGTGGTGGCCAGGCGGCCGCGGTCGAGCGGGCAGAGCGAGGTCACGCTGCCGGTGTGCGTGCCCAGCGCGGCCGGCTCGCCGGCGTCATCGACCACGTACACGCCGCAGCTCCCCGTCGTGGTCGACGTCTTCTCGGCGCAGTACAGCCGGCCGTCGCCGCCGTAGGCCACCCTGCCCACCGAGTGCCCGAAGCCGCGCACCACGCCCGCCGTGGTCCCGGAGGCGTGGTCCCACTGCACGACCGCGCGCCGGGCGCCGAGGGCGATGGCCACATGGTGCTCGTCGGGACTGAACACCAGGTCGTTGATGCGTGCGCTCACGTTCAGGCCGGCCACGCGGAAGAGGGCCGGCACGCGCCCGTCGGCCAGCTCGGCCGGTGTCAGCGTCTCCCGCCGCGCCAGGGCGCAGAGGCCGGCGACGTCGTCGAGGCGCCCGGTCTCGTCCGTCGGCAGCGCCGCCACATCGAGCGCCCGGGCGGCGCGCAGGGCGTCGGGCACCGGCAGAGCGGGCAGGAGCGACGCCAGCTGCCGCCAGTCGCCGCGCTCCGCCAGCTGGCCGACCACGAACCCGGCCTCGCCGGCGTCGTACTTCAGCTCCGCCGGCGTGCGGTCGCGCGTCAGGACCTGGGTGAGCAGCGACGCGCGCCCGGCGTGGATCAGAGCCTGCCGCACCTGCGCCGCGACGGCGGCGCCGAGGTCGCCGTACCCCGTCTGCAGCAGTGTGCCGTCGGGGTCGAGGCCGTCGTACAGGGCGAGCTGGGCGGTGAGCACGTAGAGGACGGCACGGCGCGCCGGCGCGCTCGGCACGAGGCCGAGTGTGAGGCACAGCGCAGTGGCCTCGCCGTCCGGGGCCTGCGCGATGGCGAGGTCGCAGAACAGGTCGGTCTGCTCCGGCGCCTCGAGGCCGCGCAGGGCCTCCAGGGCGAGCCCGCGGAAGCGTTCGTCGGCGGACGCGCCCCGCAGCCGGATCAGCTCGGCCAGGGCGCCGGCGTCCCGGCCCACCACCTCCGGGAGTCGCCCGCCGAGCACCGCGGACTGCAGGCGGACGGCGGTCGGGGCGGTGGCCACGAAGCGGGCCTCGGCCACGATGTCCCAGAGCTCGCGGGCCGGCGGCTCGCTGAAGGCGAGCGCGCAGAGCCTGTCGACGTCCGCCGCCGCCTTCAGGGAGAGCAGCGCGGAACGCGCCCCCTGCCGCACGGCGGCGCTCCCGTGGCCCAGCAGCTCGGCCAGCAGCGCGACCCTGTCGCCGGGCACGGCCGCCGGCGGCGAGCCGCACAGCAGGCCACTCGCCAGCGTGAGGCGCGCCGGCCGGCTCGCCAGCAGGGCGCGCGAGCGCACGAGCTCCTCCAGCGCCGGGGAGGGATCGCCGTCCCACACGCGGCAGATCTCGTCCACCGCCTCCTGGCCGCCCATGCCGGCGACGGCGGCCCAGGCCTCGTCGGCAGGGGGCGCCTGCCGCTCCCGCGCGTAGTCCAGGAGCACCCGTGCGGCGGGCCCGGAGTCGAGCGCCGCCAGCTCGCGGGCCGCCTCGGCGTGTCGCGGCTCGCCCGCGCGGGAGCGGCGCAGCCGCCGGCCGAGCCTCCTGAGCCGCCGTCGCTCGGCGCGGCCCGGCAGGCGCGTGCCGTCGGGCGCAAGCCCTCCCGTTGCCCGCAGCCCCTTGGGCGGCAGCAGCGCCACGAGGGCGACGAGCACGGCCACGGCGGTCACGTAGCCCCAGCCGCCGAGGCCCGCGAAGAAGAGCGGAACGACCAGTGTGGCCGCGCCCCAGCCGACGACGCGGCGACCCTTGACGGCGGCGATCAGGCACGCCGCCAACGGCCCGCCGATGAGGGCGACGATGACGGCGACGGTGACCATGGGCGCGCTCCCCGCGCGTCAGGCGTCGGCCGGCTGCGGCGGCGGTGAGGCCGGGCCGGCGCTCGCGGGCGGAGCCGCCGGGGCCGCGCTCGCGCTGCCGCCCGGCGCGCCACGCGGCGCGATCTCCAGCGGCACGAAGCGCTCCTCGGCCTGCGCGGCCTCGGCGAACGACGCCGACTGCGCGCGGCCCTCGCGGAGCCACTCGCGCAGCGCGCCGATGACCTCGCGCTGCGAGACCGAGAGCGGGACCTGGCGGCCGAACGCCGCCTCCACGTCGTCGGTCGTGAACTCGCGATGCTCGTTGAAGGCCACGTACATGGCGTCGATGACGGCCTGCTCTATCTCTGCGCCCACGTAGCCCTGGCAGCGGCGGGCCAGGCGCGGGACGTCGTAGTCGGCCGCGATGCGCCGCCGCTTGGCGAGGTGCACGGCGAGGATCTCCTCGCGCTCGCCGGCGGTCGGCAGGTCGAGGAAGAAGATCTCGTCGAAGCGGCCCTTGCGCAGCAGCTCGGGCGGCAGCGCCGCGATGTCGTTGGCGGTCGCGACCACGAAGCAGGGCGTCGTCTTCTCCTGCATCCAGGTGAGGATCGTGCCGAACACGCGCGTCGCCGTGCCGCCGTCGAGCCCGCCGTGCGCGAGGCCCTTCTCCATCTCGTCGATCCACAGGATGCAGGGCGCGACCGTCTCGGCCAGCCCGAGGGCCTGCCGTGCGCGCTCCTCGGACTCGCCCACGAGGCTGCCGAACAGGGCGCCCACGTCGAGGCGCACGAGCGGCAGGCGCCACAGGCCGGCGACCATCTTCGCCGTCAGGCTCTTGCCGGTGCCGGGGATGCCGATGAGGGCCACGCCCTTGGGCGCCGGCAGGCCGTAGTCGCGCGCCTCCTTCGTGAAGGCGCGCTCACGCAGGCTCAGCCACTTCTTGAGCACGTCCAGGCCGCCGACGTCCGCCAGCGTCTCGGTGACGGCGTAGAACTCCAGGGCCCCGCTCTCGCGGACGATGGCGCGCTTCTCGTCGGTGACGAGGGCGATGTCGCGGTCGTCCAGGGTGCCGTCGCGGACGATGGCTTTGGCGAACACGCGCTGCGCCTGGGCCTCGGTCATGCCGAGGGCGGCCTGCAGCAGCTTCTCGCGACCCAAGCCGGTGAGCTGCACGTGTACGCCCGGGTTCTGCGTCAGGCGGTCGAGCACGGCCCCGAGCTCGTCGAGGTCCGGGGCCGGCAGGTCCATGAGCACGGTCTCGTCTTTGAGCTCGGGCGGCACCGTGCCCGAGGGCATCGTCACGACGAGCGTCTTCTTCGTGAACTTGAGCCGCTGCGCCACGCTGCGGAGCTGCCGCAACACGACGTCGTTGGTCCACCAGCGATGGAAGTCCTTGAGCACGAACACGGCCTGTCCCTCGGCCTTGTCTATCTGCTCGAGCGCCGTCCTGGGGTCGCCGCCCTTCAGGCTGAGCGTCCCGGCGAGGGTGACGAAGCCGTCGGCGCAGTCCCACGTGAGGCACTCGTAGCCGCAGGCGCCGCACACCGACCTCACGGCCGAGAGGGTGCGCTCCTCCTCCTGCGAGACGACCACGACCAGCGGCGAACGCGCCCGCAGGTGCAGCGCCAGCTCCTGTGCGAACTCCATGGACTCCTCCGTTCCGGCCTCAGTGCCCGACGACCTGGCCGATGCCCTCCTTGCCGGGCTCCTCGTCCGCCTCCCAGGTGAGCTCGCGCTCCACGTCGTCCCCCAGGGCCTGCTCCAGCGCCCGCGTGATGTCGGTGCACTTCCGGCCCTTGACGCCCTTCACGTCGACGCGCACGATGCCGTCGGGGTCGATGACCACCTCGATCTCCTGGACCTCCACCGCGGCCTCCTACGCCATCCGTCGCAGCAGCAGACGGACCTGGCCGTCGCCCTGGGATTCTTCCTCGACCACCTCGAACCCCTGGGCGATGAGCTTCTCGCGCGTGGCCGCGAGCGCGTACTGGCGCCTGACCTCGCGCTGCAGCTGCTCGATCTCCGTCTGCGCCTGCTCGAGCTGCGTGCGCAGGCTCGACCCGCTGGCGCCGCTGCCGGCGAAGTCGGCGACGATCTCGTACGCGCCGGATGCATCGCGCGCGAAGCCCACGTCGAGCGCGCGCCAGCCGCTGCCCACGCGCACCAGCAGGTCGACCTCGCGCTTCGGGCCCAGCATGCCGCGGATGGTGGCCGGGCCGCTCTGGACCTCGTAGCCGAGCCTGCCGAGGGCGGCGACGAGCAGCTCGCGGTCGGCGATGCGGGTCTTGATCCTGGAGAGGTGCGACACGCGGAGCCTCCTCGGTGTGGACGTGGCCGGCCGGGGCGCGGCCGGCCGGGACGATTCTACGGTGTCAGGGCGCCGGTGGCGGGTCGGTGCCGGTCACGACGAGGTCGCCGTCGCCGTCGACCCAGACCTCGGCCGCCGGGAACGCTGCGAAGTCGGCAGCGGTGAACCGGTCGGTCAGCAGGCGGAGCTCCTGGTTGGACGAGCCCCATGGCGAAGCGCATGGGGCGAGCTCGCGCACGAACGGACCCAGCACGGCCGCGTCGGCGAGGTGGACACAGGCCACGGCCACCGACGACGCCTGCACTTCCGCCCAGGTCCAGCCGGTGAACAGCAGGATGGGGAGGTCGGCTGCGGCTCGAGCGGCCTCGAGCAGCAGACGCAGCGAGGCCGCCTGTTCCAGCGGCTCCCCGCCGCTGACCGTGAGGCCGGCGCTGCCCGGTGCGGCCGCCTTGTACCACTCGACGAGCCCGGGCAGCGGCACGAAAGTGCCGGCGCCGGGGTCGTGCGTCTCCGGGTTGAAGCACCCCGAGCAGCCGCGGGTGCAGCCCTGCACCCACACGACGGCTCGCTCTCCCGGGCCGTTGGCGTGGCTGCCCGCGAGCAGGTGATGGACGCGCAGGCCGGGGGTACGGGCCGGATCCACGGGCTGGTGCACTCCTTCGGTTCGCCGCGGCGCGGCACGGACGGCGCGGCCGCAGGCGTACGCCGTATCACGTTGATCATGGCCGCTGTGCCCTCTCGCTTCAATGCGGACCGGGCGCCCCGGCCGTCGCTCAGCGGGCGGTCACGGTGACGGTCCCGCTCGAGCCGGCCGGCCCGAAGAGGGCCAGGTACGAGCCGGCCGGGGCGCTCACGCTCGCCGGCGACGCCGTCCCCGCGTCGAGCACGGCGAAGCCCGCGTCGTACAGGTACCAGGCGCTCGCCCCGGCGATGGTCACGGTCGCGGTCGCCGCCACAGAGCGCCACTCCGTGTGGCCCTCGGCGCCGATCGTCACCGCGTTCGCGCCGGTCGTCAGGGCGGGCACCGTGTCCAGCGGCCGGAACAGGCTGCTGCCCCACTTCATCCACTCCTCGCCGTCGTGCCGCTCGGCGCTGAGGTCCTCGAGGTTCCGCGAGCCGTTGCCGGGGATCTGGAGGAGCATCGACCCGAGGCTGTCGCTCTCGCTCGGGTCGACGACCTGGTCGCCGTACATCCTGGAGGCTGCGGTGACGTAGCCGGGCAGGCCGGGGATGTCGCCCACGGCCAGCACCGGCCCTCCGGCGGCCGAGTAGTCGGTCGCGTCGGCGCGGCCGTCGGCCGCGAGCCACACGTGTCCGACGCGCGCCTTCCACGCCGCCGTCAGCTCGGGCAGGGGCTGGAGCTTCTGGGCCACGAGGTTGCTCTCGCGGTAGTGGCCGGCGCCCTTGACCTCGGTCGAGACGAGGTAGCGCCGACCCCCGGCCGCGATGGTGCTCACCGAGTTCGGGCTGCCGTCCGCGTGGAAGCGGCCGTCCACGCGCAGGCGCTGTCCCTCGACGAGCGGCACCCAGTCGCCGCCGGCGAGCAGGGCGAGCGTGAGCGCCTGCGGGTCGTCCGGCGCGGCGGCAGTGCGGAACACCGCGCCGCTGCTGGCCCAGTACCCCGTCATCGCGGCCAGCTGGGCGGCGGTGGCAGGCCTGGTCTTCGGAGCCGCCGCCTTCACGGGCTTCGGCAGGCGCCGGATCGTGCCCTGGTCGGCGAGCGCGTGCAGCAGGATGCGCTCGCCCAGCGCCATGCAGGCGTCCGAGCCGAGCGGTGTGACCGACGTGACCGCCACGACGAGGCCGGCCTGCGGCGCGACGATGAAGCCGCAGTGGTAGGTGTCGGAGTCGCCGTCCTTGGACCAGCCGAGGACCCCGACCGCCTCGAGCCCGGGCTGGACGACCGTGTCCCAGCCCAGCCCGTACGTGAGGCGGCCGCAGGGCACGGGGTTGAAGCTGCCCAGCGTCTGGTCGGTACCCATCTCGGCCACCGAGTCCGCCGTGAGCACCCGCGTCCCGCCGAGCACCCCGTGGTCGATGAACATGGCGCCGAGCTTCGCAAGGTCGGACGGCGTCGTGAACAGGCCTCCCGAGCCGAACGAATTGACGACGAGCTGCGGCATGAGCTCGTCGCCGTCGTACACCTCGGCGTAGGTGCCCTTGGCGAACGGCCTGACGGGGTAGGCGCTGTGGTCCATGCCGAGGGGCGCCAGCACCTCGTCCTTGACGTACTCCGCGTAGGTCTTGCCGGTCACGGCCGCCACGAGCGCCTCGACGAGCGTGAAGCCGTCGTTGCAGTAGACCGAGAACAGACCCGGCGTGGTCTTCGGCCGTTCGGCGGCGACCGCGTCCAGCACCTCCTGCAGGTAGCCGGGGAAGTACGTCGCGGTGACGGCGTCGGCGAACGTGGTGCCGGGGAGGCCCGACGAGTGGTCGAGGAGCATGCGCAGCGTGACCTGCCCGTAGACGGGGTAGCGCACGCCGAGGCTCGGCAGGTAGCGGACGAGCGGCGCGTCCAGCCCCAGCTTGCCCTGGTCGACGAGCTTCATCGCCGCGACCGCCGCGAACATCTTGCTGACCGAGCCGATCCCGTACATGGTGTCGGCTCCCGGCTTCGTCTGTGCGGCCTTGTCGGCGTACCCGAAGCCCTCCTGCCAGACGACGCCGTCGCCGGCGTACAGGGCGAGCGAGAGGGAGGCCGCGCCGGACTGCGCCAGCAGCGTCTGCGCGGCCGCGCGCCCGTCGGCGATGGTGCGCGCGTAGCTGTTCGTGCGGGCGGGTGCGGCGCCCGCAGCGCCCGCGAGCACGACGAGCACGGCGAGCACGAGCGCGACGAGCGAGAGCGCGATGCGTCCACGCTGCGGGCGCGGAGCGACGGTCGTGCGCACGGCGGTACCTCCTCCAGACGAAGGACGCGCCCCGGCGCATCCCCTCACGTTGTAGGGTCGGCACTGGACTGTCGAATCTGTAATCACGCGCCCGTGGGGCGTGGCAGGCCGCGGCGCACCGCCGGCGCGGACTCGGCAGTGCGGTCCGGAGGCCGGAAGTCGGAGGCGGGACTCATGAGAGCACGCATCGCTGTCGTCCTCGGGTCCATCGTGTGCGTCCTCGCGCTGCTCGGAGGCGTCGCGGCCGGCGGACGTCCGGCGGGGCCGGGCGGGGGCGGTGCCTCGCCGGGAGGGCCGGCTGCGCCGGCGTCCGGCTCCACACTCTCGACCGGCGACGGCTCCTGGGTGTGGCAGTGGCCGCTGCCGCAGGGCAACGGCCTGAGCGACGTCACGTTCACGTCCGGCGGGACCGGCTGGGCCGTGGGCGACGGCGGGACCGTGCTCGTGACGGCCGACGGTGGCTCGGCGTGGGCGGCGCGAGACCCGGGCACGCGCGCCGACCTGCGCGCCGTCGACTTCGTGAGCGCGCAGGACGGCTGGGTCGTCGGCGACGGCGGCGTCCTGCTGCGCACCGCCGACGGTGGCCAGACGTGGACGTCCGTCAAGCTGGAGGCAGACGACCTGCTCGATGTCGACTTCATCAGCCGCACCACCGGCTGGGTCCTCGGCCGCCGCGCGAGCCCGTACGGACCTCCCGACTTCATCAGCGTGGTGCTCCGCAGCACCGACGGCGGCGCGACCTGGACCGAGCAGGGGACCTGGGGCTCCGGTCGGTATCGCGCCGTCGGCTTCGCCGACGAGAGCCACGGCTGGATGGTCGGCGACAACGGGGCGATCCTTCGCACCCGCGACGGCGGCGCCACGTGGAAGGCCGGCACGCTGCCGCTACGCAGCGACATGGAGGCCCTGTGCGTTGTCGACCAGTACACGGTGTGGGCCGCGGGCGACGCGATTGTGAAGACCGACGACGGCGGCATGACGTGGGAGGCACAGATCGACAGCGCCGCCGGGAACAGCACGTTCTCG
>Ga0172371_10012100_pt1 | contig 11408 bp, 6 predicted proteins | sample Lak12m_FD_114543 | JGI IMG/M metagenome (GOLD analysis project Ga0172371, IMG submission 114543) | Freshwater microbial communities from Kabuno Bay, South-Kivu, Congo - kab_022012_12m | ecosystem: Environmental > Aquatic > Freshwater > Lake | place: Democratic Republic of the Congo: South-Kivu...
ATACGCTCCCGGAGACACAGTTCGCTTCCGGTTAAACCTTAATAATGTACCGGTCGGGGCACAACTTAAAGTCCAGTATTTTATTGAAGGGCGCTTATTGACTGATGAGATTATTCCGTTGAAAAAAAGAAAATCAGTTGAATGGAATTGGCTCCCGCCGGCAACCGATTTTCGCGGTTATCTGGCGGGAATAACAATTCAGCAAAGCCAACAGATTTTAGATCGTACTACCATTGCCGTCGATGTTTCTTCTGATTGGAAGATGTTTCCACGTTATGGATTTGTCTCGGCCTATTCAATCATGACAGACGAAGAAATCCATAATGTCATCGCGCGGCTGAACCGCTTACACATCAACGGCATTCAGTTTTACGACTGGCATAACAGTCATCACAGACCTTTGAAAATCGACAGTACCGGCGTTGCCGAAAGCTGGAATGACATCGCCAACCGGATTAATTATCGAGAAACGATTGAGAAATACTTGGCGACCGCTCATGAATTTGGAATGTCCTGCCTGGCGTACAATTTGATTTGCGGCGCCTGGACAGAAGGCTTCCAGGAAGGGTTGAGTCCAGAATGGGGTTTATATAAAGATGCTGCCCATCAGAATCCTTTTGTACTTAGACTACCAAAAGGCTGGGCCAGTGATATTTATTTTATGAATCCGGCCAATCCGGCCTGGCGCGAATATATTTTCAGTTCGACCGCGGCGGTCTTTGAAGTGCTTGATTTTGATGGGTGGCATGTCGATCAGATCGGCGATCTCGGTGTGCTGTATACCTATGACGGTCAGCCGCTCGAGTTGAAAACCACCTATCAGCCATTTCTACAAGCTGCTCAGGACTGCCTGAAAAAGAAAATTGTAATGAATGCCGTCGGTAATTATGCTCAGGCGGAAATTGCGCAAGCCCCGGTCGAATTTCTGTATACTGAAATCTGGAATCCGGATTCGACCTTCAACGATCTTGTACGCATACTGGATTACAATTATCAGGTAAGTGGATGCCATAATACGATACTGGCGGCCTATATGAATTATAACCTCTCCTCCCGGCCGGGGATTTTCAACACTCCGGGAGTTTTGCTGACCGATGCCGTGATCTTTGCCAATGGCGGGGCGCATCTGGAGATGGGCGACCATATGCTTTGCCATGAATATTTCCCGAATGCCAATCTGCTAATCAATCCGAACTTAGACTCTGCGCTCACCTGTTATTATGACTTTAGCGTCGCATATGAAAATCTTCTGCGGAATCCGGCCTTACAGAAAACCTTATTGAAACTTGAAGCCCGGCAATTTTCATTAAGTTCACAGGCAGAAAAAGGTCAAATCTGGACAATAACCCATAAATTAGATAACCGTGATATTATTCATTTAATAAATTTGCTGGATGTTAAAAATCTCAACTGGCGCGATCCGGAGGGGAATTGCCCGGAACCATTATTGCGCAGGGACGTTGCGATGACAATGAGGTCCGGTAAGAAAGTTCAGTCAATCACGCTGGCGTCGCCGGATTGGGAGGGCGGTCGGCCGATTCCAATTATGTTCAAACAGAAGAATGAGCGAATTACTTTTACGATTCCACAGTTGAAATACTGGGATATGTTAATTGTGGAGTACCGTTAGTGCGGATTGTGAAGAATCATTGGTGGGCGTGGCTTCTGTTTTTCGTAGTTGCCGAACTGTACGGAGTGGATTGTTTCAAGTCGGCTACCACGGATCTGGCACGCTATAATCCCGGCGATTCGGTCCGATTCTCTGTCCAATTATCCGCCATACCAAACGATGGCTATCTGCAAGTATTTTACAGGCATCTGAATGTTATGATTGATTCGGCGATTGTTCCGGTGACCGCATTGAATCCGGAATTTCAATGGCAGCCGCCCGCGACCGATTTTCAGGGATATTTGGCCGAATTATGTTTGATCGAAAGTGACTCAATTTTGGATCGAATTTCGCTCGGCATCGATGTTTCTTCGGACTGGCGCAAATTTCCCCGCTATGGTTTTCTCTCGGAATATGGTTCTATGAGTGAGGAACAGAGAGAGACCGTGATTGATCGGCTGGCGGAATATCATATTAACGGATTGCAATTTTATGACTGGCACTGGAAGCATCACCGGCCTCTGTGCGGCACCACCACCGAACCGGCTTCGAGTTGGAATGACATTGCCAACCGTCAAATTTATCGCGCTACCGTCGAGGGATATATTGAACTTGCGCATGCCCGGAATATGCAAGCCATGGCCTATAACCTGATTTATGGGGCTTATGAAGATGCCGTTAGTGAAGGCGTTCAGCCGGAATGGCGCCTGTTTACCGATAACGCCCATCAGAATCCGGATAAGCATGACCTGCCGTCTTCCTGGGCCAGCGATATTTATTTGATGGATCCGTCGAATGCAATTTGGCAGAATTATATCAATAATGAAATGCGCAAAACCTTCGAGGCTTTCGATTTCGATGGCTGGCATATGGACCAACTCGGCGATCGCGGTACACTTAATAATTATTCAGGCGAGACTGTTGTACCTAAAAATTCGTTTCAGGCCTTTATCGAAAAATCCAAGACAGCCTTGGATAAATCTTTAGTAATGAATGCCGTCGATCAGTACGGTCAGTCGCAAATCGCCACGACTCCGGTCGATTTTCTTTACACTGAAGTCTGGTCGGAGACCACTTACGGAGGTCTGGCCAGCGTCATCCGGGCCAATGAAAGTTACAGTAACGATACCTTGCCGTCGGTATTGGCGGCTTATGTCAACCGCAATTATTCCGGTATATCCACAGAAGTGAATTTGCCGGCGGTACTTTTAGCCGATGCTGTTATCTTTGCCAATGCCGGGTCTCACCTGGAATTGGGTGAGCATTATCTGACGAGCGAATACTTCCCGTCTGCGCAACTGGCTATCAGCGATACCCTAGCGTCCCGGCTGCAAAATTATTATGATTTCCTGGTAGCTTACGAAAACCTTCTGCGGGATTCAATCCAGGGTATTATCTACAGTATTGTTTCGCAAGGCTCGGTAACAATCAGCAAATCCGCGACTCAGAACCGGATTTGGGCTTTTGCGCGCCGCAGCCGGTCATCAGCCCCGGGACCGGATGGACCGGTCAACCGGGAGATTTATCATTTGATAAATTTTTATGGGGTGACCACAATGGATTGGCGCGACCAGTCCGAAAGTCAGATTGCGCCGACGCAGATTACGAATTTGCCTTTGATCATAAAAACCGACTCAACGATTACGAATGTCTGGTACGCTTCGCCTGACCAAAATTGCGGATTGCCGGTCAAACTGGATTTTGCGCAACACGGCGATTCATTATTATTAACCCTGCCGGAACTCGACTATTGGGCGATGGTTGTGCTGGAATCCAAAGGTACTGCGTCAAGCATACGTTCGGAACCAACTGCTCTCCCACAGGAATTGAGATTGGGGCATTGTTGCCCGAATCCGTTCAATCCTACGACGGTCATTCCGTTTACCCTGAAATCCGCGGCGTCTCTGACATTGACTGTCATAAATCTAAAAGGTGAAGTCGTCTATCAAAATCGCGGCCGTTTTCAGTCCGGAGCTCATACGCTTAACTTCGATGGGAGCAAGCTGAGCAGTGGCCTGTATATCGTTAATCTGAGTGTGCCCGGACAGACTGTTTCAGAAAAAATACTATTGTTAAAATAAACCGGAAAGGATTTAACCGTTAATGCGTAAACCAACCTGTCTTTTATTATCAGCCGTCCTGTTATGTAGCGGATGTTCCGATGTTAATACACTGTATAAATCCCGGAAATTTACCGTGACTTCCGACGGTGTGATTCAGGGAAAATTCAAAGCCGAAGTCATCTCCGACAGAGAAATACATTCCAATTATGTCAGTTCTTACAAACGCCCGACTCATCGTTTGCTCGATTTTAAATTTGCGATCAATGGCGAGGATAACGAACGTTATCCGGGCGAAGATCATTACCTGCTTCTGACGCCCCAGAACGGCCAGATGGTTTCGCCGCTTTATATTTTCGGGGAGCCCGATCCGCAGGCGGCTCTCTTCGATGAACAAGCCGGCAATGGCTTTCTGCCGGAAGATGTTAAGGTGACGATCAGAGTCGATATGCGCCCAGTTTTGGAGGCTTTCCGGAAAGACGGATATTACCGGTTATTTAACAACGAAAAATTAGCTGCAGCCGATTTCAAGGGAGTCTATCTGGCCGGTTCAACCCGTCCATTAACCTGGGATTTCGCCAATTTGGCCAATAAGCCGGATTTGCAACTTCAGGACGATGACCAGGATGGAATTTATGAACTCACTGTGCCGATCAGTAAATATCAACAGGCCGAAGAGAGTGAAGTCCGCCAAACCTGGACTTTATCGCATGATCTTTCCCGCTATCCGCAATATAAATCCGGGCAGGTGCTGTGCGACGCACTCTACAATTTATCGCTGGAAGAATTATTACAGGATGTCCGCAAAGACGGAGCTTTGATGGCCGGCGCCAAGTGGCCGGGCGTCTGGACGCGCGACATCAGTTACAGCATTATTCTCTCGCTGGCGATTATCGAACCGGATGCCGCCCGGCACAGTCTGATGCAAAAGGTGAACAACCAGCGTATTATCCAGGATACCGGAACCGGCGGTTCCTGGCCGGTTTCGACCGATCGGATGATATGGGCGCTGGCCGCCAACGAAATATATAATGTCACCGGCGATAAAGACTGGCTGGAAACGGCTTACGAAATTATCCGGAATTCGGCTGAAGACGACCTGATGACAAACCTGAATCCGGCCACCGGTTTAATGTACGGCGAATCTTCATTTCTGGACTGGCGCGAACAAACTTATCCGCTCTGGATGGATCCTAAAGACATTTATCACTCACAGAATCTCGGAACGAATGCGGTCCATTATGAAACCTATGTAATTCTATCAAATATGGCAACTCAACTAAACCAACCGCAGTTGGCGGAAAAATATGCCGGTATCGCGAACGGTTTAAAAGAAGCCATCAACGCTAATTTCTGGATCGAGGAGAAAGGTTACTACGGCCAATATATATATGGAAGAACCTATCAGTCACTTTCGCCGCGCAGCGAATCGCTTGGAGCGGCTTTGTGCGTCCTTTTCAATATCGCTGATGAGAACCGTCAGTCCCGGACTATAGCCAGCCTGCCGACCACCGATTATGGCACAACCTGTATTTTCCCGCAGATTCCCAATCTGCCGCCTTACCACAACAATGCCATCTGGCCTTTCTCGGAAGCCTACTGGGCCTGGGCGGCCGCCAAAGTCGGCAATGCTACCAGTGTCGAACACAGTCTGGCGGCAATCTATCGTCCGGCGGCTCTTTTCCTGACCAATAAAGAAAATATGGTCGCCGAAACCGGTGATTTTATGGGGACCGAAATCAATTCCAATCGCCAGTTATGGAGCCTGGCCGGAAATCTGGCTACGGTCTATCGCATTTTTTTTGGAATGCAATTCCAACCTGATAAACTGACCCTTCAGCCGTTCATTCCGCGTGCTTATGCCGGAACCCGCTCTTTGAAAAATTTTAAATATCGTAACAGCACTTTGGATATAACGATTGAAGGCTATGGAGATAAAATCAAAGAGGTCATGATGGATCAACGTCTTGTATCGGCAGCCATCGTTAATGACGATCTGCGCGGTCATCATACAATTCAGATCGTGATGAATAACCACCTGCCGAAAGCCGGTTCGATCAATCTGCAAAAAATATTAACTGCTCCGGCAACACCGGTACCAAAGCTGATCGATTCCATATTAACCTGGCAAACCGTTCCGGAAGCAAAGCAGTACATTGTTTATAAAAATGGTCGGGAAATCGCCCGCACTGGTGAGACCATCTATAAAATTGCCACGACCGGTCAATATTCCGAATACCAGATCGTGGCCGTCGATCAAAATCGATTAATGTCATTCCTGAGTCAGCCGCTCTTTACTTGTAGTCAAGCCGACTCCGTTTTCGTTGAGGTCGCCGGAACCGGCTTGAGTAAAATAATTCCCGGGTTTACCGGACACGGATACATGCCTTTAACCAAGCAGATCAATACCAAAGTTACTTTCACTGTAAATTTGCCAAAAAGCGGCCGCTGGGCAATCGATTTTCGGTACAGTAACGGGAACGGCCCGATCAATACCAACAATCAATGCGCCATTCGTTCCTTGCTGATTGATGGCAATAAAGTCGGTACAGCCGTTTTTCCACAACGCGGTGATCAAAAGTGGTCGGATTGGGGCTATTCCAATGTTATTTTGACCAATTTGGCGGCCGGAACACATACCTTTATTTTACAGTTCCAATCTTCCGATGAAAATATGAATGGAGCAACTAACGAAGCTCTGCTTGACCATGCGCGACTTATTTATCTTGATCGGCAGTAAGACGATTGAACTGTTTTTTTTTAATCTGTTGATTACTTAAGTTCAGCAGGTTGAAAAAAAGTATGATTGAGTGGTATGAAATCGGAAAATAATGGCCTGAATTATAAAAAATACAATGGACTGCTGGCGGCTTTAATCGTAGCGGTTTTTATTACACTGACGATTCTTCTGATTACCATCAATCTGCCAGGCCTTTCCGGTCGTCAAGTTACTAAAGTCTATTACGCCGATAATATTACGCGGGCGCATCAGATCGCAATAGACCTGTTCAATCAAAAATACAATGGTAAAATCGAGATTGTGCCGATCGACCTGCCATTTATCAAATTCAACACCAATCTGCGCAAGGAACTCCTGATCAGAACCTTACGAAACCGGAATACTCTAATCGACGTATTTGCTATCGATCAGGTTTGGAATTCCCGATTCATGAAATGGGCTTTGCCGCTGGAACCTTATTTCAGCGATACGGAGCTGACCGCTTTAATTCCAAAAGCCCTGGCGAGTGCGTATGTCGAAAATACACTGACCAGTATTCCGTTACACATTGACGTCAGTCTGATGTTTTACCGCAAAGACCTGATCCGGACAATGGATAAAACCGGCCACCTGGAATTGGCCTTGAAAAATTCGATAACCTGGGATGAATTCATCCGATTGGGACAAAAATATAACCACCCTTCCGGATATTATGCTTTCCCGGCTTATAATTACGAAGGTCTGATTGTCAATTTCATAGAAATGCTTGGACCACAGGCATCGGCCGGGTTATTCGATCTGGATTCATTAGCGATTGATCCGCAGACAGCATTTGAAGGCACTCGCTTTATCCAGGATTTAATTGAAAAATACCGGCTGGTGCCGCCTGAAGTCACGACTTTCAACGAGGAACGTTGTTATGAATTTGCGCTGGCACACGATGTCCCATTTTTTACCGGATGGCCATCTTTCTATAAAACTCTGGAAGGCAATCCGATTCAAGAACAGATCGGCATCGCCGCGATTCCCCATGATGTGAATCAGGCGCCCAGTTCAATGCTGGGTGGCTGGAGTCTGATGATCTCCAAACATTCCCGTGCGAAAAAAGAGGCTGCGCTCTTTATCAAATTCATGATTTCCCCGGAGGTGCAGAAAATTTTACTGCGGGAAGGCGGCTTTTTGCCGGTCGCAGCAGGTATCTACAGCGATCCGGATGTACTGCGGGAAATGAGTAACATTACCTACTTGAAACAATTGGTGGACGACGGATTTCATCGTCCGAATATCCCGCAATATACACGGTTGTCAAAATTGCTGGCAGATAATATTCATGCCGTATTAGTGCATAAAATGACTGCCCGGGAAGCCTTTCTAAAACCGATAATAATTCCAAGGTAACAAAAAATGCATTCTTCAAAAACCATGGATTTTCACTTCGGTATCCGGCATATCATCCTGATCAGTATGATCACGATCCTGTTTCTGGCAGTCTCATCGTATATCAATACGATTTCCAAGAACAATCTGTTGTCGCGCACAACCGACCTGTACCGTAAGAATTCCGTCGAAAATCTGGCGGATTTGACAGCGACTTCGCTCGAATTGTTACTTGAGCAGGTTATTCTCGATCCGCGTCAATCGGTGGAACGCAAGCAAGGCACTATTCATAGCTTTGATATGATTCTTAGTCAGCAGGCGCTTCGCGAAAATATCAAGGAAATCTGTGTGCTTACCTACCGGGAAAATACCCTTTATGCGATTGACAATGGCGAAGAATTATACGCATTTTTTGTCGAACACCGGAATCCATCGGACGCTAAACGGCAATTGCACCGGTCAGCCATAGCCATTTTTCAGGCAAACGAAGGAAAAATCCGGGCTGAGGAAGATATATATAGTTACATTGACAAAGAACATGTTTTCCATATCATCGTTCCATTGGTCATCGAAGGCGAGTACCCCGGAGTGCTTTATATGCGGATCGGACTGGATTACCGCAGCCTCATCAAGGAAATCAGCATCGGCTATTCGAACATCAGTATAATTTTTACAGCCGTGATTATGCTCGGCCTGCTATCGATGTTTTTTCTTTCATCTTATATGGTCAAGGAACGCGACAGCGCTCTGCGCCGGTTGTATGAAGAAAAACAAATTCAGCTGACCCAGAATGTCGAATTGCAAAAGGAACAACTTTTTGCCCGCCGGATTTACCATACCCATCACAAGGCTGAGAAAATCATGGGCTATATTAAGAAAGATTTGCGCAGTTTGAATCCGGAAAACCTGGACGAAGGCGTTTCGAAAATCGCCCGGTTTGCCAGTTATATCCAGCGGGTCATATACGATATGAAATCCTACAATCCGCCGCTGAATACTGTGCGAAACGTTTCCTTTCAGAGCGATATAAATGCGATTATCGAATTTATCGTCCGGAATGTTTTCGGCCGACCGGATCAATTTGGCAATCTGGAAAAAATCGTGACGGAACTCGATCCAGCCTTACCGATTGTTCACATTAATGAATACGTTATCTGGGAAATTCTCGAACCGTTAATCCATAACAGTATCGATCATAATCCGGATCGAAAAGTGACTATTTCCATACGAACAAAATACGACCCGGTTCAAACCACCTCGTCGATCACGATTGCCGATAACGGTTGCGGGATCGATGAAGCTATGCTGGCGGATAATTCGGCCGGCGTTCAGATAATTTTTCTTGAACATACGACCCGTAAGGATCAGAGTGAAAATTCCGGTTATGGATGTTACATAGCCTACCAGATTTGCAAATATCGGTGTGCCTGGGATATTCAGGCCGGAAATAATGCGGATGGCGGGGCTCGTTTTACAATCACGGTTCGCCATTCGGAAGGGAACAATTATGCAGGATGAAATAATCCGCCTCCTTGTCATTGAAGATGAAAAATACGATGTCGATCGCATCATCAATACATTGAAACCTAACAGCGCCCGAATCCAGATCAAGGATGTCGTGAAAAACGGCTATGATGCCATCGCGTTAATTACTACGACCGGTAATTACGACGTCGTCATCATGGATTACCAGATTTCCGGCGGATTATATGGGGAAGCGCTTATCCGTAAAATCAAGGCGGTCGATCCGACGCTGCCGATTCTGGTTATTACCAAAATGACCATCAACCAGGCCGATCTCGGCTTTGCCAACAAGCTACTCGAAAGCGGAGCCTACTGGTACGGTACAAAATACCCCGGTGATATCGAAGAATTTATTTATCAGCCGACCGATTTGGTGCTCAGTATAATGAACGCGTATACCTTGAGACAATCGGAAATGTCACAAAATCGCATTCAGCGCAGGCTGGAGAAAAAGATCAACGCGATCCTGACCCAGAGTCCGTTATTGGGTGAATCATCCGAAATGAAAAACCTAAAAATGCTGATCGAAAAATATGCCCGGCCGAATGCCAATGTCTTGATCATCGGTGATTCCGGGACCGGAAAAGAGTTGATCGCCACCAATATCCATTATAAGAGTGAACGTCGCTTTGAAGCGTTTATTTCAATTAACTGTGCTGCAATTCCGAAAGACCTGATCGAGAGCGAGCTGTTCGGCTACGAACGTGGCGCTTTCACCGGCGCTGTTGAAAACAAACCCGGATTGTTTGAACAGGCAAACGGCGGCACTTTATTTCTGGATGAAATTACGGAGCTGTCTTCGTCTGCGCAGGCCAAATTATTGAGGGTTTTACAAGACGGCGAAATCGACAAGATCGGTCGCCAGAAAAAATACAATGTCAACGTCCGGGTAATCGCGGCAACGAACCGTAAACCGGACGAACTACTGAAAAATAATATTTTGCGTGAAGATCTTTTTTACCGGTTAAATATTCTGCAAATCCAGGTGCCGCCACTCAAGGAACGCCTTGGAGATATTCCTTTATTGGTTCATCATTTTATCGGTTACTACTGCCGCGAAATGGGGCAGACGCCGCTTAACATTCATCCGGATGCGATGCGGGTTCTTGAAAATTACACCTGGCCGGGAAATGTCCGCCAGCTGAAAAATGTCGTCCAGAGAATGGTTATTCTGGCCGGTGAATCCGGGATTACTAAGGAATTGGTGGATACCAGTATGGGGGGCGTGGTTGCCTTGACGCCAGGCGGTTTCAATTCGCCGGAGTTATCTCTTAAAAACGCCCGTCCGCTCAAGGAAGTGGAAAGGGAATTCCGCTGCCGTTATGTGCGATTTATCCAGGAGCATGCCCGAACCGATACGGAAGCAGCGCAGCTACTCGGCATGGCGCCGTCCAATTTCCACCGCCTCTGCCGGGAACTCGGATTTAAGTAAAATCCGGCAGTTCGGCAGAATGAATTTGCTGGAAAAGGATATAATCTATTGATGGAAGTTTTATCAATGTTATCTTCACCAAATAATTCTATAGGTTTTGCGGTTCAAATCCCAGTTTTAATTTATCGTCGACAAAATGATAACAACGCAAAAGTGTATCCGGTATATATCCAGTTGTGGGCATCAAAAACGGTCATTTTTGAGTTTTTTACAATCCTGAAAAGCACCGTTTGGGTGTCACTTAAGGATATGTAATAGAATGGAATTAAGATTTGTGGCGAGGGACGGAATTGAACCGCCGACACAGGGATTTTCAGTCCCCTGCTCTACCGACTGAGCTACCTCGCCACTGCAAAAAAGCGGTGTAATTTATCATTTCTGCACATAAACCAAAAATTATTTTTAGACGGTCGGAAAAACTCCTTGAATATTGAGCACTGAATAATTACACTTGATGGAAAATATGCATAATTCAGGATATTCAGAAACATGTTAAAAAAACTCCTGCAAGGATATTTAAATACCTCGTTAATTATTCGAATCATGATTGGTTTTATTGCCGGGTCGTTGATCGGCGGGATTCTCTGGATAATTGGTGGCGCAACAGACCGAGCGACTGCCGAGGCAATTGTGCCATTCATCGCCCCATTCGGTTCAATTTTGATTAATATGTTGAAAATGATTGTC